>Ga0335075_10009174_pt1 | contig 15103 bp, 19 predicted proteins | sample Lox_Sample_24_FD_206723 | JGI IMG/M metagenome (GOLD analysis project Ga0335075, IMG submission 206723) | Soil microbial communities from Loxahatchee National Wildlife Refuge, Florida, United States - Lox_Sample_2.4 | ecosystem: Environmental > Terrestrial > Soil > Wetlands | place: USA... | reverse complement strand
ATCAGAGAGAATGACTTAACTGTGTTTGGCATGATCTGTATTATGTGTGGAAGGCTTGTGATCTGGAACACACCGTAAAAGTCGAAAATTAAGAATAATCCAAATAACCTTCGGACCGAAGACATTTCCAATGTGCATGATTGTAAAGCCATCCAAAAACCTGAATGCCTTTAGATGCCGTGATTTCCGGAAGCTTACAATCAAAGCATCTCAATTCGGTGCAGAAGTATCGCCCCGACTTAAGGTCGGACCGAAAATATTCCACAATAGTCCTTGAAGACCTCTGCCTTTAGTGCCTCGCACACTGCCCCTCCCCAACTTCCAGAGAATGTAAAGCGGTACGACGCATTTGTAAACAGTGGTTCATAGGATGATTTTATTTTGACACTCCACAGCGGAATTTCCGTCTTTAATCTTATTTTTAGACTCATTATATACCTCTCTTGTCCTGTAACATCTAGCAATTCCAAACATATATAACCCTCAATTTCATAAGCCTCACCACACAACCAGCTCCAAATCTTCTCATCACCGCCTTAACCTTCACCTCCACCTTCCACCTCCACACCCACGTCAATCACCTCAAAATGTCACCACCTATACCAAACACCCTCTCAACCCCAAACCGCTACATCACAACCCACGACCCCCTCACCGGCGCCTCCATCCTCAGCACTGCCATCCCCGCCCCGGCGCAATGGCAACACCTCAAAGGCGACCAAGCCTCTTTCTTCCTGGCTTACTGCACCGATACCTTCCCCGTTGACCTATCTGACGGGTCTCCCATCCCAAAAAACAACTCTCCCCTCCCGAACGTATCTCCCGCCCCTCTCGCCCCCACCAACGCTCAATCCCCTCTTGCTCCCCTCCCAAATGACCTCACCACCTACCAACACTACCTCTGCTCCCCACCCGGCTTGACCCTCTCAACCGGCACCATCCTGCGCTACGTAGACATAGCGCCCGCCCACCTATCACCCATGCATCGCACGGTCTCGCTCGACTACGGGGTCGTGCTGGAAGGGGAAGTGGAGCTCGTGCTGGATTCGGGGGAGACGCGGGTGCTGAGAAGGGGCGACGTGGCGGTGCAGCGGGCGACGGCGCATGCGTGGCGGAATGTGAGCGCTACGCAGTGGGCGCGCATGTTGTTTGTGCTGGTGCCGTGTGCGGAGGTGGTGGTTGGGGGAAGGAGGGTCGGGGAGGAGCTAGGGGGCATGGAGGGAGTTAGAGGGAGTGATTGAGAAGGGAGGAGGAGGGGAGGGAGGGAGTGGGGTTTATTGGAAGGGAAATGAAAAGAGTGGCGTGATTGATGAGTGGCGTTCGTTGGAGGAAGAGCGGGGGTGGTTGATTCCTTTTTCTATTCAGGGTTTTCGATGAAAGAAATCAGGGAGAGGAGGAACTAGATCAGTGTAAGACGGGATGAGATTGGGACGGAAATGAGAGAAGAGTTGTGAGGGAGAGATGCTAGAGATTTGTCCCACGATAGAACCTGCACCCTGCCATAGCGGGTAGTGTTGGAAGAGTCGACGAGTTGCAGCCGGTCTCGGGTCAGTCCCCCCCCCCGCAGTCCGAACGGACTGCCCCTGGGGTACCCGTCCACACCGCTCCCAGATCGAGTAAAGCTATGGCGCAGCCCCAGCCTCACAATTAAGTGGAGATTGGCTTCACTGCGTCTTCGGCTCGAGATCGCTGAAGAGAGAGAGCGAGATGCCTCGAGACAGCGGAGACGAGATGAGCGATCAGCTGCTGCACTTGCAGTAGCTGATCATGGGATTGAAGTACAGGAGAGAGAAAGACGGGAGGAGGAAGAGATTCAGGCGGCGAACTGGGTGGCTGACATACAGCTCCAATTCAGCCAGCTTTCATACGAGGATGCTGAGGCTGATGAAGATCAGCAAGAGACTGATCTTTATAAGCCTACCTCACCGTCAGAGCAGTCTTCCTCGCCAGCGCTGTCTGACAATCATCGACCTCGAGAGACTGGGACTGGGAGCCAGGCCCAGCCTCTCAAACTGTCGTCTGACAGTGAGATCTGTAGGATCTCAGACGAAGGCGACGACAACGAGCCTCGCCGGTCTGGGCGCGTCAAGAAGCCCACTGTTGTGATGCAATCACAACAGTGGCAAATCGAGCATGGACTCATACCTGCTCTGGGAGCCAAGAGCAAAGCTAGGGCTCTAAACACAAAGAAAAAAATAGAATGCAGAGACTTCACAGTTAGAAATGAGTTTAGACTTTTAGAATAATTTCACTATATATTATATATTACTTATAAAACAACTGAAGCCGTAGCGTTGTGGCGCATGACCCGGCAGAATATACGGGGCAGTCCGTTCGGACTGCGCGAGGGGGACTGCCCCGAGACTGACTGGATGGGCGGCAACCTGTACAATTGGCAGTTCCAAATACAAGAATCTGAAGCTAAAGAAGGAAGGAAGAAGAAGAAGAAGAAGAAGCGTTGCGCTCAAAGGACTAATATACAAGTAATCACGTGCGGCTGGGCTTAGCTAACGGACGGCAATTGGTCCTACAGCTCGTCCGTTAGCCAATTGCAAGCGTAGCCGTATGGGCCGTAAGTGCCAACTGCCGGTGCCAACTGCCCGTAGAGCGGTCCGTAACAAACTAAAAGCATAATCACTTTCACCTTACTGCCCCAAAACAGTTATTCTCACAGGCTGCCTTCCCTGTGATAATACTGCCAGCGTCTAAAATCCTTGTAACGAGTGTTGCATCCACTTCCGGAGTCCAATCCAGCGCTCCCGTCCCATTCGTGCACTGCACCCCAGCAAGCGCAATATTATCTTTCAGAGCAACAGTCACGCCCCTTCAGTTCATCACTTCTCGGCTTCGTAGATTCCACAGTCGCCTTCGTCGCCTATCCCCCTACCTAGCCCAACGGGCCGGTGGATATCTGTACGGTGGTAGAGCTCATAATCGACTTTGGAATAGTAATCTTCGTGCGTGAGGATCTCCTTGGCGCAGTGGTTGAGACCAGAGAGAAGGGCACTGTAGTCTGAGAGTTGAGAGGGGGATATGGAGAGGCCGGCTCGAGGTGCAAGAGGGACAATGGAGTCATCTCTGAAGATTGTTAGTCTTTGCGGCGATTGTAGATAGATGTCTTGCTCTTGTGCAGACTTACTGATATGCTCCTAATACTGTAACTGACGTCTTGTAATTGCCATTTATATTACAAAAGAAATATCTACGTCTATGTAGGGAAGTATAATAAGTGTCCGCAGCCGTTGCTTTGTAGAGACTAGGAGTACCGAGGGATGAAATAATAGCAATTAGGATATGTAAGCTGCTGCGAATAGCAGGCGGACGGTTTTCGGAACCCCATGATTCAGTCTAAGATGGGCTTTGAGGAAGGGGAGTTGCTGATCTGAAGTCTTAAATATTGACCATCACGATAAGACTCGATAAGCTTCCTCTTTTGGCCGGCTTCACGATTAGCCGATATTTACTATGGCCTAAGAGACAAGTAAATTATTCGGAGTTTGGAATGTGGGTAGGAATCATCGGCCTAAAATCTAGGTAGTCTACTGATAGCATTATAAGCTCGTACAAAATCTATAGATACATTACACGTTACGTCTATATTTCAAGGGCGACGCGCAAAATGTTTCAAAAAAAATATATAGGCTAGTTGAGTCTTCGAGACTCAACCTGTGTTTCTAAATTATAGGTTGCCTAAATAGTTCTCTATTGAAAATAAACATTCACCTTTCTCACATGTACATTCATATTTTCATAAACAACTCTATCTCGATGACAATTCTCGCCCTACGAGATTGCGATGACTAGTGGTCCTGCTACCGTTATGTCATCAGTCAACACTCCCGTTAATGGCCCAGCAGATGCGAGATTGAGATATGTGATTCCAGCAAGAATCTGCGGTACAACGCATTGCCCGTTTGTGAAAGGAGCGAAAGCTGTTCCACCTGGAACGCCTCCGTTTGTGAAAGCGCAAAATGTAGCTCCTGTCGCAGAAGTGCTTAATTGAAGAACGGTATTGGCTGTGATTCCAGTAGCTGAGTTTGTCATTGTGATAGGAGGGTTAGCCGCAATGTTGAGGTTTGAGCCGGTCGGGCAGGAAGTAATGAAGCCCGCTGCTAGAGTGAAAACGTTTTGGACCCCGAGAGGTGTGTCAAAGGCTGATGGGACGGCAGCGATGTTCGATACCGTGCGGATGAAGGTTTGATGGCGAGCTTCAACGGTCACGATTTCAGCCGCAACTGTTAAGACCGCTGAACTCGAGACAAGTGGCGCTGCTCCAAGATATCTGTACTACATTAGAAGTTTTGTCTAGAGAAGAATGGAATAGTACATACGCTGAGACGCCGACGTTTTCAAGAATAGCTGCAGTTGCAACCATCTCTGCAGCAGTATTGAAGCCAAAGTTGTATGTACAGGGAGCTACGGGCTGAGTTCCGGAAGCCGCAATGGCAGTTAATAACGTGGTAACATGGGTTTGTTCTGTCTGTCCAATTGACTTCAAATTGGTCAGGTCTGTGGCCGTAAGACCCAGTGCGAGGAAGTCAGAGTCTTGGAACATTGCGAATCCTTGCTGATAGAATGCCGTCTCAAGGAATTCCAATGTTAACGCGCTAAAACATGTTAGTAATTATAATGGTTTAGGAGAGATAAATGTACAATTGAAGGATATCAATATCGTTGATCCCAGCAGCTGCTGCCGCAGCATTTTGCCTTCTTGCGAGATCATAATGGCTAACAGCGCTCTCGCTCAGCTTCGGTTGAGCTGGCAAAGCAGCTCCAAAAGCGGCAAACCCTAAAACGGCCGCGCCAATGATTGACTTGATGCTGAGCATTTTGGTGAATGGAATCGCTTAAAATGGGTGTCTATAGTTCTTTGAACGACTTTTGGAATGTAGTGTAGTATGAATAAAATACGCGTCGCTGAGAGGGCCTTTATAAAAGAGGGTTAAGTTGTATGGACAAGACCAGCCTGATATGCCAACTGAGGATAAATATTAATAAGAACGAGAAGCGCAAGACCAAAGGAATGAATAGCGATCGCGACAGAAAAGCAGGCCAGCGCTTGAAGATGGAAATAACTCAAGAGGGCGATGAAAGTTGAGAAGAAGGTGTGGCGGATCATGGGATCAGTTCCCATTAAAGGAGAAAGAGACCTACGTGTGAGACCGGAGTGGTCCTCATTTCCAAGCCGGCCGACAAGGGTTGCCGGCGGTCTTAAAGTGGAAGGCTACCATCCGGCAGTCAAGGCTTGGATGATATCGGTCGCATGTTTGTCCCTGAAGGGGCCCAGCCAGTCGGGGTACTGTATATTGAACAATCAGATGAAGCAGGAAATCTGAGAACGCAAAACAACCTTATTTTGTTAGCAGGGTTAGTGGCCGGTAAACTAGCCCCAAAAAAAAAGGCTTGTTCCATCTGTCGCTTCGTATGTGAGCCGGGGGGTTATTGTATCAGCCTCGTTTGAGATATGCCTCGGACCCCTACCAAAACGTGCTCGAGCGTTAAGGGAATTCATCACCGCGATCTAGTCGGGTCATAGTGGTCCAATAGGAAAAAGAGCTACCGTACGGAAGGCCAATGGCCCGGATCTTCGACAACTGACGTTCCAAAGTATGCAGCCTGCGACAAGAGGCCTATTAGCTCGGCGGTCCGATAATTGATCCTTTCGATGGAAAGGTGGGCAAACCCACATATATGCAAGGGAATCATTTCTTACGGGGAAAGCTTTGCTATTTTGCAATCTCTTTACGACAATCACGTACGGCGAGGAACCAGGCTGTAGAGGCTAATAGTAGTAAATAGATTGACTCGAAGCTATATGCACTGCGCTAATGTCGACAAGACCATATGAAGTACCAGCGACGATTCAATCTTCGTTCTTCCCACAATCCCCACACTATCAGTCTCTAGTAGAGGTAGTTATATAGATTTTTACGTGGTATCGCCCCTGCCTACGCTTTTCTCAACACGGAAAGGAACGAATGGAACGGCATTGAGGCGATGGTCCACAACTTTTTCTGCAAGCCGCACCAACGACCTTACAGGAAGGATTAGATAATTTTAGGTGGTTTTTGGTGATGAAAATGCATTCTTAGAGAGCGTAAGGATTCATGGAGCGGATAGTAAGGCATCTGTCTTCCGTTAGCAAATCTTTATATGGTAGTAACACTAATGAATACTCACGGAGGGCTTTTGCTCAAATCTGTCTTCAGAATAACTGGAACTCTGGTCATTTCGGTGACATCCTGAATATATTCGCCGTTTTCCTCCCTCAGCGTGAAGAGCTTGGAGTACTTCTCTTTATAAGTGAGTTTCGAGCCAGCGGGCTCAACAGAGGGGACCTTAGACTCGGAACGAGTACGATGGAGGTTGCCACTAGCAGTCAAGGAATTCTTTGTAGGGGAAGGTGGTACACTCTGCGTCGGGCGTTCTGCCAGTGAGACGCCGGCCATACTTTCGGTGATGTCTGAATCGTTATCGTCCTCATCATCAAACAGAGCGTCCACTTCGTCCATAGACATAGTTCCAGTCTCCATCTGCTTTCTCTGCGCTTCTTCGCGATCCCTCCTTGCCCTCTCCGCCACGGCAGCTTCTCTCGCAGCCACACTGGGATTGGCACTGCGAAGAGACCCACCGGCTTTTGGTCGCTCATCTTCTGGGACATATGCTGAAGATGGAACTCCCTTCTCCCAGTATAATTCCAAAACACGTTCGTTCTTGCGGAATTCGGCTTTCTTGAGGGGAAGCTGATCGCAATGGACTCGCTTCTCGAATCCGTATTCGGGAATTAGCACATCAAAGGCTGATTCATACACACAGACTATGATTCCCTCAGAGATGAGGTCCTCACCCAAGTCCTCCCGCTTCTTGTCCATTATTCGACAGGACTCGATATGGACACTTTGTTCCTGAGCATTTTGAGCAGAGTCTTTCTTTGTGTTGCATGACTCGGTCGTCTTAACAAGGCTTTCGATGTCTTCTGTGTACTCAATCTTGCCCTCAGAGAGGACAGCTTCTAGCTGCCGATGAACAACGATGTCGGCATATCTTCGAGAGGGATTTGTGAAATGGGTGTAGATGGGGAGGTTGAGCGCGAAATGAGGATGGAGATGGGTTGGTGTTTTGCCTGCAATATAATATTTGGCTCGCTGCATTGTCTTTACCAGTAGTGTCTCCATTCCCTTACGAAGCTCTGAATCTTCGACCTTGAAGAGGCTATTTTGAAGAGTGCCACTACTTGTAGTGTCAACCTCATAACCAATCCTGTTCATTCTCTCTGCAAACGTTTGAAGTCGCCGTGGGTTTGGAGGACCTTGCCTGCGCAGAAGGGCCTTTTCGGGTAAGGCCTGGGCTATCTTCTGAGCGACATAAAAGTTCGCCTTGTGATTTAATTCCTCGATAAGCTCGTGCGATGGCGTGGAGTCAAAGATGTTATGCTCCACAGGCACATTTTCATCATCGAGCTGGTACATCAGTCTAAGAGGTGCAATTGTCTCACCGTCAGAGCCTAAACGAGCCTCCCTGAACTTCTGTGCGACAGCCTGTTACCATAGTTAGTCGCTGAATAACAGTATTTTGAGATGAAGGTGACTTACCTGTAGTATTTGAATATCCTTTACATCAGTGCCTTCGAGCTTAACATCCTTTTCACCGGCAAGGACGGCATCCACTTCACGGTAGGTCAGCTTTCCACCACTCCTGATGATTCCTTTACCAATCCAAACATCATCTTCTGCAACAACCCCTGTGTGCGGATGAACCTTGAAGACTACGCTAATTGTCAAACGGTCTTGGCCTGGAATCAGAGAACAGATGTCCGAAGCAATCTTTGGTGGAAGCATAGCGCAGGTTCTGTTCATGAGAAACACTGCCGTTCCTCTCTTCTTCGCCTCACGATCAACAAGCGAATTGGCCTTGATGAAATGAGCAACATCAGCAATGTGAATACCGATCTCAATCTTTCCATCTTTGTCTGTCGTAACGTGTATGGCATCATCAAGATCGCTAGCACCATTAGGATCAATTGTGAATGTCTTTTTATCGCGGAAGTCACGGCGACTTGCAAGTGCAGCCTCGTCCTCCTTGGAAAGAGACCAGTCGTCAAGGCCAACGCTTCGAATCACGGCTTCCGAAAATTCGTCTGATGCAAAATTGTTGTCTCTCAACAGAGCATCAGTTTCGACTTTAAGGTCGCCCATCTTCCCAAGCTGCTCAACCAAAGTTCCAAATGGATGTAATGATGTAATTGGCCAGCGCTTGATACATGCCACAAAAATGCGATCAGCATACTCTTGGTGCTTTTCCACAAAGTCACGAGGAGCTTGCTCTGTTGGAATGGCAATGAGTGGAACACGTTTGTCCGTCGGCTTGAACCAAACGATTTTTGGCTTATCTTGTTGCCGTTGTTCTTGGTGACGACCAGAGTTACCATCTCTTGCTTGGCGTTCTGCTTCTTGCTTCTCTTTTGTAGCTTGACTGCTGGGGCGAAGAAGTCCTAAAGTCCCCGAGAACATTTGGCCAGCCACACGCTCGACAACCGCCACGATGTGACCGGCGTAAAGTGGCTTCTGGTCATCGTTCACTTCTTCTTCTTCGACGAGCAATAGGCTTTGGCCTTCCACTTCAACATCATCATTCTTCTTTTGAGTCGGGCGTTGTCTCAAACTCCCTCTTCGCCGGATGCCACCGTCAGTGGCGCTACCACCATCATCTCCATTAGTGGAAGTATCGCGGTGAGACCTCTCGCTATTTCCGTTCGTAGAACCACCCGTTCTAGTGTCCGTGATGTCTTTACGCTTCTTTTTCTCTTCTTTTTCGCGTTTCTGAGCCCATACTTCATCAACATCTAGAAGTTCAACAGCAACAAGATCACCCTCGAGTGCTCTGTTACGATCTTTGCTGCCACAAATGAAGATATCAGCATCAAGAAGGCCATCCTGAGTCGACACGTATGCATCACTGCGATTCTTCTTGTTGACTCGTAAGATACCAGAGACGAGTTGTCCATCCCCTAACAATGCCGGTAAGGTAGCTTGAGGGAGGTAGGGAGTGAACAACGTCTTTCGCTGTTGCTGTTGCTGTTGGGCGGACAGCTGAGGCTGGGCATGTTGATTATTCTGGAAACCAATCATATGCTGGCCATTCATTTGTGCGGCCTGCAGAGCCTGGAGCTGATTCATCTGGAGCGGGTTTAATTGCTGACCAGGATATACTGGCTGCTGTAAGACCGCGACTTGACCTTGGGGGAGCTGCACAAGCTGAGGCTGGCCCGGATATTGAAAGGATCCTATAGACCCCATCGACTGATTCATCGAAGCACGATTGCGATGCCCCGGTTGGAAACCACCCTGTTGTTGCTGACCTTGACCAAAATTGCCCATTTGAGGCTGCTGCTGCTGCTCTTGCTGCTGAGGCTGAGGTTGGGGCTGGGGTTGATTTCGCCAATTGCCCTCAAAGTTACGAGATGCGCTCCTACCATGGCCATTAGAGCTTCCTCTCCGTTGGAAGTCACTTCCCTGTGCACTGGTGCCGGCGTCATTGGTTGCTATGGGTGATGGGAATTGGAACGAGCCGCCACCACGAACCGATGAACCTCCTCGACCATTTGCTCCTACTGCCATGCTCTGACTCCGGCCATGAGCTCCACCACGTCCGCCTCTGTTGTTCAAGCTTTGTGCAGGATGATTGCCAGTGGTTTGAGCTTGTGCACTGTTATCTTCTCCCACCGGACTACTGTCCCTATCGGCATTTGTTGGGGTGGCACCGGCAGCGCCAGGAATAGGAAATTGAAACCCAGACGTGGTTCGTTTTTGCTGAGCTATTTCTGCGGCTTTCTTAGCCTCGGGTAGAGCAAGTGAGTGACGGCGTTGATGACCACTACCGGCACCGCCTCCTCCACGCCCTCCGCGTGTTGGCACGCTCTCCCGGCCATGCCCTGCAGCTTGCGAAAAGTCGCCAAAAGAAGATCCTGACGCCCCAGAAGATGGAGCCGGGGGCGGTCCCATACCCATGTTCGGTAGAGCCGATTGATTTCGGCGATGTGATAAAGGTTGAGTTGGAGCTCCCATGGGAGCTCCCAAATGTTGCTGCTGAAGCTGGTTAGGGAACTGGAATTGAGTCTGCGGAGACATGTTCGGCATCTGCTGCGGCAGAGGATTGAAAGCACTGGAAGGTGCCAGATGCTGAGTTGGCGGGATCATTCCCATATTGACATATTGCTGGTGTGTAGCTTGTATCTGCTGTTGCTGTTGTTGTAGCAATTCAATCTGTTGTTGGATCGCAAGTTGTTCCACTACAGAAATGTATCATGTTAATGCTTTATTCTGAAAATGTATTTGATGACGACAGCTCCAGGGGCCTATCCACACAATTCGAAAAGAAAAACTTACTACCAGGAGATGAAAACATGCTCATAAGCGGCGTCAGCTCAGAGGGACTCCTCCGATGGGCGATATGTAGTCTTCGCCCCGTCGGACCCAGGATGCCACCACCTGGCTGCTGTTGCGGAGGTTGCTGCTGATGCTCCATGATTCGAGTGCACGTCGAGTGCGACTTTTGGTTTGAGTATCCAGGACTTCACAAATCAGAATGACGGTATGGTTCAAGGAATGGCAAAGAAGAGGATAGAAAGGGAGGACGGGCCTGAAGGAATGACTCGAAGATGTGGATAAGATAGGTTGAGAAGGGGAGATAGATCAGCGAAGGTTGCTCAGATGCTGAACCTACTTGCTTGCTCTTGCCCGTATTTCGATGGTGCCAAGACGCTAGGCAAGGGGTCACCGCCTTCCGCGTAGGGATTCACGTTCTGCCACGCCGTCGTTCTCGTCGAATTTGAAGCGAGGACAGGCCGTCTCTCCGCACTTTACCCATGCTTGCTCGACGACAATGCTTTTGACAGGACAATGCCCGCTCGAAATCCCAATGACGAACCGCTTGCTTCACGATTGTCGCGCAGTCACATCTCGACAACATCCTCTGCCGAAGACCTGACAGAGACCGAGGCAGCTCACAAAGCAGCCCTTGCAGCAGCACAAGCACAGCATCAACGCGTTCGTGATTCTGCATTGCGCGCCTACTCGAACGATGTACTTAGACAGGAGCATGAGTTGCTTCGGAGGAAGCAAGTCCAGGAGTTAGAACGACTTAAGTTAGAGTCTGAGAAAGCACAACTTGAGGCGAGGCTACAAGAGCTACAAAGAAAGAAAATCATTCCTCCCGCTCCAAGAGCGCCATCACCTCCACCGCCTCGCGCGCCGGTACCGAAGCAGTTCACTCCTTCTCAAAATCAGTCTCCGAATGGTCAGAATCACTCACTTGCACAGCAAGATGCGATAGCGCGTACGCCATCCCTCCAGAAGGCTTCGCCGCGCTCAGTAGAGGCTCGACAGAGCTTCCCTCACCCGGCCGAGCCTTCCGCGGCTCAAAATCAGTCTTCCAGGCTTCCATCAATTCCCCCCAAACGAGCAGACATACCGTCTCCATCGCCAGCACCAAGTAAAGTATTAATAAATTCGACTACGACCCCTAGAGCGCCGACTCACGACTCTACTTCACCTCATGCCTTTCCAGGGGCGGAGAAATATCTGGAGATTCACAAACGATTAAAGCAGCTTCGCGCCTTCGTCACAGAGCATACGAAACAGGACCCAGGACTCAAGAAGAAGATGGGAGAGATGCGCAGAGAGATCAGAAAATCAGTTGGGCAGCTCACAGAAGGACGGGGAGCAAATAGAACACCGGTAAGCAAGTTTCAGTCTGTAACATCACAAATACTGATCGAGAAGCTAGATGAAGAAGCTTGTGGACACACTTAAGGATGCCCTTACAATACCAAGTCCGCCTGTTGACCCAAGAATGGTTATGCTCTCACCTCCCTCACCAGTCGAAGGCTCTCATAACAACGGCAGTACGCTACCAGTCCTGTTCATCTACCTATTGAACATATTCTCAAAGGCGGTGCTCTCGCAGTTTATTGATGAGGCCGGAGCGTCACCTAAAACGGCGGATCCCATAGGTGTCATAGCCGTTTCGATATTTGCACAAGCTGAATTATGCTGGCGAGGTGCATCCCTTATAGACATTCTTATATGCAAATTCAGGGTCGTATGTCCGGTATTATTTGGTATTCGAGGAAACGAGAAGACGGAGGAAGGACGAGCGAGACTTGGATGGTGGAGAGGCGAAGGAGGTGAATGGGTTAGCGACCAAATACATAATACTCGAATGACGGGTCTTGGAGCCGGGTACGCTGCAATCTCTTTGCGAGACTTTTCAAAATCATCAAACACCAATCCATATCCGCCTACGAAATACTGGCAGAGCATGTCTAGTATTGTCAATACGCCGCCCGAAGAGGCGTCATCCACGCAGTTCATAGTGCTGAAGGCGATGATTGAGAATTATGAGCAGCGATTTATGAGCTTTTACGGGAGCGCGGCACGAGCTGCACTACAGGTTGCATTGGTTGATTTTCCAGGGCGCGCTCAAGAGAACACAGTAGCAGTTAGTTCGTTAAAGGTGCTCGGAGATAAGTTACGGAGAGATGTCGGATTAAAGCTGAAGCCATTCTCTGCAAAGTCATAGGTATTTGGACTAAGGAATATGATATACTGTTGTTCGACTGTGTTCCATGGGCAGTGGACAGTAATGCTAACTTCAGGGACTTGAAGTTATGACAGGATAATGAATACGATCTGGAGGGCTAAAAGAATCAAGTACACCAAGAGGATGGCTTAAGCTATTCATAAGGATGATGCCAAACAGAACAGGCGACTCAGCAGCTCCGTCGCAATTTGCTCAGGCATTTCGAAAGATCCTACTTGAATGTGAGTTCTCCAGAGTCGAGATTCTATGGTTTGTTTTGTTCAAAGGTTTGCGCAATTGATATTGTAGAGTTTGGCAGGTAGAAGACAGAATTTAGGTACCGATGTTAGTCTTTCAATTCTCCGTTTATTGCCAAGGAGCCTAGGAGAGCATGCTGAGGACCACAGGTAAGTATCTTATTATTCGTGTCGACCTTACAGGCTTTGCCCAGAGAGGTTCAGAAGCTAGACTCAAGGCTTGACTTACAGCTTTACTATCATGTTACGGAGCATGAGATGGATGGTTGGGCGAAAGAAAGATTAGGTGGTCACCCGACCATAGCCAAGGCTTTGCCAAGCTCCTCCATTCTTACGTATCAAGCCTGGCTAATAAAGTTGCTTATACTTCTACATTAATCCAGACTCAGTAGAGTGGTGTTTTCCTACACAAGTCATACTATTTGTAGAAGAGCCATAGTACGAAGATTGAAGGGGAAAGCCCAATACATAGGTTAAATTAGCGCGACAAGGGGGTACGCTGGAAATCAGAGATTTAGCGAGGTACGGCATGACTGAGGTTGCAAAACGTCACTAAATTTACAGCGATCCTGTCGCTGAAGTTATCCTTGTATGTGGCTTGCGCTAGCTTAGCGCATGTACTAGACTTTCCTCTACAACCTTCGTATATCAGCCTTGCATAGGTACACATCTAATCGCATCTAATCATATCAGATGCTTACTCTAATTATAGCCGATGGCTTTGGTTGGATGATATCGGCTGACAAAGGGTTCGGTTGATTTAGTGGAAGCGCGACTTTCCCCATTTCATCTGTGTAACAAGCAACCTTCGATTAGCGTCACATAACGTTTGCGGCTTCGTCGCAAAATTCAGACGTCCCTCTCTAAACCTTGTGGAGTTGACTGTTTAATCAATTATCTTTGCGCTTGCTAACACTAGGAGTCACAATTTCGTACGACAGTGTTTAGCCACCGTGCTTGGCTATGTGTGCAGCAATAAGACGCACCTCGCTGACCACAAACGCGTCTCCTCGCGGCAGTCCTTCTACTCCCAGAAACATACAAGATAGGCATTGCAGTGAGCCACAACGAGTGTGCTATAGGCCACTAGGCTGAAGCCGATGACGATGTTTGTTAGACGCAATGGATAAGGAAACAAGGACCAAGGCTGCTCAATAGAGGATTTAATGTGCTTGGACAGGCACCACGGGGAGCGATTTGTTATGACTATGTTTATTTACGACAGGCTGTTATATGACTAATTCTTTGTTGGAATTAAGAGTCTTTGAGCATGTGGATTGCAGTGAATGTAATTCCTTATTGCCCTTAAAGTCTGAGCCATTGATTACTTCAATATCTATTGTGGAGGGATAGAATGGATCCGCCGTAGGAGTGCACGATCTTCAGGGTAATAGGTAGGACAACATACAGGCTCGAAACCACAAGGAGTCGGTAGTAGGGACAGAGGCAACGCTCGGCTCAATGCTTAAAACATACAAAAGAAAAACCCGTATTCCATGTCCGTAAAGCTTCCTATAGAAACCTGTAAAACTAATCCGTCGTCCGTAAAACCTATTCTGACCCGCAAAGATGATCCATGAAGGATGCCCATGAGAACGAAGTCCTCAAGCTAGCTAAATACATCAAAATTCTCGGTACAGGAACAACTAATGCCCAGAATCATGTGTTTTGGTACGAAACCCCACCACAATATTTGAAAAGGGAATCATTTAGAATCATTTGTAAACGGAAGGGACTTTGAAAAGTTGGTACCTTCATGATCTGCCAGCGTCAACAAATTTCAAACTATCAAGTGTAGTATCCCACATGTTGTATCTTAAGATCCTTCACCCGATCCTTATATAGAGTAGCTGTTATTACCAAAGCAAACCCGCTCTTCTCAACTGATGCCTTACCGCCAACAAGTTGTCTCAAAAAGCCAAACTCTCCCATGAGCGCCCTTCCAGGATTTAATCCCTCTTTGACCCCACCTCGGCTCTAAAACCATCCGATACACATAGAGAGTAGGCAAGTTGGATAAGAAGGGGATCAGTCTCATATTCCGCTTATGTACCCTTCGGAGTCTTCACTCGTATACTCTAGGCAAATTATCGCCTATAATGTCTCTTTTTGGTCTTTCTCTCATTTATTTTTCTTGGCCTGAAGTCATCCCGAAATTCAATCTGAAGCAGTGACCACCTTTTTGAAGACTCCCCAAGAACCACCTGCCAATTACGAACCAACGACTTATCCTGAAGCTGTTGCTATCAGCTCTTCAGATAAAGGAC
>Ga0335075_10009173_pt1 | contig 15105 bp, 10 predicted proteins | sample Lox_Sample_24_FD_206723 | JGI IMG/M metagenome (GOLD analysis project Ga0335075, IMG submission 206723) | Soil microbial communities from Loxahatchee National Wildlife Refuge, Florida, United States - Lox_Sample_2.4 | ecosystem: Environmental > Terrestrial > Soil > Wetlands | place: USA... | reverse complement strand
CGCGGTGGTGGCCAGCGGCTGGGGCGCGGCAGGCGATCTTGCCTGGACTAGACTCGCTTGCCGTGACTAGCTGGGGTCCTGACGTCCGGGTGCGCTTCGCTCCATCGCCGACCGGCATGTTCCATGTCGGCGGTGCGCGATCGGTCCTCTTCAACTGGGCACTTGCGCTGCACGCTGGCGGCACCATGGTGCTGCGCATCGAGGACACCGATGCCGCGCGGAACAAGCCGGAATGGATCGATGGCATCATCAGTGCGCTGGCCTGGCTGGGCATTGACGATAGTCAGTATGAGGGCCCGTACTACCAGTCGGACAATCTGGACAAGCATTCCGCGGCGGGCCAGCGGCTCTACGCGCAGGGCCGGGCTTATTACTGTGACTGCACCCGCGCCGACGTGATCGCCCGTACTGGTGACCAGCACCGCGGCTATGACGGCTACTGCCGGGACCGGGGACTGGGGCCGGGCGAAGGCCGGGCGCTGCGGTTCCGCGCACCAGACGAGGGCGCCACCGTCATCGATGACCTCGTGCGCGGCGAGACGAGGTTCGAGAACTCCACCATCGAGGACTTCGTGCTTGCGCGCGGCGACGGCTCGATTCTCTTCCTGCTGGCCAACGTCGTGGACGATATGGAGCAGCGCATTACGCATGTCATCCGGAGTGAGGAGCACCTGCCTAATACACCCAAGCAGCAGTTGCTCTGGGAGGCGCTCGGACATGAACCGCCCGCTTGGGGGCACCTGCCGGTCGTGGTCAACGAGAAGCGCCAGAAGCTGTCGAAGCGCCGGGACAAGGTGGCGCTGGAGGATTTCCGCGATGAGGGTTACCTCTCCGCTGCCATGCGCAACTACCTGATGCTGCTCGGCTGGGCACCCAAGGGCGACCGGGAGATTATGCCCTTCGACCAGATGGTCGCCGAGTTCAGAATCGAGGACGTTATCCCGTCTCCGGCGTTCTTCGACGTGAAGAAGCTGCGCGCGTTCAACGGTGACTACATCCGAGCGCTACCGGCCGACGAGTTCATCGCGGCCTGTCAGCCCTGGCTTGAGCCATCCGCTGCGCCGTGGCCGGCCGGGCGGTTTGACCCCGCGGTGTTCGCCGAACTGGCGCCGCTGGCCCAGACGCGGTTGTCATTGCTGTCGGAGATCGCCACCATGGTGGACTTCGCGTTCCTGCCGGAGCCCGTGCATGACGAGGCGTCCTGGGCGAAGGCCATGCAAGAGCCCGCCGCCGATGTGCTGGCCGCAGTCGCCGCCGCCTACGCGGACGTGCCCTGGCAGGCCGAGCCGCTGCGCGAGCGTCTAGAAGCGGTCGGAGTGTCCTTCGGGCTGTCGCTCGGCAAGGCCCAGGCGCCAGTCCGGGTCGCGGTCACCGGCCGCACGGTCGGACTGCCGCTGTTTGAGTCCCTGGTGGTGCTAGGGCGGACCGAGACCCTGCACCGGATCGAGTCAGCCCGCGAGCGAGTGACCGGACTGGCGTAGCCGCCCTTGTCCGCGGGCCGGGCCATAATGCGGCCGAGCTGGCTGCTTGCCGCTGTCGGCCTCGTCGGGCTGATTGTGGCCGCCCTGGTCCGGCCGGCGGACGCGGCAGCGGCAGCCGCCCAGGACTGGTCGCCGTTCGTCCTGGTTGCCGGGCTGCTGCTGATCGGCCTGGTAGCGGATGACGACGGCCTGTTCGCTGCTGCCGGAGCCCGGCTTGCTGCGGCTACCGAGAGCGGACGCCTGCTGTTCGCTGGCTCGGTGCTGCTCGTCGGTATCGTGACGGCGACGCTGAACCTGGATACGTCGGTCGCGTTCCTCACCCCAGTGCTGGTGCACATGGCCCGCAGCCGGGGCGAGGGGGAACCTGCGTTTCTGTACGGGTGCCTGCTGCTGTCGAATGCTGGCTCGCTGCTTCTGCCCGGCTCCAACCTGACGAACTTGATCGTGCTCGGGCACCTGCATCTGACCGGTGGCCAGTTCGCGGCCCGGATGTGGCTGCCCTGGCTTGGCGCACTGATCGTTACCGCGGTGGTCGTGGCTGCCGGCGAGCGCCGATCGCTGCGACGAATGCAGGGTGAGCCAGAGCCGGCGCCGCGTCCCGCTCTCGGCCTGGGCCTGGCGGCCATCGTCGCCGTTACTGCGCTGGTGATCGTCATCCGATCGTCAGCGTTGCCGGTGTTCGTTATCGGCGTCGTCGCCGCGGGCATCCGGGTGCTCGTCGCCGGCCGGATCGAGCTTGCGCGAGCCTGGCAGGTGCTCGGGGTACCAGTGCTCGTGGGCCTGTTCGGCGCGGCGGTGGCACTGGGCACGCTGGGTCGCTCCTGGTCGGGCCCGACGGTCCTGCTCTCGCACCTGTCCGGCTGGGCGACCGCCGCGTTTGCCGCAGTGGCGACAGTCGTGGTGAACAACCTCCCAGCTGCGAGCATGCTGGCCGCCCGGACCCCAAGCCACCCGCTTGAGCTGCTGATCGGACTGAACCTGGGTCCGAACTTGTGCGTTACCGGGTCGCTTGCCTGGGTGCTCTGGCTGCGCTCGGCGCGCGACGCCGGTGCGCAGCCGTCGCTTAAACGGGCCAGCGTCCTGGGCGTAATCGCTGTTCCGCTGTCCATCACAGTCGCACTATTGGCGCTGGCTGTCACTGCGGGCTGAGGAAGCCTGGCTCCGGCTGGGGGACCGGGCGGGGATGCCAGCCAGCCAGCGGTGTGCTTGGCTAGCCCGGTGACTGATTCATCGCTTTGTGACCGAGTTCGTGCGGGCGAGACCGTCTTCGGCGGGTGGGCGGTGGCGCCTAGCCCGGTTAGCGCCGGGATTCTCGCTCGCGGCCTGGACTATGTCGTGGTCGACCTGCAGCACGGCACGGCTACCGAACATGACCTGCCTGCCGTGACTACCGCGATCCGGCTGGCAGGCGCGATCCCGCTCGGGCGCGTCAGGTACGCCCATCCGGCAGACATCGGGCGGGCACTTGACCTTGGCTGTGAGGGCGTCATCGTGCCTAACGTCGATTCGGCCGAGCAGGCGGCCGCCGTGGCCGGAGCGTGCCGCTACCCGCCAGATGGGTACCGGTCGGCCGGAGGCGCCATGGCCCGCGCGCCGGAGCCGCTGTGCATTGTCATGGTGGAATCCAGGCAGGCCATGGCCGAGCTTGCGACAACGCTGGCGGTGACTGGCGTAGACGGGATCTATGTCGGGCCGCGCGATCTGTCCTACTCGCTCGGCTGCGCTCTCGACCCGGCCGATCCCGTCCTGCGCCCGGCGCTGGAGAAGATCTGGGCAGAGTGCGCAGCGGCGGGGAAACCAGTCGGCGTACACGCAACCGACGGAGCGACCGCGCGGATTTACCGTGAGAACGGCTGTCGCCTGGTGACGGTCGTCGCCGACACGCTGGCGATCTCGCGTGCCGTGGTCACCGAGCTAGCGACCGCGCGCGCTTAGGGATCAGGCGGCCACGCGGCGGGGCGAGACAGCCCTATGCTGCAGGCAGAGCTATGCGGCGCGCCGGCCGGGTCTGGCCGACGCGGGCGCCCGGTCAGCCCACTGGAGGCGGCACATGGGACTTATGGACAGGGTCAAGGCGCAGGCGGCTCAGATTGCGCAGCAAGCCCAGGAAGCAGCGCAAGAGGGCCGGAACCGACTCGACCAGGCCCAGGCCGGCCGGCGGGGTGATGCGCTGCTGCGTCAGCTCGGCGCCGCCGTTTTCGCTGAGCGGACCGGCCGGGGATCGGCGGACAGCCAGGCCAAAATCGATCAGCTGATCAACGAGATCTCAGCGTACGAGCGCCAGAACGGGCTGGACATGACCAACCCGGCTCAGCAGGGCTCCCCACCGCTGGGCTTCCCGGCCGGTGGGCCAGGCCCGTTCGGCGGGCCGCAGCCGGGTTCAGCGCCGGGCGGCGGTGCTGGCCCGTTCCCTGACCCGGCAGGTGCGACAGGTACGCCGCCGCCAGGGACAGGCGAGATGCCGTCAGTCGACACGACGACAACCTTCTTCCCCGCACCGGGCGACGATCAGCCCGGCTGATGCCCTCCAGCTGACGTCGTCGACTGAGAACCCGCTCAGCGGCAGGCGTCCTGCGCCGCGGTCCGCTCGACGCCGGGCCCGCTCGCGTGCGCCCGGCGCCCGGACCTAGCGGACGTGCGTGCGCGCCTGCCCGTGCGCGGCCGTATGGGGCCGGCGTCCGTCTTCAGCCACCGGAACAGCGCGGCCGCCTGCGCCCTGTCCCACAGCACGGCTGACTCGCCCGTCGGCGTGACGTAGTTGATCGAGGAAAGCGGCACGGTCGTAAACGTCACGGCTGCTGGCCTGATCCCGCGCAGCTCCTGAGCCAGCCGGACGACATCGAAACCGCGGTCTACCTTGACCGCCGCAGTGACCGAAGACAGCAGCTGCCTGAGGCGTATCGGGTCAGCAACAATGCCCGCCCTCGTCGCCTCGGTGAACAGCGATGAGAGCAGCTGCTGCTGGTCATTGATCCTGGCCAGGTCGGACAACGCGAACGAGTGGCGGTCGCGGGCGAATTTAAGCGCGGTCACCCCGTCCACGTGGTGTATGCCGGCGGACATGTGCAGGCCGCTGTAGGGATCGTCGACGGCGTACGGCAGACAGATGTTGACGCCGCCGAGTGAATTGACGACCTTGACGAAGCCGAGGAAGTCGACCTCCACGTAGTCGTTGACCACAAGGCCGGTGGCCCGCTCAACGGTAGCCACCATGAGCCTCGGGCCGCCGAGCCCGTAGGCGGCGTTGATCTTGTCCATGCCGTGTCCGGGAATGTCGACCCAGGAGTCCCGTGGCAGGCTGACCACCTGGGCGCTGGCGTGGTCGGCCGGGATGTGCACCAGCATCAGAATGTCGGAGTTCTCGCTGATCGTGTTACCGACGTGCAGCCTGGCTTCCTGCCGCCTGGTCAATTCGCCGCGGGTGTCGATCCCGGCGACCAGGATGTTGATCGGCCCGCTCAGCGGCGTTCCGGAGGTGCCAGCGTTGATCCGGCCGAGGCTGGCGCTCACATAGCTAGTCAGCATCCAGGCACCGCCAGAGACCAGCAGGGTGAGCGCGGACATAGCGCCGACCATCGCGAGTGCCGCGCGCTCCCGTCGCAGCCTGCGCGCTGCTGCAATGTCCCGAAGCATCCGCCGGGAGGCAGCTGGCAGAGAATTGGTGCCAGCGGCACCGTCATCGCCGGTTACTAGCCCCACGCGGATAGGGCCTAACCAGGTCAGCTAGCCCCAATCGCCGGCAACGTCCGGCGAGCCGGGAACTTTACCGGTACTTATCCGTGGGCTGGCCTAATCATCCTCCGGCTGGCGCGGGCGGCTCCGGGTCTCGGGGCAGGCCAAGTATGCGCTCGGAGATGATGTTCAGCTGGATGTCGGTCGTACCGCCGCCGATGGTCAGTGCCCTGGTGATCAGCACCTGGCGCGCCCAGTGTGCGCCATCCGGGGCGCCCGCCGTGGTCACCGGTCCGCCGCCATGGCCGCGGCCCAGGGCGCCAGCCGCGCTCGACATCTCCCAGCACAGCTCGGCGACCTGCTGCGCGTGCCGCATGCTCAGCAGCTTGCGCACGCTGCCCGTGGCGCCAGGCTCGGTGCCAGACAACTGCTTCAGCGTCGCCTGCAGCGCGAGCAGCTCGATCGCCTGGCCAGTGGCGACCAGCTCGCCCACCTCGGTCCGCCGCTCCGGTCCGGCAACCTTGGCCACCTCCAGCAGCTCGGGCACGCCGCAACCGAACGTCCATGACCGCGACAGCGACACCCGCTCATTCGCCAGCGTCGTCCGCGCGATCCGCCAGCCGCCGTTGACGTCGCCGACCAGGCAGTCGTCCGGCACGAATACGCCATCAAGGAAGACCTGGTTGAAGAACGCGTCGCCGCCGATCTCGCGCAGCGGCCGGACCTCGATGCCCGGCGAATGCATATCCACCAGGAAGTAACTGATCCCGTCGTGACGCGGTTTCGCCGGGTCAGTCCGCGCAATGCAGATCGCCCAGGCGGCCTGCTTGGCCAGCGAGGTCCAGATCTTCTGGCCGGAGAGCTTCCAACCGCCCTCGACCCGCTCTGCCCGCGTGCTCAGCCCGGCCAGGTCGGACCCGGCACCAGGCTCGCTGAACAGCTGACACCACAGGTAGTCCACGCGCAGCGTAGGCGGGAGGAACCGCTGCTGTTGCTGCGGCGTACCGTACTGGATCAGCGCGGGCACGACCCAGGCACCAATAGCCAGACCGGGAACGTGCAAGCCGGCGCTTCGCAGTTCCTCGTCGATGATCAGCTGCTCGAGTGCGCCCGCAGCACGGCCCCATGGCTTGGGCATGTGCGGCATCACCCAGCCGCCGGCGCCGAGCGCAGCGTTCCGCTCGGAACCGGTGAGCTTGGCAATCTCGGCCAGCTCGGCCCTGATCGACTCCCGAAGGTCGGCGTCCCCTCCCGGCAGTTCCAGCCGGACGGGCCGACGCTGGCCGGCCAGCGCGAGCGCGGCCGTCAGCTGCCGCCAGCCCTGCTCCGCCGGGCACGCCGCGCCGAGCAGCGCCTGCAGCGTCATCGCCCTGCGGTAGTACAGATGCGCCTCGTGCTCCCAGGTGTAGCCGATGCCGCCGAGGACCTGGATGCACTCGTGGACGCAGGAGACTGCCGCTTCGGTAGCGAGCGCCGCCGCGGCCGCCACGGCGAACTCACGTCCGGCATCGGCCCCGTCGCCATCGAGCGCGCGGGCCGCGTCCCAGACAACCGCGGCCGCCTGCTCCGCAGCGACCAGCATCCGGGCGCAGCGGTGCTTCACCGCCTGGAACTGGCCGATCGGGCGGCCGAACTGATGACGCAGCTTGGCGTAGTCGGCCGCGGCACCGACCGCCCAGCCTGCGATACCTATGGCCTCAGCGCAGAAGATGACCGCCGCGAGGCCAGCCACGGCGTCTGCCGCCAGCCTGGTCAGCTTCCGATCTGCGGGAACGGCCAGGTCGGTGGCGCTCACCTGGCCAAGCGCGCGAGTCAGGTCGAGGCTGGCGACGCTGGTGACGTCCAGGCCGTCAGCATCCACGGCAACCCAGACAGTGCCTGCATCCGTCCGGGCCGGAAGGATGATCAGGTCCGCATCCGGTGCGCCGAGAACGCCGTCGGCGCTGCCGGTGATGACAAGGCCGCCGTCCTGGCCCGCGGCGGCCCGGAAATCGGCAGTCAACGCGACGGCCCCGTTCCCGCTCCCTTGGACGAGAGACGCGACGACCTTCCCGGACAGCCCGGCGGACACCAGGATCGCGCTCGCCAGCACGGTCGGCACGAACCCGCCGGGGACCAGCGCGCGCCCGAGTTCCTCGGCGGCGACCGCGAGCTCGGTCAGCCCGGCGCCCTGGCCGCCGTCCGCCTCGGGAACGTGCAGGCCGAGCACGCCGAGCTCAGCGAGGCCCGGCCGGATGGTGTCGCGGTAGAGTCCGGCGCCGCCATCGTCGCCGTCGGCAGCCGTCCGCGCCGCTGTCGGCGGGCTGGTGCGCTTGCACCAGGAGCGGACTGCGTCGGCGAGCTGCGCGTGGTCCTCGGTGAGGGCAAGTGCCATCGATCCACCTCGTCCGATGAGTGCGGGTCCGGGCTGACTGACGGGCATTCTAGAACGCGATTCGGTCCGCGGCCAGATTTCCCAGGCTGCGCGCGGGTCGCCCGGCCGTCCGCAGGTCACGAGGCGGGTGAACATCCAGTGAAGTTGCGACCTGGGGTGTTGTCTTCAGGTGGCCAATCCGCCTTGAATAGGAGTCGCGGCCATGGAGCCCATGTCGTCCGTGCCATCCAAAATCGCTGCTGCTCGCGAGTGTCTGGGAGGCACAAGAAATGGGCGCAGTCGTCGCGTTCGGCAATTCCACCGTCAAGCTGTCCTTCGCCTGGAACGCCTTCTACTACTGGGGCGTCTGGGCGGTTTGCATTATCTGCCTGGCCATCGTTCTCTGGGCAGCCTTCAAGTCGCCGCACTGGGCCCGCTGGACCACGCAGGATCTGCTGATCGTCGCTGCACTCGGCGTCCTGCTCGAGGTGTACGACAACATCATCGGCGATCAGTTCATCGGCCCGCTGATCAGCCCGATACCCGGCGCCAACCTGCTCCAGTTGCAGGATCTCGTCTACATGTTCTTGCTGATGGTCGGTGTCGCGCTGGTCAGAAAACCTGGCTGCGTCACGGCCATGGTGTTCATCAACTTCTTGCTCTTCCAGCTGCTGTTCGGCAGCGGGCACGGCGCGCTTGACTGGACCGACGGACTGACGCAGGGCATCTTCTGCGACATCTACATCGTGGCCAGGCGCGGCAAGGTCTACGCCCCAGGGTCCAGGGTCTGGGTGATGTTCATCGACGGGCTGATGATCGGCGGCCTGCGTGGCGGTCCGAATGCATTCCTGACCGACTGGACGTTCGACCCGTACCTCAACTCGATCTACTACACCTGGTACCAGATGTGGACCGACACCTGGTCGAACTGGGTGGGCAATGGTGTCGAAGCAGCCATCACGGCGTCACTTGCGCTGCGCGTGGCTCGATCCGTCGTGCCGTCGATCGGCCGCTCCCAAACCGCGGGCCGGGAGGTCGACCCGTTCGCCGAAGACGATAGGAGCGAGACCACAGCTGCGGTCGCGCCCGTTGCCGGCGCTGATGGCATGCCCTCGGAAGGAGAGCCGGCGTGAAGCGCGCCGCATCTATATTCGCGGTCCTGTCCCTGCTGATAATCGGCGACGGGGTCTATCTCGAGGTGAGCAACAACCAGCAAGGATGCGGGTGTAACGGCGACAGCGGAACCCTGTTCGGCGGCTCCACGAGCATCAATCTGTCAACTGGCACGGAAGTGCTGATCGGTGGCGGGCTCCTGCTCATCGTCACCGGCATCCTCTGGATGGTGGCTCTACGGCGGGACCGGGGCCCGGCTGCGGCGAACGGCCGTGCACAGGCCAGCCCGGCACAGGCCGGCCCGGCTCAGGCCGCCAACGCCCAGGCCGGCCAGTCACCGGGGAAGACGGAGGTCACCGCCGGCCAGGGTCAGGTTGCGAAGGAGACCGGCGATCAGCTCTAACGGTGAACTCGTCGCCGATGACGTTTCGTTCGCCTACGTCGGCGCCACCACAGCGGCTTTGCGGCATATCGAGTTCGGTGTCGATCCTGGCGAGGTCGTGCTCATCACCGGAGTATCCGGCTGCGGCAAGTCCACGCTCGCGCTGGCTCTGTGCGGGCTGATCCCGTCCCGCATACCTGGTGAGTTGCGCGGCCAGGTGATGTTCCGCGGCAAGCCGCTGTCGGCGATGAAGCCGCACGAGGCGTCCCAGCTCGTCGGGATGGTCTTCCAGAATCCGAACCTGCAGCTGATCAACCAGACCGTGGTGTCCGAAGTGGCATTCGGACCGGAGAACCTGGCGCTGCCGCATGACGAGATCGTCCGGCGGGTGAACTGGTGCCTCGAGGTCACTGGAATGGAGGGGATGCGAAAGGCCGCCACGGTGACGCTGTCCGGCGGGCAGAAGCAGCGCACTGCGATCGCTGCCACGCTGGCCATGAAGCCGCAGATCCTTGTGCTGGATGAGCCGCTGTCCGACCTGGACCCGGTCGGCGCCCAGGAGGTGCTCGCCACGCTGCAGCGACTGGCGCGCGACGAGGGCACGGCCGTGGTGATCATCGAGCATCGCGTGGATGAGGTCGCACCGTGGGCCGACCGCGTGGGGCTGATGGATAAGGGCCGGTTGCTGCTTGACCAGCCTCCGCGGCAGGCCTGGGCCGATCCCGTGCCCTGGGCCACGACCGGCGTCGGCGTGCCGGACGTGGTGCAGCTCGCGCACGCACTGCCAGACGCATTCGGCGGCGTGCTGCCGCTGTCAGTCGGGGACGCGGCTGAGCAGCTGGCCGATACCTGGGTGGTCCCGGCCCTGGCCGCGGCCGCGGAAGGCCGGGCGGTGGAGGCTGCCAGCGGAGATGGATCACCGGACGGCGCTTCGGCCAGGAACGGACGTCTCGCGGCCGGAACGGCAGTGCCGTCGCCCTGGGCAAGCATCGCCGGTCGGCCGACCGGAGAGCGGCCGCCCGTGCTTGCCTGGGAGGGCATCAGCGTCGAGTTCGACGGCAAGCGCGCGGTCAACGACGTGACGCTGCGGGTCGGGGAGGGCGAGTCGGTAGCGATCATCGGCGCCAACGGCTCGGGCAAGAGCACGCTGGTGAGCCTGGCGGTCGGAATGGGAACGCCGAACGCTGGTCAGGTGTTCTTCCGCGGCCAGCCGGTTCAGCCAGGCAAGGTGTTCGAGCACTCGGCTCAGGTGGCGCTGCTGCTGCAAGCCGCCGACGAGATGCTGTTCGAGGACACCGTGATCGACGAGCTCAAGTTCGGCACCAAGTTCCGCGCGCTGCCGCCCAATCCGGTGCTCGACGTCGAAGGCGCCATCGATTTCTTCGGCTTCAAGGGCCTTGAGCAGATAAGCCCCTGGGAGCTGAGCCAGGGCGGCAGGCAGCGGCTGGCGCTCGCGGCGCTCCTGGTTGGCGCCCCAGGTGTGCTGGTGCTTGACGAACCCACCACAGGGCAGGACGCCGAGCACATGCGGGCGTTCCTGCGGCTGCTCGCGGCCGTACGGAAGCGAACTGGCCTGACTGTGATCACGGTGACCCACGACATCAGGGGCCTCGCTAGTCACGCGGAGCGAATCGTTCTCCTAGGCCAAGGCGAGGTACGGCTCGACGGGCCAACCAGGCACGTGCTTGCCCAGACGGAGGAGCTCAAGCGTTGGGGCGTACTATCGCCGCCGCTGCCCAGGCTCCAGGCTGACCTGCTCGGACACTGCGACGACGTGCTTCTGTCGGTTGCCGAGTTCGCCGCGGCGGTGGGCGCTTACCGCGGCGTGCCGGTGGAGCATGGGATGCCGGCGGAGCATGCGATGCCGATGCAGCATGGGGTGCCGGCGGAACGGGCGGGCGGCACCTGATGTCGAACATCCTCGTCCGGACGATCTTGGCTTACCTGATCATCTTCGTCCCGCCGCTGATTCTGCCCTGGATGTTCATCAAGCTGGTGGGCCTCGGGGGGCTGCGCGACCTCGTGACCTACGAGGCGAGGGACACCCCGCTGCACAAGCTGGACCCGCGCCTGAAGGTGCTGTACCCGGTCGCGATGGGCATCCTGTCCATCATCCTGAACTGGGATTTCATGCTGATCGTCTTCGCGCTCAGCGTGATCCCGTGGTTCTGGCTCAAGCCGTCGCGCGCCAAGATCCGGGTGCTGATGGTCATGGTCATCGGGCCCGCGCTGACCGGGTTCTGGTCGCAGGGACTTTATTACCTGCCGCCGCAGCCGATCCACTACATCTATCAGTTTCCGTGGACCATCAGCTGGATGGGCTCACCCGGCATCACTGGCTACGGCATGGTGTTCGGCTTGCAGCAGTCCGCCCGCGTGCTCGTGACCGTCTCGACCTCGATGCTGATCCTGGTCAGCACCGACGTGGGCGACTTCACCTGGGCCTTCGAGCGGTTCCGGATGCCGCCTGCGGTGGGATTTGCGCTGACCGCGGCGCTGCGGTTCCTGCCCGACATGATCTCGCGGACGACTCTGGTGCTGCGCGCGGTTGAGTTGCGCGGCTACGACATGTCCAGACCCCGATGGTTCCAGGTACGGCAATGGCCGGACTACGTGAAGCGGCTCAGCCGCTGCATCGTGATCATTACCGTGCCGCTGCTTGTCGGGAGCCTCCGCGGCACCACAACGATGGCCATGGTGGCGGACGCGCGAGGGTTCGGGGTGAATCGCCGGCGTGGCTCGCTGCAAGAACATCCGATCACGAAATTCGACGTAGCCGGGTACGTGATCCTGGTTGCGCTGCTCGGCACGGCGTTTGTGCTCAACCACTTCCATATCGGCGCCCGACCCTACTAGTGCAATGCCCGCTAAAGTCCCGCGCGGTCGACCGGGAAAGCCGTCAGGCCACACCGGCCCGCATCGTCCGCCTCCCACCACGCGAGGAGACCCGATGCGTTACGACGCTGTCCTGTTCGACAACGGCGGAACTCTTACCCATCGCACGTCGCCGGTAGCTGTTGTGTGCAGCCTGGCCGCTGGCCTCGGCGTCGAGATTTCCGAGGAAGAAGCTGCCCGCTACTGGCGACGGTCTAAGGAGCACAGCCGCAGCCTGATGGCCGAGAAGCGGCAGCGCCGCAACCTATCGAGGGCTGATCACCGGGCTGCCTACGTCACCGGCTACGCGGCCTTCAATGAGATCGCGCCCGGCCTGGCCGACCTGATGTACGACGAGTGGAAGACCAACCCGCAGACGATGGTGCCGTATCCGGACACACCGCCCGTGCTCAAGTCGTTCGCCGGGGCGGGCGTCCCGATTGGCATCGTCAGCAACACCGGCTGGTCGATCAACGACGGCTACGTAGCGAATGGCCTGGACGCCTTCATCCAGACCTTCGTGCTGTCGTGCGATATCGGGATTGCCAAGCCGGATCCAGAGCCGTTCCTGATCGCCTGCGAGCGGCTTGGTGTCTCGCCAGAGCGCACTCTCATGGTCGGCAACAACCGGCTCGCCGATTCGGGGTCGATTTGCGCCGGCTGTTACTGCCTGATCCTGCCCCCGGTTCCGCCGGGTGCTACCCGTGGGCTGCGGGCCGCCGCCGACGTGGCCGGCGTCGCCTGGGCCGAGTAACCAACTCCGCTCGCAGCTTCCCGGCCGACGCCGCGGAACAGGCCGGACCTGACGGACACGCACGTGCCTGCCGCACTGGCAGGTGCCAAAAGTCGCTCGCTAATCAACGACAAAACCCGAAAAAATTGATCAGAAAGGACGCTCAATGCGAACCGTGCTCACGTTCCGTATCCGTGCGGTGCTGAGCGCTGCCGCGCTGCTGGCCGGGACGGCGATACCTGCTGCAATAGCCTCGGCCGGCTCCACGCCTGCCAGCGCCGCGACCGGAGCCAGCGCCACAGCAAACGCCAGCACTGCAACCAGCAGTGCCAGCGACCGGGTGCCGCGATACAACCACATCGCCGTGATCATGTTCACCGACCACGGCTACATCAACATCCTGCACAACAAGTACGCGCCAACCTTCAACCGGCTGGCCCGCGAGTATGGCCTTGCGAAGCACTACTACACGACCTCCGACCCGGATGTCGCGGGCATGATGGCGTTCCTGGCCGGCAACGACTTCGGCGTGGACGACGGGTCGCCTTACTGGGATCAGCCGATCAACAGGCCGAGCCTGCTCAGCCAGCTGGACCACGCGCACAAGTCCTGGAAGGAGTACGTCCAGGACATTCCCTACGCTGGTTACCTCGGCGATTGCTACCCGACGCAGTGCCAGGAAAGCGACACGCTGTACAAGCAGGAGAAGTTCAATCCGGTACCGGACCTCACCAGCGTCGCTGATAACCCGGCCGAGGCCCGCAAGATGGTGCCCGCCAGCGAGCTAGCAACGGACGCGCGAAGCGGGCGGTTGCCCGACTTCAGCTTTATTGACGCGAACGAGTGCACCAACATGCATGGCGGGCCGCCGTGGTGCCAGGACAGCCCGAACAACCTCGGTGAGCCCAACGACAACAAGCTGGTCAGCCAGGGCGATGGCTACCTGCGCCAGGTCGTCAGCGAGATCATGTCGGGGCCTCAGTGGCGGCACGGCAACAACGCGATCGTCATTACCGGGACCGAGGGCACAACCATGTCCGGGTGCTGTGACGCTCACCCAGGTACGGGGCGCGTCTTCACCGTCGTGGTGACCAGCCACGGCCCCCGGCACCTGATTGATGGCACGAAGTTCAATCACTACTCGCTGCTGGCCACCGTTGAGCACGCGTTCGGGCTCGGCTGCCTGCAGCACAGCTGCGACACCAAGAATGTCATCCCGATGGCGAAGCTGTTCGGCGCCAAGTCGGACGGTCGCGAGAGCTTCCCAGCGGCTGCCAATGCGACTGCTGGCGCCGCCGCGCCCACCGCGGTTCGCGGTTCGGCTGCTCGTCCGGTGAGCCCCGCAGCTCCGAGAAAGGCCGCAGCTTCTGGCTGGACGGTGGTGTCCAGCCCGGACACCGGCACCAATGACAATGACCTGTGGTCAGTCTCAGGCCGGTCGCCCAAGGACATCTGGGCGGTCGGCTCGCTGCTGCCGAACGCGAACGCAACGATCGTGCAGACGCTGGCGCTGCACTACAACGGCAGGAGCTGGAAGCGGGTCAAGACGCCGGACTTGGGTTCGGAAGCCAACTCGCTGTACGGCGTGGCGGCGCTCCCGGACGGGACGGCGTGGGCGACCGGCATCTACACCCAAGCGTCCGGACACACCGGGCGTGCCCTCACCATGCACTGGGGCGGCGGCAAGTGGACCGTCGTGCGCGCCGCTAATCCCGGCTCGGCCGAAGACATGCTGTACAGCGTGGCGGCGGTGAATGATTCCGACGTCTGGGCCGTGGGTACCTACGGCGACTCGAACGGGTTCTTCCATCCGCTGATCGAGCACTGGAACGGGCATCGCTGGACCGCGACAGATATTCAAGGAGCGCGACCTGCACCCGGTCAGAGCCACCTCGGTGGGCTCGGCCTCGTGGACGGCATCCTGAACTCGGTGACCAATGGCACAGGGGGCGTGTGGGCTACCGGCCAGTTCTCTGGCGGCGGATCCGACTTCCAGGTAGTCCTGCACCTGACCGGCAAGGGGTGGGTCATCGTGCATGAGAGCCCCGTGCGGGCATCAGGCGGCGGGGCCGCTGACGCCTACCCACAGGCAATTGCCAGTTCGGCTGACGGCCTGTGGGTGGCCGGCGATTACCGGTCCGGGCATTCCGGCTTCAGCACGCTGGTCGAGGCACCATCCGGTGGCCTGAACGTGGCCGAGCTAACCACGCCCGACCCGACGCTGCAGGACAACTACCTGCAGGGGATCGCTCCGGTCAACGGTGGCAAGGATGCCTGGGCCGTTGGCGACAGCGTGCCGCCGTCAACTACCAACGCGAACTCGCTGATCGAGTACGGATCGGCTACGGGAGGCTGGACGGTGGTCCCGAGCCCGGATCCGTCAACCAACGGAAACAACATCCTGGACGGCGTTATGGCGTTCAGCAGCACCAACGTCTGGGCCGTCGGCGAGTGGGACGGTCAGGGCGGCATGAAGACACTGATCATGCATTACGCC
>Ga0335075_10009172_pt1 | contig 15105 bp, 7 predicted proteins | sample Lox_Sample_24_FD_206723 | JGI IMG/M metagenome (GOLD analysis project Ga0335075, IMG submission 206723) | Soil microbial communities from Loxahatchee National Wildlife Refuge, Florida, United States - Lox_Sample_2.4 | ecosystem: Environmental > Terrestrial > Soil > Wetlands | place: USA: Florida... | reverse complement strand
AAGCATGGAAGGTAGAGAAGTGGCAAAGTAGTCAATCCTGGGCACAGCCTGTTCCATGTCAACCGCATAGTCGTAAATCTTGTGGAAAAGCGCTTCCGCCTCTGCTGTTTTTCCCAAACGCTGACAGGAAAGGGCGCTCCAGAAAGTCATCGTCGAAACTTCGCGCACCGCCATCTGCTGAAAGTCGCCTCTTTGGTCCGCCCCGCGCATCCACCACGCATGGGCTGCATCCTCGTAACCCTCGCGATGGAAGGCTTCGCCGATCCAGTAGTACAGATCGCTCTTGTTTGCCAGCGGATGACTCACTTCACTCAGACCCGCCGGCAGCTCAAGCGCCGCGAGAAACTGGCTCCGGGCTTCCGCATAATCTTCCCGGTCGAGCGCACGCCGGCCCAGCAGCAAACATGCGCGCTCATACTGCGCAAGCACCAGGCCTTCTCCACCCTCCCATGGCTGAAACCTGCGCCTCGCAAGCAGCCGCAGCGCGTCGCCGGGTTTCGCCACCTGGTTGTAGAGCGTGGCCAGCTCAACCGAAAGATCGTCGCGCGTGTCGACGAGTGCCGCGTGAACGAGCAATTCCGACAGTCGTTCTTGAGGAGACCTTCCGGTCCGCTTCCAGAGCTGATCGCGCTCATACAGCACCCGCGCGTCGAGCGGGCCGGCTGCAAATGCCCGGTCAAAGCTCGCCAAAGCGCTCGCCTCCTCATGACGGACATTGAAGTAGGCAATCCCAAGATTGCGATGCACAGTCGCAAAGCCCGGGTTCGCCAGAGCCGCTGCTTCCCAGCAGCGGATCGCATCCTCATACCGCCGCTTGTCATAAAAGAGATTGCCCAGCAGGTAAGACGCGGTCCACGGCACTTGATTCGCCTGCGCCGCCCATTCCAGCACAAGCATTTCCTCAAGACGGCTCGGAAAGCAGTAGTCGAGCTGCGCAGCCGCAGCTTGCTCCAACGTCTGCCGCGCGTCAGCGAGTCTTAGCTTTTCCTCGACGTGCGCGCGCGTAAACAGGATCATCGGGACGGAGCCGTCGCACACATCGAGATCGGTTGAGCGCAGCACCTTGAGCGCGTCTTCGTGCTGGCCCACGCGCATCAGATCAAAGGCCAGGTCGAGACACTCCTGTCCGTTGGCCGGCGCCACTCCCTTCTGCAAGCGTGCACCAATCGAAAGCGCGTCGAGTGCGAGTGTCTCATCGAGCAGGGTGGCCGCAGCCTGCACATCGCCGTTGCGCCGGTGGGCAATTGCGAGCAGGTTGCGCGCAAGCAGGTTGTCGGCGTCAGCCCTCAGGCTGCGCCGCAGATGATCGTGCGCGTGCTGCCAGTTGCCCTTCGCAGCATCGCACTCGGCCAGCGCAAAATAGGCTGGTCCGCGCCAGGCCGCGTTCCACGTAGCTTTGTAAAACGCGTCGTAGGCTTCGTTGTCGCGGCCCTGGTAGCGGCGAACCAGCCCCAGGTTGTAGTAGGGCTCTCCATCCCTGGGATTCGGATTCAGCGCAGTGATCCGAGCAATCGCCGCCTCAAGATGCGCCGCCGCCTCATCAAATTCTCCGCGGCCCAGATGCCAAAGCCCAAGCGCATTGTGAATGCGGCTTTCGTTGGAATCCCGCCGCAGTCCTTCGCGCCAGTAGAGCTCCGGCGCACGCGTCGCGTGGCGATACTGCTCCAGATGCACTCCGGTCAGATAGAGTTCTTCTACGCTCGCGATCTCCTCGGGCGCCTTCGGCTCCTGCGCCACAATCGGAGATTTGGCCGGCTTGATCTGTGCAGCGTCGAACTCAATCAGGGTTCCTTCCCTGCACAAAACTCTCACCGCGATGGCAGGGTCCTGAGCGCTGTCCGGCAGCGCAGCCTCAAGCAGCGCCGGGTGATCCACGCTCAGCGATGCAGTCCATCTGTGAACCTCCGTGCCGCTGCACTCGAGAACGATGGTCGCTTCGCCTGCCGCCCTGGTCACGTGCACACCCAGGCGGACCAGCCCGGGCTCTGTTTTCACGCTGAGGGCCGCGTCTACATTCGCGGCCACTGGGACGCCGATCGTGTGAATGGGATACCAATTCTGGGTAAAGCTCTTGGTCTCCCAGGGAGCGAGATACGAAAAATCCGGTTGATTATCCGTGTAAACGCCGGCCATCAATTCAATGTAGGGCCCGTCGTTGTCAGTCAGGTTGCGATCCCACGCGTAGCCGAACTCCTGATTGCCCCATGTCCATTGCTTCTTGCCCGGAGCGATGTAGTGATCGGCCACGTGCACTACGCCGGCCTTCGCCTTGTGATCGTATCCGCCAAAGAAGTCCTGTTCCGTGCCCGCAACCATGTAGCTCGTCGGCACCGGAATATTGGCATACCGGCTCAGGTCGTTCGGCGCATAGCTGCCATCGGGCACAAACATGCGCGGCATCTCGTCTTCCGGAACGCCTTTTCGCGCGCGTTCGCCGTAGTTCACGCCGTAGTAAAGCCCATCGCTGAGCGGAAAACCGGTCACAGCGCGTTTGGCGTGGTCCGCCACAAAACGCACATCCGTCGGAAAGAACGACTGGTAGCTCTCGTGAACGCGCGTGGCCATGTTGGCCCACCACAGAAATGTCTGCGTGAGCGGCGTGCGATTGTAGAGGCGCACCTTGAGCTCGAGCACTGCCCTGCCCGGATGCAGACAAACTCCATGCATGCCTTTCATGCGCAGCATCGGATCGTGATCGCTGCACCACACCGTGACCGAACCGTCAGCCGCCTGCTCGATCTCCGTTTCCACGGGCATGAATGTGGCCGGCCGGTGATGCTGCGGCCAATTAAACTCCACACCGCCTGATATCCATGGACCAGCCAGTCCGACCAGCGCCGGCTTGATTACATTCTGGCGATAGAAGAAGTCATAGTCCGTCGTCTTGTCGTACCCAACGTGGATGCGTCCGCCAATCTCAGGCAGGATCATCAAGCGCAGGTACTCGTTTTCAATGTGAATCGCCTTCCACATCTTCCGTTCCGGTTCAATGGCGATGCGGTCGATGAACGGCAGCGGATAAACTCTGCCGCTGCTGCCCTGGTAGACGCGCTTCTCCAGGAACATCGGATTGCGATCCGGCGGATCGGGAAGGTAGGTGAGTATCTCCACATCTTCCCGCCACGCTTTCACCGGCCCGGTGAGATCGGCCGGGGCCAATGGAAGACGAATGGAGCAGGTTGGCAATTCGGATTTTTCCAGACTCTGCGCCATCGCATCTCCGGAGTCGCGCTTCGTTGCGTTGTCATTTTATCGCGCAGGGTCCTCTGTGCCGCCGGGCGCGGCTAAAAATGCCGGCCAGCGGCGCTCCACAATGGCCATGCGGCCTCAGAAGGAACAAGCACCAGGAGCCGGCCTGCGATGCAGCGGTTGTATCCTATACGCATGATTCCTGGGGGGCGCAGCCGCATCTTGGAGATATTTGCCGCTGCACGCGAGCGTCCCGAGAACGAGCGCGCCGCCTTTCTGGCCGCCGCCTGCGATGCAGACCTCGAGTTACGCGCGGAACTGGAAGCGCTGCTGGCGCAAGGCCCCACCGACAGCATCGCCAGAGCAGCGGCCAATCTCTTCGAGACCCCCAAGTCGCCCGCGCAGCAGCAGACCGTCATCCATTCCGCGCCTGCGGGCCATCCATCGCAACCTGGCTTGAATGCCGCTGCTCTGGCTGTTGGAACACAGCTTGGAGCGTATCGCATCGAAGCGCAGATCGGTTCCGGCGGCATGGGAATCGTCTACAAGGCCCGCGACTCGCGCCTGGAGCGCAACGTCGCCATCAAAGTGATTCATGCCGAGTCTTCGAGCCCGCTGCTTGAGGCGGCTCTGCTGCGCGAAGCACAGTTAACCTCGTCCTTGAATCATGCAGGCATCGTTACCATCTATGACATCCTGTCCAATGGCGGCGCGACCTGCATCGTAATGGAGTTCGTCGAGGGACGACCGCTGCAGGAGCTGATTCCGGCGCGCGGTTTTCCCGTGGAGAGCGCACTGGTGATGGCAATTTCCATCGCAGATGCCCTTGAAGCCGCGCACGCAGCGGGGGTAATTCACCGGGATCTGAAGCCAGCAAATATACTCGTGCGCGCCGATGGGCAGATCAAGATTCTGGACTTCGGACTGGCTAAGCTGGTGCGGCGGGCTGCCGCGGACACCGTAACGCAGCGGAGTTTGTTTGCCGGCAGCACGGTGGGGACGATGGGCTACATGGCTCCCGAGCAGGCGCGCGGCGAAGACGTAGATGCTCGCGCCGACATTTTCTCCTTTGGCGTGATTCTCTACCAATTGACCACAGGCAGGCTGCCTTTTGAGGCCGCAAATGCCGTGGCGCTGCTGCACGCAATGCAGACGTTGGATCCGGTGCGGCTGCGCGATGCAAGGCCGGACCTGCCCGCGGCACTCGACAGAATTATGCGGCGCGCGCTGGCGAAGAGGCCGGCGGAGCGATACCAGACGATCGGCGAGATGCTGGCCGAACTGGTGGCGATGACGGGAAAGAGCGGGGCAGCCGCAGCTGCGGCGGAGACTGAGGATTTCCGCACCATCGCGGTTCTGCCGCTCGTCAATATCAGTCCCGATCCGGAAAACGAGTACATCTGCGATGGACTGGCCGAAGAGCTCATCAACGGCCTCACGCAGATTGAAGGTCTGCGCGTGGTCTCGCGCAGTTCTTCATTTCATTTCAAGGGCACTACGCCCGACGTGCGCGAAATCGGCCGGCGGCTCGGAGCCAGCCTGCTGGTGCATGGCAGTTTGCGCCGGTCGGGCGACAACCTCCGCCTGACCATGCAGCTCAGCCAGACTGATGAGGGCTATCAGATATGGTCGCAACGATTCGATGCGCAGGTCAGGGACCTGTTCGCGCTGCAGGACGAGTTGACCGCAGCGGTGCTTGAAAGGCTGCGTCAGCAATTGAACGCAAGGTTTCCCGCGCTTCAGGCTGCGCAGCAGATACCGACATCCGAGGCCTACGACCTCTATCTGCAGGCGCGTTTCGCGTTCAATCGCGAAACGCCGGAAGAGTTCAAGAGGGCGCTCGATCTTTTCGAGCACTCTGCCGCGGCGGCGCCCGATTTCGCGCCGGCCTTCATCGGAATCGCGGAGACGCACATGCGGTTGGACTGGTATGGCCTCGAAGCCGCATCGGAGGCGGTGCCTCTGGTGCGATCGGCGCTGGCCAGCGCTCTTGAGCTGCAGCCGGAATCGGTGGCCGGCCTGTGCAACCTGGCCATCACACAGGCCGGCTGGGACTGGGACTGGGCTGCGGCCGCCGGCACATTCACTCGTGCGCTCGCGGCGGGAGGCGGCCTGGCTGCAGCCCATTTTCACTACGGGCTGGATTATCTGACTCCGCTGGGACGTCTCGAAGAGGCGCTCGGCGAGCTGCGTAAGGCGTTGCGTCTCGATCCGCTCTCGCCCATTGTGCAGACCGCGGAAGGCGGCTGTTTATACCGGATGCGGCGATGGGACGATTCCGCGGAAACCCTGCGCGCCACGCTCAAAGCCAACCCCGCGTTCGGCCATGCGTACTGGTCGCTGGGCCGCACGCTGCTCGAGCAGGGTCGCGGCGAAGAAGCTCTCCAATGCTTTGAGGACGCAGCCAAGATCATGGGCCCCATTCCCGCCGCGCTGGCCGAAACGGGCTACTGCCATGCACGCATGGGCCGTCGCGACCTGGCCCACGCCACGCTCCAGGAGCTGCAGCGGATGGGAGCACAGACGTGGGTATCGCCGCTCAGCGCGGCCTTGGTCTACGTCGGGCTCGGCGAGCAGGAGACAGCAATGAACTGCCTCGAAGACGCACTCCAGAAGCGCATTCGGCAACTGGTCTGGGTGAACGTCGAGCCGCGCTTCGATGCGCTGCACAACAACCCCAGGTTCGAGGCGCTGATTGCGCGTGTGGGCTTACCCCGGTTTCGCCTTCCGCCACAAAGCGCAGAGTGACGAACCACAAATTTGTTTGACGTGCATGGCCACATTCTCGATAATTCTCAAACCGTCTTGAAATCTCCAGAAGGGTATGGGAGGGCGACTTGGCTTGCGGAAAGGACCTCGTTCACTTGCTCGAGTCCGGCACGGATACCTGGAATGCATTCCGCGAACGGAATCCAGGCTTCGTGATGCTCAATCGCACCTGCCTGGCCGATGCTCAGCTCGCACATGCCGACCTGCATCGAGCATTTCTGCTCGAGTCCGATCTGCAGCGCGCCAACCTGGAGTGGGCCATCCTGGAGCGCGCAATCCTGCGCAAGACCAATCTGCGCGGCTCCGATCTGCGTTATGCCAAAATCGATGGCGCGGATCTGTTCTCGGCCGACCTGTCGGGTGCCGATCTGCGCGACGCCAGCCTCGCATCGACGTTTCTGAAGCGCGCCGATCTGCGCGGCGCCGACCTGAGCACGGCGCAGGGGCTCACGGTCGGACAGCTCGTAGAAGCCATCGGCGACCACGAAACCAGGCTGCCCGAAAACCTGCCGCGTCCGGCATCCTGGACCACGAGAGATTCGCGCTGATGACCCATCCGAATCGGCCCGTTCGCGTGGCTGTCGTTGGCGGCGGCTGCGCGGCGCTCGCGGCGGCCTTTGAGCTCTCCCGTCCCGAGCACCAAGGGCAATATGAGGTCACGGTTTATCAAATGGGGTGGCGGCTTGGAGGCAAGGGCGCATCGGGCCGCGGCGCGGCCGGGCGCGTGGAAGAGCACGGCCTTCATCTCTGGATGGGCTTCTATGAAAACGCCTTCCGCCTGATGCGCGAGTGTTATGCCGAGCGCAATCGTGCCTTTCCCGACGCTCGATTTGCAAATTGGCATGAGGCCTTCGAGCCGGCTCCGGATGTAGGGGTGGCCGACCGCGACTCAGCCAATGAAAATGGGTGGGCCTTCTGGATGGCGCATTTTCCGCCTGGCACGGGCGAGCCCGGCGATCCCTCCACTGGCGATCCGCTCACGGTGACCGCGTATCTTCGTCAGGCGGTGATGCTCATTGTCGAGCTGCTGCGCTCTGCGGGGGCCATGGAAAACGCGCCTCAAGCGGCGAACCCGGGTACCGGTGCACTCGGACCCGATGCGCTGGCGTCTTCTATTAGCACCTTGCTGCGTTACGGCGAGCTCGCCACCACAGCGGCCGTACTGGAAGCCGGCGATCTGCTGCGCCAGGCTGCCGACGCATTCTTCCCGCAGTTTTTTTCGGGCCCCGGCTCACCGCTTGCGCAACTCGTGGAAAGCCTGTCTGTGGCTGCGCGGCGCCAGCTTGGCTCGCTCGTAGAGGGCGACCGCGAACTGCGGCGCGTCTGGCAGGTCATCGACATCATTCTCGCCATCCTGCGCGGCTCCATCCGCTCCGGACTGGCCCTTGATCCGCGCGGCTTTGACGCTATCAACGACTACGACTGGCGCGAGTGGCTGCGCATGAACGGGGCATCCGAGCAATCGCTCGCCTCCGGCTTCATGCGCGGTATCTACGATCTGGTTTTCGCTTTTGAAGATGGCGACATCCACCGCCCGCGCCTGGCTGCGGGTGTGGCGCTGCGCGGCGCCATGCGCATGTTCTTCACCTATCGCGGGTCGCTGTTCTGGAGGATGAACGCCGGCATGGGCGATGTGGTCTTCGCCCCGCTCTACCAAGTGCTCAAGCAGCGCGGCGTGCGCTTCGAGTTCTTTCACCGGCTGCGTAAAGTGAGCCTGTCCCCACGCGGGGAAAGTGACGGACCGTATGTGCAATCGCTCGAATTCGATGTGCAGGCGAAGATCAAAGGCGGCAGAGAGTATCGGCCGCTCATCGACCTGCACAAGATTCCGAGCTGGCCTGCACAGCCCGATTATGCGCAGCTTGTGAACGGCAGCGCGATGAAGCGCGAAGGCCGCGCCTTCGAATCGCCGTGGGAAAAACATCGCGCCGGGCAAAGGAAGCTCACAGTAATCCGCGACTTCGACTTTGTCGTTTTGGGCGTGAGCGTGGCAACGCTTCCTGAAGTGGCACAGGAGTTGATCGACCGCGAGCCGCGTTGGCGTGCGATGGTCCGCCACGTCAAAACGGTTCCCACGCAGGCTTTTCAACTGTGGATGCGCGAGAGCACGGCTGAGCTCGGCTGGCCGCACCCTCCGGCGAATCTCTCCGGCTTTGTAGAGCCCTTCGACACCTGGGCGGAGATGAGCCATCTCATTCCCGAAGAGGCCTGGAAAGAGCCGGTCCGGTCGATCGCTTACTTCTGCAGCGTTCTGCCGGACGCGTCTCCCGATGGCGGCCCCGTCACCGAGGCGTATCATTTAAGACAACGAGCAGCAGTGCGCGACCATGCCGTTGAGTTTCTGAACAACGGCGCGGGGGTCTTATGGCCGCACGCTGTCCGTCGGGGGCAGTTCCGCTGGGAGATTCTCGCGGCGGAAGGCAAAGCGGCCGCACAGCGGGGAGCGCAGCGCTTCGACACACAGTACTGGGCAGCAAATGTGAGCCCGGCCGACCGCTACGTGCAGTCGTTGCCGGGAAGCATCATCTATCGGCTATCTCCGCTGGACACGGCGTTCGACAACCTGACTATCGCCGGCGACTGGACGGCGACGGGGCTCGACTCGGGATGCATCGAATCGGCGGTAATGTCGGGCATGCTGGCGGCACACGCAATTTCTGGTAAACCGGCCCTATGTGACATCGTAGGGTATAACCATCCATAAGGTGCGTGCATGAGTCCATCTTCTCCGCGTCGCAAACTCAAGCAGCCCGCGCAAACCGGCCCGGTTCGCAACTCGACTGCGCCGCAGCCCGCGAGCGCACCCCGCGCCGCCGGGACGCCTCGCGATCCGATCGCCGCAGCCGGCACGGCGGTGTGCGGAGCGCTCGAGAACGGCGTGCGCACGGCGTATGCAGTGATCGACGACTACATGCGCCGCGGACAGGCAACGGCGCGCAACCTCTTCAATAATGATCCCAACAGGCGAGGCACCATGAGCGACGACCGAAGCAGTTCTTCAGGCGCATACAATCCCTCCAACCCGATGGCGATGTTCACCGAACAATGGATGACGGCGATGCGGGCCTGGACCCAGGCCTGGTCTTCGTTTGTGCCCGGCGCGTGGCAACAGAACATGATGAATCCTTTTGTCGCCGCTGCGCCGGCGAACAGCGTGTCGGTAAAGATCGCTTCCGCCCGGCCCGTCGAGGTGCTCGTCAACGTCTCTCCCAATTCTTCCTTTGGGCTTGATCTGCATGAGCTGGTTGCCGAGCCGCTGCGAGCCGAAGGATCGAAAGCAGGGGCCATTAACCCGCCTGAGATCGCGCGTGAGCCGGGAAGGATGCGCGTGAGCATCAAGGTTGCCGACATGCAGCCGGCTGGACTCTATCGTGGAGTAATTCGAAAAAAGGCAGACGGGACTGTAGCGGGAGACCTGACGGTCATTGTCTCCTGAGCGTTTTCTTACAAGTTGAGCGGCCTATGAATACGCCTGACGACAACCTCGTTTCGTCGGTATTGCTGGAGTATGGCGACGCAACGCGCGCGGTGCTGTTCCAATATCTGCCCGCTGCGGAGCCGCGCCGCTATCTCTACGACCTTGTCGGGGACTATCCCCGCCGCGGCGGCCGTTCCTTCCGGCCCAGCCTGTGCATCGCTACCGCTCGCGTCTTCGGAACGCCCATGGAGTTGGCTCTGCGCACTGCGGTCTCCATCGAGATGCTGCACAATGCCATGCTCATCCACGACGATGTGGAGGACGAGAGCGAGCAGCGCCGCGGGAAGCCGGCCATGCACGTTACCCAGGGCGTGCCCATCGCCATCAATGTGGGCGACTTCCTTTGCCTGCTCGCCATGCGCCCGCTGCTCGACAACCGCACCATCCTCGGCTCCGAGATCGCGCTGCGCATCCTCGAAGAAACCGAGCGCATGGCGCGCGAGTCCGCGGAGGGCCAGGCCTTTGAGCTTGGCTGGCGGCGCGACAACGTGACCGATGTGGGCGAAGCCGACTATCTCGAAATGGTGCTCAAAAAAACCTGCTGGCTCGCGACCATCCATCCCAGCCGCGTGGGCGCGCTCATCGGCACCGGAGGCAGCCTCGATCTAGACCGCTGCATCCGTTTCGGATTTTTTCTGGGCGCAGCCTTTCAGATTCAGGACGATCTGCTCAACCTGGAGGGCGACCCCGATGCCTATGGCAAGGAGCTCTCCGGCGACATCCGCGAAGGCAAACGCACGCTCATGCTGATTCACCTGCTGGCCAACGCCGGCGCGGCAGAACGGAAACGCGTGTGCACCATACTCGGACAGCCGCGCGAGGTGCGCAGCGATCGCGATGTGGAGTGGGTGCGCAAGCGCATGGATGCACATGGCTCCATCGACTATGCGCGGCAGGTCGCACAGGGATTGGCCGGGGCAGCGCAATACGAGTTCGAAAACCTGTACGGTCACCTTCCGGACTCGCGCGACAAGCGTTTCCTGGCGGCGCTGCCCGCCTGGGTGATCGAGAGAAACTGACAAGGGGGACGCGGAAAATGGTCAAAAGCTATAAGACGACCGATGAGTTCACATCGGCTCTGCCCAAGCTCACCAGCAATCCACTGCCAATCCAGCCACCCTTCGTCTTCAATGGCATGTCGTCGCGGTGCTTCCCGTTGCGCGCGCATCTGGGGACCCTGCAGCGCCTGGTCGACGGCTACATGAATTTTGTGCCACCGGAAGTCGGCTACTTCCGGGTTCCGATGCCCTATGTGGTGCTCATGGTTCTTGACTACGGCCAGGTCGCAGAGGCCGTTGCGCGCATTGGCTGGTTCGCGCAGACTGAAGTCTTCTTCATGATCCCGCTGGAGTGGTACAAGCTGGTCAATGGGAAGTACGTGTTTTATGACTGGGCGGTCATCACCCCATACGTCTTCGTCAACGACGAGTTTTCGGTCCCGCTGGGCCGCACCGTCTTCGGATTTCCCAAGGTTCTGGCGCGTGTCGACACCATCCACAGCGCATGGGTAAAGGACGCCACTGCGCCGGTCACACTGGCCCGTGTTGAGACCTCGGTCTTTCCCCAGACCTACTCCGGCTCCGATATCGAGAGCCGGGTCTTTCTGGAGGTCGAGCGCGGCACCGTCAGCAACATGCAGTTGCCGTTCGACGCATCCAGTCCGGTGACGCCCTGGTCCATTGCCACGCATGTCGCTCAGGCGGCTGCCGGATTTGGCCGCGACGCCCTGTGGCTGGCACAGTCCATGCGGCTGTCCACGGTCAATCCCGCCTCCGATCCGGGCGTATTGCCGGCCATGCTCAGGAAGATGGCGCCGTGGTTCGCTCCCGGCGGGAGCGGCTTCATCCAGAATTCAATCAACCTGAAGCAATTCCGCCGCTCCAATGTGCCCGATCAGATCTGTTACCAGGCGTTGACCAATGGCCGCATGGAGACCAAGTCCTTCAACGGCGCAGGATTGCTGGGAGAGTATCCCATCATGCTTGGCGATCTGAGCGGCGGCCACACGGTTCGGCTCTACGAATATGCGTCTCTGCCTATCATCCGCACACTGGGCCTTGAAGTCGACCGGCAATGGCGAGGCCCCGACTGTGATGTGGCCGAGCTCAAGCCGGTGGTCCCGTACTGGCTCGATGTGGACATCCGCTATGACCAGGGCGATACCCTGGTATGGCGCACCGACGACCGCGTCTGGCGCGGCCCCACCGGAGCCCCGCTTGGTACCGAGCCGCAGACCGCTGCCGCCGAATCCCCCGCCTACAACCAGACCGTCACCACGGCCATCGACGACATCGCCGGTCCCTTCGAGTTCTGCGACAGCACCGTCCGCGTCCTTCCGCTCCTGGCGGAGCGCAGTAATCTGCAGAACTTCGTCGACACCTACGTCAACGACCCTTTCGAAGGGCCCTTGGTTGGCCAACACGGCAAGAAAGAGCGCATACGCTTCAGGGTTTGGGGCCGTGGTCAGCAGGAGGCCACATCCTCGTCGGCCCTTCATGAGCACGCTTACGTGTACCTGATGGTGTCCAGCTTCGGCGGTGTTACCTCTACCACCAACAACGTCGGCGACTGGACCAAGTACCAGATGTCGTTCATGATTCCCGTCCGCTTCGAGCGCGCCAATCCTCTGGCCGAAGGCGGCTGGGAGATCGCGGGGGTCGGCATGGTTCCCGCTTTCAGCTTTGTCGACAACTGCATTTCAGCCATAGCGCGGCTTGAGGTGCAGGGCTTCGAGGCCACGGTAGCGAACTTCTTCAAGCCAGAGAGTGTGTGGCTCAGCGACGAGGTCGAGCTCTCGGAGAATCCTCCGCAGACCCTGCTCCGCGTCGATTCGGAAGTGTGGCCCGCCATCGGCGAAGGCCAGAAGGCCGTCGTACTGCCCGTCGTCGAGATCTGCCAGGGCTTGCCCGACGCCGGCCTCGGCGCGGCACCGGACGCTCCCTGGCGCTGGTCCGAGCAGCTCACCAGAGAACTCGAAGCCAAGAAGCAGATTAAAGCGCTCAACTCCCGTGACCTGCAGATTGCGCGCGCACTTTCTCTCGAGCTGCTGGGCAGCCAGATGCCTTTTACAGCCTATTCGCTCAAGCAGTTTCGCGATGCCCGCGATCCGCAGAAGGCCTGCTACCAGTCTCTGGTCAGAGTGCCACGCCTCATCAAAGAACTCGTGGACGTGCGCGAGATCGAGGAAACCCTCGTCGTCCGCATCCACAACTATCCGAGCCTGGACATCGTCGGCACGCTTGGACTTGTCGCCAATCAGGTCTTCGAGGGTGGAACAGGAATCGTGAACACGGTGCAGGCGGTGCGTCCTTTCTTCGTGCGCGGCACGCTCTTCGAACCGCTGGCCGACCGGCTGGCTTACCGGGCTGGGTCAGATCCCTGGACTCTGGACTGCGACGTCATCTTCTCCACGCCGCTCAGCGACGAGCCCAACTCGCCGCCCATCACCGCCGACTTCCTGGCCGAGCAGCTTCAGGACCAGATGGACCCCTGCCGCATTGGCGACATCATGTATCAGGCAGCGCAGCGCCGCAATGCAGAAGCCGCGGAGCTCAAAGTCGCAGCGGCTGCAGATCCCAAAGACGCCCAAGCCGCAAAGCTCAAGGCGGCTGCCTCTGCGAAGGCCGCCGAGCCGGATCGGGTGCGGTTCAGCAAGGCAGAGGCGCGCGACGCGCTCATGGACGTCGATCCGCAGACGGTCATCGAGAGCATCCTCTCGCGCGAGTGGGGCAACACCGACCCCAAAGCCCGCTGGCGCGTCGGCCGCACAGAGCTGATCCGCACCTTCAGCGCACTGCCGCTCACCGGCGATGCCTCCGCCTTCGCCGAGTCGGTTCTCTTCCGCAGGATCAATAACAGCCTCGCGCTCGCGCCCGGCGCAGTGGCCGCGCCCGTTCCGATCATGGGAGGTCATGTGAAGGCCGTAGGCAAGATCGCCGAATACAATCTCTCCGCTCCCGCAAAGCGCTGGAAGCAGACCATCGAAGCCATCATCCTGTCGCAGGAAAAGTTTGCGCGTGAGCGGCTCAAAATGGAAAACACCCTGGGTTTGCTGGCCTCGGCGGCCATCTTTAATCCGATAGGCATCAAATCGGTCTACAAGGATCTCGGTGAAGATCCGCCTTCCGACAAGCAGTTGCTTGACCTGTGCGGCACGCTGATGAAGACGCTTGAAACCATCGGCAGCCTAAGCATCGCAGGCCAGCCTTCCGAGCAAAATAATCTGAACACCCGCGTTGCCAACGACCTGCGCCGTTTTACGGAAGTCAACCGGCAGTTGTGGAACGAGTTCACCGTCGGTTTTTTGGCCGCTCAAAGTGCCGGGAAGCTTGAACTCCCCGATGAGATCAAGAACATCGATCCTCAATTGTTGCAGTGGGCCTTCGATCACACCGCCCAGTTCCAGCAGCTGGTGGATCTGGCCCGCCGCTACTGCGAGGCGCAAGGCGACGCTTTCCTCAATAAGCTCTCGCGTGCCTATCAAAAGCCCGATTTCTGCATCCGGCGCGATTCCGTGCCCGACTGCACCGATCTGCTGCCCTATTCGCTGTCCTGGAACGCCGACTGGTACTACGGTGAGCAGCCCGCCCGACCGGCAGCCGTCAAGTCACCGTCCGCGCCAACCGTGGCAGCGTCGAAGCCATCGGCGTCAGCGTCCGGGCCAGGAACGGTGAAAAGCAATGGCGTCGCGAATCGTGGCCGCAAGCGGACGAAGGTTTAATCCCATGGCGATTTGTTCTGGCGAAGGAATCATCGGGAAGCCCTCGGCGGCGAGCGGCACGGCCCGCCACACATCGGGAGTGGTGCGGTTGAACGCAGCGCAGGCAGCCGAAGTCCAGAAGGCCGTCACCGCCGCCGCGCGCGCATCCACCGCAGCCGGCATCAGCCCGCCCGCGCCATCGAGCGCGGCAATCTGCCGCGCGACTTCGAGCAGGCTCACGTTGTGCCCCGCGAGCGCGATCGGCCGCCCGAACATCTTGCGCCGAAGCGCGATCTCGATCGCCTGCGCCACATCGCGCACATCGATGACGCTGAGCGTGTGGTCCATCACCAGCGGCATGCGCCGTGCCATCACCAGCCGCACAAAGCTCGATTCTTCGGCGCGAAACTCCCACGGCCCCAGGCAGGCAGCCGGATTGACGATCACTGCCCGCAATCCCTCGCCGGCCGCCGCCATCACAGCCCGCTCCATAGCCGACTTGGCCTCAAAATACGGATATGCCGAGCGGCGCCATGCGCTCTCCATCGTGCTGAAGGGCAAATCAGGCCGTGGCAGCGTAGTAAATGAACTGATAAACACCAGCCGAAGCCGGTTGCGCCGCGCGGCATTCAGCACACAGTGGGTATGCGCAACCGCGCCGTCAATTGCCTGCCGCCACGCTGGAGCGCCGGCCACGCACAGTTCGAGCGGATACGGAGCAGCGGCGTCCACCAGCACGTCATGGCGCGCCGAAGCTTCAGCCAGCGAGTTCAGTCCGCCATCGACGCGTGTTATCGTTACGTCCAGACCACGCAGCGCAATTGGATCGGGCGGGCGCGAGGCCGCCGTGACCGTGTGGCCCTGCTCGAGCGCATGGCGCACGATGGCCTGGCCCAGATGTCCCGTAGCTCCCAGAACGAACACGCGCACGGTTCAAAACTCCCGTACTCTCACCATCGCACCCATCTGC
>Ga0335075_10009171_pt1 | contig 15106 bp, 19 predicted proteins | sample Lox_Sample_24_FD_206723 | JGI IMG/M metagenome (GOLD analysis project Ga0335075, IMG submission 206723) | Soil microbial communities from Loxahatchee National Wildlife Refuge, Florida, United States - Lox_Sample_2.4 | ecosystem: Environmental > Terrestrial > Soil > Wetlands | place: USA... | reverse complement strand
GTCTTCTTCTTTCCCGAGGAGCCGCATCCCTCGCAAGCCGGCGTCGCGCGTGTGGCGGCTGCCGCGGTGGCACCCGGGCTCGATGCCGCTCACCTCATGGAAGCGCTGCGACAACGGATCGACCCGGTCTTTCTGCCGCGGCCGCTCCTCCTGGTGCCGCGCCTGCCGCGCAACGGTACCGGCAAGCTCCCGCGCGAGGCGCTGCGCGCTCTCATCGCATCGGCTCCGGCCCCGGCACCCGCGGCTTCGGGTCAGCGGGTCGGGTCGTGAACGCGATCGCGCTGCCGATCGCCGCCGACCATCCGGCTTTCGCGGGACACTTCCCCGGCACGCCGGTCCTTCCGGGGGTGGTCCTGCTGGATGAGGCGATCCGCGCGGTCGAGCTCGAGAGCGGCGGGGAGCCGCGGTGTTGGCGTGTCGCGTCGGTGAAGTTTCTGCGCGCGATCGTCCCGGGCGAGTCGCTGACGTTGCAGCAGGAGCCGCTCGCGAGCGGGGCGCGGCGCTTCACCATCCTCAGCGCCGGACAGGCGGTGGCGGCCGGCGCGCTGTCGCCCGCATGACCCGGCCCGCGGGCGCCGCCGCGCGACCGGCGGGCGCTGAAGCCGAATGGACGACTCGCCGGGAGCGTGGCAGTGTCTTTCTGCTGCGTTCGATGGCGGTGCTCTCGCTGATCGTGGGCCGCCGTGCGGGGCGCGTGATCCTCCATGTCATTGCCGCGTATTTCGTCCTCTTCGCGCCGCAGGCACGGCGCGCCGCGACGGACTACCTGCGCCGGGCACTGGGACGGCGGCCGACGATCCGGGACCGCTACCGGCAGGTGATGACGTTCGCCACCACCATTCACGACCGGGTGTATCTGCTCAATGACCGCTTCGAGCTCTTCGACATCACCGTGGCGGGGGAAGAGCTCATGCTCGGGTGCGTGCGCGCGGGGCGCGGCGCCTTCCTGGTGGGCGCGCATCTGGGCAGCTTCGAAGTAACACGGGCCATCGGCAGGCAACGGCCGGACCTGCGGGTCGCGATGGTGGCTTACGAGGCGAATGCGCGCAAGATCAACACCATGATCGCGGCGCTCAATCCGGCTCTGGCGCAGCAAACGGTGGCTTTGGGCACCCTGGAGGCGATGCTCAGGGTGCGCGGGCTGCTGGACGAGGGAGCCTTCGTCGGCATGCTGGCGGATCGCACGCCGGGAGGAGAAGCCACCGAGGTGGTGCAGTTCCTGGGTGCGCCGGCGCGGTTTCCGATCGGCCCCATGAGGCTCGCGGCGCTCCTCGAGCGGCAGGTCATCCTGATGTTGGGACTGCACTGCGGCGGCAATCGCTACCGGGTGGTGTTCGAGCGCATCGCGGACTTCTCGGGCGTGGCGCGCGAGCAGCGCGAGGCCGCCATTGCCGCGGCGGTGGCGCGGTATGCGGCACGGCTCGAGAGTCATTGCCGCGAGTACCCTTACAACTGGTTCAACTTCTACGATTTCTGGGCCCGGTGAGCGAAGGACACATGCGCGCTGACGGAAAATTCACCCGCTACGCGCGGTGGCTCGCCGGCGGGTTGGCGGGGTTGCTGGTCGTGTCGCATTCGCCGTGCTTCGCCGCGGATGCGCAGCTGCGCCAGCTGATGTCGCTCCTCGGGCAGCGCCAGCACGGCGAGGTCAGCTTCGTGGAAACGGACTATCTGGCCATCCTCGATCGGCCGGTGAAGTCTTCCGGCGTGTTGGTTTATGACGCGCCGGATCGTCTGGAGAAGCGAACGCTGCAGCCGAAACGCGAATCGCTCGTGCTGCAGGGGGATGAGCTCACGGCGCAGCGCGGGCATCGCACCTACCACCTGCAGTTGAGCGCCTATCCCCAGGTCGCGCCGCTGGTGGATGCCGTGCGCGACACGCTCGCGGGGAATGAGGCGGGACTCGAGAAGGTCTTCCAGGTGAGCCTCACCGGGCCGCTCGAGGATTGGAAGCTGCGGCTGGTGCCGCGGGATCGCGCGCTGGCGCGCAAGGTCAGCCGCGTGGAGATCTCGGGGGCGCGGGACCAGATCCGCTCGGTCGAGATCCGGCAGACGGATGGGGATCACTCGGTGATGACGCTGGCGCCGGCCGCGCCATGAGACAACGCCGCGGGGCAGCGATCCTCGTCTGGGCGGTGCTCGCGGCGCTCGCGCTCTGGATCGTGGCGCGCGCACGGTACTCGGCGGACCTGTCGGCATTCCTGCCGCAGGCGCCGACGGCGACCCAACGGCTGCTGGTGGAGCAGTTGCGCCAGGGGGTGGCATCGAGGCTCATCATTGCGGCCATCGAAGGCGCGGATACGCCGACCTGCGCGCGGCTGTCGCGCAGTCTGGCTGCGCGGCTGCGGGCCGATCCGGAGTTCCTCGCGGTCGAGAACGGGGATGCGGCGGCGGCGCGGCGCGATGAGGCCTTCCTCTTCGCGCACCGCTACCTGCTCAGCCGCACGGTGACGCCGCAGCGGTTCAGCGTCGCTGGCCTGAAGGAAGCGATAGGCAACACGATCGACCTCCTCACCTCGCCGGCGGGAGTGCTCGTCAAGTCCCTGGTGCCGAGCGACCCCACGGGCGAGATGCTGACGCTGCTCGATCAGCTCGGCCGCAATCAGCCGCCCCGAACCCAGGATGGCGTGTGGGTCTCGAAGGACGGCAAGCGGGCGCTGCTCCTGGTGCGCACCCGTGCCGCGGGCTCGGATACCGACGGCCAACAGCATGCCGTGGAGGCGCTGCAGGCAGCCTTCGCCGCGGCGCTCGCGGCCCGGCCGGCGCCGGGGGCTCGGCTCGTCATGTCGGGGCCGGGGGTATTCGCGGTGAAGGCACGGGCCTCCATCAAGTCCGAGGTGATGCGCCTGTCCATCGTCAGCTCGGTGCTGATCGTCGCCCTTCTCCTCCTCGTTTACCGGTCGCTGCCGGCGCTGCTCCTCGGGCTGGTGCCCGTGGCCTCGGGGGCGCTCGCGGGAATTGCGGCGGTGGCGCTCGGGTTTGGTGTCGTGCAGGGGGTGACGCTCGGCTTCGGGGTCACTCTGATCGGCGAAGGCGTCGACTACTCGATCTATCTCTTCATTCAGTCGCAGTCGGCGTGGCCGACCATCCGGCTCGGGATGCTGACTTCCATCTGCGGCTTCGCGGTGCTGGTGGCGTCGAGCTTTCCGGGACTGGCGCAGCTCGGCCTCTATTCGCTGATGGGCGTGCTGGCGGCGGGGCTGGTCGCGCGGTTCGTGCTGCCCGCGTTGCTGCCCCGCAACTTCAGGATCAGGGATCTGACGCCGATTGGCCGCCGCGCGGCGCGTGTCCTCGAGCGAGCCTCGGCCGGACGGGCGGTGGTCGTGCTCATCGCTGTGGGGGCTGTCGGTGTCATCGGCATCTATCGCGGTCGGCTCTGGAGCCACGATCTCTCGGCCCTGAGTCCCGTGCCGGTGGCGGCTCAGAACCTGGATGCGCAGCTGCGCGCCGATCTTGGTGCGCCCGACGTGCGTTACCTCCTGGTGATCTCCGCGCCGAGCGAGCAATCGGCGCTGCAGGGCGCGGAGCAGGTCGGCGCCGAGCTCGACGGACTCGTCGGCCGGCACGTCATCTCGGGATATCAGAGCCCGGCGCAATACCTGCCGAGTCTCGCCGTGCAGCGGCGGCGGCAGGAGAGTCTGCCGCCCCCCGCCGTGCTCCGTGCACGCCTCACGCAGGCGCTGTCGGATCTGCCGCTGCGGGCGGACCGCCTCGGCCCGTTCCTCCATGACGTGGAGATTGCACGCACCGCGCCGCCGCTCACGGCGTCCGCCATCGACGGCACTTCCTTCGCCGCGGTAGCCGACTCGCTGCTCGTGTCGGATGAGGATGGCTGGCGCGCACTGGTGCCGCTCGAAGGAGCCGTCTCGCACGGACGCACGCTCGACATAGACATCGGACAGATACGGCGCGCCGTGTCCGTCGGCGCTCCCGACGAGGTCACGGTGTTGGACCTCAAGAATCAGGTGGACGCCCTTTACTCGACCTACCTCGCGGGCGCGGTCCGGCTGTCGCTCGTGGGCTTCGTGGCGATCGTGATCCTGCTGCTCGTCGCGCTTCGCCGCCCGACTCGCGCGCTGCAGGTCGTACTGCCCCTGGCACTCGCCGTCCTCACCGTGACGGCCTGCCTGCGACTCTTCGGGGCACCGCTCACCCTGCTGCACGTGGTGGGCATGCTGCTCATCGTCGCGGTGGGCTCGAACTACGCGCTCTTCTTCGACAGGCGATCGCGCGACGGCGCGGCTGGCGCCGGGAGCGCGGGGCATGGCGGGGACGTGCCGCGCGAGCTCACGCTCGCCTCTTTGCTGGTCGCGAATGCCGCCACCGTAGTGGCATTCGGCGTGCTTGCCCTGTCGGCGGTGCCCGTGCTGCACGATCTCGGCGAGACGGTGGCGCCGGGGGCCCTATTGGCGCTGATCTATGCCGCCTTGCTGGCGCGGGAGCCGTTTCCGGCCTCGCGAGCTAAAATTCCCGGATGACCGTGCCGTCGCCCCCCTACCCGATTCCCGTACGCTGGCGCCCCTCGGCGCTCGTGCGCGCCTCGCTCGGGCTGCACGCAGGCGCTCTCGCCCTCGTCCTGGCGCGGCCCTCCGCATGGCCCTGGGCCGTCGGTGCCGTGCTCGCCGATCACGCCGTGCTCACGGCCACGGGACTCACGCCACGCAGCGGACTGCTCGGACCCAACTGGACTCGGCTCCCCGAGGGCGCCGTGCGGCGTCGCGAGCTCGCGCTGACGCTGGACGATGGTCCCGATCCGCGGATCACTCCACGTGTGCTCGACCTTCTCGAGGAGCGCGGAGTCAAAGCGACCTTCTTCTGCATCGGTGAGCGCGTACAGCGCCATGCAGAGCTCGCACGCGAGATCGTGCATCGCGGTCACTCCGTCGAGAATCACAGTCAGCGGCACCTCAACTACTTTAGCCTGCTCGGGCCACGAGGCCTGGTCGCGGAGATCGAGCGTGCGCAGGACACCATCGGCATCGCCACGGGCCAGCAGCCACTCTTCTTCCGCGCCCCCGCGGGACTGCGCAGCCCGTTCCTCGACCCCGTGTTGAGTCGGATCGGCCTGCGCCTCGCGAGCTGGACACGGCGCGGCTTCGATACTGTCAACAGGAGCGCCGAGACCGTGCTCGGCAAGCTCACGCGCGACCTGGGAGCGGGCGATATCCTGCTGCTGCACGACGGACATGCGGCGCTCACCGGCAACGGCGTGCCCGTGATACTCGAGGTGCTGCCGCGACTCCTCGACGCACTGGCGGCCACGGCGCTGACCCCCGTCACCTTGCGGGCAGCGCTCGCTGCATCGAGTCAGCCGTCACCATGACACCGCTCCATATCCGGGCCTTCACCGCGACGAGTTGCATCGGGCGCGGTCTGCCGGCGATGCTCGAGTCCCTTCGCGCCCAGCGCAGCGGCCTCATGCCGTGCAACTTCGAGACGGTAACGCTGGAGACTTACGTAGGCGAGGTACCAGGAGTCGATGACGTACGCTTGCCAGCTGAGTTGCGACGCTTCGATTGCCGCAACAATCGGCTGGCACAATTCGGGCTGGAAGAGGACGGCTTCATCGATGCCGTCTCAGCGTCTGTCAGTCGTTGGGGCGGACGGCGAGTGGGGCTCTTCCTCGGCACCAGTACTTCCGGCATCCTCGACACCGAAGTCGCGTATCGGCAGCGCGATCCCGCGACCGGCGCCCTGCCCGCGAGCTTCGATTATGCGGGCACCCACAACTCCTACTCGCTCGCCGCCTACGTGCGCGCGCTCCTCGAGCTCGAGGGACCATCGGCCGTGGTCTCCTCGGCCTGCTCCTCGAGCGCCAAGGTATTCGGCTCGGCGCGGCGGATGATCGCCGCCGGTCTCATCGATGCGGCCGTGGTCGGCGGTGTCGACTCGCTCTGCCTGACGACGCTCTACGGCTTTCATTCGCTGCAGCTCGTGTCCCGCAACCCCTGCAAGCCCTTCGACGTCGCTCGCGACGGCATCTCGATCGGCGAGGCGGCCGCGTTCGCCCTCATCGAGCGGCCGCCGGACAGTCTCGACCGGGACGCCATCCTGCTGCTCGGGATCGGAGAGTCGAGTGATGCCTACCACATGTCGTCACCGCATCCGGAGGGATGCGGCGCGCGCGCGGCAATGCTGCAGGCACTCGCAACCGCAGGCCTGACGCCGCAGGACATCGACTACGTCAACCTGCACGGCACCGGCACGCCGAGCAATGACAGCGCCGAGGGCAAGGCGGTCGCGGCAGTGTTCGCCGATCGCGCCGCCGCCGTGGCGGCGAGCTCCACCAAGGGCGCCACCGGGCATACGCTCGGCGCCGCGGGATCGGTCGAGGCGGTGATCTGCGCGCTGTCGCTGCGGCATGGCCTCCTGCCCGGCGGGGCCAACACGCGGCAGGTCGATGCCTCGCTCGGCTTCGAGTACCTGTGCGCCAACCGCCAGCGGCCGATCGCACGCGCGCTCAGCAACTCTTTCGGCTTTGGCGGCTCCAACTGCGCGTTGGTGTTGGGGCGCGCATGCTGACGGCATACCTCCAGGGCGTCGGTCTCATCGGGCCCGGCCTTCCCGACTGGCGGACGGGGGCGCCCGCGATTGCGGGCGGGGAACCGTACACTCCGCAGCCGACGGTGATCCCGGTCCCGGAGGGGCTGCCTCCGGCGGAGCGCCGCCGGACCGGCGCCACCGTGAAGCTCGCCGTCAGCGTCGCGCAGCAGGCGGTCACCGACGCCGGCATTGATCCGGAAGGACTGCCGGCGGTGTTCAGCTCCTCGGGCGGCGATGGGCTCATCTGTCACGAGATCTGCCAGACACTGGCGTCGGCGGACCGGCAAGTCTCACCGACGCGCTTCCACAACTCCGTGCACAACGCCGCCGCCGGTTACTGGAGCCTCGCGACCGGCGCCACCGCGGCATCGACAGCGCTCTGCGCGTTCGATGGCAGCTTCGCGGCGGGTCTTCTCGAGGCGCTCGCTCTGGTGACGGTGGACCGCCAGCCGGTGTTGCTGAGCGCCTACGAGACGAGCTATCCGGAGCCGCTGCGCGCCACGCGCCCGCTCCCCGATTCCTTTGCCGTCGCGCTGGTCCTGACGCCGGCCGCGGGGCCGAATCCGCGAGCCAGACTCGCAGTCTCGCTGCGCGACGGCGCCACCGCCGATCGCCTCTCGAGCCCACAGCTCGAGGCGTTGCGCGCGGCGCTGCCTGCTGCGCGCAGCCTGCCGCTGCTGCGCCTCCTCGCGCGCCGCGAGGCCGGCGAGGTGGTCCTCGATTACCTCGACGGGCAGCGGCTGGCCGTGGAAGTGCGCGAGTGCCGATAGACATCACGCCGTCGAACCGCCTGCCGGGCGGCACCCTGCTCGATCGCGCCTGGATCGAGTCGCACATTCCGCACAAGGGGAGCATGTGTCTCCTCGATGAGGTGCTCGGGTGGGATGCGGCGCGCATCGTCTGCCGCTCGGGCAGCCATCGGCGGGCCGATAATCCGCTGCGGGCCCATGGCCGCCTCGGCGCCGCGTGCGGTGTGGAGTACGCCGCCCAGGCGATGGCGGTGCACGGAGCTATCATCGCCTCCTGTGCGCAGACGATCGCCCGCGGCGGACTGCTGACCAGTGTGAGGAATCTGCTGCTGCAGGTCAGCCGTCTCGATGATCTCGAGGCGGATCTGATCGCGAGCGCCGAGCGGCTGGCCGGCGATGAAGGCAGCGCACTTTACGGGTTCACCGTGTCCAGCGGCGCCAGAGAAGTTTTGAGCGGCCGCGCCAGCATCGTGTTTATATCGGGGTCATGATGAGCGAGACGGCAAAGCGGGCACTGGTGACGGGCGGCAGCGGCGGGCTGGGCGCCGCGATCTGTCGCCGCCTGGCGCGCGACGGCCATCATGTCTATGTGCATGCCAGGCAAGGTGTCGATGCCGCGGAGAGCCTCGTCCAGGAGATCGCCGCGGCGGGCGGCAGCGCGACGGCACTGCATTTCGATGTCACGGACACGGCGGCCACCCACAATGCGCTGGATAGCGCGCTGGCTGACGGGCCCATCCAGATACTCGTGAATAATGCCGGCGTGACCGATGACGCCATCCTGCCCGGCATGCGCCCGGAGCAGTGGCAGCGGGTGATCAACGTCTCGATCAATGGCTTCTTCAACGTCACCCAGCCGCTGCTGCTGCCCATGATCCGCACCCGCTGGGGACGGATCGTCAACATCTCCTCGGTCTCCGCCCTCATCGGCAACAAGGGGCAGGTCAACTACGCCGCCGCCAAGGGCGCTCTCAACGCCGCCACCAAGGCTCTGGCCCTGGAGGTCGCCACTCGCGGCATCACCGTCAACGCCGTCGCCCCCGGAATCATCAGCACGCCCATGAGCGAGGGCTTCTTCGACGAGAAGACCATCGAGCGCCTGGTGCCGATGAACCGCGCCGGCCTGCCCGCGGAAGTGGCGGCAGTGGTCGCGTTCCTGTGCTCCGCGGAAGCCTCCTATGTCACGTCGCAGGTCATATCGGTGAGCGGCGGAATGGCCTGACCGAACGTTGGATCCAACGTCGGAGCGGTACGCCAGCCACGGACGGGAAATTTTTTGGCGATCATTGGCCGGCACGCGGAAATCGCGCAAAATGGCCGAAATCGCCCCGTCATGGGGCTGGCGGGAACCCTGGTCTCTTGTGGAATGTCTCGAGCGCGCATTCCCCAAGCAGCGACAATGGCAGCGGCGGCGACCATCATGACAGATCAAACGCTGGAGGCTCGTGTAGCGCGGCTCGAATCGGACGTGACCCACATCCGCTCGGACATCGCGGAGATCAAGGTCGACATCCGCAAGGTGAAAGATGACATCCGCGACTTGACCGAAGAGTTGCATAACATCGACAAGTCCCTCGAGGGTAAGATCAACGAGCTGGACAAGGCTCTCCGAGCTGAAATCAGCGAGCTGAGACATGCATTGACCAGCGGTCTTGCCGCCAACCGCATCTGGATGCTGCTGCAGAGCGCGGCGCTCTTGGCTGTCATGGCGCGCGGATTCAAGTGGCTTTAGCCTGACGGTGATAGACTGGAGGCATGAAAGCCTCCCTGATCGCCGGCCTGGTACTCATCGCCGCAGGCATCTTCCTGATCCTGCGCCCGCCCCATTACGCCAGCGAGCAGAGCGTATTCAAGGTCGGCCAGCTGGAAGCCAGGATGCAGGAGGATCGCCCGCTCCCGGGCTGGGTGGGCGGCGGCGTTCTCGGCGCCGGCATCGTGCTGCTCGGCGTCGGTCTGGTGAAGCGCTCGTAGCGCCTCTTACGGGGCTTCGGGTTCGAGGGCGCTTCTAGCTCGCGAGCCCGTCGAAGAATTCGACCTGGCCGGTTTCCAGCGAGTACTCCGCGCCGACGACCGCGAGTCCCTCATTGCGGATCAGCTTCTCGAGCACATCGGAGCCATAGCGCAGGTGGCTGACGGAGACGCCCACGTTGGCGCGCACGGCATGGCGCACCAGCGCCTCCTCATCGTGACGCAGGTCGGTCTTGAGCAGAACCTCCACCGAAGGGCGGACGCGGTCGACGATGGAGCGGATGTTGCGCGATTGATTCTCCGCGGGCTGGCGCAGCTCCTCCAAGGTGGCGCGAATGGCGCCGCACTGCGAGTGGCCGAGCACGACGACCAGCCGCGTGCCGAAGCGCGAGGCGGCGAACTCCACACTGCCGATCTGCGACGGCGAGACGATGTTGCCGGCGACGCGGATGACGAAAAGGTCGCCCAGTCCCTGGTCGAAGACGATCTCCGCGGGAACGCGCGCATCGGAGCAGCCGAGCACGATCGCGACCGGCTCCTGGCTCTGGGTGAGCTCGAGCCGTGTCGAAGCATCGAGCAGGGCGCCGCGGTTGCGGACGCGCTCGACGAAGCGGCGATTGCCTTCTTTCAGGCGCTTCAGCGCCTCCTCTGCGGGGATCATTGGGAGTGGGACTCTCGTTCTTGGTGTCGTCCGCAAGGGTAACACGCCGCCGATCCGGCGGCGCCTTGCTAGAATCCCTGTCCCGCGCCCCTTCCCTCGAGGCGCGATCCGGAGGCAGCGACCATGGCGATTCGCGAGCGGCTGATCGAGTACCACGACGGCTCGACCGTTCTGGAAGGCTTCTTCTGCCATGACGACTCGTACCCCGGGCCGCTGCCGGGTTTGCTGATCGGCCACGAGTGGAGCGGCCGCGGCGAATTCGTGGAGCGCAAGGCGCGCCGGCTCGCCTGGCACGGCTTCGCAACCTTCGCGCTCGACATGTTCGGCAAAGGCAAGCGCGGCACCACGAACGCGGAATGCTCGGCGCTGATCGCCCCCTTCGTCCAGGACCGGGCCCTGCTCGCCCGTCGGGTGACGGCGGCGCTCACCGCCATCCGGGAATTGCCCGAGGTCGACACGCGGCGCGTCGCGGCCATGGGCTTCTGTTTCGGCGGCATGTGCGTGTTGGATCTGGCGCGAAGCGGCGCCGACGTGCGCGGGGTCGTCAGCCTGCACGGGCTGTTGAAGCCCACCGGCCTGCCCTCGCCGGGCAAGATCCGCGCGAAAATGCTCATCCTCCATGGCTACGCCGATCCCATGGGACCGCCGGAAGACGTGCTCGCCCTCGGCAAGGAGCTGACTGCCGCCGGCGCGGACTGGCAGCTCCATGCCTACGGCAACACCGGGCACTCGTTCACCAACCCCCACGCCCATGACGCTGCGAGCGGGATGGTGTACGACGAAGCGGCTGACCGCCGCTCCTGGCATTCGCTGCTGCAGTTCCTGGACGAAGTCCTGCGCTGAGGCGGCTCCCGCCCGCGACGGCGCAGCCTCAGCGCTCGGCGGCGGTTACCGTGGGGGTCTAGCCCAGCCCGCCCGGCCGCTCAGGACGCGCCGCGCCGGCGCGGGATCGATGTTGGAATCAGGGGCGCGGCGCCCGCGCGGCATCCCTGCCGCGACGGGACGAGAGCGCTCCGGCGCTCAGTGCCAGTTGTGGCGCGTGCTGAACTCGCGCGCCTGACGCTCCGCTTCCTCGCGCGCGATGCCGTACCTTTCCTGGAGCCTGCCGGCGAGCTTGTCGCTGTGTCCTTCCAGCTCGGTGAGATCGTCGTCGGTGAGCTTGCCCCACTGCTCCTTGATGCTTCCCTTGATCTGCTTCCACTGGCCGGCTGTGCGGTCGCTGTTCATGGTCTCGATCCTCCGGATTGTTGACGGAAAACGCCAAAGATCAAGCAAGCGGCGGGCCACGCCCAGCTCACGCCGAGCGGCCACGCCTGCCGGCCGGTACCAGCTCGAGCGTCACCGTGTTGGATTCGGGATCGAAGAGGATGCGCGCCTGGCCACGCTCGAGCTGCGCCCGGACGTGCGCGACTTTCTGCTCCAGGGAGTACTCGTGTGCACCGTAATCGGTGCCTTCGCGCAGGACGAAGGATTCGATCACCCCACGCAGCGCCTCGGGGGAGAGCTCTGCGTGGGGGATGGGGATCGGCTCGATCAGTTGCGGCGCACCTTGCTCAGCAGGCGCAGCATCTCGATGTAGAGCCACACGAGCGTGACCATGAGGCCGAAGGCCGCATACCACTCCATGTACTTCGGCGCGCCACCGGCGACGCCCCGCTCGATGAGATCGAAATCGAGTACGAGGTTGAGCGCGGCGATGCCGACGATCACCAGGGAGATGCCGATGCCGAGCGGGGTCGCCGCGTAGAGCACCGGGACCGAGATGTGAAAGAGCCCCAGGACCAGCGTGGCGAGATAAAGGAGCGCGATGCCGCCGGTCGCACCGATCACCATGGCCCGGAACTGAGCCGTGGCGCGGATCCAGCGCATGCGGTAGGCCACCAGCATGACGGCCAGGACGCCGAAAGTGAGCCCCACCGCCTGGATGGCGATGCCGCGGTAGTGCTGCTCGAGGATGGCGGAGAGCCCGCCCACCGCCAGCCCCTCGAGGGCCGCATAGGGAACGGCAAGGTAGGGCGCCAGGTTCGCCTTGAAGCTGATGACCAGCGCCAATACGAAGCCGCCGAGCAGGCCCAGCATCATCGTCGATGAGACGGCATCGATATCGCCGCCCGCCATCTGCGACCAGGGCCAGAGCGCGGCCGCCATGAGGACGATGAGCAGCAGGAACGAGCGGTCGATCGTCCCCTTGAGGGTCATGCCCTCCACCCCGATTCCGAGCCGCGGCTGGCTCCGGAAGGTCCTCTCGTTCAGGCCGGGGTTGCCGGTACGGCGCACTGGAAGGGGCATCTAGGGTCTCCTTTGGGAATCGAAGGCCCTATTCTACCAGCCGCTCGGCCGCGGTGCCGTCCGTGGCCGCGACAGTCTCAGGACTGCTGCTCGGGTGCCTCTACCACGGGGTCCTGCTGCCCCCTGAGGGCGGATTCCTCACGCTCCCTGTGAATCCGCTCGTAGATCTCCTCCCGATGAACGGCAACCTCTTTCGGCGCGTTGATGCCGCACCGCACCTGGTTGCCTTTGACGCCGAGGACCGTGAACGTCACCGTGTCGCCGACCATGATGGTCTCGCCCACGCGTCGTGTGAGGATAAGCATACTCTCCGTGCTCCTTGTTATTCGCCCTAGGCGCGTTGATGCGCCGGCAAACATACTACAACATTCGGCCGGCCGGCGCATGCCTCAGGTGCCGGTGCGGTTGTCCCGCCACACCCGCTCGAACGGCAGCCGCCATGCATGGGGAGCGATCAGCTGATGCATGGAGTTGGGGCCCCAGGAGCCGGGCGCGTACAGCCGCACGGGGGGCGGCGACTCCAACAGCGGCGTGGAGACCTCCCATAGCCGCTCGATTCCCTCAGCGTTCGTGAACAGCGTCCGATCACCACGCATGGCGTCCAGAATCAGACGCTCGTAGGCCTCCAGCACATCGCCGACCAGCCCGGTGTCGTTCATCGCAAACTGCAGACTCAACTTGTCGAGGCGCATCCCGGGGCCCGGCCGCTTGCCGTAGAACGAAAGCGACATCTTGGAGACATCCGCGAGATCGAAGGTCAGGTGATCCGGTCCCTGCGCGCCGACGCCGGAATCGGCCGGGAACATGCTCTTCGGCGGCTCGCGGAAGGCGATGGAGATGATGCGCTGCCCCTCGGCGAGACGCTTGCCGGTGCGCAGGTAGAAAGGCACCCCGGCCCAACGCCAGTTGTCGATGGTGCACTTGAGCGCGATGAAGGTTTCGGTGTCGGATTCCGGACTGACGCCCTGCTCGGTGCGATAGCCGGTGTACTGCCCGCGGACCACGTCCGTCGGCCGGATCGGCAGCATGCTGCGGAAGACCTTGTATTTCTCCTCGCCGATGGATTCCGGCTCGAGCGCCGTCGGCGGCTCCATCGCCATGAAGGCCAGGATCTGGAAGAGATGGGTCACGACCATGTCGCGGAAGGCGCCGATCTGATCGTAGAACGACGCCCGCTTGCCGAGCCCGAGAGTCTCGGGGACATCGATCTGCACGTGGTCGATGAAGTTGCGGTTCCAGATCGGCTCGAACAGGCCGTTGGCGAACCGGAAGGCGAGGATGTTCTGCGCCGGCTCCTTGCCGAGGAAGTGATCGATGCGGAAGATCTGCTCCTCGGCGAACACCTCGTGCAGCTTCGCGTTGAGGGAGCGCGCGCTCGCATAGTCGGTGCCGAAGGGCTTCTCCATGATGATGCGCGAGCGCTCGACGAGACCCGCCTCCCCCAGCAGACGCACCACCGAGAGCGCCGCGTTCGGCGGGACGCTGAGATAGTGCAGACGCCGGCACTCGGTGGTCAGCGACTTTTCCGCGCGATCCACTGCGGCGCGCAGCGCCGCCGCTCCGGCGCCAAGCGGGACGTAGTCCAAGGCTTGGGCAAAGGACGTCCAGTCAGCCTCGGTAACCTTGCGCGTGTAGAACTCGTCCAGCGCACCACGCGTGAACTTGCGGAAGCCGTCCGCGTCCATGTCGTCCAGCGAGACGCCGATGATGCGGCAGCCGGGGATGAATCCGACGCCGGCAAGATGAAACAGCCCCGGAAGGAGCTTGCGCCGGGCGAGATCGCCGGTGGCGCCGACCAGAACCACGACCTGCGGAAACCGCGGACCCACTCCGGGAGGAACTTTGGCCACCCTGCTCTACCTTTCGCCTTTTAACTTATGCCCGGGCGAAAGCATAGCGGGCGGCTGATGGCGATTCCATGCAGCGCGCACGCTTTTCCGAGGCGGATGCCGGCTTTTAGGGGGCGCGGCCGCTCGATCGCGCCATTCCGGGGAAGACGGGCGGAGAGCCCTCCGCCCGTCCGAAGCGCTCGGGTCAGGCCGCGGGCGATACCGGGACGCCGATCTCGGGCCGGCCCCTGCCCCGCTGCAGCAGCCAGCGGTGCAGAGCGCCGGTGGCATCGATCATCCACTGCAGCAGGCGTGTCCGGCGCCCGAAGTGCGAGGCGAATTCGCGATTGATCTCGAGCGGGCGCCAATAGGCGGCCTGCCACTCGCGAAAGCCGCTGGCGAACTCCCGCTCCTGCTCCGGACGCACCGAGAGCAGCACGCAGTTGCAGGCGGCGCGGATCTCGACCCGTTCGTCGGAGCCGACCCGGAAGCTGTGCCAGCTGCGCACATGGCACAGCCAGCCGCCCGTGAGCTCGAACTCTTCGGGGGTATTGCGCAAAGCGGTGATCAGGGGGGCGACATCGAGATATGACATGGACCTGCTCTCCATTCTGTCCGCGAAGGTGGATTGAGGTCTTCGGCGGCCGGTCGCGCGACTCGCGGCAAGCACAGGGAAGGCTGAGCGTTGAACCGCCCGCAAGCGGGAAAGTTCCACCTCGCTCCCGATGCCTCGGGGCCGCCATTCGCGGCGGCCCCGCGGTCTTCTTTTGCGCTCCTGGGGAGCGATTCTCAGCGCATCATCGAGGAGGCGGTGCTGGTCTGCGACTCCGAGCGCATGAAGCTGAGCACCAGCCCGCTCAGGGCGCTGCCGCTGATGATGTTGGTCAGGCCGACGAGGAGCAGAGCGATGAGGGTCAGCCCCTCGCTGCGAGCGGTGGCGGCCATGACCACGGCGACGATCCCGAGCACCAGGGCGCCGAGGCCGGCGGCGAACTGGATTCCGGCCGAGCCCGCGGCCATCTCGCCCGCGAGGAACTCGCGTACCGCATACGAGCCGGCGGCGGCCT
>Ga0335075_10009168_pt1 | contig 15108 bp, 15 predicted proteins | sample Lox_Sample_24_FD_206723 | JGI IMG/M metagenome (GOLD analysis project Ga0335075, IMG submission 206723) | Soil microbial communities from Loxahatchee National Wildlife Refuge, Florida, United States - Lox_Sample_2.4 | ecosystem: Environmental > Terrestrial > Soil > Wetlands | place: USA... | reverse complement strand
TGGCCCGGGTGGCGGTACCGTTCGATCGTCCCGCGTCGCCGCCGGGGCCGGAGGCGGCCGCCGGCCGGGTGGTGGTTGTCCGGCCGGGCGAGTGCCTCTGGGTGATCGCCGAGCACGCCTACGGGAACGGCGTGCGCTATACCCTGGTCTTCCAGGCCAACCACGACCAGATCCGCAATCCGAGCCTGATCTATCCGGGTCAGGTCTTCACCCTCCCGCCCTTCCCTCCCACGGCCGGCAGCCGCGGCTGACGGAAACTTGCCGCGCCGATACCGAACCCTCATAACCGCGCCACATGGCCATCGCCGACACGCTGCGCTTCGCTCCGCCGCACCCGGCCGCGCGCCCGTTCCTCGTCGCGGGAGCGGTCCTCTTCCTGCTCGGGCTCCTGATCAGCCACTGGCTCGCCTGGCTTGCCTTCGTTTTCATCCTCCTCTGCCTCTTCTTCTTCCGCGACCCCGACCGCGTGCCCCCGCCGCGGCGGGACGCCATGCTCGCGCCGGCCGACGGGCGCGTTCTCGAGGTCGCACTGGCCAGGCCACCTGCCGAGCTCGGCCTCGGCGACACGGCACGCTGGCGGGTCGCGACCTTTCTTTCGATTTTCGACGTGCACGTGAATCGGATCCCCGTGCACGGCACGGTCACCCGCATCGCCTACCGGCACGGCGGTTTCCTCAATGCCGCCAACCCGGAAGCCGGCGACCGCAACGAGCGCAACGCGATCGCCATTCGCCTCGCCGACGGGCGCGAGATCGCGGTGGTGCAGATCGCGGGCATGATCGCGCGGCGCATCGTCTGCTCCGTGCGCGAGGGCGACGCGGTGGGCGCCGGGGAGCGCTTCGGCATCATCCGTTTCGGCAGCCGCACCGATCTCTATCTGCCGGAGGGCGGGGAGCCGCTGGTGACGGAAGGGCAGACGATGATCGGCGGCGAGACCGTCGTCGCTCTCCTGGGCACCGGAGCGGCGGGATGAACGGCCCCTCCCGGCCGGAGGCCGGCCCCGAGGCCGGCAAAATCTCCCCCATCCGGCGCCTCTCCGGCCGTCTCCGGCCGCGTACCCGGCCGCGCTTCAAGGGACCCTCCTTCAACCGCGTGGTGCCGAACATCATGACGATGCTCGGCCTTTGCGCCGGGCTCACGGGGCTCCGGTTCGCGATCGAGCAGCACTACGGTTGGGCGGCGGTGGCCATCGTCGTCGCCGGCGGGATCGACGGCCTGGACGGCAGGCTCGCCCGCCTGCTGAAGGCCACCTCGCGCTTCGGCGCCGAGTTCGACAGCCTCGCCGATTTCCTCTGCTTCGGCGTGGTGCCCGCCTTCACGATCTATCTCTGGTCGCTCTCCGGCTGGGGCGGCTTCGGGTTCGTGCCCCCGCTCCTGTTCGCGATCTGCATGGCGCTCCGCCTCGCCCGCTTCAACGCCTCCCTCGATGCCGCGCCTGCGCCGGCCTACGCATACAACTTCTTCACCGGAGTCCCGGCGCCGGCCGGCGCGGGCCTCGCACTCTTCCCTCTCTTCGTCGGGCTCGAGGGACAATCGCTCGATTGGACGTGGCTGGTCGCGGCCGCCCGCTTTCCGCTTTTCGACGCCTTCGTGCTGATCGGCGTCGCCACCCTGCTGGTGTCCACCCTCCCGGTCTGGAGCTTCAAGAACTTCAAGGTCCCGGCGGAATACGTGCTGCCGCTGATGGTCGGCACCGCGGCCTTCGCCGCGTTCCTGGTCGCCGATGCGTGGGGGGCGCTGGCGATCATGGCGATCGTCTATCTCGCGATGCTGCCATTCAGCCGCCGCAGCTTCCATCGCCTGCGGAGCGAGGCGGAGGCGATGCGGGCCCCGGAGGCGCCGTCGAGAGAGCGATCGGCGTGACGGGACTGGTTTGGCTGCTCGCGGGCGAGGCGAGCGGCGACGCGCTCGGCGCACGGTTGATGGCGGCCCTCGCGCGGCGCGCGCCGGACACCTCCTTCGCGGGCGTCGGTGGCCCGCTCATGCAGGCTGAGGGCCTCACGAGCCTCTTCCCGATGGAGGAGCTTTCGCTCATGGGCCTGGTCGAGGTGGCGCCGGCCCTCCTTCGCCTCCGCCGCCTGCTCCGCCACGCCGCCGCCGACATCGCCGAGCGGCGGCCGGACGCGGTGGTCACGATCGACAGCCCGGGGTTCACGCTCCGCCTCCTGCGCGCGATTCGTCCGCTCGGGCTGCCGCGCGCCCATTACGTGGCCCCGCAGGTCTGGGCATGGCGCGAGGGGCGGGTCCGGCACTTCCCCGGACTTTGGGAGCGTCTCCTCTGCCTTCTTCCCTTCGAGCCGCCGTTCTTCGCCCGCCACGGCCTCGCCGCGACGTTCGTCGGCCATCCGGTGCTCGAATCGGGCCTCGGCGGCGGCGATGGCGGGCGCTTTCGCGCCGCGCACGGGATTCCTCCCGAGGCGACGGTGCTGCTGGTGCTCCCGGGCAGCCGCCCCGGCGAGGTCGCACGGCATGCAGGCATTTTCGGCGCAACCATCGCTCGTCTCCTTCCCGCCCACCCCGGCCTCCGGCCCGTGGTGCCCGCGGCGCCGGCGGTCCGCGCGATGCTGGGCGGAGCGCTGGCGGGCTGGCCGGTGCCGCCGATCCTCCTCCAGACCGAAGCGGCCAAGCCCGACGCGTTCGCCGCCGCTTCCGCGGCATTGTGCAAGTCCGGTACGTCGGCGCTCGAGTTGGCGCTCGCGGGCGTGCCGATGGTCGTCGCCTACCGCTTCAATCCGATCACCGGCTTCCTTGCCCGCCGGTTGGCGAAGGTGCCTTACGCCTCGCTCGTCAACCTGCTGGCGGGCCGCGAGGTGGTCCCGGAAATCCTCCAGGAGCAATGCACGCCCGAACGCCTCACGGCCGCGCTCGGCGCGCTGCTCACCGATCCGGGCGAAGCGGCTTCCCAGCGCGCCGCCTTCGGCCCCGTGCTGGCAAGCCTCGCGCCGGAATCGGGCACGCCCTCCGAGGCGGCGGCCGATGCCGTGCTCGAGATGATCGGTGCGAGCCTTCCCCGGCATTCCCGATAAAGCGAGCCCTCGCTTCACGGCGGCGTGCGGCGGCGCTTCGGAAGTGCCAGCTCCGCTTGGTTCGCCGACGGCGGGGCATGCATCAGGCGCAAGCTGCTCACGATACTGGCCAGCACCGAGAACCCGGCTGCCATGACGATCGCGGTCGTCGTCCCCTGGGCCGCCGCAATGCCGAAGGCGAGCGCCACTAGCGCCGCGCCCGTTGTCTGCCCAAGCAGCCGCGAGGTGGACATGATCCCGCTCGCCCCGCCGGTGCGCTCGCGCGGCGCGCTCTCGATCAGGGCCTTGGCGTTCGGCGATTGGAAGAATCCGAACCCGGCACCGCACACCGTCATCCGCCAGACGATGTCGAAATTGGAGGGATGCGCGGGCAAGAGCGCCACCAGGACGAGGCCCGCCGCCAGCAGGGCGAGCCCGATCCCGCCCAGGATCCCTGCGGGATAGCGGTCGGCGAGCCGGCCCGCGATCGGGGCGGCGACCGCGACCGTGAGCGGCCAGGGCGTCATGAGAAGTCCCGTGGCCACCTGGGAGCGGCCGAGAACGTCCTGGAAATAGAAGGGAAGGCAAACGTAAGCCAGGCTCTGGGCGGTGAACGAGCAAACCGCGGTCGCCGAGGAGAGCGCGAAGATCGGACGGCGGAAGAGATCGAGGGGCAGCATCGGCGCGGCCTGGCCGAGCGTGCGCCGGACGAGCAGCACGGCGGCGAGCGCCGTGCCCGCGAACGAGACGATCGGAACGGTCAGGTTCTCTCCATGCCCGACGCCGTCGATCGCCACGATCAGGAGGCCGAACATCGCAGCACTCAGCCCCGCCGCCGCCCAATCGAAGCGATGGGGCGAGCGCGGCGTCGCCGGCAGCGAACCGACCGCGATGAGCTGGGCCACGATGCCGATCGGCACGTTGACCGCGAACAGCCACGGCCAGGCCGCCACGGAAAGGATCGCGGAGGCGACCGTCGGTCCCACGGCCGAAGCGACCGCGACCACCAGCGCATTCATGCCGATGCCGCGGCCGAGGAGATTTCGCGGCATGATGAAGCGCACCAGCGCCGCGTTGACGCTCATGATCCCCGACGCGCCGAACCCCTGTATCACGCGCACGGCGGCGAGCATCGGGAGCGAGGTGGAAAGCGCGCAGAGAAGGGACGCGAGGGTGAACAGGAAGAGCCCGCCCTGATAGACGCGGCGATACCCGTAGATCTCACCCAGCGAGGCAAAGGGAAGCAGCGAGACGGTGACGGCGAGCTGATAGGCGTTCACCACCCATATCGACGCCGCCGGACTCGCGTGCACGTCGTGCGCGATCGTCGGAAGTGCTACGTTGGCGATGGCCCCGTCGAGCACCGCCATCGTGATCGCCATGAAGACGGTCGCCAGCGCGAGCCGGCGCCGCCCCGGAGGAAGCGCCTCCTCCTCGATCATGGAATCCTATCTGCCGGCGAAATCCTATCTGCCGACGAACTGGGGCCGACGTTTCTCCATAAAGGCGGTGCGCCCCTCGCGATAATCGGCGCTGTCGAAGCAGGCCTGCGAAGCGCGCCGCAACCCCTCGACGTCACGATCGGCCGGATCCTTCAACACCGCGGCGACCGCGAGCTTCGAGGAGAGGATTGAAAGCGGGGCATTTTCTGCAAGCTGGCGCGCGAGTCCGGCGACCTCGCTCTCGAGCGCGTCCGGCGCGACCACGCTGTTGACGAGGCCGATGCGCAGCGCCTCCGCGGCGTCGATCCGCCCGCCCGTATAGAGGATCATCCGCGCGTTTGCCGGCCCGACCAGGGAGACGAGTGTGCGGACCATCTCGAACCCGTAGGCGATGCCGAGCCGCGCCGCCGGAATGCCGAACTGCGAGTCCGACGAGGCGATGCGGAGGTCCGCCTGCATCGCGATGCCGAGGCCGCCGCCCAGGCAGAAGCCGCGAATGAGCGCGACCACTGGCTTTGGGAAGGCGCCGAGCTTCTGCCGCCCGGCGCTCGTTTGCCTGTCGTACTCCGCCTGCGCGTCCGCGTTCGCGCGGTTCTTCTCGAACTGGCTGATGTCGGCGCCGGAGACGAATGCCTTCTCTCCCGCCCCGGTCAGCACCAGCACGCGCACGGACGGATCGGCGGCGAAGCGATCGAGGATCGCCTCCAATCCCTGCCACATCTCGACCGACATGGCATTGCGCTTCTCGGGCTGGTTGAAGGTGACGAGCCCGATGCCGTCGCCGACCTCGGCCAGCATCTTCCCGCCGGCGTACTCCATTCAGATCGCTCCTTTCGCACGCATCTCGGCAATCTCGGCAGCGCTGTATCCCACTTCCCGCAGCACCGCCTCGGTGTGCTCGCCCGTCTCGGGTGTCGCCGTGCGGATATCCTTCGGATAGCCCGAGAGCGTGATCGCCGAGCCGACGAGCTCGAGCTCGCCGAGCCTCGGATGCTTCACGGGGCGGGCCATTTTCACGTATTTCACCTGCGGATCGGCGAACACCTTGTCGATCGTGTTGATCGGGCCGCAGGGAATGCCCGAATCCTCGAAGAGCGCAACCCAGTGAGCAGCGGGCTTCGTACGCGTCACCTCGGCGATCGCGGTGTTGATCTCCGCGCGCGCGGCGCTGCGGCCCTTCTGGGTGCGCCACTCCTCCTTCGCCTTCCACTCGGGCCGCCCGATCGCGTCGCAGAAGCGCTCCCAGAGCCGTGCCGACGAGGCGGCGATGTTGATCATCCCGTCCGAGGTCGGGAAAACCCCGGTCGGGATGCCGGTCGGATGGTCGTTGCCCGCTTGCTTGGGCACCTCATGGCGCATCAGCCAGCGCGTCGCCTGGAAATCGAGCATGAAGACCTGCGCCTCGAGCAGGCTCGTCTGCACCCATCGCCCGACGCCCGTGCGCTCGCGGTCGTAGAGCGCCATCATCACGCCGAGCGCGAGCAGGTTGCCCGCGGTGAGGTCGGCGATCGGAATGCCGACCCGCACCGGCCCCTGGCCCGGCAGCCCGGTGATCGACATCAGCCCGCCGAGGCCTTGCGCAATCTGATCGACGCCGGCGCGCTTCGCGTAGGGCCCGTCCTGGCCGAAGCCACTGATGCTCGCATAGACGATGCGCGGGTTGATCGCCCGGACATCCTCGTAGGCGATGTTGAGCCGGTGCTTCACCGCGGCGCGCATGTTCTCGACGATCACGTCGGCGTGCGCGGCGAGCCGCATGAAAGCCGCATGCCCCTCGGGCGTCTTGAGGTTGAGCTGGACCATCCGCTTGTTGCGGTGGAGGTTCTGGAAATCCGGCCCGTCGCGGTCGCCGGCGATGTCCTCCGAGCCGACCGTCGGCGGCTCTATCCGAATCACCTTCGCCCCCCAGTCCGCGAGATGGCGCACGCAGGTCGGCCCGGCCCGGGCGAGCGTGAGATCGAGCACCGTGAGATCGCCGAGCGGCAGATGCATCTCGCCGGCATGCCTGGGATCGGTCGGACTCTCCGGCATGGATCTTCCCCGTTGGTCGCGATGACCCAAGTTTCGGCCGTTCCCCCGGATTGCTCAAGCCTAGCTGGCCTCTTGCCTCCCATGCCGTCGCGGGCCCATGTCTGGGAACCGACCATGGCCCTCAAGGACATCCTGCGCCGGCCGCTCTATCGGCTCTACGAGCGGCGCCTGCTGCATGAGATCGCCGCGGGGCCCATGCCGCAGCACGTCGGCATCATCCTCGACGGCAACCGAAGGCACGGCCGCGAAAACGGCATCACGGACCCGCGCCAGCTCTATGCGCCGGGGGCAAACAAGCTCGACGACGTGCTCGATTGGTGCAGCGATCTCGCCATCCCGGCCGTGACCCTCTGGGTCTGCTCGACCGACAACCTCACCCGCTCGCCCGACCAGGTGTCGGGCATCCTGGGCGCCGTCGAAGCCAAGCTTCGCCTGCTCGCGACCGATCCGCGCATCCACGCCCGCCGCGTCCGCGTGGAGGCCATCGGCCGGCTCGACCTCCTGCCGCCCGCCACCCTCGAGGCGATCGCGGAGGCCAAGCGCGCGACCGAGGGCTACGGCAACCTGCTGCTCACCATCGCCATCGGCTATGGCGGCCGCGAGGAGATCGTCGATGCGGTGCGCGCCCTCCTCTCCGAGCACGCGAACGATTCCTCCCCGCAGGACCTGATCGCGCGCATCACCCCGGAGACGCTCCGCCAGTATCTCTATATGCCGCACGCCCCCGACCCGGACCTCATCATCCGCACCAGCGGCGAGATCCGCCTCTCGGGCTTCCTGCTCTGGCAAAGCGCCTATAGCGAATTCTACTTCGCCGACGTGTTCTGGCCGAACTTCCGCAGGATCGACCTCCTGCGCGCCATCCGCTCCTACCAGGGCCGCCATCGCCGCTTCGGGAGGTAGGCCTTACTTCTCCGCCGCCGGAGGCGTTACATGGGAGGGTCCGAATCGCCTCTGCCCAGCCCGTGCTCCACCTGATGAAGCTCTGTGTCGGCGTCACCGACGTTGCCCATCTCCGGCAGCTGCAGGAGGCGCGACTCCGCTCCGATCCTCCCCTTCGCCACCGCACCCGCAGCTTCCCCCGCCGTTCCGCCGAGCTGCTTGCCGGCGGCTCGATCTACTGGGTGATCGGGGGCGCGATGCTGGTGCGCCAGCGCCTGCTCGACATCGCCGAGACCCGCGCCCCGGATGCCGGCCGTGCCACGCTTCTCGTCTTCGACACGAAGCTGGTGCCGGTCGAGGCGCGCCTGGTCAAGCCCTTCCAGGGCTGGCGCTATCTCGAGGCCGCGGCGGCACCGCGCGATGTCGCGCCCAGCCGCGCGGCCGGCGCCGCCCGGCTGCCGGAGCAGCTTCGCCGGGACCTGGCGGCGCTTTGCCTGCTCTGAGAATCCTCCAAAGACTGGGACTTTTGGACAAAATTCAGCCGCCATCGCGCGGAAAGAGCGGTCCGTCCGACCGGATCGTCATAGGTGGCCGGGCCGCAACCGCTCTGTGCTTGCTTTGCGGGGTCCCGAGCGGCTAGCCATTCTCCATGGAAACCGGGCGCACGCGTCTCCCCCGTTCCACCCCGGCGGTCGCCGATCTCGCCGACGCCGTTCCGCGGCTCGCCCGCGGCACCGTCACCGTAATCGGGGACGTCATGCTCGACCGTTATCTCTATGGCACCGTCCGGCGCATCAGCCCCGAGGCGCCGGTGCCGATTCTCGCGATCGAGCGCGAGACCGTGATGCCGGGCGGGGCCGGCAACGTCATGCGCAACCTCACCGCGCTCGGCGTCGCCACGGCCTTCATCTCGGTCGTCGGAGACGATCCGGCCGGCGCCGAGATCACCGGCCTGATCGGCGGGCAGCGCGGCGTCGAGCCCTGGCTGCTGGTCGAGGGCGGGCGCACCACGACGCTCAAGGTCCGCTACATCGCAAACGGGCAGCAGCTGCTTCGGGCCGACCATGAGAACACATCGCCGATCGGCCCGCGGCTCGCGGAGCGGCTGCTCCGCATCGCCGCCGACGCGATGGCCGCGACCAGCGTCACTGTCCTCTCCGACTATGCGAAGGGCGTCATCGGCGCCGACACCGCGGCCGAGTTGGTCCGCACGGCGCGTGAGCTGCGCCGCACCGTGATCGTCGATCCCAAGGGGTCCGATTATCGCCGCTATTCCGGCGCGGACATCATCACCCCCAACCGTCACGAGCTTGCGGAAGCGAGTGGGATGCCGGTTGACAGCGAGGCCGCGCTGATCGCGGCCGCCGCGGCGCTCCGCGCGGCGCACGGTTTCGGCGCCGTGCTGGTGACGCGGGCCGAGGACGGGATGACGCTGCTCGACGATTCGGGCCCGCAGCATTTTCCGGCCGAGGCGGCCGAGGTATTCGATGTCTCCGGCGCCGGCGATACGGTGGTGGCGACGCTCGCCGCCGGCGTGGCCGCCGGGCTGGATCTGCCCGCCGCCGCGCGGCTCGCCAACATTGCCGCCGGCATCGTGGTCGGCAAGGTCGGCACCGCCGCCGCGCGGCCCGAGGAGTTGCTCGCCGCCCTCAGCGCCGAAGGAAGCTGTCTGCGAAAGATCGTTGCGCGCGAGGCGGCGATCGAGCAGGTCGAGCGCTGGCGCCGGCGCGGCTGGCGCGTCGGCTTCACCAACGGCTGCTTCGATCTCCTCCATCCCGGCCACGTCCATCTGCTCGAGCAGGCGCGCGCGGCCTGCGATCGCCTCGTCGTCGGACTCAACAGCGACGCAAGCGTCCGCCGCCTCAAGGGCGCAGGCCGTCCGGTGCAGCCCGAGGCCGCGCGCGCCGCCGTGCTCGCCAGCCTCGCCGCCGTCGATCTCGTCTCGATCTTCGAAGAGGAGACGCCTCTCGCGCTGATGTCGGAGCTGCGCCCGGACCTCCTGGTCAAGGGCGCAGACTATACGTTCGAGACCGTCGTGGGCGCCGACGAGATGCAAGGATGGGGCGGGCGCGTCATGCTCGCCGAGCTGCTTCCCGGCCACTCCACCACGGCGACCGTGGCCCGCCTGCGCGGCTGATCGGCAAGGCGGCGTCCTCAGCGCGGTGCCGGCATCACGCGCCCGGTGCAGGCGCCAAAACCGATCGAAACGAAACCCTCGCGCACGGCGCGTGCGGAAAGGACCACCTCATCGCCGTCCTCGAGGAAGCGCCGCGTCTCTCCCGAGGCGAGGGCGAGCGGCTTCCGCCCGCCCCCGGTGATCTCGAGCAGGCTGCCGAAGCTTGCGGGCTCCGGCCCGGATATCGTTCCCGTTCCGAACAGATCTCCGGGCCGAAGGCGGCAGCCGCCGCTTGCGTGATGCGCGACGAGCTGGGCGACGGTCCAGTAAAGATGGCGCGTCGTGCTGAGCGCGATCCGCTCCGGCCGCAGGCCGCGATCGCGCATCGAAAGTGTCGAGAGCGAGACCTCGAGCGCGATGTCGAGCCCACCCTTGCGCTGGTCCGCGTCATCGGCGAGGTACGCAAGCGGCGGCGGATCCTCCCCCCTCGGCCAGGCAATGCAGCGAAAGGGCTGCAACGCCTCGGGCGTGACCACCCAGGGCGAGACCGTGGTGCAGAAATTCTTCCCGAGGAACGGACCGAGCGGCTGGTATTCCCAGCCTTGGATGTCGCGCGCCGACCAGTCGTTGAGGAGGCAGAATCCGGCGACGCGGGTTGCCGCTTCGGCGATCGGGACGGGCGCGCCGAGCGCGTTCCCGGGCCCGATCCAGATGCCGAGTTCGAGCTCGAAATCGAGGTTCTGCGAGGGGCCGAAACGCGGCGCATCCTCCCCGCGCGGCTTGCGCTGGCCGGAGGGCCTGCGGAAACCGGTGCCGGAGACGACGACCGTCGAGGCGCGACCGTGATAGGCGATGGGGGAGTATTTGTAGTTGGGCGGGAGCGGGCTCTCCGGCCGTAGCAGCGCGCCCACGTGCGTCGCGTGATGGATGCCGGCGTAGAAGTCCGTGTAGTCGCCGATCGCGGCGGGGAGATGCAGCGTACAGCGATGCGCGGGGTGGATGAGCCCGGGCAGCGCCTGCACGCGGAGGCGCTCGGAGCCGTCGGCGTCCAGAAGGTCCGAAACGCGCGCCCTGATCGCCCGGCGCGGACCGGCGCCGAGCGCCATGAGCGCGTTGAGGGAGGCGCCCTCTGCGGCAGAAGCGGCAGAAGCCGCCTCTCCGGTGAAGAGGCCCGCCGCCGCAGCCGCCCGGAGGTCGAATATCTCCTCGCCGATCGCGATCCCTGCGCGCGGCGTTCCGCCGGGCGGGCTGAAGACGCCGAGCGGCAGGTTCTGGATCGGGAAATCCGGATGGCCATCGGCCGATTCCACCCAAGTGCTGCGCCGCGGGTCGTGCGTCGCATCGAGGCGCGCGCAGCGTCCGGCCCCGGCTCCTTCGTCACCCATGCACGCCTCGCTCAACAGGCCACCGCTTTGAAAAAGGCCGTGGGGCGCACGAACTCCTCCTGCGCTGCAATAATCGCGAGCTCGCGCGCTCCGGACTCCGCGGTCCGCCGGATCAGCCCGAAGAGCGACGAGGAAGCCGCCTCGAGCGCGCGAACCGCCGAGCCGCTCGCCAGAAGGTGGAAGAGGAAGAGGGCGGCGAGCACGTCCCCCGCGCCGTTGACCGAGATCGGAACGAGCGGCGTGCGCAGGAGATGGAACGCGCCTCCCTCGCCCACGAGGAGGTCGAGCGCGTCCGCGGGCGTCACCTCCGTCTTAAGGCCGCTCACCAGCACCGTGCGCGGGCCCATCGCGTGCAGCCGCGCGACCGCATTTTTCGTCTCGGCCAGAGTGCCGCACGGAAGGCCGGTCAGCAGGGAAAGCTCGAACGGGTTGGGCAGTGCTACGTCCGCAGCCGGCAGCGCCCGCGACCGGAGGAATTCCGGAATCTCGGCCGCTACATAGATCCCGCGGCCGGAATCGCCAATCACCGGATCGCAGCAATAGAGAGAGCGCGGATTGGCAGCCTTTGCGCGGCCAACGGAAGCGAGCACCGCCTCGCCGATCGGCCCTCCGCCGAGATAGCCGGAGAGCACTGCGTCACAGGCGGGGAACACGCCGCGCCTCGCGATCCCTTCGACCAGTGCCGCGATCGTCGCCGCGCCGAAGACCTCGCCGGTCCAATCGCCATAGCCGGTGTGGTTGGAGAACTGCACCGTGTGCACCGCCCAGACTTCCGCGCCGAGGCGCTGGAGCGGAAAGACGGCGGCGGCGTTGCCGACATGGCCGAAGGCCACCCAGGATTGCAGCGAGAGGATATTCACGGGCTCAGGCACAGCGACCGCCATCGACAGGCAGCAATATTCCCGTGATGAACGATGAGGAATCCTCGGCAAGCCACAGGCAGGCATTGGCAACGTCCGCGGGCGTGCTCATCCGGCGGAGCGGAATGCCCGCAATGAATTTCTCACGAGCGGCCGGGGTGTTCTTCATGCCCATGAATTCCTCGACGAGCCCGGTCTCGCCGATCACCGGGCAGACCGAATTGACGCGGATATTGTCGGCCGCAAGCTCGCTTGCCATGCACATGCCGATGACGTTCACCGCAGCCTTGCTGCCGTTGTACCAGACAAGCCCGGGGCGCGGACGGATGCCGCCGGTGCTGCCGATATTGATGATCGAGCCGCCGCGTCCCTGGGCGCGCAGGACGGGCACCGTGGCACGCGCCATCCAATAGAGCGATTTCACGTTGACGGCGTAGACGCGGTCGAAGATATCCTCGTCCACCTCCAGCATCGGGCGGTTGCGGTGCGTCGTGCCGGCATTGTTGACGACGATGTCGATGCCGCCGAAGCGTGCGAGCGCGGCGGCAACGATCGCCTCGACATCCGGCCCTCGGCTCACGTCGGCCGCGACGGCGGCGGCCTGAGCCCCGATCTCGGCGGCGAGCCGCGCAACGCCCGCCGCATCGAGATCGGCGAGCACCAGCCGCGCGCCTTCACGGGCAAAGGTCCGCGCGATCCCCTCGCCGAAGCCGCGCGCCGCACCCGTGACGATTGCAATCTTCCCGGCAAGCCGCATCTTTATTCACCACAGGTTTTTCGGGGGCGAGACTGGCAGCGCGCCCCCTTTCTTGCCAAGCCGGGCCTTGCCAAGCCGCCTCTTGCCAAGCGGGGGGGGCCCGCTCTATCCGCGCGCCAAGCCGTTTCTCACCGCAAGGATTTCTTCTGCGATGGCCGCTGCACCTCTCCTCTTCCAGCCCATCACTTTCCGCTCCGTCACCGCCCGCAACCGCATCGTCGTTTCGCCCATGTGCCAATACAGCGCGGTCGATGGCCTGGGCGACGACTGGCACGTGCAGCACCTCGGCGCCAAGGCGATGGGCGGGGCCGGCATCGTCTTCACGGAGGCGACCCACGTCTCGGCCCGCGCGCGCATCACCGCGCACTGCCTCGGCTTGTGGAAGGAGGAGCATCGCGAGTTCCTCAAGCGCGTCGTCGCGATCATCCGCCGCGGCGGCGCCGTGCCCGGCATCCAGCTTGCACATGCCGGCCGCAAGGCGAGCACCGCGCGCCCGTGGGAGGGCGGCAAGCCCGTGCTGCCCGAAGCGGGCGGTTGGGTCGGCGTGGGTCCGAGCGCGGTGCCCTTCGACCAGGGCTACAGCGTCCCCGAGGCGCTTTCGGTTGCGGGCATCGCCGAGATCGCCGGGCAATTCGCCGATACCGCGCGGATGGCGCGGGAGGCCGGGTTCGAAGTGATCGAGATCCACGCCGCCCATGGCTATCTCCTGAGCTCGTTCCTCTCGCCGCTCGCCAACCGGCGCAACGACGCCTATGGCGGCGACCTCGCCGGCCGCGCCCGCTTTCTTATGGAGACGATCGACGCCGTGCGCGGCGTTTGGCCGGCGGAGCTGCCGCTCTTCGTGCGTATCTCCTGCTCCGACTGGGCGCCTGGCGGCTTCACCGCCGACGACGCCGTGGGTGTCGCGAAGCTGCTGGCCGCGCGTGGCGATGTCGACCTGATCGATTGCTCCTCGGGCGGCAATTCCCCGGCTCAGGAGGTGCCGACCCATCCCGGCTACCAGGTGCCCTTCGCCGAGCGGGTGCGTAAGGAGGCGAACATCGCCTCCGGCGCGGTCGGGTTGATCCGCACGCCCGACCACGCAGCCGAGATCCTGGCCAACGGCCGGGCCGACCTCGTGCTGCTCGCGCGCGCGCTGCTCGCCGACCCGGCCTGGCCGATGCGTGCCGCACGGGCCCTCGGCTTCACGCTGCCCTGGCCGCCGCAATACGCCCGCGGCGCGCTCACCTGAGCCTGCCGGCTTGCCCTGACCGGCGAGCACGGCTAAAGAGCGCCGCTCTATTCGACGGTCCAGCATCATGAAACCCGGCATCCACCCCGAATACCACCCGATTACCGTCGTGATGACCGACGGCACCAGCTTCACCACCCGCTCCTGCTGGGGAAGCCCGGGCGACACGCTGCATCTCGATGTCGACCCCAAGTCGCATCCCGCCTGGACGGGCCAGCACCGCATCATCGATTCCGGTGGGCAGGTGGCGAAGTTCAACCGGCGCTTCGCCGGGCTCGGCATGACCGGCAAGAGCGAAACGAAGAAATAGCCGTCTCGCGCGGCGCCTTCTTGAACCTCCGATCCGCCATCGCCAGTTCATGTGGGTGCGCGGCGCCCTGAACGGGGCCGCGCCGAGACCAAAGGGTCGACCCATCCGGGTGGCCCGCGTCAAACCTTGCTGGGATGCAGGAGGTTCACCATGACCAGCTACGATTTTGCCCCGTTGTTCCGTACCGCGATCGGCTTCGACCGGCTGGTTCGCCAGATGGCTGCTGCGCCGTCCGACGTGCCCGGCTATCCGCCCTACAACATCGAGAAGACCGGCGAGGATTCCTACCGCCTGACCATGGCGGTGGCAGGCTTCGCGCCCGGCGATATCGACGTTGCAGTCCAGGACAACACCCTGACCGTTACCGGCCGCGCGTCCAATAGCGGCGCGGAGACGAAGGTGCTGTACCGCGGCATTGCCGGCCGCGCCTTCGAGCGCCGCTTCGCGCTCGCGGATCACATCGTCGTCGAGAGCGCTGCGCTCGAGAACGGCCTGCTCCATATCGGGCTGAAGCGTCTCGTGCCCGAGCAGCTGAAGCCGCGCCGGATCGAGGTCACCAGCGGCGCGCCCGCGAACGACACCCAGCAACCCGCCGTCGCGGCGTAACTGACGGCAAGGGGGGCTCTGCCCCCCTTGCGCGGGTTCCGATCGCGCGAGCGCGATGGGGCCCGGCCCCGCCGGCAAAGGCGGAGCCTTTGCAATCCATTCCTTTGAGCGGGATAGGTTCGCTCAGGCTCCCCTATCCCGTTCTAGGTCTTTGTTTCCCCGCGTGATTCAGACCTATGGTGATTCCACCTTCGGTCATCACACTCTAAAAGGTTCGGGGGTGTGGGGCCCCAAGGCCCCAGCTTGGTTGCAAGGGGCAGAGCCCCTTGCCGGGTCCAGGGCAGAGCCCTAGCCTGGCGCGCCCTTGCCTGACGGCCGCCAAAAGTGTGGCCTGCCTACATTTCCGGGGCAGCCACGCGCCCTTCGAAGAGGCGGAGCCCCGCCGCCTCGCCCCAGGCGAGCGCCGCTTCGGTGTCGGCACGGCAGAGCACGATCCGGCCGCGCTCCTGCGGCGTTTCGCCGAGCAGGCAGGGGGGCAGGCGC
>Ga0335075_10009166_pt1 | contig 15110 bp, 13 predicted proteins | sample Lox_Sample_24_FD_206723 | JGI IMG/M metagenome (GOLD analysis project Ga0335075, IMG submission 206723) | Soil microbial communities from Loxahatchee National Wildlife Refuge, Florida, United States - Lox_Sample_2.4 | ecosystem: Environmental > Terrestrial > Soil > Wetlands | place: USA... | reverse complement strand
AATTCCGGGTGTTCAACCAGATCACCGAGTTCATGTCGCTGCAGCAGATCGCGGACACCATCGTCAAGGCCAGCCCGGACGCTGTCCAGGTCAGCTACGTCGAGAACCCGCGGGTGGAACTGGAGAACCACCACTACAACGTGGTGCACACCGGGCTGGTCGGCCTGGGGCTTGAGCCGCACCTGCTGTCCGACACGCTGATCGAGTCGCTGTTCGAGATCACCAAGAGGTACGCGCACCGGGTGCGCCCAGAGGCCATGCTGCCCACGGTCCAGTGGCGCAAGCCCTCCAGCGTCATCGGCAACTGACCCGCCGCAAGATGGCCCCGCCGCGCTGCGGCGGGGCCGTCCGTTGACATGTTGCAGGGTGGCCCCTCCGCCGGCGGCGGAGGGGCCACATGCGCTCAGCTGCCGTCGCCCGGCGTCACGGCGGGGCCGGGACAGAGGCCGGCAGGTGCACGTTCAGGTAATCCTGGTCGATATCGATTTCGTCGGCGCCGTAAGACTGGACGACGTTCCCGCTGAACTGGTGCACCCGGCGGTGATTATCCCATTCCTTGGATGACAGCACCGGGTCCGCGGTGTTCTCCTCACCATTCCACAGAGCATCGAACATCACGTCGGGCAGCGTGTACTTGCCGGTGTAGTACTGCTCTGCGAGGGCGGTAACCGCGGCGGAGGAACTGCTGTAAACACCGGACGAATACCCGAGTTCATTCAGCCTGGAATCCCATGACGTCAGGAATCGCAGGGCTTTCCCGTTCTCCGACGGCGGATATGCCTCCATGTCGTAGTACAGCGGAGTGCCTGCGGCGAAGCCGAGCCGCTCGGCCTGGGTGACCGCGTCGTTCGCCGCCGCCCGGGCCTGGTGGCCAGGGTGGGCGCCCAGTTCGCCGAACTCCGCCTGCGGGCCGACGTACATCGGCATGAAGTGCCACCCGGCCGCCGCCTCGGTCTTGAGCCACTTCTTGGTCAGGTTGGGCTGGGCGCAGGCCGCGTCGGAGCCGCCGATGTAGACCCCGATCGCCCGGTACGGGGAGTGGGCGCGCCAGGCGCTCATGTAGGCGGCGCTCGGCGCCGAGCAGGCGTCGAAGCCGAGACCCTTGTAGCTGCCGACCGCGTATGACAGCGCCGGCGCGGCCGCGGCCGCCGCCGACCGGGCCGCCGCCGAGCCCAGCCGCACGGCGGAGGCCGCCATCGGCGCCGCCGCGGGCGCGTTGCCCCCCGCCGTGGTGACCGCCGTGGGGTCGGGGTCATGGATGGCCGGCCTGGGCAGCGACGCGCTGGCCAGGATCTGGGAGACCTGGCCCGGGTCGGAATCATAGGTGGCAGTGATCGTTATTCGCGGCGCGTCCACGGTGATCCGCCTGGCCACCGGGTTTTCGGTCGAGGACGGGTCGGAGGAGTCCCCGGCCGGCTGGATCAGCAGCGCCTGAGTGGTGCCGACCAGCCGGCTGGGGCAGGACTCGTTGGCGGGCGGGGTGCCGAGGTAGACCACGTGCACGTCAAAGCGCACACAGGTCCGCCCGGAACCGTCCAGGCGCACCACCCGCCAGGAGCGCGGCACCCGGAACGTGTAGCCCCGGTACGACAGTGTCCTGACGCCGGACTGGGCTGCCGCGGCACCCCGGCCGGCCACGACCGGCGCCGCCAGCGCGGCAACGACCGCTACCGCGGCCAGGAGGCGCCATGGCCGTGTCGGGCCCGGCGATAGGCGTGCGAGCATGGCCATGATCAGCGATGTCCTCCCCCGTCACTTCCGCCCTGCCCCCCGACAGGACGCGCGGCCGCAAGCAGCCTCGAGTGGCCGCAGGGCAACCAGCATTCGTGCCGCTGGCACCAAACCCCGCCGGCCCGCCGAGCGGGGAGGCTTTGCCTCCCGCACCTCCGGCGGGCCCGCCCGGGAGGTCACCAAATACCCCCCGGCGACGGCCTTTTGCGGCGCTTAGGAAGGCACGCTACTGGCTGACGGCTGCCCTGCCATTCGCGACCCGCCGGCAAAGCGCAATTCTTCCGCGCGAGCGAATGGCCGGGTGCTCAGTTCCCGGGCTCAAAACCGGGCATCGGGAATGTGGCCAGCAATTCACGGGCCTCAGCCGCAATCCGCTGAATGACCGGCTCATCGTCTTTTGCCGCTGCCGTGATCGCCTCGTCCATCCAGGCGGCGATCTGCGGCATGTGCGATTCACCGAGTCCCCTGGTGGTGATGGCCGGCGTGCCGATCCGGATCCCTGACGGGTCGAATGGCTTGCGCGGGTCGAACGGCACGGTGTTGTAATTCACCTCGATTCCCGCGCGGTCCAGCGCCTTCGCCGCCGGCTTCCCGCCGATGCCCTGGGGCGTCAGGTCGACCAGGATCAGATGGTTGTCCGTTCCGCCGGAGACCAGGGTGTAGCCACGGTCGAGCAGCGCTGCCGCCAGCGCCTTCGCGTTCGCGACCACCCGGTGCGCGTAGCTGCGGAACGCGGGGCCGGCCGCCTCCCGCAGCGCCACGGCGATGGCGGCCGTGGTGTGGTTGTGCGGGCCGCCCTGCAGCCCGGGGAAGACCGCCCGGTCCACCGCCTGGGCATGCTCGGCGGTCGTCATGATCATCGCGCCGCGCGGCCCGCGCAGGGTCTTGTGCGTCGTGGTGGTGATCACCGGGGCGTGCCCGGCCGGGCTGGGGTGCGCGCCGCCCGCGACCAGGCCAGCGATGTGGGCAATGTCGGCCACGAGCAGCGCGCCGGCCTCGGCGGCGATCCCGGCGAACGCCGGGAAGTCGATCGTGCGCGGAATCGCCGTGCCGCCGCAGAAGATCAGCTTGGGCCGCTCGGTCAGCGCCAGGTCCCGGACCTGGTCGAGGTCGACCCGCCCGGTGTCGGCGCGGACCCCGTACTGGACCGCACGGAACCACTTGCCGGTGACCGACACGCCCCAGCCGTGCGTGAGGTGCCCGCCCATCGGCAGCGCCATCCCCATCACCGTGTCCCCCGGCTGCAGGAACGCCAGGTAGACCGCGAGGTTGGCCGGCGATCCCGAATACGGCTGCACGTTGGCGTGGTCGACGCCGAACAGCGCCTCGGCCCGGCGCGCCGCCAGCGTCTCGATCGGGTCGATGAACTGCTGGCCCTCGTAGTAACGGCGCCCGGGGTAACCTTCCGAATACTTGTTGGTCAGCACCGTGCCCGATGCCTCGAGCACCGCTTCGGAGACATAGTTTTCGGACGGGATCAGCCGTATCTTCTCGAACTGCCGCTGCGCCTCGGCGTCGATCAGCTCGGCCAGTTCCGGGTCTTCGCTGGCGACGTGCGGGATGGGCGGCTGGTGCATGGGTGTCCTCCTCCGGGCATGTCGCTGCACGGCGCCGGCCGGCGCCCCGCGAGAACTGCCGCGAGTGCCAGGCCGTTTTTTTCATCATGCCGAACGCGATCGCGGCCGTACATCCCGCGGCCCGGAACCCGGGCCGGGGGACGGAGCCAGCCTGCGGGCGAACACGGCGCGCTCCGCAGCGGACCACGCCGTGGTCGTCAGCAGGTAGAGGCCGGCGGCCAGCGGCAGGAACGCGGCGATAGCGACCGTCGTGAACGGGATCGCCCGGGCCAGCAGGCCCGTGGCGCCGGCCGGCTGCGCCGTCTGGCCAAGCCTCCTGCTGACCCGCGCCGCCACGTAGCCGGCCGCGGCGAGCAGCGCGAACAGCCCGAGGAAGACCAGTCCCTGCATGCTGAACGGCCCTGGGCCGCTCAGCCAGTGGCTGCCGAGCGGCGCGCCCAGCAGGCTGCTGCTGAGCAGGCTGCTGGGCCCGCCGGCAATCGTGCCCGACCGGAACACCCGGTAGATGACGCTCAGCAGCGGCAGCTGCAGCAGCGCGGGCAGGCACCCGGCGAACATCCCGGTTCCCTCGCGCCGGTACAGCTCGGTGAGCTCGCGCTGCAGCCGCTCCGGGTGCCCGGCGTGCCGTTCGCGCAAGGCCTGGATCTGGGGGGCCAGCCTGGCCTGGCTGGCCTGGCCGCGAGTCGCGTGGTAGCTGAGCGGCACCAGCAGCAGCCGCACGGCCATGGTGAAGAGGACGACGGCGACCGCGGCCGCCATGCCCCCGGCCAGCGGGGTCAGCGCGGTGGCGACCACAGCCACGGCGTGGTACGCGACGTTCACGGCGTCGTCGAAAAGACTGAACACGGCGGTAACCTCCAGCGGTTCACAGAACGGATGAGAGCTGGAGACGGCCGGGGAGGCGAGCCGGACCCGCTACGGAGCGCCGGACAGGCAGGCGCCGCAGCGCGGGCACAGCCGGCGCAGGCGCGGCGGGCGCAGGCGCGGCCGGCGCAGGCGCGGCGGGCGCAGGCGCGGCGGGCGCAGGCAGCGATAACCGTGCAGCCGGCAGCGCGGGCGGCGGGTGGGGCAGGCGCTCGTCAGGCGGCCGTCGGGCCTGCCGACGGCGCCCTGGGCCGGGCACGGCCCGCCGCATCGGGGTTGAGCTGCCGCTGGAACGCCGCCGACCAGGACTTCTCGCGCAGCGCGGCGGCGCGGATCAGCGGGCGCGCCGTGACCGCGGCCGCGATCCTCGCACCGTGCGCGAGGAAGGCGACGAGCATGCAGGTCAGCGCGACCGCGGCCACGGCCACCAGGCCGGACGCGGACGGGGCGGCGGCGTGCCCCGCGGGCAGGAAGTAGTCAGTCAGCTGCGTCACAGCGGCAACGAGCCAGGCGACCATCACGGCCTCCGCGGTGCAGGGGGCCAGCCCTTCGCAGGGGCTGGCTGGGTCAAGTGTAGACCGCTATCCGCCGCCCACGGCGATCAGCGCCACGGCGGCAGCGGCGAGCGACAGCCCCGCCAGCCTGATCGCGGTCAGCCGCTCGCCCAGCAGCGTCCGCGCGAGCATGATGGTCACCGCCGGGTAGAGCGACGTGACCACGGCGGCGATCGCGAGCAGGCCCCGGTGCGTGGCCAGGAAGTACAAGATCGTGCCCAGCGACCCTGTGACGCCCGCGGACGCGGCCAGCCAGCCGCTGCGCCTGCCCGGCAGGCGGAGGTTCCTGGTCAGCGCGGCGGCCAAGGCAACCGCCACCAGGGCCGTGGCCTGGCTGCAGAACACCGGCCACAGCCCGCTGCCGGGCCCGGCCCGGTTCAGGCCGATGAACAGCAGGGCAAAGCAGGCCCCGGCGATGAGCCCGTAGCCCGCCCCCGCGGGCACGCGCGGCCCCCGCCCCCGGGTGATGGCCGGGCCCGGCGATGCCGCACGCGGGCTCTCCTGCCCGCGGCTGCCCGGCGCCGTCCGCACGCTCACCGACACGCCGACGATCGCCGGGAGGGCGAGGACGATCCCGGCCAGGGCAAGGGCCGTCGGCCGCTCCCCCAGCAGCAGGCCGGCCAGCACCGAGAACCCCGCGGCGCCGACCGCGCTGAGCGGCCCGGCGACGCTGAACGCCGCGTGCCGGAACCCGGCGTACAGCGCGAGCGTCCCGCCGATCCCGGCCAGGCCGGCCACGCAGCCCCAGACCACGGCCGCCTGGCTGGGCGGATCGCCGCCCGTGGCGGCGAGCGCGGCTCCGACCACGGCGACGCTGACCCCCTCCGACAGCACCGTCACCCGGAGCACGCTGCCGCCCCGGGCAGCCAGGCCCGCGACGAAGTCCGACCCGCCATAGCTGGTGGCCGAGACGAGCGAGAGCAGGACCGCTAGCACGGCCGGCCGCCGCGCCGCCAGGCCAGGTCGACCGGACACGGCGTGTCCGCCGCGCACGCCTGCTCGTCGCAGAGCCTGCAGGTCCTGTGGACGGGTGCGCCCTCGTCGGTCAGCCGCTGGAGAACCCGGGACAGCGCCGCCTCCAGATGCTGGCGGTCCGCTTCGCCGAGCGGCGCCAGCAGGTCCGCCAGGGCGTGCTCGCGCCCGGCCAGGATCAGCCGTGCCCTGTCCAGGCCCGCCTCGGTCAGCCGGAGCGCCACGCTCCGGCCGGCCGTCTCCGCAGAGCTGCGCACCAGCCCCCGCCCCGCCAGCGTCTCGACCAGCCGGGTCGCGCCGGGCTGGGACAGGCCAAGCCGGCGGGAGAGTTCGGTCACGCCGATCCCCGGATCGCTGGCCAGCGTGACCAGCGCGGCGGCAGCGCTCAGGCCGCCGTCGGTCACGGCTGCCGCCGCGGCCATCATCGCGCCGGTCGCCGCCAGCGCGGCGGCGCCGAACAGGTTGGCCAGCCGCGCGGCATCACCCCGCTCATCCTTTACATGCATAACTCATGCATGTTAACGGCGGCGAGGCGGCCGGGCCACCGGATTACCGGCCAGCGCGGCGGCGGAGGCTACCAGATCACCGGCCAGCGCGGCGGCCGAGCCACCAGATCACCAGCCAGCGCGGCGGCGGAGGCCACCGGATCACCGGGCCGCGCGGCGGCCGAGCCACCAGATCACCAGCCAGCGCGGAGCCCGGGCATGCGGCGAGGGGGCACGCCGTCGGTGCCGGTGCTTATGGCAGGCTGGCCGTGGGAGGCTGCCCGTCCCGCATCAGCCGAGGGACCGGCCGGCAGCCTCGGAGGAGGCGACGCCCGGTGAACCTTGACTTCTTGCGGCCGCTGTACGACGAGATCGGCGACTACGTGTCGGTGTACCTGGACACGGACCGGCGCCACGAGGACGCGAACCAGGCGGTCGCCGTCCGGTGGCAGCACGCCAGGCAGCAGCTGGCTCAGGCCGGAGCCGACGAGGAGTCGCTCGAGGCGGTCGCGGAAGTGATCAATGACCGGGACCGGGCAGCCAGGGGCCAGGCGGTGTTCGCCCGGCACGGCACCGTCACCTTCGCCGGCATCCTCGACGGGCCGCCGCGACGGGAGATCGCCAGGCTGGCGCCGCTGCCGCACCTGATGCCGCTGCTGGCCCAGCACCGCCCGCCGATTCCGCACCTGCGGGTGAGCGCGACTAGGGCCGCCGGCGAGATCGTCGCCATCGGCGGCAGCGGCAGCGAGTGGCGGGACTGGGTCGCGGGCAAGGACTGGCCGATCCACAAGACGCACGTGGGCGGCTGGTCGCAGGGCAGGTACCAGCGCGGCGCCGAGGAGACCTGGGACGAGAACGCGAAGAAGCTGGCCGCCGAGGTGACCAGGCTCGCGGGCGAGTTCGGCGCGAGCCACGTGATCGTGGCCGGCGACGTGCGGGCCCGGCAGCTGACAATCGACCACCTGCCCAAGCTGCTGCGTGAGGCGGCCACCCAGGTCGGCGAGGAAGTGCCCGTGGAGAGCCAGACCGTGGCCGAGGCCGCCGACCGGGCGCTGTCCGAATGGGCGGACCGGGAGGCCAGGGAGCGGTTCGACGACTGGCAGACCAGGCGCGCGCACGGGCGCGGGGTCGACGGGCTGGGCCTGTCCATGGCCGCGTTCCGCGACCGCCAGGTAGACGACCTGTTCCTGTTCGACGATCCCCACTCCGACGCGACCGCGCTGATCGGCCGGGGTGACAACGAGCTTGCCGTGACGCGCGAGGAGCTGACCGACTGGGGCCTGCCCGAGGACCAGATCTTCCGGGACCGCGCCGACGCCGCCCTGGTCCGGGCGATCGTCCGCACCGACGCGGAACTGCACTTCCTCCCGGCTGACCTGGTGCAAGCCGGGGACCCGGGCGCGCGCGGCGGCATCACGATGCCGCGCGACGGGGTCGCCGCCGCGCTCCGCTTCTCGCTCGAGGGCGGCTGATCCGCCACCGGCCGTGCCGTTCTAGGTCCTGGAAGAAACGCCTCCGGAGCCGCTCGCCCCCGCGTGCGCAGGCAGGCACGACGACAATCGGAGCAGCATGCGCATCGGGCAGATCGTCATCGACGTTACGCCGCTGCGCGAGAGCCGCGACTTCCGCTGGCTCTACACCGGCAGGTTCATCGCGTCGGCCGGGAACGTCGTGGCCACCACCGCGGCGAACTGGCAGGTCTACGCGCTGACGCACTCACCGCTCGCGGTCGGCCTGCTGAGCCTGACCTCCAGCATCGGCATGCTCGTGAGCCTGCTCGCGGGCGGGGTCCTCGCCGACCGGCACGACCGGCGCGCGCTGCTGCTGGCCACCGCGCTGCCGCAGGTGCTGCTGGCCGGCGCGCTGCTGGCGAACAGCCTGCTGCGCCACCCGGCGGTGTGGGCCATCTTCGTCGTGACGCTGGGGATCGGGCTGCTCGCCGGCCTGGGCGCGCCCGCCTCGACGGCGGCCACCCCCGCCCTGGTGGGGCCCGCCAGGCTGCCGGCCGCGGCGGCCCTGAACGGCATGGGCGGCCAGCTTGGCAACCTGGTCGGCCCGGCGCTCGCCGGCCTGCTCATCGCCGGGCCCGGCCTGGCCACCTGCTACGCGGCCGACGCCGTGTGCTTCGGCCTGTTCGGCCTCGCGCTGCTGTTCGTGCGGCCGCTGCCGCCGACCGTGCGCGTGCAGCGGCCGGGGCTGCACGAGCTGGCCGAGGGGTTCCGCTACGTGCGCCACAACAGCGTGCTCGGCGGCATGCTGCTGATCGACACGAGCGCGATGCTCTTCGGCATGCCGGCCGGCCTGTTCCCGGCGCTTGCCACCCGGCACTTCCACGGTGGCTCAGCGACGTTCGGCCTGCTCACGGCCGCCCCAGGGTTCGGCGCGATCGTGGGGGCGGCGAGCAGCGGGTGGACCGGCCGCGTCCGCCGGCCCGGGATCGTGGTGATCGCGGCGGGCATCGTGTGGGGCGGCGCGATCGTGGGCTTCGGACTCACCCGCAGCCTGCCGGTCGCCCTGGCCTTCCTGGCGCTGGCAGGCGGCGGCGACATGATCTCCGAGATCCTGCGCAACGCGCTGCTGCAGATCTACGCGCCGGACCGGCTGCGGGGCCGGCTGAGCAGCCTGTACCTGGCGCAGGTCAACACCGCCCCGGCGCTGGGCAACACCGAAGCCGGGATCGTGGCTCAGCTGTTCACGCTGACCGCCTCGGTGGTCAGCGGCGGGCTCGCCTGCGTCGGCGGGGCGCTGCTGCTCGCCGGGCTGTTCCCGGCGCTGCGGCACGCCACGCTCGCCGGGCCGGCCGGCGGGGACCGCGAGACGAGCGAAACGAGCGAGAACGCTACGAGCGGGCCGCCGGTCACCGAAGCAGCCGACTGATCCCGGGCGTCAGAAGCAGCCGACTGATCCCGGCCGGGCCAGGCCCGCGGGGACGGCTACACGGCGGGGACGGCTACACCGCGGGGACCGCTACACGGCGGGGACGGCTACACGGCGGCGAGGCTGCGGTAGACGGCGCCGATCAGCGCCATCTTCCGCGGGTCGTCGACGAGGCTCGTGCCCATGCGGTTCATCACGTAGGCGAACGCCACCCCGGCCTCCGGGTCGGCGCCGACCGCGGACCCGCCGAAGCCGTCGTGCCCGAACGCCGCCGGGTTCGGCCCGAAATGCCCCTCCGGCCCGGACAGGCCGAAGCCGAGCCCGAACTCCAGCGGCATGCCGAGGACCACGTCGGTGTGCCGCCCGTTGCCGGTGCGCGCCGCCTTCAGCGTCTTGGCTGAGACCAGCCGCTCGGAACCGTCGGCGAGCGTCCCGAAGACGGTCACCAGGCCCAGCGCGGTGCCGTGCCCGTTCGCCGCGGGGATCTCCGCCATCCGCCACGCGCTGGCGTTGGCCTCGTCGCCGGTGAGCGACGGGTTGACCAGCGCCGCGCGCGCGGCGGGCGCGGCGTTCGCGTAGGCCCGGGCGATCGCGGCCTGCTCGTCCTCGGACGGCCGCACCCCCAGCAGGTTCGAGCAGCGGCCAAGCTCGCTCTTGGGCAGCCCGATGTAGAAGTCGGCGCCCAGCGGGCGGGCTATCTCCGCGCGGAAGAACGCGCCGCACGACTGCCCGGTGATCCGCCGGATCACCTCGCCGACCAGGTAGCCGAACGTGATCGCCTGGTACCCGCTGGCGCTGCCGGGCGGGAACAGCGGCTCCTGCGCCGCGAGCAGCCCGGTGATCTTCTCCCAGTCGTAGTAGTCCTCGACCGTCGCCGGGACCGTGAGCCCGGTAAGCCCCGACTGGTGGCACATGATCTGGCGGACCGTGATCTCGTCCTTGCCGCCGGCCGCGAAATCGGGCCAGTAGCGCGCGACGGGCGCCTCCGGGTCGAGATCGCCGCGGTCGATGAGAATGTGCGCGCACAGCGAGGTCATGGCCTTGGTCGTGGACCACACGTTCGTGAGCGTGTTCCGCTGCCACGGGCGTGTCCGGCCAGGATCGGACCATCCTCCCCAGAGATTCACCACCACCTCGCCGTCTGCCACGACAGCGACGCTGGCCCCGATCTCGCCGCGCTCGGTAAAGTTCGCGGCAAACGCTTCCCGCACGGCCGAATACTTATCGGCGCACGTTCCGCGAATTTCGACCCTCATTCCCCACCCCAACGTTCCGCGTGCCCGTCCCGGCGCTTCATCACGCCTGGCCGCGCTGGTATCCCTATCGGGTTGCTATGCCCGCGAGGGGGCATCTGTCAATGTCTGACCATAATTGAAAGGGCTCAGGGTGTGAGGCCCGGGCGTTCCATCCAGCGTTCAGGCCTGCTCAGCTTTTGGAAACCGAACCTGGCGTAGAGGGTGCGGCCCGGCTCGGCGGCCAGGACCTGCCGCACGCCGCGCACGTCGGGATGGCTGATCGCCGTCTCGGCCAGGAACGTGCCGAGCCGGTGCCCGCGGTGAGCGGCGTCGACGAACACGTCGCACAGCCAGCCGAAGGTCGCGTAGTCGGTGACGAACCTGGCGAAGCCGACCTGCGTCCCGCTGGCCGAGTAGAGGCCGATGACAAGCGAGTTCTCGATCGCCTTGAGCATCACATCGCGCGGCCGGCCCTCGGCCCAGTAGCTTTCCCGGCTGATCCAGGAGTGCACCCGCTCGGCGTCGATCAGGTCGCGTTCGTCGCTGGCCCAGTAGCCGTCCGGTCCCGGCCACTTCATGCGGGGTTCCCGAGCCCGGCGCGACTGCCCCGGCCGGCGGGCGGGATGACCGGCAGCCCCGGCGGCGCCCCTTCGTCGATCAGGCGGCTCAGCGCCGCGGTGTCCATGTGCCCGGCAACCAGGTCACCCAGCCGGTCCAGCCGCGCCTGCCGTACCGCCGCGAAGTCGGTGTCCGGCGCGGCCGTGAAGTCCCGCCCGGCGAGCGCCGCGACCTCGGTGAGGAAGGCCCGGCGGAACGCGTCGTTCTCCAGCGTCCCGTGCCAGGTCGTCCCCCAGACGGCGCCGGCCCGGCAGCCGTCGAGGAACGGCTCGGCGCGCGGCTCGACGGTGACGATCCCGTGGTGGATCTCGTAGCCGGCCACGCCGGTGCCGTAGGCGGTCCCGGACGGCCTGCCGAGCTGCTTTTCCGCGCCGAACCTCACCCGCGACGGCAGCAGCCCGAGCCCGGCGACGCGGCCGGCCCCGGACTCCACCTCGTCGTCGATCTCGCGGCCGAGCATCTGGTAGCCGCCGCAGATGCCGAGCACCGGCAGGCCCTTCGCGGCCCGCGCCGCGATCATCTCGGCGAAGCCGCGCTCGCGCAGCCAGCCCAGGTCGGCGACGGTCGCCCGGGAGCCCGGCAGCACGACAAGGTCGGCGTCGGCGAGTTCGGCCGGCTCGCCGGCGAACCTCACCAGCACGCCGGGCTCCGCGGCGAGCGCGTCGATGTCGGTGAAGTTGCTGATCCGCGGCAGCCGCACCACGGTCACACGCAGCACGTCGGTCCCGAGCGGCGGCCCCGCCGCCGCCGGATGCCCGGTGTCCAGGGCGAGGGAGTCCTCGACATCTAGCCACAGCCCGCGGACCCAGGGAAGAATCCCGAACGTCACGCGCCCGGTGATCTCGCGCAGCATCCGGAGCCCTGGCTCCAGCAGCTCGCGGGCGCCCCGGAACTTGTTGATGACGAAACCGGCCACGAGCGCCTGGTCGTCTGGTTCCAGCAGCGCGACGGTGCCGTGCAGTGCGGCGAACACCCCGCCCCGGTCAATGTCGCCGACCACGATCACCGGCAGGCCGGCGGCCCGGGCCAGGCCCATGTTCGCGATGTCGGTGTCGCGCAGGTTGATCTCGGCCGGGCTGCCCGCTCCCTCGCAGATCACCACGTCGTATTCGCGCCGCAGCTGCGCCAGGCTGTCGGTGGCCACCTGGAGCAGCCGGGACGCGTGATCCCGGTACTCGACCGCGTCGAGCTCGCCGACCGGGCTGCCGAGCACGACCACCTGGCTGCGCCGGTCGCTGCCCGGCTTGAGCAGCACCGGGTTCATCCGCGGGTCCGGCTCGACGCCTGCCGCCGCCGCCTGCATCGCCTGCGCCCGGCCGATCTCTGCACCGTCCGCGGTGACGAACGAGTTCAGCGACATGTTCTGCGCCTTGAACGGCGCGACGCGCACTCCCTGCCGGGCCAGCCAGCGGCACAGACCGGCGGTGACCACGCTCTTCCCCGCATCCGACGTCGTGCCCGCTACCAGAAGCGCCCCGCCCACCTCCGCAGCCCCTTTCACGGTCTCTTAGACCCGATCGCCGCAGCCGCCGCAGCGGACACCACCGTCGCAGCGATCGTAACCGTGCGGCACAGCCGCACGGCACGGCGGATGTCCTCTGGCCGCGCCGGCCGGCCCTCACCGATGGCCGGCCGGCGCTCGGCGTGCCCGCCATAGGCGTTGGTACCGCCGAGCCGGACCCCGAGCGCGCCCGCGAACGCCGCCTCGCACTGGCCCGCGTTCGGGCTGGGATGCCTGGCGCCGTACCGCCGCATGACCCGCCACGCCGTGGCCGGCCGCCCGCCCACCACCGGCGCGAACGCCACGGTGAGCAGCGCGGTGAGCCGCGCGGGCGCCCAGTTCGCCACGTCGTCGAGCCGGGCCGACCCCCAGCCGAACCGCGCGAACCGCGGCGACCGGTGGCCCACCATCGCGTCCAGCGTGTTCACGGCCCGGTAGCCGACCAGCCCGGGCAGCCCGGCGACCACACCCCACACCAGCGGTGCGACGATCGCGTCGCTGGTGTTCTCGGCGACCGACTCGACCGCGGCCCGGCAGAGCTCCGCTTCGCCGAGCTGACCAGGATCCCGGCCGCAGAGGCTGGGAAGAACGGCCCGGGCCAGGGTCAGGTCACGGGCTTCGAGGGCGGCTGCCATGCGTTCAGCCTCGGTCATCAGGGATCGCGCGCCGGTCACGGTCCAGACGGCCGCAGCGGTCGCAGCGAGGCGGAGCAGCGGCCGGCCGCGGGCCAGCCGGCCGGCCGCCGCCGCCGGAGCCGCCGCCGCCAGCACGCAGCCGGCCGCGTACGCCGCGCCGCGCAGCCGGCTGTCCGCGTATGCTCGGTTCTGCAGTGCCTGCGCGGCCCGGCCGAACAGCGCGACCGGATGACCGCGCCGCGGATCGCCCAGCAGCGCGTCGGCTGCGGCGCCCGCTAGGATGCCTGCGGCCACGGGCCAGCCGCCTGGCCTGGGGTCCGGCGCACCAGCGCGCGGCCCGCCTGGGGTTGCTGTCACGGGACAGGACGATAGGCGAACCCGCGCCGCGCGCCCGCACGAATGCGACCAGGGCTCATCCGCACCGTTGCCCGCACGTGACCTTGGCCGAGAAAAATTGCACACCCGGCGCCTGTAGCTCAGCAGGACAGAGCAGCTGCCTTCTAAGCAGCCGGTCGGGGGTTCGAATCCCTCCAGGCGCACCGAAGCGCTCTTGACCAGGGGAAACGCTGGCCCGGGTCTGCTGGCTGACGGTGCTGGAGCGATACCAAGGCCAAGGCAGCCGGTCACGCCCGGCCGCCGGGCCCGCACCCGGGGAACGGCGTCCTAACGATGTGTAACGGCGGAGGTTACGGGCTCGGCAGACGCATCGGCAGGCTGGCAGCGATCCTGGCTGGGTTATGGCCGCTGAGTGCGTGTCCGGAACCCGGTTTCCGGACGGTCCCGAAGCAGGGCCGCCATGATCTGGGTACCTGGCCAGCTCATAGCGCTGATAAAGCACCCAGATCATGAAACCGGCGGCCCGGGCCTGCCGGGCGGCGGGCCTGCCGTGAGCCGACGCGGCAGGCGCGACGCACACCCGGCACCGGAGGGCTTAACCCCCGCAGTTAAGGACCTGTAGGCGGGCGACGTTGCGGACGAGAAGCTCCTCACGCACGGCGCGAGTGAGCGCGGCGCTGAGCACGGTGCGCATGACCTGGACCTTGCGAACCGAGTCGCCTTTCTCAAGCCGCTGGTTCAAAAGTTCTGGATGACGGGCGCGGAAAGGCTGGTCAGCCTGCGGTTGCCCAGGCCGGGGATCAGGTAGAGGCGGGTGATCATCTCGTAGAGGTTGTAGGTGGCCGGGCGCCGGTTGCGCTTGACGACATTCTCCAGCCAGTACTCCAGGTAAAGGTCGAGCCGCCACGCCTGGTCAGGCACCGGAATCCCGGCACGCGCCTCCTGCATGGCCGTCAGGAGCTTGTCGCGGGCCTCCTGGAGGGTCTTGCCGTAGACCATGACACGCTTCCGCCGCCCGGCTGTGGTGCCGGCGTAGAACGCACCAGCCCAATAGCCGTCCTTGCGCCGGTATACGGAGCCGTCACCGTTAATGCGGCGCCGTTTCTCCGCCGGTTGGTTTGCGCGTCGCCCGGTGCCCGCCGCCAGCTGGTTGCCGGTGTGGCGCAGATCGTGGAAATGCAGGTCGCCAAGCTTGGGTTGCGCCCGTCATCGTGTTGCCGCTGGCATACGTCAGCGAGACCCACGCGGGCGCCTCCTGCCCTTGCACGAGATCGCTCGGCGTCACCGCGTGCCGGGAGCCCGCGTGAGGACCAGCCGATCGCCAGACGCCAGTCGCTCGGCCAGTGCGCGGGCGCTGTGTTCGGCCAGATCTCCCGAGCGGGACGTGCGAACGATTGCCGGGCGCGCCGTGGCGCAGACGTCCGGCCGCCCCCACCGCTGCTGCATCGTGCCTGCTAGGACCCGCAGCCGTACGATATGGGCGGCGCGATCGATGCGCCCAGGGATACCCGGGGCGCCCCGGGGGTGCCGGCGCCGGGCGCGCAACGGCGTCGGCCGGCGGGTGTGCAGACGGTGAGCGGGCACGCCTATCTACAGCCTACTTTTTAGAAAAGCTTAACGGTATCGTCAACGCATTGGCGCCTTGTCGGTGCCCGGGCCCAATGCAACAATCTAGCCTAATGGGACGCTATTCAAGCGACCCACCCGACCTCCGTTTCGAATGCA
>Ga0335075_10009165_pt1 | contig 15111 bp, 13 predicted proteins | sample Lox_Sample_24_FD_206723 | JGI IMG/M metagenome (GOLD analysis project Ga0335075, IMG submission 206723) | Soil microbial communities from Loxahatchee National Wildlife Refuge, Florida, United States - Lox_Sample_2.4 | ecosystem: Environmental > Terrestrial > Soil > Wetlands | place: USA... | reverse complement strand
GCCCGTGCCGAGGTCGCTTGCGTATAATCACGCCGACGGGAAGCACTCCTCTCAACTCGGCCGACCATCGCGAGCAGGGGTGCGGAAAATGGGGTTAACTGGTGGGTTGGGCAGATTCGCTGCCGATGGCAAGGCTCCCCACGCGGTCGGGTTTCAAGCCGGCATCTGCCGAGAGTTCCGAGGGCATCTGCGAGACGCTCCTGCGCGGCGTGGCCTTTTCGAGAAACACGTTGAGGCGACGCAGCAGCTCGGACGCGATGTCATAGGCAACAAGAAAGCGTTGTGGTTGCTGGGCATCGCTCAGATCAGATTCTTGAAGTGTCTGGATGCGGCAACCTCGAATATGTGCCCGAAGGTGTTGTTACAGGAAGTGCCGGCCGGGATCTCGGAAAATCCTTGTGCCTTCCGCGAGTTATCTGGCACTTTCTGAATAGAACGTCCCTTGACCTCACGGAGATTGCTCATGGCCGCTTCCGTCGGCTACGTCTTGGCACAACTGCAACGCTGGACCGATCCCGGCCTGGCCGAGCTGTCCGACGCCGTGCTGCTGGAACGCTTCGTCCAGCAGCGCGACGAGTCGGCCTTCGCCGCCCTCGTCTCCCGTCACGGCGCCCTAGTTCTGCTCACATGCCGGCGCATCCTAGGCGACGTTCACGAAGCCGAAGACGCTTTTCAGGCGACGTTTCTCGTCCTGGCGCGCAAGGCGCACGCACTCCGACAAGCGGGCGCCTTGCCCGGCTTCTTGCATAGCGTGGCCCGCCGCATCGCCCTCAAGACACGGAATAAAGTCACCTGTCCTATCCGTGATACACCCCTCGCCGAGAATTGTCCCGATCCGCGTTCCGATCCGCTCGCGCTGCTTACGGCGCGGGAACTGTTGACTGCGCTCGATGAGGAAATCGGGTGTTTACCGTCGGCGCAGCGTTCGGCGGTGCTTTTGTGCTGTTTGGAAGGACAGACGCGTGAGGAGGCGGCGAAGTTGCTCGGTTGCACGATCGGCTCCCTCAAGGGCCATCTGGAGCGTGGGCGACGACGCTTGCAGGAGCGATTCCGGCGTCGCGGCATCGCTCTGTCGGCGGCGCTGGCGCTGGTAGCCGTGTCGCGCGGCGCGGCGATACCGCCAGTGTTGTTGCGAAACACGGTGACGGCGTCGCTGCACGGTAGTGTCGGCAGCTCGGTGGCCGCACTGGCACACAGCGCCCTGAAGGGGATGGTGCTGAACAAACTCGTCGGTTTGGCGGCGCTGGGGCTGACGGTAGTACTCGTCGCGTCCGCCGCCGTTGCTCTGGTGTATCGCGGTGCGGATGGCGTTGTAGGATGGGTCGAGGAACGAGACCCACCGCGCGATCCTGGTGGGCCGACGAAGGAGGCCCACCCTACAACAGATACGAGCCGCAAGAAGGATGTGCTGGGCGATCCGTTACCGCCGGGAGCCATCGCGCGGCTGGGAACGATTCGCTTGCGGCACGCCACGTTCGCATTTGCCTTCTCGCCCGACGGCAAACGGATCGCCTCGGCGGGCACCGATGGCTTGGTCCGCATTTGGAGCACGGTAACCGGGGAGGAAGTGGGCCGGCTCGATGGCCACCGCGGCGCTGCTTATGCCGTCGCCTATTCACCGGATGGCAAGCGGATCGCAACAGGCGACCTTGAGGACATCCACCTGTGGGACGCGGCCACGGGCAAGAAAGTGCGCAAGATGGCCGGCTTCGACGGCGGCAAGGACTTCAAGAAACGCGACGCCGTTCACTTGCTCGGCATCTTCAGCCTGGCCTTTTCCCCGGATGGCAAGCTCCTCGCTGCCGCCGAGGGCGATGCTCGCATCAGCCTGTGGGACACGGCCAGCGGCGAACGGCGCGGCCAGGTCGAAGAGGGGAAGGGGCACTTCGAGACCCTCACCTTCACCGCCGACTGTCAACGCCTTCTGGCGTCGAGCGGCTCTGTTGTCCAAGTATGGGACGCTAACAGCAAGAAACTGCACAAGCTCGACGTGGGGCAGCGCATCCGTTCGGTTGGTCTGGCCGCGCTGACCGATGGGAAAACGGTTGTTGCCGGCAGCTACCGGCCGATCACCGCAAGTGATGGCATGATCCGCCACGTGATTCGTGCGGAGGGCACGGTATCGCTATGGGACATCGCCGCGAGCAAGGAGCGGCATCGGCTCGAAGTGCCGCATCCGGTGCTGGGAGTCGCCCTGTCGCCGGACGGCAAGACCGTGGCCTACAGCCAGGAGCAGACGGTACATCTCCTCGATAGGGATTCGTGGAAAGAATCGCGACGGCTGGAATTGACGGAAGGATTCGTGTTCCGTCTCGCTTTTTCTCCCGATGGCAAAGTGCTAGCTGTCGCCGGCCGCAACGACATCCAGTTGTGGGACGTCGCCACCGGCCAACCGCTTTTCCCGCGTGCCGCCCATTCGGCTGAGGTGGATACCATCGCCTTCACGGCCAACGGCAAACAACTGCTTTCCACTTGCCAGGAAACCGGCGTCGCTCGGCTCTGGGACGTCGAGAAGGCGCGACAGATCCGCACGTTCGCCGGCGATTGGCGTCCGCTCGGCGTCGTGGTTCCTTCGTTGGACGGTAAGCTATTGGCATCCTCCGGTACGTTCAACTCCATGAGCATCTGGTACGTGGCCACGGGAAAGCGCGTCGGTCACTTGCAGGTGGAGAAGAAGCCGCCCGATAAGTACGCTCACGACATCCGCCGCCTGGCGCTCTCCCCGGACGGCAAGCGGCTGACTTCCATCAGCAACAACAATAGGATTCACGATCACGGCATGACCATCCTGGTCCAGGAAACCGCCACCGGCAAAGAATTGAGCCGGCTCAAAGAGGCGGCGACCGGGGACAAACTTCGACCCGACAGGGATCCCACTCTCTCGCCGGACGGTCAGGTGATGGCGGAGACGGACGGCCGCACGGTTCGCCTGCGCGACGTAAGCACCGGAAAACCGTGGCGGATTCTGCAAGCGGATAAACTTCTGCCTCGCGAAACGCTTTCCACGCCGGTGGTCTTCTCGACCGATGGCCGACTCCTGGCTTGCCTCGGCCCGATCCGGCGGCGCGCGGATGGCCGAGTCCAGGAGAGCCGAATCCACGTCTGGGAGCTGGCCACGGGCAAGGAAATCGCGTCTTTGGCCGCGCCCAACACCGAGGTCATCGCCTTCGCTCCCGATGGCCGCATCTTAGCTACGGCGAACCGAGGGCATCGCGACCTTCCCATACGCGAGTCTGCCATCCATATCTGGGACGTGGTCGGCGGCGCGGAAGTCGGGCGCTTCCAGGGACATGGAACGCCTGTGGCTTCGCTGGCCTTTTCTCCCGACGGGCAAAGACTCGCCACGGGACTGACGGATTCCACCGTGCTCATCTGGGATCTCAAACCGCCGTTACAGCGCGTCCGCAGTGCCGTCCCTGCCGTACGTGCCGAGGATCTGCCCCGTCTCTGGACGGATCTTGCGGGCGAGGAGGTCCGTAAAGCACAGGCGAGTCTCTGGACCTTGGCGTCGGATCCGAGTCGGGCGCTGCCGTACCTGGAACAGCAGATGACGCCGGCACGCGGCGTCGCTCCCGACCGCATCCGCCGCTTGATCGCCGACCTGGAGAGTGAACAATTCGCCGTCCGCAAGTCGGCGTCCGAACAGCTGCGGCAACTCGACCTACTCGCCGAGCCTGCGCTCCGCGAAGCGCTCAAAGGAAGACCGCCTCTGGAGAGCCGCCGGCGCATCGAAGAATTGCTCGCCGAATTTCAGAGTCCGGCGGCCACGAACGAAAGACGACAGGTGGTTCGCGCCGTCGCCGTCCTGGAATACGCGAAGAGTGAGGGCGCACGGCGTTTGTTGCGGAAGCTGGCGGCTGGCGCTCCGGAGGCACGCCTGACGCGCGAGGTCAGGGCGGCGCTGCAACGCTTGCAGAGCCGGCAGCGCGACGGATCGCCTTGACAACACGACGGGAAATTCTTGTGCCATCCGCGGGTGAGCAGGGCAGTTTCTTGATAGCATGTCCTTAACCGCGCGGAGCTTTGTCATGACTGCTTCCCTCGGACACGTCCTGTCGCAACTGCAACGCTGGACTTCTCCGCGTTTGCAAGAGCTATCCGACGCCGTGCTGCTGGAACGCTTCGTCCAGCAGCGCGATGAGTCGGCCTTGGCCGCCCTCGTCTCCCGCCCGAATAATGGGTTGTGTCATCTCATCGTGTGGATGATGAAGGCCATCGACACGAACCTGTCGTCCGGCGTCATGGAGGGATCATCACAGAAACTTCTCGAACTGATGCGCTAACCCCTGAGTGGAGAGCGTTCCCATCCTAATCGGCCGGGTTCCCGGTGCCACCTCCTCGAACCGAAAACCGTGTCAGTGATCATGGGGCGTGAACACGATCCGCAAGTGCGCCACGAGGCGCGTCGTTGCTACATCTCGTGCTTCTCCAGTCTTGCCCGCCTGGGCCACATCGACCGCGGTGTGTCGGACAGAAGCAGGCAAATTCTTTACCGAAAGATGCGCATCCGAAACGCACTGTGAAGACTGTCACCACCTGCCCCCGAAGCGAGAAGACGCTGCGGACAGTGTCACCTTCCGCCTTTCGCCCCTGCCACCCCGGCGTTCACCACCCTCTGAGCAAGCCGATCGGCAACCACCTTGACCTTTTCCTCGCAGGCTGCGTCGGTGTCAATATGCAGGTGTCGAGCCATGTGTTCTAGGTAGATGCGGATGTCCGCTATTTCCTCTCGCAGGCTGTCCTGGTCCACCGCATCGCCCTGCCACTTCTTCTTTACGAGATTCGCGAGTTCTCCGGCCTCGCCGGCGATGGCGAGCGCGAGGAAATGAGTGATCTCGTCGGCCGACGTCAGCCGGCCGAGGCTCTGGGCGTGCTTCACGAACTGCAAATGAATCTCTTCCGCTCGCGCTTGCCACGTTGTCTGTTGCATCGTTTTGTCCCTCCGCACCGACGGTCGTTCACGCAAAAACCTTGCCATCGTCCGCCCAGGAGATTATAAGCTCAGGAGAGGGACGGCGCACCATTTGCTACTCAGCCGTTTTCGCCGAGTCGTAAAAGCAGCCGAAATAATCGGTTGGGATGAGCGCCGTTCGCCCGCACGGACGCAGTGTCTCAGGAGATAAGCGCCTGGTGGACAATGGCAAGTCAGCTGAACCGGGTTGCGATCGTCGCTTGCAGCGCTGCTAATGATTGAACCCACACATGGGTGCCAGCATGTACATCGCGAAGACGACGCTGGACGACCTCCTCAGGCAGGTCTTCGAGAAAGTCGTGAAGCATGGTGTGACCGTGAGAGCCAGCCGGGGCGAGACGCTTGAACTTGGCAGCGTCCTGCTTCGTCTGTCGAACCCACGGGCGCGGCTCAGCCACACAGAGAAGAAAGGCAAGGTCTTCAGTGGGCTCGGTGAGCTGCTTTGGTATCTGGCTGGGAGCAACAGCCTGAAGTTCATCGCGTACTACCTCCAACAGTACGAGGAGGATTCGGAGGACAGGAAGACGATTTACGGTGCGTACGGACCACGCATGTTCAACCTGCGCGGGCACGACCAGATTCACAACGTCGTCACACTTCTGACCCAGAAGCCGGAGTCACGACGGGCAGTGATCCAGCTGTTCGATGCCGAGGATCTCGCGGCGCCGCGGAAAGAGATTCCATGCACGTGTTCGCTCCAGTTCATGATCCGGGCGGGCCGGTTGAACATGGCGACGGTCATGCGGTCGAATGATGCGTACCTGGGGCTCTCGCACGACATGTTCGCATTCACGATGATCCAGGAGATCTTGGCGAGAACCCTGAAAGTGGAGCTCGGGGGATACACCCACTTCGTGGGGAGCCTTCACATCTACAGGAAACACGGGAACGCCGTGCAGAAGTACCTCCAGGAGGGGTGGCAGCCGACCCAGAATGTCGCCATGCCGGAAATGCCGAACGGTGCCCCCTGGCCCTCGGTCAAGGCTCTCGTGCAGGCGGAGGCCGCGATTAGGCGTGGGCGGGATCCGAAGCAGTTCCTCGATGGCCTCGAGCCGTACTGGCAGGACCTGGGACGCCTGCTCCAGGTCTACCGCTGTTTCCAGGACGGAAACAATAGGGAGATCGCCCGAATCCGCAAGAAAATGGCGTCGCCGGTGTACGACCAGTACATCACGAAGAAGGTGAGAGGAGTACGGAGTGTCCCTCAGTCAGGGCAGTACGAGTTGTTCGCCCAGGATGCGGACTCGGACGAATGATGAGCCGTCGCTCGAAGTGTCCCAAGTGGGGTGCCACATGGACAAAATGTTGCATGATCTCATCGGCCGATTGGACGGGGACTTGTGCAATTCCACGAAGGTCATTCCGTGGAGCTCGCCTGTGCCATCGTTCGGGGACGTGTCGAAGTCGGTCATTGCAACGCTCGGCGTGAATCCGAGCAACCGGGAGTTCGTAGATGAGTCCGGAAGGGAGCTCGACGGGCCGTCTCGGCGCCACCATACGCTGACGTCGCTAGGGCTGCGGAAGTGGTCGGACGTCGATGCCAAGCACGTGACGTTGATCGCGGAGGCGTGCCGCCAGTACTTCTCGCGCAACCCGTACAATGTGTGGTTCAGGGCGCTCGACCACGTCATGTCTGGGGCCGGCGTGTCATACTACGGCGGCTTGCGCCGCGCCTGCCACCTCGATCTCATCCCGTTCGCGACGAAATGCAAGTGGACGGACCTCACGATCCGGCAACAGGCTTCACTGTTGGCTGTGGGCGGTGACACTCTCGCTGTGCTCCTGCGCGACTCTTCGATCCGCGTCCTCATCCTGAATGGTCGGACGGTCGTCGGGCACCTGCAGAAGGTCGCGAATGTCGAGTTCCAGAGGACCGAGATGCGCCAGTGGATGCTGCCTCGCAGGTCCGGGTTAGGAGTGATTGGATTCGCCTTCCGCGGGACGCTGACGCAGCTCTCAGGCGTTGATCTCGAACGCTCGATCGTCGTCCTCGGGTACAACCACAACCTGCAGAGCAGCTTCGGTGTCACGACGTCGGTGAAGAGGGCGATTGCGAAGTGGGTCTGCGACGAAGCGAGCGAGGTGATCTCATGAGGCCGAAAGATCTAGCCGTAGCGCAAAGGCTGACCACTGCGCTGGCGTCGTTCGCAAGAGAGCACCAGGCTCTCCCGGGCATAAAGGTGGCGCGGCGACGGACGGTGTTCCTTGAGCAACTCATCGAGAGCATTCACCGGGTAGAGTACATCGCGGTTATTCGCCAACGCGACGTGAGCAGCCGGCGGGCAGACCCAAGTGACGACCTCTTCGACCCGATCAAGGCTGCGGTGCTCAAGAGCCGTCAGGGGGATCACGACGAGGCGTGCTGGCTCACGTTCCTTTCAGTGCACTTCGGGAAGAGCCGGCGCTCCGGCTGGCAATTGGCGAGGGACGTGTACGGAGCATTCGGAAGCGGTCAGCTCTGGGACTGGCAACGGACGAGCGGGAACCCGGCAGGATTCCGGCGCTGGTTGGCAACGAATCAGAACCGGCTACGGGGGGATGGAGTCGCGCGAGCGTTTGGGAACCACCGCAAGCGCCAGAGCCTCGATGCGACCTCTGCGAACGGGACAGGAACTGCGGTCGCCAGCTACGTGGCGTGGGTGCGCCCGCACGGGACGCACGCGCAAATGTTCCAAGCGGTCGCCGCTGCTGCCGGTCACGATCGCCGCAGGACGTTCGATGACTTGTACCGATCCATGCGTTCGGTAGCCTCTTTCGGCCGACTTGCGAGGTTTGATTACCTGACGATGATCGGGAAGCTCTGTCTGGCACCGATCGAACCGGGATCAACGTACATGTCGGGGGCGACCGGCCCGCTCGCCGGAGCCCGCTTGCTCTTCACCGGCGATGCACACAGTGCGGTTGCTCCGAACCAGTTGGACGCATGGCTCGCGGATCTTGAGGCGGCCTTGGGGGTGGGAATGCAAGTCCTGGAAGACTCGCTGTGCAACTGGCAGAAGAACCCGGACCGTTTCCTGCCGTTCCGTGGCTGAGCATGCGGCTAGTCCTCCGTCCAAGTATACCGGCGCTTGAGGTTGTTCAGTTGGTTGCGGCCGAGGATGCCGCGGTGCTGGAGTTGTCCCACGACAATCCCTGGAGATACGCCAACGCGCTTTGCGAACCGCATAACGCCAACGCCATTCGCGGGAAGATTCATCAACTCGTCCTGGTACTCCAGCGGGATTAGGGTGTTCGCGGCGAACGTGTTCGCCTCCTCTTCCTCGGTGGTCGACAGCCTCCCCTCTCCCTCCAGGAAGATGCTGCTCTCGCTGTGAAGCAGGAGATGACCAGCTTCGTGGAAGAACGCGAACCAGAAGTGGTCATCGGACAAGTACCGGAAGCTAAGCATGAGGAGCGGCCGGGCCGGAGTGAGGAAGCGTGACACGCCGCAGGCGCGGCACTTCTTCGGTGCGCGGAGGACGACGACTGCAACTCCACACGATGCGCAGAGCCGGATGAGTTCGGGGATGAACACGTCGGGATCCTTCTCGCGCGTCAGCTCGCGGATCGCCGACAGGAACTGCCGGAAGCGCTCCGGATCCCACGTATCGCACTCGATCTTCGACGCTTCGATTTCTCCCTGCCGGAGCCACGCTGCGACCGCACCCGGGTCGGACTCGAACGTCGGCGACGTCTTGAAGGCGACGGACAACATGCCTTCGCTGTACGTGTCACGCCACGCCTTCACAGTCGATACACCGAAGAAGCGCAGACACGCGGCAACCTTCGCCACTCGGTCAGAGGCGGCCTCGACCCATCCCCACTTCGCCATCTCGTTCACGGGAATGTCGCTGAGCCACGTCGCGCTCTCCGGCGAGGCCGATGTCTGTAGCAGCCGAGCCAGGTCACGTTGGTACTGTGACTCGCGACTCGTCCAGAATGCTTTCGTTGCTCCGAGCGTGTCGGCCAGCTGCTGTGCGAATTCGTCGGTGATCGCTGCGCGCCCGTGGATGAGATCCTCGATGTCGCTCGTCTGTCGCTTCATGCGCCGTGCAAGATCTGCGAGCGTGAGACGACGTTCCTCCATAATCGTGGCAACCGTTTCTCCAGGCGGCGAGATCCAGTCGGGATTGAAGGACGTATCGTCATTCATGAGCCACCTCGATTCTATTAATTCTCACCCGGCTCACCTTCGACCAATCGATACGACGTGACTTGGTAAGAGGAATCTCGTTGTGGTTCGCGCACAGAACCATTCGATAACCGTCCGCGAGATTGATCGCGTAGTTCGGCAGCCTCCCCCCTTCGATCTCGCGCGGACGGCCCGCAAGCAGATCGGTGACATTGCTCGCGGCGCGGATGTCAGCGAGGCGATCCCTAAGCTTCTTGGCTACTTTGAAACCGAACTCGCGTTCTGCTTTGGCTTGACACTCGCAAAGCGAGCGGAGCGCTTTTGTTGAGAATGCAAGGATCACTGGGTGCTACCAGGGAACGCAGTGGGACGAAAATGGACAATGCGGTCATCTTACGGAAATCCCGAACGTGGCGAGCATTCGTCGAACCTGCGAGCGAGCTAAGGAGTAATGTACGTTTGTAACAAAAAAACGGTCGCGCGGTCAAGGGACGAATGCTGGGGACATTCAGGAATCCTGACGCCCGAAACCTGAGGGTTGTGTGCGTAGGTGACATCGCCCGACGAATCCAAACGATGCTGGGGAACAAGCCGGACAACCGGGGGGAAGGCAGATTTGGCGCAGACACGGCGGCGCGGTTCTACATTTTTTTCTTCCGGGACAGATGCCTCACTGCCGGACGTGTCAACTGCCGTGACGAGAACGTTCGAGTGCCGAACAACCGGGCTCCCGGTGGTTTCCGGACGCGGTGAAGAGGAGGAGACTTTCTTCTTCGGCTCTGGAGGGGTGCCGTGTACCGATAATCGTCTATCATGTAACATGTATGGACCAACTCAACGAAAATGACGTGCGCGCGATTGCCGAGTTGCGCGATACCTATGCCCGTCTTCGCGAGGAGCTCGCGCGGGTGATTGTCGGCCAGCAGGATACGATCGAGCGTCTGACGATCTGTTTGTTTGCCCGCGGACATGCGCTGTTGATGGGCGTACCAGGCCTGGCCAAGACACTCTTGGTCCGCAAGGTCGCGGAAACAATGTCGCTGAAATTCAGCCGCATTCAGTTCACGCCCGACCTCATGCCCATGGACATCACTGGCACGGACATTCTACAAGATGTGGCTGGGGGCCGGCGCGAATTCGAGTTCGTGCATGGACCGGTCTTCGCCAACCTGGTCTTGGCCGACGAGATCAACCGCGCCCCACCGAAGACACAAGCGGCCCTCCTGGAGGCCATGCAGGAGCAAAAAGTCACGGTCGTCGGCAAGTCGTTTCAGCTGGAAGCGCCGTTCCTGGTGCTGGCCACCCAGAATCCCGTGGAACAGGAAGGCACTTATCCGTTGCCGGAAGCGCAGCTCGACCGGTTCATGTTCCTGATAGAGCTGGACTATCCCTCCGAGGATGAAGAGGTGCTGATTGCGCGAACGACGACCGGGGACGAGATGGCGGAGCTCCGCCATCTCATGAACGCCGGGGACATTATCCGTCAGCAGCATCTCGTGCGACGAGTTCCCGTGCCGGATCACATTTACCTGTACGCCGCCCGCCTCGTTCGGAAGACGCGCCCGACGGATGCGACGGCCCCGGCGTGGTTGAAACCACTGGTGTCCTGGGGCGCGGGGCCACGCGCGGTGCAATACCTGGTCCTCGGCGCCAAGGCCCGCGCGGCGTTGCTCGGCAGCTACATGGTGCGCCGGGAAGACCTCGAATCGGTAGCCGGCCCCGTCTTGACGCATCGCATCATCACCACTTTCGCCGCCCAGGCCGAGGGAATCGACGCCAAACAAATCGTGAGGCGCCTGGTGCAAGAAATGAACGCAACCGTGTAAAGCCGGACAGACCCTTAGCCATCCCTGAGACTTCATGTTCGCGCAACGCCAACCCCGCAGTTTTCTCGATGCCCAGGTGCTGTCGCGCCTGTCCAACTTACCGTTGTTTTCTCGGCGGCCGATGCAAGGCAATGTGTCGGGACGGCATCCCAGCCCGCATCGGGGCTCGAGCGTGGAATTCGCCGAGTACCGCAAGTACGTTGCGGGTGACGACCTGCGCCGCCTCGATTGGCGCGTCTATGGGCGATCGGATCGCTTTTACGTCAAGGAATTCGAGGCCGACACCAATCTGCGCTGCTGTTTCATTCTCGACACCAGCGGCTCGATGGCATTCGGCTCCACCGGCGACACCAAGATTCACTATGCCCGCAAGCTGGCCGCCTCGTTGGGGTATCTCGCCGTGCAGCAGGGAGATGCGGTCGGCCTGTCGTGCGTCGCCCGGCAAGTAGCTCGCAGTTTGCCGCCGACGCGCAACCCCGCCCATCTGCGAACATTCCTCGACATGCTCGAACAGGCCGTGCCCGAGGGCGTGACGCAGCTGGCCGCGGTGCTCCACGAGCTTGCCGAGACGATTCGCCAACGCGCCCTCATCATCATCCTTTCGGACCTGTTTGTGGAGCCGGAGCTATTGCGGGGCTGCTTCCAGCATTTGCGCTTTCGCAAACACGACGTGGCCGTTTTTCACTTGCTCGATCCGCTGGAGCTGAGCTTCGACTTTCGCCGGCCGACACGGTTCCTCGACATGGAAGGTGGACCGTCGATCTTTGCCGAGCCTAATGAAATCGCCGACCGTTATCATCGGGCACGGGAGGCCTATGAAAAAGCGCTGCGCGAGGTCGTGCTCGAATCGGCGGTCGATTATCATCGAGTCAGTATGACCGAGGATTATGAGCAGGTATTGACTCGCTTCCTCGTCGGCCGCGCGCGCGGACGCAGATAGCCACGCTCAGCGTCGAACGTCGTTTGGTGCAGATGTGCAACCACGAGTAGCTGCATGACTTTTCTTCACCCTTTCCTGCTGGCTGCCTTGCCGCTGGTCGCGCTGCCGGTGATTATTCACCTGATCAATCAGCGGCGCTACCAGTCCGTCCGTTGGGCGGCGATGATCTTCCTGTTGGCCGCGAATCGGATGTCGCGCGGGTATGCGAAGCTGCGGCAAATGCTGATCTTGTTGTTTCGCATGCTCGCCCTGGCTGGCCTGATTTTTGCGCTGAGCCGGCCGCTGGCAGGCGGATGGCTCGGACGAGCGGCGAGCGGCCTGCCCGACACCACCATGATTCTGCTGGACCGTTCCCCGAGTATGAAGCAACAAGGCTCGGGAACAGTAGTTTCCAAGCTGGAAGCGGGCCGCCATCAGTTAGCGGAAACGTTGCAGGTTCTGGGCTCCAACCGCTGGGTGTTGATCGAGAGCGCTACCAATACGGCGCGAGAGATCGAATCTCCGGCCGCATTGTTGAAACTTCCTGCCGCCGAACCCGCCAGCACGTCGGCGGATTTGCCCGCCATGCTGGAAGCGGCGCGCGATTACATCCGCGCGAATCGGCCAGGCCGCACCGAAATCTGGATTTGCTCCGACCTTCGCCGAAACGACTGGAGCGCGGACAGCGCCCGCTGGCAGGCATTGCGGGATTCCTTCCTCGAATTCCCGCAGAGTGTTCGCTTGCATTTGCTGACCTACCCGGACGTTGCCCCCAGCAATATCGCGATCGAGGTAACGAATGTGCGCCGCCGACAAACGGCCGATAGCGCCGAAGTCCTGGTCTCGCTGAAGTTAGTGCGCGACACGCCCACGGAGGCTGCCATTAATCTGCCGGTGCAGCTCGAAATCGAGGGCGCCCGCTCGGAAGTCAGTGTGGAGCTGACGGGTTCGGTCACCGAGCTGAAAGACTATCGCATTCCCATTGAGCGAACGCGCGAGCGTGGCTGGGGCAAGGTGTCGGTCCCGGCCGACGCCAACCCGGCCGACAATGAGTTCTATTTCGTATTCGATCGACCCCAGTTGCGGAAGACCGTCATCGTCAGCGGCGATGGCCGAGCGATGGCCGCGCTGCGGCTGGCGGCCGCCATTTCCCCCGATCCAGCGCTTCCGTGTTCCGCGGAAATCGTCACGCGCGAGCAAGTCGCGGCCATCGACTGGGATAGCGTTGCACTGCTCGCCTGGCATGCACCCTTGCCGGAAGGCGACATCGCTCAGGCCGTGCAGGCGTTTGCGCAGCGCGGCGGACAGGTTTTGTTTCTGCCGCCGCGCTCGCCGGGCGAGTCCGAATTCATGGGCGTTCGCTGGCAGAGCTGGATCGAGGAGCCAGCCGACATCCCGATGGAGACGTGGCGCGGCGATCAAGACTTGCTGGCCAACACGCAAAGCGGGGCCGCCTTGCCGTTGGATCGTTTGCGGATTCGGCGCACCTGCGGCCTGTCGGGAGAATTGACGCCGCTGGCAACCGTCAAAGGCTCTCGGCTGCTGTTCGCTCGGCTGCCGACCAATCGCGGCGGCGTCTACTTCTGCGCGACGACGCCGGACGCTGGCGATTCCTCACTGGCTGCCAACGGCGTCGTGTTGTATGCGTTGGTGCAACGAGCGATCGCGGCCGGAGCGGCCGTGCTGGGCCAGACGCGACAGTTGGTCGCGGGCGAAGTGGCCGTGGAGCAAGCGGCGAGCTGGCGCCAGGTCGCCGGCAATTCCGACACGATCTCGATCGAATACCCCCATCATGCGGGCATCTATGCGCTGGGCGACAAATTGCTGGCGGTCAATCGTGCGGCCGCCGAGGACCAGGCCGCGGTGCTCGCCGACGATCGCGTCACCGAGCTGTTTCAAGGTCTCGACTTTTCGCGCGTGGACGATCGCGCCGGCAGCTTCGCCAGCTTGATTCAAGAGGTTTGGCGGCCATTCTTGATGGTCATGCTGGTCTCGCTGTTGGTGGAAGCGGCGCTCTGCATGCCGCGCGTGCGCGCGCCCGAACAGCGGGCGCTGGCCATGCCGGTTGAGGCCTCGCGCTCCGTCGAGCAGTAAGCTCCTCAGGAGAGCTTTTATGCCTAAAAGCATCACCCGTGTCCTTGGCAGGGTCCACCCATGAACGCAAGCCGCGCCCTGATATTTGTGTGGACTCCGTGGTCCGTTGCAGCCTCCGTCGGCGTGATGCTGCTGGGGGCCGTCCTGTGCTGGATGGCCTGGCGCCGCAACGGCTATGCGCGGTCGCAAGGGCTGCTCGAGCTGGTGCGCCTGAGTACGATTGCTCTCATGGTACTGGTGCTCAACCAGCCGGAGTGGGTCGAGGAGTTTCGGCCGACCGAGAAGCCCGCGCTCCTGGTGCTCTACGACCAGTCGCCCAGCATGGACACCCGGGACGTGTCGCTCAGCTCCGGCGAGGGATCGGAGCGAACCTCGCGGCGCGCGGCGACGGCTCCGTGGACCGACGCGGCCGCCTGGGCGCCGCTGCAGGAGCGATTGAACGTCATCGTCCAGCCCTTCGCCGCGCCGGAGTCGGGACGCCGTACCGACCTCTCTGAACCGCTGGCGACCGCTCCGGAAAAAGTGAAGAACCTGACCGGCATCGTGCTGATCTCCGACGGCGATTGGAACGAGGGCCCGCCTCCCGTGCAAGCGGCGACAAAGCTGCGGGTCCAGGGCGTGCCCGTCTTTTCCGTGCCGGTCGGCAGCTCGACGCGGTTGCCCGATGTTGAGCTTCTCAGCCTCGGCGCGCCGACCTTCGGCGTGGTCGGGAAACCCGTGCGAATTCCATTTACGATCGAGAGCACCCTGCCGCACGCGTACCTCACCACCGTGGCGTTAAAGTCGTCCGATGGCGACGAAGTGACCGAGGAAATACGAATTGCTCCGATGGGTCGCACGAATGGCTCGTTGATCTGGAAACCGGCGCGCACCGGCAATCTCACGCTCACGCTCGACGTGCCGAAGCACCCGGATGAGACGCAAGGCGACAACAATCGTCTTCAGGCGCCGATCGCCATTCGTGTAGAGAAGCTGCGCGTGCTGGTCGTGGAGTCGCTGCCGCGCTGGGAATACCGCTATCTTCGCAATGCCCTGTCTCGCGATCCGGGCGTGGAGGTACGGTGCCTGCTGTTCCACCCGGGTCTGAGCAAGGTGGGCGGCGGCAACAAGGACTATATCAAGCAGTTTCCCGCCGGTCTCGAGGAGCTTTCCAAGTTCGATGTCGTCTTTCTCGGCGACGTGGGTCTCG
>Ga0335075_10009162_pt1 | contig 15114 bp, 14 predicted proteins | sample Lox_Sample_24_FD_206723 | JGI IMG/M metagenome (GOLD analysis project Ga0335075, IMG submission 206723) | Soil microbial communities from Loxahatchee National Wildlife Refuge, Florida, United States - Lox_Sample_2.4 | ecosystem: Environmental > Terrestrial > Soil > Wetlands | place: USA... | reverse complement strand
CATCACCAGGCGGTACGAGGACTTCGCCCGGCGGCACGGCATCGAGATTGCCGGGTTCGAGTTCATCGAGACGGCTGACGGCCGGATTGTGACCTATGACGTGAATACAACGACAAACTACAACCCGGCTATCGAGGCGATCGCGCCGCGCCCCGCGCTTGGCCAGGTGGCGCGCTACCTTGGCCGGCTACTCGCCGAGGAGCAGGTGCGCGGCTGATGCGTTTCGGGTACTGGATGCCGATATTCGGCGGCTGGCTGCGCAACGTCCCTGATGAAGGGATGAGCATCGCGTGGCCGTACATCAGGGGCCTGGCCGCCGACAGCGAGCGGCTCGGTTTCGACGTGGCACTCATCGCCGAACTCAACCTCAACGACATCAAAGGCCACCGCGCGCCGTCCCTGGACTGCTGGACCCTCGCACCCGCCGTCGCCGCTGTCACCAGTGAGCTGGAGCTGATGCTCGCCGTCCGGCCGAACTACCACTCGCCATCGCTCGCCGCGAAGGCGCTGTCCACGCTGGATACCATCGCTGCGGGCAGGCTGAGCCTCAACGTGGTCTCGTCCTGGTGGCGTGACGAGGCGAGGCAGTACGGGGCGCCGTTCGACGTGCACGACGCCAGGTACGCGCGGACCGAGGAATGGCTGACCGTCGTGTCCAGACTGCTGCGCGAGGACACGGTGACCCACCACGGCCCGCTCTACCAGTTGGAGAGCGCCGCCCTGGAGCCTAAGCCGGGCCGACCGCCGGCCGTTTACATGGGCGGCGAGTCGCCGAAGGCCAAGGAGGTCATAACCGCCCAGGCCGACGGTTACCTGATGCACGGCGACCCCCCGCATGTGATCGCGGCCAAGGTCGACGACTTGGCAGCGCGACGGGAAGCGGCCGGCCGCCCGCCGCTCACCTTCGGCGTGTCCGGCTACGTAATCTGCCGGGAGACCGAAGCGGCGGCGCAGGCCGAACTCGAACGCATCCTCGACGTCAAGTCCTCGCCCGAGGCGTACGCCTCCTACCAGGACTTCATCGCGGGCTCTCAGCTCGAATCCCGGGTATCGCTCGAGGAGTACAGCGTCTCCAACCGCGGCCTGCGCAGCGGCCTGATCGGCACCCCGCAGCAGATCATGGACCGGCTCGCCGCCTATGAGCAGGCGGGCATCGACCTGGTGCTGTTGCAGTTCTCACCCCAGCGCGAGGAAATGGCCCGCTTCGCCGAAGCCGTCATCAGCCAGTACCGCCGCTAGCGGCCAGTCGCGCTCAGGCGGCCAAGGGGCGCGGTGTGTCCAGGTAGATAACGTCACGGGCCGCCCGCGCGAGGTGGACGGACAGGCTGTCCCGGCGGCTGACCACGGTGACCCGGACGCCGCGGGCAGTCAGATGCGCCGCGGCAATGCCGAACGTCCCGTCACCCGACCCGATCACGACATGGGTGAACCGGCCCGCGACGTTCTCGTGCAACAGCACGTCAAGCAGCTCGAGGTCGGCTCCGTCCCGCCCGGAGCGCACCCGGTAGCGCGCGTGCGGCCAGCCGAGCGCGGCGTTCAGCAGGCCGCGATGGCTCGCCGCCATCACCACCTGGTCCTCGGCCCCGAATCCCGGACAGGCCAGGTAACGGCCCTGCACCTCGATAACCTGCCGCAGCGTGGGAGTGGCGGCACCGACCAGGTTTTCGATATCGACGACATGAAGGGTGCGCGCGGGAAACCATCGTCTCGCGGCCACTGACTGGCGCCGCTGCCTGGTTCCGATCGCCACTGACGCCGTCACAGACACCGCCACACACCTCCTATGCGCTGCCCTTACACGTTTAGTTCGGTACCCACATGTTCCATGCGTCAACCGCATGGGCGCCCATGTATCGCATCCGTGGATTTCGGGTACATTTCCGGCGTGAACTTGCCTCTCGTCCGTGACGAGCTCGCAGACACACTTGAGCAAACTCATCGCCTGGCGCAGCGGCTCGCGGACGACGCACGCGACGACCGGGTACCCGTAACTGACTTGGTAGCGCAGGCAACGATCCTGGAGCGGCTGGACGAACGGCGGGATGAGCTGATCAGTGAGCTACGCCGCACGGCCAGCGCGGGCATCCGCGCCACCACCCCGGGACCACCCATCCGCGAGGTCGTCCTCGACGCGCTGGACGGGCTCGGCTGGCCGCAGAACGCCGGGTTCCTTGAGGAGTACCTGTGGGCCAGGCACCAGCTCCACCTGGAGAGCAGGGCGTTCGCCTCGCTCCGCCGCGACGAACGGCGTGCCTGGCACCGCGCGCCAGGAACCCGGGCGGCCTACATCGTTCCCGCGCTGAATCACGACGGCTCGCCGAACCCGCGCTGGCTGACGAGTTCCGCCTGGGACCTCGAGCACCGCGTGGTCGCGTCAGCGCAGACGGAACACCTCTTCGACCTGCAGAAGCTCTACTCACTTAACGTCCGTGGTTCACGGGGACCGCTGGGCACGCTGCTCGAACGGTGCGCCAAGCAGATCCTCGCGATCGACCCGCCGCCGGTGTCCGCGTCCGCCGCCCAGGTCAGGGCGTGGCGCCTGCACGTCCGCGAGCACGCCAGGGCACTGATCGCGGAAATCCGCGAGCGGGACGACCCGCTCCGTGAGCGGATCGCCCGCCATCTCGCGAGGCTTCCCGATCAGGACCAGGTCTGGGGCCGTGGGGTGGTCAGTCGGAATGCCGGGAAAGGAACGCCAGCGTCTTCGCGTTGAAGTCCCCGACGTTCTCTCGGCATCGTCGCCTCCCGGATCCGGAAGTTACGCCAGGCGGCGTTCCGCCGCCCACCGGGTAAGCTGGTGCCGCGACGAGAGCTGCAGTTTCCGCAGCACCGAAGAGACATGGCTCTCCACCGTCTTGACGGAAATGTACAGCTCGCGCGCGATCTCCTTGTAGGTGTATCCCTGGGCGATCAGCCGGAGCACCTCGCGCTCGCGGGTGGTGAGCTGATCCAGCTCGGGATCGAAGGAGGGCTTCACGTCCTCGGGCGACGGGCCGGCCGCGAAAGCGTCGAGGACGAACCCGGCCAGCCGGTGAGAGAACACCGCGTCGCCGTCCGCGACCCGGCGGATCGCGTCCGCCAGTTCGGCGGTCCCGATCGTTTTCGTGACGTATCCCCGCGCGCCCGCCCTGATCACCGCGATCACGTCCTCGGGAGCGTCAGAAGCCGACAGCGCGAGGAACTTCACCTCGGGCCGGGTCTTCTTGACCGCGGTGATCACCGCCTGCCCGCCCCCGCCGGGCAAGTGCACGTCGAGCAGGACGACGTCGGGGACCAGCCGTTCGATCACCTCGATCGCGGGCGCCACGTCCTCGGCCTCCCCCACGACCTCGACCTGGTGGCCGAGTTCGGCCCGGACACCGGAGCGGAACAGCCCGTGGTCGTCGACAAGGACAACCCGCGGCGTCGCGCTCACGAGCGGCCCGTCCCGGCCGGCACGCCGCTTCGCGACATCGTCAAGGACACCTTCGTGCCCTCGCCTGGAGCGGTGTTCACGGTCGCCGACCCGCCGTGCCGGGCCATCCTGCCGTGGATGGACTCGGCCAGGCCCTTCCGGTCCGCCGGGACTCCTCCGGGGTCGAAGCCGCGGCCGCGATCGCGTACCACTACCTCGACCTGCTCGGATCCGACCTCGGCGAACAGCGAGATCGGGGTGGCGCCGGACCACTTCGCCGCGTTGACCGTCGCTTCCCGCGCGGCCGCGAGCAAGGCGCTCAGGTTGTCGTCGAGCGGGCAGTCGCCAACGGTCACCACTTCGACCGTCACCCCGTGCCTCGCCTCGACGTCCTGCTGTATCTGGCGGACGGCGTCGGCGAACGAATCCGTGTCCGTCGTCCCCGGCGCGCGGCCCTCGAACAGCCAGGACCGCAGTTCGCGTTCTTGTGCCCGGGCGAGCTGGATGACGTGCTGCGGCTCATCCGCGCGCCGCTGGATCAGGGCGAGCGTCTGCAGCACCGAGTCGTGCAACCTGGCGGCCATGTCGGCGCGTTCCTCCGCCCTTGCCCTGGCCTGCCGCTCAAGCACAAGGTCGCGGGCGATCCGCAGCCACCACGGCCCGAGCAGCAGCACGATCGCGGCGACCACGAGCAGCAGCCCGCCAAGCGGCCGGAGCAGGCTGATGCTCTCGTGCGAGGTCAGCAGCCAGGCCAGGCCCGTGAGCAGCAGCACGACCGCCGCGGCCAGGCGGAGCATCGTCGCGCGCCGGTACTTTTCGCCCGCGGTTCCGATGCCTTCCAGCGGTTCCACCAGGCGCCGCATGGCCGCCTGCTCATCTTCACCCGCGTTCCGCCAGATCAGCGTCAGGCCGATCACGCTGACGACCTGCGGCCAGCCATAGGTGGTGAGGAACCCGTCGTTAAGCACTCTGGCCAGGAGCAGGAACACACTGAGCAAGGACGCGAGGCCTATCGCGAGCGCGATGCCCTTGGAGTCGTGCCGTGCCTTGCTGCCGATGCTCGCCTGCGAGCCTTTGGCCGGGATCAGCAGCCAGGCGGCGAAGTAGAGAGGGACAGCCCAGCCCGTGCTCACCAGGGTCGCGACCACGAGCGCGATCCGGACGGTCGTGACGCTGAAGCCGCGCCAGGCCGCTATGCCGGCCGCGACCCCGCCCGCGATCCTGTCTTCCGGGTCGCGCCGCAGCGGCCCGCCGCCGCCCCGCCGCCAGCGCACCGCACGCTCATGCCAGCCAGACCACTCTCCCCGCCAGGGGTGGTCTGGCTCATGCATGCTCGGCTCTCTCACCTAATCATCATCGCGCTCGGGGGGCCCTGCCGCCATCCGGACCTTCCCGGATCCTTGCTCAGGGTAAAACCATCCGGATCAGGGTAGCGCCGGGGCTTCCCCTGATGCGCCAGCGCGGCGCCCGGACGCAGGCTTGAGGCATGAACACTTCAGCCTTCGACACCGACGCTCGTGACGGCGCCGCGTCATCCACTCCTCCTCCTTCGACGGGCAGGCGCCCGCTGCGCCGCGCCTACCACGGTCGCATGCTGGCCGGCGTTGCCGCCGGCATCGGCGACTACCTCGACGTGGACGTCACGATCATCCGCGTCGCCTTCGTCGTGTTCACCGTCCTAGGCGGCGCCGGAATCCCGGCCTACCTGGCCTGCCTGCTGCTGATCCCCGAGGAAGGCAGCGACGTGTCCCTGGTCGGCTCGCTGATCGACTCCCTGCAGCACCAGCCTTCGCGGGAAGCGTGATCGCCATGCCAGGCACTCACGGCCAGCAGTGGACCCGTTACATTCGTCCGGGCTATTCCGACCAGCACATCCGGGTCTCCGACGCCGAGCGCGCCGAGGTCGCGGACCGCCTCGCCGTTCACTACGGCGACGGGCGGCTCGACCGGGCGGAGTTCGACGAGCGCGTCGCCCGCGCGATGAGCGCGAAGACCCGCGCCGACCTGAACGGCCTGTTCGATGACCTGCCCGACCTGGAGGGCCCCGGCGGCGCTTACGGCGCCGGCCCGGCAGCCGGAGGCGGTCCCAGCGCACCCGGCGGGGTATCCGGCCCCACGACCCCCCACCGGGTAGGCCGCCGCCACCGGGGCAGCGTCCGCCCGATCCTTGGCGCCGTGCTGGCCGTCGTCATCGTGTCCGTCGCCTGGCACGCGACCCTCCATCTCCTTATCATTCCGTGGTTCCTGGTCCTGGCGCTCATCGCGGTCGTGGTGTCCGCTCGCCGGGCCCGGTTATCCCGCTACCAGAACCGGGGGAGCCACCGTCCGTTCGGCATGATCCTGGCGGGCCGGGACGGTCAGCCTTACCCGCAGCCCATGCGGTGACACGGGCGCGGCTTCGGCGCTGCCGCCGTGAGCGGCGGCGATCTCGGCGGCGATGGCAAGCCCCAGGCCGGTACCGGATGCTCGGCTGCCCGCACGGTAGAAGCGCTCGAAAATGTGCGGCAGCTTGTCCGGCGCCACCCCCGGGCCGTCGTCGCTGACCTCGACGCGAATCCCGCCGTCGGCGGCGGACGCGGTGAGCGTGCCTGCCGCCGTCGCGGGTGTGTGCACAAGAACGTTCGCCAGGAGATTATCCACGGCCCTGCGGAGCAACTCCTCATCGCCGGTCGTCTCCAGGCCGTCCGCGACATGTACCCACCAGGTCCGGTCCGGGTCGGCGGCCTGGACGCGCTCCGCGCAGGCGCCCAGCAGCGCGGTCACGTTCACCGGCTCGCGGTCTTGGCCGGGATGCTGGCCGAGCCGGGCGAGCCGGAGCATGTCGTCGACCAGCCGACCCATCCGCCGCGTCTCGAGCGTGATCCGGCGCATCACCTCGTCGAGCTCGTCCCGGCCGGACAGCGCGCCCTGCTGGTAAAGCTCCGCGTTGGCCCGCAGCGACGCCAGCGGCGTGCGCAGCTCGTGGCTGGCATCGGCGAAGAACCGGCGCATCTGTTCCTGGCTCGCCTCGCGCTCGTGCACGCCGGTCTCGATGCGGGCCAGCATGCCGTTAAGCGCCGCGCCGAGCCTGCCCACCTCGCTGCGGGGATTGTGTGGGGTCACCCGCTCCGCGAGGTCGCCTGCCGTGATCCGGTCGGCTTGCGCGGCCATCGCCTCGACGGGGCACAGGCCGCGGCGCAGCACGAGGAAGACGCCGACGCCGATGAGCGCCACCACGGCGAGCGAGCCGAACGCGACGATGACCTCGACCTGGTCCATGGTCTTGTCGACCGACTCGAGGCTGGTGCCCGCGACCAGTGATCCGCCGGGCACCTGGAGTTTCTGCAGCCGGATCTGCGTCTTCCCGTCCGGGCTGACCACCGTCTGCGGGCCCGGATTGCTGACCACCTTGGCGACGTTCGACGGCAGGACGAGCTTGGCGCCGGCGACGCCGACCGAGATCGTGCCGAACTCCAGCGGCAGCTCCTTGCCCTTGGCAGGCAGCCAGGTGATGGTGAACCCGCCGAGGATCGACCGGAACGGCGGCTGCCCGGTAATCGGTTTTTTAGGTCTCCGGTCGGCCGAGAAGGACGGCGGCCCGCTACTGCGTTGTGCGATGGCGCCGTTGTAGCCCGGCACGAGCAGCGGCAGGTCTTTCTGAGTGAGGTTCAGCGCGACCTGCAGGTTACTGTCGGTCTGGGCGAGCAGGTAGCGCCGCATGATGGTGACCGCGGCGACGTCGAACGCGGTCAGGGCGACGAGCGTCACGATCACGACGCCGGCCATCACCCGCAGGCGCAACTGAGCGCGCAGCAGCCGCCGCAGCAGCGCTCTGGAACTCATCGGGAACTCACCGAACTCTCCGAATTCTCCGGGTCTTCCGAGTCGTCCCGATCCTCCGCGCGGGGCAGCCGCAGACTGTAGCCGACGGCGCGCTGGGTATGGATCAGGTCAGGGCCTGTGCTCGACAGCTTCCGCCGCAGGTAGGCGATGTACGTGGACACCACCGCGCTCGACCCGCCGAAGTCGTAGTCCCACACGTGGTCGAGGAGCTGGGCCCGGGTGAGCACCCGGCCCGGATTCAGCATGAAGTAGCGCAGCAGCCGGAACTCGGTCGGCGACAGATCGATGACGCGGCCGCCGCGCCGGACCTCGTAGGTGTCCTGGTCGAGCGTAAGGTCCGCGAACATCAGGGCCGGCTCGGCGGGCACCGGGCGGGTGCGGCGCAGCACCGTACGGACCCGGGCGGCCAGTTCCTCGAGCCCGAACGGCTTGGTCATGTAGTCGTCGCCGCCGATGGTCAGCCCGGTGACCTTGTCGTCCTGGGCGTCCTTCGCGGTCAGGAAGATCACCGGCACGCGGTTCCCGTCCCGGCGAAGCCTGCGGACGATCTCGAACCCGTCGAGGTCCGGCAGCATCACGTCCAGGATGACCAGGTCGAACTGGCGGTCGCGGGCGAGGCGGAGCGCGTCCGTTCCGCTGTCCGCGGCGGTTACCCCGAAGCCAAGGAAACGCAGCGACGCCGTGACGGCGTCTCGCAGGAATTGCTCGTCGTCCACAACGAGCAGGTTCCCGTCGTCAGGTGCCATTGCGTCATCGCAGCACAGCGCGGTGAACGCCGTGTGCGAGAAGCCTGAGAGTTTCGTGTGAACGGACGCAGAACCGCCCAGGCACCCCGGCTGACATGAAACTCACACAGTTCTCGCGCAGCGGTTTGAGATCCACCTCAGAGGATGAACTGCCATTAGCACCCGAAGAACACGGAGGATCTCGTGACGCAACTCGGCTCCCCGCCTACGGGAAGCATAGATAGCGGCAGCAGCCAGGGCAAGACCAGGCACGGCTCGCGGCTCGCCCGCCGACGCCATGCGCTGCTCGCGGTGGGGAGCGCGGCCGCGCTGCTGGCCGGAGGCGGCCTCATCGGCGCCTCCTTCGTCAAGTCGCCGGCGCAGCTCGCCGCGGACACGGCGCCGCCCGCGGACACGGTGACGACGTCACCGGTCGTCTCCCAGGTCCTGACCTCATCAGTCCAGATGCGCGGCGTGGTGTACCCGGCGACGGAGTACGACGTGTACGCGAGCGCACCCGATTCCTCGTCTTCCTCGTCAGGCAGCGGTGCATCCGCCACTTCCGGGTCGTCCGGCACGAGCGATTCCCAGCTCTACGTATCGAAGCTCGACGTCGCCGCGGGCGACACCGTCACCAACGGCGAGCAGCTTGCCGAGATCGACGGCAACCCGCTGTTCGCGCTGACCGGCCCGGTGCCCGCGTGGCGAGACCTGACCCCGGGAGAGAGCGGCCCGGACGTGACCGAACTGCAGAACGCGCTCGCCTCGCTCGGGTACTACGACGACGGAGACACGCCCGGGTACTACGGGTCGGCGACGAAGTACGCTGTGTCCTTGTATTACGAGCACCTCGGATACACCCCGCCGTCCAACGGCGGTGTGCCCATGGCCGACGTGGTGTTCCTGCCGTCGCTGCCCGCAACGGTGATCGCGGTGAACGGCGCGACCGGCCAGCAGCCCGGCCAGCCGTTCCTCGAACTGGCCACCAAGGGGGCGCTCTCGCTGGCCGGCGAGCTGCCGCCGGCCTACGCCTCCCAGGTGAGGGCCGGGCTGAAGGTCACGATCTACGACGAGCTGACCGGCATCCACGCGACCGGCACCGTGGCGGATCTGGGGACGGCGACCACGGTCGTGCCGACCGGGACGGTCGTGGACATCGGCTCGGCCGCTAGCTCATCAAACTCGTCGGGCTCGTCGGGCTCCTCGGGCTCCTCGGGCTCCTCGGGCTCGTCAAGCAGCAGCTCGGGGGAGACGACGTTCATCCCGATGACCGTCAAGCCGTCCAAGGCACTGCCCGCGGCGCTGAACGGCGAGAACGTCCTGGTGACCGTGGACACAGGGCAGACCGAAGGGCCGGTCCTGACGGTCCCGGTCGCGGCGATCGTCACCACCGCGTCCGGCACGAGCTATGTCACGGTCGTCGGCGCGCGCGGCAAGCAGACCGACGTCCCTGTGACGCCGGGCATCTCCGAGAACGGCTACGTCCAGGTGACCCCACTGAACGGCAACGCGCTCAAGGCCGGCGACGACGTGGTGGTGAGCGGCTGATGGCCACGCCGGTTATCGAGCTGCGCGGGCTTGCCCGCACCTATCCCGGCCCGCCGCCGGTGGAGGCTCTGCGCCCGGCCGACCTGGTGATCGACGAGGGTGACTACGTCGCGGTAATGGGCCCGTCCGGGTCGGGCAAGTCGACGCTGCTGCACCTGCTCGGCCTGCTCGACTGGCCGACCGCGGGCAGCTACCTGCTCGACGGGGAGGACACGAGCGCGCTGAAAGACCGGGACCGGTCCGCCTTGCGAGGGCGGCGGATCGGCTTCGTGTTCCAGGCGTTCCACCTGCTCCCCTACCGCACCGCGCTAGAGAACGTGCTGCTCGCCGGGCTGTACAACCAGACGCCGCGGGCCAGCCGACACGCGGCGGCGGCCGGTGCGCTGCACGCCGTCGGGCTCGGGCACCGGATGGACGCGCTGCCCACCACGCTGTCCGGCGGGGAGTGCCAGCGGGTCGCGATCGCGCGGGCGCTGGTGAACCGGCCGAGCCTGCTGCTGTGCGACGAGCCGACGGGAAACCTCGACTCGCGGAACGCGGCCACGGTCTTGGAACTGCTCGGCCAGCTGAACGAGGCCGGTTTCACGATCGTGGTGATCACCCACGACCCGAACGTCGCGGCCCGCGCGAGCCGGACGGTCGCGATCATGGACGGCGTGCTGTCCGAGCAGCAGGAGGTGGCGCATGCGTAGCAAGCGGCCGAAGTCCAGGATGGCGGCCAGGGACGCCACCGCGGAGGCGGTGGCCGGCATCGTGCAGCGGCCGGGCCGTGCGGTGCTCACCATGCTCGGCACGGTGCTTGGCGTCGGCGCGTTCGTCGCCGTGCTCGGCATGACCGCCACCGGGGCCGGCCAGATCTCGCAGCAGTTCACGGTCCTTGACCAGACCACGGTCACCGTGGAGGACAACGGCCCGGCCAACAACGTCACGAACCCGGACTTCAACCCGCCCATCGGGTTCCCGCAAGACGCCGACCAGATCGCCGACCACATCAAGGGCGTGGTCGCGGCAGGGGTCTGGTGGCCGGTGTCCTTGCCGACCGGCGCGGCCGTGACCGGATCGCTCGCGCTGTCGGCCACCGCCGACCAGACGGTCGGCGTGTACGCCGCCTCGCCGGGCGCGGTCACGGCGATGGACGTGACGATGGTGGCCGGCTCGCCACTCACCGCGTACGAGAACAAGACCGCGCAGCACGTCGCGATGATCGACACCACGACAGCGCAGACGCTCGGGATCTCCCCCGCGCGCCTTGCCAGCCACCCCGCGGTCTTCGTCGACGGCATCGCGTACACGGTCGTCGGCGTCTACAGCTCCGCGCAGCGCGTGGTCGCCAACGAGAGCGCGCTGCTGATCCCGGAGAACACGGCGCTTGCCGACTTCGGCAACCCGGAGCCGGGCATCGGGAACCAGGACGAAGCCCAGCTGATCGTCGCCACGAAGATAGGCGCGGCGCAGGCGGTCGCGAAGCAGATCGCCGCCGCTGAGCTCCCGACCGACCCGGGCCGGCTTGTCGTCACGTCCCCGCCGAACCCGCAGAACCTGCAGAGCCAGGTGACCGGCGACCTGGCCGGGCTGTTCCTTGTTCTCGCCGCGATCAGCCTGCTGATCGGCGCGGTCGGCATCGCCAACACCACGCTGGTCGCCGTGCTTGAACGCACGGAGGAGATCGGCCTGCGCCGTGCGCTCGGCGCCAGGCCGCGGCACATCGCCGTCCAGTTCCTGGCAGAGTCCACGGCGCTCGGCACGCTCGGCGGCCTGATCGGCACCTGCGTCGGCGTCGGAACCGTGGTGATCTTCGCCACCGCCAAGGACTGGACCGCAGTGCTGAACCCCGCCTACACCCTGCCCGCCCCGCTCATCGGGAGCGTCGTCGGGCTGCTGGCAGGCACGTACCCGGCGCTGCGCGCGGCGCGCACCAGCCCGCTCGCGGCGCTGCGGCACGCCTGAGTTCTCACCTCATGAAAGGAACAAACCAATGCATATCCGAACGGGCCTCGGGTGCCTCCTCAGCGCCGCGTGCTGCGTCGGCCTGGCAGCCTGCGCGGCCACCGCCCCGAAAGGACCCGACGTGACCGTGACCGCGCCCAGCATCGGCAAGCCCGCGGCGCCCGCGTCGGTCCAGGCGGCGCTGTCCCGCATGGCGTTCACCCCCTACGCGGCACTTGGCGGGTCCACCAACGACGGCCTGGCGCCGGGCGAGTCGAGTTACGCGCTGGGCCAGGCATGCCTGAACGTGGCTGGTTACCCGGACCTGGACGACTACCTCCCTGCCGGGGCCGGGTTCGTTGGCGCGATCGGCCTGGCTTTCTCCCAGCCCTATGGGGCCTGGGGGTATCTCGGCGCGGCGGACGCCCAGGAGTACGGCTTCCTCGTCCCGAAGGGAACGCTGCTGAGCCAGCTCGGCATCAGCCGCAACGGGCTGAACCTGGCCAGCCTCTCCCAGGCGGAGCAGACAGCATTCGGCAAGTGCGCGACGATCACAGTTGACTTCAGTACCACTGAGGCCAGCGGCCCGCTGGCCGGCATAGCGACGATGGGCACCGACATCAGCAACGATCTGGCGCAGAACGCCGCGATAAAGACCGCCACCAAGGCGTGGGCAGCGTGCATGGCAAGGAACGGCTATACCGACGCCAACCCGACGAACGCGGCCAACAACGAGATAGCCACGGCGGTCGGCAACGGCAACAGCACGGTCGGCAACAGCAACAGCAGCCGTGCGGTCAACGTCGGCCCGTCGGTCAGCGCCGCTGCCAACCAGGCGCAGATCACGATGGCGGTCACCGACGCGAACTGCAGCCAGTCGACGGACCTGGCCGGAATCTACTTCGCGATCCAGGCCAGCTACGAGCAGCAGATCGTCAGCGCCAACCAGACGGCACTCGCGTCCGCGGTGCAGAAGTACCGTGCCGCCTACCAGAAGGAAGTCAGCGAGATGCCGCACCTGCTGGCCACGGCGCAGGCCTTCGGCAAGGGCAAAGGCAAAGGGCTAAAGCTGGTCGCGCCCTGACGGACCGCAGCATCAGCCAGTACACCAAGCACATCGCCAGACCAAGGACGAGCAGCGACGGGCCGAGCGCCCGCGCGCCTACCGCCCCGATGGCCAGCCCGATACCGGACGGGAGCGCGGCACTGCCGACGGCGGACGCCGCCACCTGCAGGCCCACCACGGGGGCGCTCCCGTCTCCGATCCGCTCGGCGGTGGTGAGGGCGAGCAGCGGGAACACCGGCGCTGCCGCCAGTCCGAGCAGCATCATCCCGGCGACCGCGACGAAAGCCGGTCCTGGCACCGTCATCAGCAGCGCGCCGGCCGGCACGCTCGCGACCGCCACGGCGAGCACACGCGACGCGCCGACGCGCTCGGCGACCGGCCCGAGCGTCACCCGCCCGGCGAACATCATCGCCCAGTACGCCGAGACGACGACGCCCGCGACCACGTCCGGCAGGCCTTTCCCTGAGGTCAGGAAGACATACCCCCAGATGCCTGCCGCGGACTCGATCCCGGTCTCCACGGTGATGAACGTCACCCCGGCGAGCACCCGGCCCCACCGTCGATCCCGCCCAGGCAGCGGCTTCGCTTCCCGGCCCCGCTCTGCCTGCCGGCCCCGCTCCGCCTCCCGGCCCCGCTCCGGTTCCTTCCAGCGGCGCCGCGCCGACGCGAGGATCGCGGCGACGGCCGCGAGGACGATCGCCATCGTCCCGAAAGCCCACCGCCAGCTCACCCCGCTGCCGAGCAGGGCCGTGACAAGCAGCGGCCCCGCGGTCGCGCCAAGACCGTAGCTCGCGTGCATCCAGTTGATGTCCCGCGCGCCGAAGTGCCCGGCAGCGTACACGTTGAGCGCGGAGTCGATCGCCCCGAAGCCGAGGCTGAAAACGGCGCTGCCGACGGCGACCACCCACAGCGCCGGAGCCGCCGCCTCCGCCGCGAGCGCGACTCCGACCGCCGCCGCGCCGACGGCGACCAGTGGCCCGGCCGCTATCCGGGACAGGATCCGCCCGGTAACGGCGCTCGAGGCCACCGAGGCGATGACGCCCACAAGCAGCACGATCCCGAGCGCGCCGACCGGCTCGTGGAGGGTCGCCCGCATGGACGGCCAGATCAGGCCGAGGGTGGAACCAGGCAGGGCGACGGCAAGGTAAGTAAGACAAGACAGGACAAACACCGGCACGATGACAATGCCCCTCGGGGAAAGGTGCCGCACTCCAGAGCAGCACGCGATGACGGGTCAGCGGGTCAGCGCGTGCGGGATTGGCCGGGCACTCCAACTCCTCGAAGTCTTGTCTCGCGACAAGCCTAATGGGCTCCCGGCAACGTCGTCGACGGGTTATTCACCACGCCAGATGTCGCCGGGTGGCCCGGGGGAATCTCACCCCCGGGCTCCCACAGAACGGAGCGTGACAGTCTCCCGTCACTCCGCTCGTCCCATCTAAAAGGCTGTACTTGAAATCGGTCATCCATGCCCAGTGCGCAAACAAGCGCGGCTGCCTTGCGGTCAGCCCTTCCCACCACTTGCGTACCTTCTTGTATGACCTGAGCCGCTTGTACTTCCGCTTCGCCCAGCGCACCAGGTAGGTGTTGATGCGCTGGAGCAGGCCGTGCAGCGCGGTCCTGTAGAACCTGCCGTAGTAGGTCATCCAGCCCCTTACGACTGGATTTATCCACGAGGCGATGTCCTCCAGCCCGGTGCCGCTGCGCAGGTGGATGTGCCAGGCGCGGACTTCCTCGCTCATTCGCTTGAGGGCGTCCTTGCTGACCGCGGGCAGGAAGGCGCTGAACATCGCGCCTCCCCCTTGCCGGGCCGGGGCCTGCCTGGCGCGGAACGTGTAGCCGAGGAAGGTGAACGACGTTTCCGCGCAGTCCTTGCGCCGCCGGTTCCTGTCCTTGCAGTACACGACCCTGGTCTTGTCCGGGTGCAGTTGCAGCCCGACTTCGGCCATCCTTTCCTCCAGGGCAGCCAGGACCTTCCGGGCCTGCTGCTCTGTCGCGCAGTGCACCACGGCGTCGTCGGCGTAGCGCTCGAAGTCGACCATCGGGAACTCTCGTTCCAGCCATTTATCGAACGCGTAATGCATGAAGAGGTTGGCGATCACGGGACTGATCGCTGAACCCTGGGGGGTTCCCCTGTCCCGTGCTGCCACCCTCCCATCGGGCATCTTCACGGGTGCCGCCAGCCACCGCTTCACGTACAGCGTGATCCACCGCTGCTCGTGCGTGACGTTGGCCTGCACCGCCTTCACTGCCAGGTCCCATGGCACCGAGTCGAAGAACTTCCGGATGTCGAGATCGATCACCCAGCTCTTCGCCCAGCACCGCTGGCGGCACGTGCCGACGGCATCCAGCGCCCCGCGCTCACGCCGGTAGCCGTAGGAGTCATCGTGGAAGATGGCCTCCGCACGGGGTTCCAGCGCCATCGCGGCCGCTGTCTGCGCCACCCGGTCGCCCACGGTCGGCACGCCGAGAATTCTCGTGCCTCCCGAGGACTTCGGTATCTCTGCCGCCCGCACCGGCGGCGGGAAGTACGTGCCCGAGGACATCCGGTTCCAGATCTTGTAGAGATTGTCCCCAAGATCCTTCTTGAAGTCCTCGATGGTCACGCCGTCCGCCCCCGGGGCACCGCCGAGGAC
>Ga0335075_10009161_pt1 | contig 15115 bp, 13 predicted proteins | sample Lox_Sample_24_FD_206723 | JGI IMG/M metagenome (GOLD analysis project Ga0335075, IMG submission 206723) | Soil microbial communities from Loxahatchee National Wildlife Refuge, Florida, United States - Lox_Sample_2.4 | ecosystem: Environmental > Terrestrial > Soil > Wetlands | place: USA... | reverse complement strand
GAAAGCCGCCCCGCGCGTTGAGCAGCGTGACCTCGGTCTCCCGCCGGTTGAACGCGGCGTACAGCGTCGGCAGGTAGCCGATCTGCAGCGCCACGATGACCAGCCCGGAGCCGGCGGCGAGGAAGACAATCGCGGCGGGCGCCGCACCCTGCGGCTCGGCAAAGCCGAGCGTGAAGATTGACGAGCCCGCGTCAATGAAAGCGGCGGCGATGCCGCGGCCGCTTAGCGGCCACAGCAGGAACGTGTAGCCGACGAAGATGAGTGCCAGCCAGCCGAGGAGCTGCGTCACGAGGATGGCCGCCGCCTGGGTGGCGAGCATCCGGTCCCTGGTGCGGAAATCGGTGACGCGCCGCATCACGAGCCGGTAGAGGACGATGATCACCTTGTCGACCAGCCGGGTCAGCCACGAGCCGACCGGCCTGGGCACGATCAGCGTGCCGATCACGCTGCTCCACGCGGTGAGCAGCAGCCCTATGCCGCACACCGCCGCGACCCACCGGGCGGCGAGCGGAACCACCATGCGCCTGATCGTACGACAGCAGCCGTCAGCAGGCCGCCGTCGCCTGGCCGGCGCGGTCGCGGGCAGCTAGCCGGGAGCCTGCCGGTACGCGGCGACGAGGGGCAGGAACAGGTCATCGACGATCGACGCGAGCCGCTCCGGTGACACTGGCTCGAGGGTCATGAGCAGGTCATGACGCATCAGGTCGAACGGCATCGACAAGACGGCGGGAGGGATCTTGTCCAGGTCGAGTTCGCCGCGTTCGGCCGCGCGCTTGAAGATCTCGTGAGACCACACTGGCCGGTCCTCGATCAGCCTGGCGCGCACTTCCGCCGGGGTGAGGCCCGAGCTGGCCAGCAGGCCGGTGAAGGCCGCGGTGACCACGGCGGTGAATGATGCCCCGCGGTCGTTGACGCTGTTGAGCAGCGCGAGCATGTCCCCGCGCAGGCCCCCGGTATCCGGGATCGGCACCGGGTGGGTCCTGCCGTAGTCCCCGATGGCGGCCATCACGAGATCGTCCTTGCGCGGCCAGCGCCGGTACAGCACGGCGACACCGGTCCTGGCGCGGGCCGCGACGGACTCCATCGTCAGCCGGTGGAACCCGACCTCGACCAGCTCGTCCCAGGCGGCCTCTAGCAGCGCGGCTTCCAGCTCCTCGCCGCGCCGCCGGCGGTGCGGCTGCTCAGTCACGCGCATCAGGATAGCCACTTCCAATAAGAGATGCTTGCATTCCTTATCGGGTTTGACTACCCTCCATAAGAGATGAAAGCATCTCTTATTCGGGGAAGGGCGTCATGGCGGCACAGGCACCGGAGCAGGACAAGATCGACCCGAATGTGCTCAAGAGGGCGCTGGTCCTCGTCATCGGCTTCCTCGCGGTCGTCTTCGACACCACTATCGTCAGCGTGGCGCTGCACACGCTCGCCACGCAGCTGCACGCGTCCGTACCGACGATCCAGTGGGTGACGACCGGCTACCTGCTCGCGCTCGGCATCGCGGTGCCCTTGTCGACCTGGGGGCTGCGGCGGTTCGGCGGCAAGCGGCTGTGGATGGCCGCCCTGACGATCTTCCTCATCGGCTCGATCGGTTCCAGCCTGGCGTGGAACGTCGGCTCGCTGATCGCATGGCGGGTGGTGCAGGGGGCCGGCGGCGGCATCATGTTCCCGCTGCTGACCACGCTGATCATGCAGGCGGCGGCCGGCAAGGCGCTGGGGCGGACCGTCACCATCGTCGCCCTGCCCGCGCTGCTCGGCCCGATCCTCGGCCCGCTCATCGGCGGCGCGATCATCACCCACTTGTCCTGGCGGTACATGTTCTGGGTCAACGTGCCGTTCTGCGCGGTCGGCCTTTACCTCGCCGCGCGGTTCCTGCCAGCGGACAAGCCAGGACCGGGGACGCCACGGCCGCGCCTGGACCTGCCGGGCCTCGCGCTGCTCGCCCCGGGCGTCGCGGCGGTCATCCTCGGGCTGAGCAACGCCGGCACCGCCGGCTTCGCGCATCCCGATGTGATCGTGCCGCTCGTGATCGGCGTGGCCCTCACCGTTGCGTTCACCATGTACGCGCTGGGCCTGGCCCGGCGGCACGGGCAGCCGCTGGTCGACGTCAGCGTGCTGTCCCGGCGTCCGGTCGCCTCGGCGTCGGCGGTGCTGTTCTTCTCCGGGTTCTCGCTGTACGGCGCGATGCTGCTGCTGCCGCTCTATTACCAGGAGGTGCGCGGCGTCTCGCCTCTGACGGCGGGCATCATGCTCGTCCCGCAGGGCGTGGGCGCCCTGCTGTCGCGGAGTCCGGCAGGCCGGCTCACCGACAAGATCGGCGGCCGCCCCATCGCCGTCGCCGGTTTCCTCATCGTCGCCCTGGCGACCCTTCCCTTCGCTTTCGCCGGACCGGACACGTCTGAGTGGCTGCTCGCCCTCTGGCTGCTCATCCGCGGCTTCGGACTTGGCGCGGTCACCATTCCGGTGATGGCCGTCGCCTTCCTCGGCCTCGACAAACAGCAGATCGCGCACTCGAGCGTCGTCACCAGGATCGCCCAGCAGATCGGCGGCTCGTTCGGCACCGCGGTCCTTGCGGTGATCCTCTCGAGCGCCATCACCGCCCGGCACGGGGACCTCGCCGCCGGGTTCGACATCGCGTTCTGGTGGGCCACGGGTTTCTCCGCTGTCGCCGTGGCGCTCTCGTTCTGGCTCCCTGGCGGTTCACACAGAAATTGGAGGTTTCTCCCACACTCCATTCATTCGGCCGTGCTGGGCTGGCGCGGTGATAATCGACGCCGCGGATCTGCTGGTGGTGGACGACGAGGCATTCCTGAGGGACGCCGTGGCGGCGTCGCTGCGCTTCCTTGGCTTCGGCGTGACCGCCGCGGAGAACGGAACGGACGCGTTGCGCCTAGCCCGCGGCCACCGCTTCGACCTGGTGATCCTGGACGTGATGCTGCCGGACGTGGATGGGTTCGAGATCGTCCGCCGGCTGCGCAAGGACGGGAACCGGGTCCCGGTCATCTTCCTGACCGCTAAGGACGCCAAGGACGACAAGGTCACCGGGCTGACCATCGGCGGCGACGACTACATGACCAAGCCGTTCGGGCTTGAAGAGCTCGCCGCCCGGGTCCGCACCGTGCTGCGCCGGACCCGCCCCGCGCCCGTCAGCGCGGTCCTCACGTTCGCGGACCTCACCCTCGACCAGGACACCTACGAGGTACGCCGCGGCGGCCAGCGCATCGAGCTGTCTCCGACGGAGTTCAAGCTGCTGCGCTACTTCCTGCTCAACCCGGGCCGGGTGCTCAGCAGGGTCCAGCTCCTCGAGCACGTGTGGGACTACGACTTCGGCGGCTCGAGCACGGTGGTGTCCACCTACGTGGCGTACCTGCGCCGCAAGCTGGGGACTGTCGGCCCCGACCTGATCCACACCCAGCGCGCCGTCGGCTACAGCCTGCGGCTGCCCCGTCAGGAGGATGAGGATGAGCCCTAGCGCGCTGCTGCGGCGGCTGTGGCGCGCGCAGCTCAGGCTGCGCGTGATGGCCAGCGTCGTGATCGTCACGCTGCTCGCCATCGCCGCGTTCGACGTCGGCGCGATCGCCACGATGCGCCGCTACCTGCTGGAGCAGACCGACAGGAACCTGCGGGTAGCGCTCAGCATGACCCAGATACAGCTGCCGCTGCTCGTGCCCGGTTACCAGCCGAGGTACGCGGTCGACGGGAAGGTGACTGCGGCACCTACGGGCGGCGGGAACAATGTGGTCCGTGTCGCCTCGTCGGCGCGGCCGCCACTGCGGTCGCTCCTCGGCGAGTTCAGCATCACCTTCTTCCCGCAGGGCGGCAAGCCGTACCAGCTTGAGGTAGGCGCGAATGGCCCGGTCGGCCAGAAGCTCTACCTGCCGTCCAACACCGTCAGGCTCGCCGCCAAGCCGGGCCCGCAGACCGTGCTCAGCCAGCACGGGCGGCTGCCGATGCGCGTGTACGACATCCAGGTCACCGGCGGCAGGCTTGTCGCGGGCGCCAGCCTGGGCCAGGTCGACTCGACGATGGACCGGGTCGAGCGCATCGTCGGGGTCGGTTCGATCGCCGTGGTGCTGCTGATCGGCCTCGGCGTCTTTCTCGTGCTGCGCCGCGGGCTGCGCCCGATCGAGTCGATGGCCGCGCAGGCCGACCGGATCACGGCCGGCGACCTGACAGAGCGGGTGACCTCGCGGGCCGCGCGCGGCGAGGTCGGCAGGCTCGGTGCTGCCCTCAACGGGATGCTGGCACGCATCGAGACCGGCGTGCTCGAGCGGGAGGCAAGCCAGCAGCACATGCGCCGGTTCTTCGCCGACGCCAGTCACGAGCTGCGCACCCCGCTGGCCTCGCTGCGCGCCAACGCCGAGCTCTACCAGCAGGGCGCGCTGACCAGCCCGGAAGAGGTCGACGAGGTGATGCGCAGGATCACGCTCGAGACACGGCGCATGGGCCAGCTCGTCGACGACATGCTGCGGCTGGCCCGGCTGGGCCAGCACCCCGGCCAGAGCAGCGAGCCAGTCGATGTCACCGCCCTGGTCCACGCGTGCGCCGAGCGGGTGCGGGTCGCCGCCGCGGCGAGGACCTGGCGGGTCAGCGTGGCCGACGGCCTGGTCACCACCGGCGACGAGGAACTGCTCGGCCGCGCGGTGGACAACCTGCTCACCAACGTCCTCGTGCACACCCCGCCCGACACCACCGCGGCCATCACCGCATCCGGCGATTCCGGCGAGGTGACGATCGAAGTACGCGACGACGGCCCCGGCGTCCCGCCGGACAAGCTGCCCCACATCTTCGAGCGCTTCTACCGCGCCACCGGCGCCCGTGCGTCCCCGATGCCGGGCTCGGGCCTCGGCCTGGCGATCGCAGCGGAGATCGCGGCCGCCCACGGCGGCGCGGCAAAGGCGGCGCTGATCTCCCCCCACGGCCTGCGCGTATCCCTGACCATCCCGGCCCGCCAGGATCATCCCGAGTACGCCACCGCCACCGGCCACGCACAGCTGAACGGCGCCTTCACCCGGGCGTAGGCGCCTCGCCGGGATCACCCGCAGGCCAATGTCTCATCACGTGAGTTGCCGCGCGATCGAAGCTAGGTAATCCCGGGCGAAGGACGATCGGAAGGTCTGCTGCGAGCGCAGGCAGCTCGAGGCGGTCGCTCGCAAGGTCAGCGTGACCTGTTCCGACCGTGCCCGTACTCAACTCTCGGCTGAGACGTCCTCTTCTGGCTCCCCTCTGTGTCAGGAGGCCGGTTACTCCCGCCCGGCGAGTGTGCGCCAGTCCTCGCCGCGGTCAAGGGCAGCCTGCTTGACAGCGTCTTCGGTAGCGGGGTTGGCCGGGTTAGGAAGTGGCATGCGCAGTGCGGGCAGCCTGGGTTGCTGGCCGGGATGCGGGTGCGGGTGCTCAGGTGAAGGCGGGGATGCCGGTGATGGCCCGGCCCATGATCAAGGTGTGCACCTCGTCGGTGCCTTCGTAGGTGCGGACGCCCTCGAGATTGTTCGCGTGCCGCATCGGGGAGTACTCCAGCGCGACACCGTTGCCGCCTAGGATGGTCCGGGCCTGGCGGGCGATGTCGATCGCGGTCCGGACGTTGTTGAGCTTGCCGAAGGAGATCTGCTCCGGGATCAGGGTGCCGGCGTCCTTCATCCGGCCGATGTGCAGCGCGACCAGCAGGCCCTTCTGGATCTCCAGCACCATGTCGACGAGCTTTTGCTGGGTGAGCTGGAACGCCGCGATCGGCTTGCCGAACTGCCGGCGGTCCAGCGCGTAGCCCAGCGCTGCCTCATAGGCGTCGCGCGCCGCGCCCATGGCACCCCAGATGATCCCGTAACGGGCCTCGTTCAGGCAGGCGAACGGGCCGCGCAGGCCCGCGGCCCCGGGCAGGACCGCGCCGGCCGGTACCCGCACGTCCCTCAGCGTGATGTCGCACTGGATCGAGGCGCGCATCGCCAGCTTGGGCTCGATCGGCGTGGCGGTGAACCCCGGGGCATCAGCGGGAACCAGGAAGCCGCGGATGCCGTCCTGGGTGCGGGCCCAGATGACAGCGACATCGGCGATCGATGCCAGGCCGATCCAGCGCTTGGCGCCGTTGATGACCCAGCCGCCGCCGTCCCGGTGCGCCGTGGTGGCCATGCTGGCCGGGTCACTGCCGGCTTCGGGCTCGGTCAGGCCGAAGCAGCCGATCAGCTCGCCGGCGGCCATCGGCGGCAGCCAGCGCTGTTTCTGCTCCTCGCTGCCGAACTTGGCGATTGCGGTCATGGCCAGTGACCCCTGCACGCTGACGAAGGTCCGGAGCCCCGAATCTCCCGCCTCCAGTTCCAGCGCGGCCAGGCCATACTCCACCGCGCTGCGCCCCGGGCAGCCGTAGCCAGACAGGTGCGTGCCGAGCAGGCCGAGCCGTCCCATCTCCGCGGCGATCCCAGCCGGGAACACCGCCGCCTCATACCAGTCGGTGATATAGGGCCTGATGCGGTCGCGGACGAACCCGCGGACCGTATCGCGCCAGGCGAGTTCCCCGGCCGACAACAGGGCGTCCAGGCCGAGATAGTCCATGGCCAGGTCAGTCATGCCGATCTCCGCTCCTCAGGCAGCTTCCAGGCGGCGCCACTTCGCCCCGAGCGTATGCCCAGGGCGCCCCCCTGCGGGCCCCGGCCGCCAGCCAGTGCCCCCGCATCCAACCGTCCGTCGCGAACACGCCCGCCTCGCCCGCGTGCAGCCAGCCATCGCCGAAGCTATCCACCGACAAGAACCTGACTCTTATCACGGAGCAGGCCGGCTTGATTGTAGCCCTTTGACCTGCTGGTTTGTCGGGTTCGAACGGTTAATTTGCGCACTAGCTTCTCCCAAGTGCGCACGCGGATTTACCATCAGGTACCGTTCACAACTCTCGTACGGTCAGCAGCCTGTGGCCGTAGACAGAGCCGGGCTCTACCCGGCCTACTTCGCGGAACCCGAGCTTCTCCAGGACCCGTCGCGACGCGGCATTCCAGTCCCAGACCCCCGCCCACAACCGCCGGTAGCCCGCCTCGCTCGCCCATGTGACCACTGCCCGACCCGCCTCAGTTGCGTAACCGCGGCCGTGAGCCGCATGCAGCAACTCGTAGGCCAACTCAGGCTCGTCAGGCGAGCCGTTCCCGTGAATGGTCAGCCCGCAATACCCGATGACGTCGGCAGTGCCCTTCCGCTCCACCGCCAGAATCCCTGGCTCCGACTCCTCCCGCGCTGCGCATATCTGCGCAGCGATGTCCTCCACGGTCGGCCGGCCCTCGGAGCTTATCCGCCGATGCGGCGGCACCCGCAGATCCCGCTCAGTCCACAACTGGCGATAGACGGCGGCCTCGCCTGCTTTGCGATGCCGAAGGATGAGGCGATCGGTCTCCAAGGTGTCCAGAACGCGCACTAGCGACATGCTCGCATTGTGTCACTCGACTTTTTATCACTGGAGCGGGCGCAGGTCGGCCGTAGCCCTGTGGCCTGCTGATTTGCCGGGCCAGCACATCCGCGCCAATGGCCCACTCATCCGGTATAGCCGGCTGAATGGGCCATTCTCCCCGTATGCGGTTGTGCGGCCGCACGCATGGTTAGCGGTCGCGGTGGTGGTGGGTGGACCTGGTGACCAGCAGGACGACCGCGACCAGCGCCGCGATCCAGAACCACGGGATAGAGAAGGCCAGCGCGCTCACGATGTGCGAGACGACCGACACCGCCGCGATGACCAGCACGATCAGCAGGAGCACCCGGCCGAATCCGCTGCGGCGACGACGGCGGTACGGCACCGCGCTGTCGCCTGGCTTGCCCTTCCCTGAGGCCCCCGATGGCTCAGTGTCTGGCAGGTCGTCGAACAAGCCGTCCAGGTCGCCGCGGGTCTTGGCGGCCATCGCCTGGCCGACGCGCTCGTCGAACTCGGCCTGGTCGAGCCGGCCGTCGCTGTAGTGCGTCGCGAGCTGCTCGGCGACCGCGTTGCGCTCGGCGTCGGAAACCCGCAGGTGCTGGTCGGAGTAGCGGATGCGGCGCGACCATTGCTGGCTAGAGGTGGGGGACATGTCGCCGCGCTCCTAGCGTGATCCGTGCTGCACGGAGTCGAGCAGCGAGCTTGCGATGGACTGGTCGGAGCCCTCTTCCGGGATCAGCAGCAGGCAGGCCAGGTAGGCCGGGATGCCGGCCCCGCCGAGGAAGGTGAAGACGGCGAAGGCGACCCTGACGATCGTGACGTCCACGTTGAAGTAGTCGGCGATGCCTGCGGCGACGCCGGCGAGCATCCGCCCGTGGTAGGCGCGGCGGAGTGGCGGGCGGCCGGCGGGGGTCGTCGGCTCTGTGTCGGTGTTAGCCGTTGAAGTGTTCATGGCTCTAGCGTGCGGCATCCGCGGCCGTGGCGGTATCCGGATCCCCCCTGGCCTGACCCTGAGCCACTCGGATGGCCCTAGGGGCTTATCAGGGAAACACCCGATGGCCTGCATGAGGGGAAACGGGCGATGATGGTGGTGTGCACCAACGAACCCAGCCGACCGAGCCAGCGTGGCCGCCGCCCGGCTTCCACCACGGGCCGCCGCGCTGGCAGCGGCGGGCGGAGCGCTGGCGGAACCGCGGTGACGGCCAGCCGTTGCGCCGCGACCCCGAAGACCGCCTCGCGGGCGGGGTCGCCGGCGGCATCGCCGCCTGGCGCGGTTTCAGCCCGACCACGGTGCGCATCGTCTTCGTGGTCGTGGCGCTGGTCTCGCAGGGCTGGATGATCCCGATCTACCTCGGCGCCTGGCTGCTGATCCCGGCCAGGGACGCGGAGACCAGCATCGGCACCAGGGCGCGGCACGATTCCCGCGGCATCGCGCTGGCCGTCGGGCTGGCCTCGCTGCTGTGCGTCGTGCTCGGCCTGGCCAGCGTGATCAACTCCTGGCTGATCAACACCTACGGCTGGCAGCAGGTCATCAGCGTGGTGTTCCTGGTGCTCATCTGGCGGAACGCGCCGGACACAGAGCAAGCGGTGATGCGGCGGCTGGTCGAACCGCTGGAAAGCCTCGGCGGCGGCCGGGGGATGCGGCGCGGCCTGTGGTGGCGGCTCGTCGCGGCGGTCGTGTTGCTGGGCACCGGGGCCGGCTGGCTGCTGGCGGCGCATGAAAGCGTCGCCCTGCTGCGGCCGCTGGCCGGCCTGATCCTCGTGACCGCCGGGATCGTGGTGCTGCTCGGACCGTGGTGGCTGCGGATCGCCCGCGACCTGGTGCTCGAACGGTCGGCCAGGGCCAGGGCGGAAGAACGGGCCGACATCTCCGCCCGCGTGCACGACTCGGTGCTGCAGACGCTCGCGCTCATCCAGCGGCGCGCCGACGACCCGCAGCAGGTCGTCCAGCTCGCCAGGGCGCAGGAACGGGAGCTGCGGGCCTGGCTGTTCGAGGGGCGTACGCTCGGCGACGGAGACGCGACCACGGTCGTCGAGGGCGTCAGGCAGATTCAGCGGGACGTCGAGGCCAGGCACGGGGTGCCTGTCGAGGTGGTCACCGTCGGCGACTGCCCGCTCGACGACGACCTGAACGCGCTGCTGGCGGCGGCTCGCGAGGCGACCGTCAACGCCGCGAAGTGGTCTGGTGCCAGCGTGATCTCGGTGTACGCCGAGGTAGAGCCGAAACAGGTGGAGGTGGCGGTCAGGGACCGCGGCAAGGGCTTCGACCCGGACGCCGTACCTGGCGACCGCAAGGGCCTGGCCCAGTCGGTGCACGGCCGGATGAACCGCCACGGCGGCTCGGTGACGGTGCAGTCCGCCGTCGGAGAAGGGACGAAGGTGACCTTGAGGATGCCGCGATCCGCCGCGTCGGCAGCGGCGAAGGGAGGAAGCCGGCGATGAACAGCCAGGCCAGGGCGCTGCCGCGGGTCGTGCTTGTCGACGATCACGGCCTGTTCCGCTCGGGGGTCCGCGCCGAGATCGGCCGCCAGGTAGAGGTGGTGGGCGAGGCGGAGGACGTGGGCCCGGCGATCGAGGTGATCGACCGCCTCCTCCCCGACGTGGTGCTGCTTGACGTGCACCTCCCCGGTGGCGGTGGCCAGGCGGTCATTACCGCGGTCAAGAAGGAGCATCCCGAGGTGCGGTTCCTCGCGCTGTCCGCCTCGGACGCGCCGGAAGACGTGATCGGGGTGATCCGGGCTGGCGCTCGCGGGTACGTCACCAAAACGATCAGCACCAGCGACCTGGCCGACGCCATCCAGCGGGTCGCCGACGGCGACGCGGTGTTCTCGCACCGGCTGGCCGGGTTCGTGCTCGACGCATTCGCCGCCGCGCCGTCACAAGCGGACGTGAAGCCGTCCTTCGACCCGGAACTCGATCAGCTGACCAGCCGCGAACGCGAGGTGCTCCGGCTGATCGCCCAGGGCTACACCTACAAAGAGATCGCTCGCGAGCTGTACATCTCCGTCAAGACGGTGGAAAGCCACGTCTCGTCGGTGCTGCGCAAGCTGCAGCTCTCCTCGCGCCACCAGCTCACCCGCTGGGCCGCGGAACGCAGGTTGGCATAGGCCCCAGCAGCCACGCTGCTAAACGGAGTAGCAGTGCCGCCTCATGGCGCGCGGGGCGCTGCTGCGGGAAGATCATTCCAGCAGCAGCGTGGCGGCACCGGCGCCGCCAGATCCGGGGAGGCGACGATGCCAGTCGTGCAGGCCAACAAGATCGACGTGTACTACGAGGTCCAGGGTGAAGGCGAACCGCTCGTCCTGATCCCCTACCTGGCGGCCGACCAGGCCTGCTACGCGTTCCAGGTAGCCGACTACGCCAGGCACTTCACCTGCTACACCGTCGACCTTCGCGGCGCGGGGCTGTCGGGCAAGCCGGATGGCGTCTACACCACCGAGCTGTTCGCCGCCGACGTCGCCCAGTTCATGCAGGCCGTGGGCATCACGAACGCGCACGTCAGCGGGCTCTCCCTGGGCGCCGTGGTCGGCACCTGGCTCGCGGCCAAGTACCCGTCGCTGGTGAAGTCCCTGTCGCTGCACAGCGCCTGGACCGCGACCGACCCGTACCTGCGGGTCGTCGTGGAAGGCTGGCGGACTATGGCGAAGGCGCTGGACAGCGTCACGGACATGGTCATCCAGGGCATCTTCCCCTGGTGCTTCACCCCCGAGCTCTACGCGGCCAAGCCGGAATACATCGACTCGCTCGCCGACTTCGTGCGCAGCCGGCCGATGCCGCCGGTGGACGCGTTCCTCCGCCAGTCGGACGCGGTGCTCGGGCACGACGCGACGGACGTGCTCGGCCTCATCCAGGCGCCGACGCAGATCACCTTCGGACGGCACGACGCCGCGTGCTCCACCCGGTTCGCCGGGCCGCTCACCGAGGGGATCAAGAACACGGAGCTGGTCGTCTTCGAGGACTGCGCGCACGCGCCCATCTACGAGAACGTCGAGGAGTTCAACGCGACGACGCTGGCGTTCCTGACTCGCCAGTCCGGCTGATCCACTCCTGGCCCCAAAGCTGGTCGCGGTCGGGCAGCCGCGCCAGCCGCCGGGCGATCCGCTGCCGGTGCGGGTCGTCCCGCTCGCGGATCTGCCAGATCAGCTCCATCGTGTGCGCCCGGACGCGGACGCGCCACGCGGTGGTCTGCGCGGCGGTCGCGGAGACCGGCGGCGGGTCGATCTCGAGGATCTCCTGGGTGTACCGCTCGAGCAGCGTGCCTAGCGGACCGCGGGAGCCGCGGACGCGCAGTGCGGCGATCTTCTGCAGGTTCAGCAGCCGCTCGGTCTGCGGCGAGGCGATCACCCGCCGGTCCAGTTCCCACGCGGAGCTGGTCAGCCAGCGCGGGTTGGCGCTGCCGTCCGGGTTGAGCGCGGGCACGATGTAGGCGGCGCGGCCGCCGGGAGTGCGCTGCCACGCCCGCCGCTCGTCCCTGCGCAGCGGCGCGAACGCCCGGCTGTCCAGCTGCAGCTGGCGCTTGGCCCACAGGTACTCTTCGAGGAACCCGGCGTTCTGCGGCCAGCCGAGCTCGTCGAGGGCGGCGAGGACGACCTCACGGATCGGCGGTCCAGGCTGGGTCGCCCGCTTCCCCGCGCTCGCCGTGCGGCGCAGCTGGTCGATCAGCTCTTCCCTGCGCTCGTCGAGGCGTCCGAGCATGGTGGCCTGCGCGACAAGCTCCGCGACAGGCACGCTGACGTCGCGGGCGTCATCCGCCAGCTGGCGAGCGACGCGGAGGCTTTCCTCCAGGGTCGCGACAAGCTCATCCCGGACGACAGGCACGCTCACACAGCGGACTGTACCCGGCGACCATGGTTGTAAAGCATGGAAGCCATGCGGTTGCCGCATGGAGAAGATGGGTATCTCTCTATCTGTGCGGCGGTCACGAGGGAGGTGTTGGGGTGCGAGCGATGGCCAGGATCCAGCGGCCGGCCCACACGGTGGCAGTCCGGCACCCTAGACAGTGGTATCCCGCGCGCACGCTGCACCTGCTCGACATAGAAAACCTCGCGGGCGCCGCCCTGCCCAGCCGGGATCAGGTCACCGAGGTGCAGGGCCTGTACGTGGCCCGGCTCGGCTTCGGTGCCGACGACCAGGTCGTGATGGCCGCCAGCCACCTGGCCCTCCTGAACGCGGCGCTCGGCTGGGGGCCGAGCGCCAGGTACCGGGTCAGGTCCGGGCCGAACGGCGCCGATCTCGAGCTCCTCGACGTGCTGCAGCACGAGGACGTCGCCGCGCGGTTCACGCACGTGGTGATCGGGTCAGGCGACGGCCTGTTCAGCCAGGCCGCGGCGAGCCTCAAAGCGCGCGACGTCTGGGTCACCGTGGTGAGCCGCCGGGACAGCCTGTCGGGGAACCTGGCCAGGGCCGCCGTGGACGTCGTCTACCTCGACGCCCCGCGGGCCGCCGCCGCTTAATACCCCGGAACGCCGAAGGGCGCCCGGCGGAGGATTCCGCCGGGCGCCCTTCGGGCCTGGCAGGTTAGCCGGTGATGATCCCGGCGAACTTCGGCGTGCCGATGCCGGTCGCCTCGTCGAAGCCGGGTGTGGTCGGGAACAGGCCGTTGTTGTTGGCGGCCTGCTGCAGCGCACCCTGCCCGGTGATGTCGGTGAAGTACTCCGACGGGTTGGTGCGCAGCCAGTGGTACACGAGCGGGTTGATGTTCCCGGTCCGGTACCCCGTGTAGCTGTCCCGGTCGGCGGTCAGCGCGCCCCACAGCGGTGAGGACAGGCTGGTGCCGCCGATCCCGAACCAGCCGCCTCCGGTGCCGATCGTGGCACACACGCTGTTGACCGTGGCCGCGCTGCCGGTGCAGTACTCGGCGTACCCGGTGTACGGGTCCGCGTTGGCGGAGATGTCAGGCACCTGGCGGCACGGGGTCCCCGTCGCGGCGAGCGAGCAGTTCGTCGTGCCGTTGCCGTACGTCTCGTACGAGTTGGTCACGCCCGGGCCCGACTGGTAGAACGGCTGGCCCCAGTACTGGCTGGATCCGCCGCCGCTAGCGCCCGTGGCGCCGCACCAGAAGTAACCGCCCTGCTTGTCGTTGCTCGGCGCGGCAGGCGCGTCACTGCACAGGTTGTGGACGTTCCAGACCGTCTCGGTGCCGGTGGGCGGCGGGCCCGGGTTCGGGTTCGTGCCCGGGTTGTAGCTTTCGAACGAGGTGCCGCCGACGCTGGTCACCCACGGCTGGGACGGCGGGTCGTCCACGTTCACGATCGTCGTGCCGTCGCTGCGGATGCAGTCGAACGCCCCGGTGTCGCCCGAGGAGCTGAACATGCTCTGGCCCTGGAACGCCATCTGCTCGAAGATGGTGTTCTCCGCCTGGACGTAGCCCGCCGTGACGTCGTTCTCGCACACGCCCCAGCTGGAGCTGACCGTGTCGGCCCGGTCCTGGTTGGCGATCACCGTGTATTCGTCGAGCTCGGTCTGGCCGGTCTCGTCGTTCGGCGCGTTGTACACGATCACGTGGGAGTCCTTGGCGATGGCCAGCGTCTCCTCGATGTCGGCCGCCACCTCGATGTCGCCCGCGTAACTCTCGTAGGCCGCCGGGCAGCTGTCGCCGGTCGGGCAGACCGGGTTCAGCGGTCCGCCGTCGACGTTGACGTTGCTCAGCCGCGGCGTGTAGCCCGCGCCGTAGAACGTGCTCGCCCAGGTGGCGATGTCCGAGGCCTGGTACGCGGACAGCTCGAACACCGCGGCGTCGACGCCAGCGCCTTGCGTCGCCCGGCTGGCTGCTGGCGCGTCGTACATGGAGTTGGTCTGCGACGGGGTGAGCCCGACGCAGTCGGGGCCGCCGCCGTAACCGACCGGGAAGTTGGTCCCCTTGTTGACGTAGGTGAAGAGCTGCTTAATGGTCACGTAGGGGGTCTCGCAGCTGGCCGACGCGCCGGAGGAGCTGGCGTTGCCCTTCGCGGTGAGCGGCTTGACGACCGACGAGTGCTCGCGCACCGTGTTGGTCAGGCCGACCACGCCCTGAATAGCGCTCGCGATCGACGTCGGCACCTGCAGCGTCCGCGAGTTCTGGAAGTAGCGGGTGCCGTGCGGGTCGACGTAGTCACTGAGGGTCGTGTGGAAGGCTGCCGTGATCTTCGCGCTCGACCCGGTGACGCTGAGCAGGAACGGCGAGTTGGTGGCGCTGACCGATAGTCCCTCGTTGGCCAGGTACGCGCTGACGCCGGCAGTCTGGGCCGCGGTCGGCGCGTACTGCGCGTCGAACTGTCCCGCCGACAGGAAGTGGTGGTACTGGCTGCTGCCCTCGGTGTAGACGGCCTGCAGTGTGCTGTTCAGCCCGGCCTGGTTCCGCGGCGCCAGCGCGACCTCGACCGTCATGCTGGGCGCGCTGTAGCTCCCAGTCTGCGGGTCGGTGGTCTTCGGCAAGCTGTTCTTCAGGGTGCTGAGCGAGGACGCAGCGGGTGGTGAGGCTGCGGTCGCCGCGTTGGCGCTGGTGAGCGACCCGGTGAGGGCAATCGTCGCAATCCCTAGCAGGGCTGCGCCGCCCAGCCGGAGCGGACGAGGGAGCATTCGCATGCAGAACCTTCCTTAGGCGTCAGTCAAGGTCAGCTATGCCGGTTATAGAACCACGTCGAGGCTGATGCCACAATGGCGACAAATATTAACTAATCCGCAACCTTTTCAAGGGCCCGCCGGGTAGTCGCGCACAAGCCGCCTGCCGATGATCATTTTCTGGATCTCGGCGGTGCCCTC
>Ga0335075_10009160_pt1 | contig 15116 bp, 13 predicted proteins | sample Lox_Sample_24_FD_206723 | JGI IMG/M metagenome (GOLD analysis project Ga0335075, IMG submission 206723) | Soil microbial communities from Loxahatchee National Wildlife Refuge, Florida, United States - Lox_Sample_2.4 | ecosystem: Environmental > Terrestrial > Soil > Wetlands | place: USA... | reverse complement strand
TAAAGGCCGCTATTGGGTCGCGCCCAGCGCATCGGTGATCGGCAAGGTGCGGCTCGAGCTCGATTGCAGCGTCTGGTTCGGCGCGGTGCTGCGCGGCGACAACGAGTGGATCGAACTCGGCGAGCGCTCGCAAATACAAGACAATTGCACGCTACATACCGATCCCGGCTTTCCGCTCAGCATCGGACCGGATTGCGTGATCGGCCACAACGTCATCTTGCACGGTTGCACGATCGGCGCGCATGCGCTCGTCGGCATGGGCGCGATCGTGCTCAACGGCGCCCGGGTCGGTGCCGGATGCCTGGTAGGCGCCGGCGCGCTCATCACCGAAGGAAAATCGTTTCCGGAAAAATCGCTGATCGTCGGCGCTCCGGCGCGCGCCATTCGCACGCTCGATGAAGGCGCTGCGGCCGGCATCGCCGCCGGTTCGCGGTTCTACGTCAAGAACTTTAAGCGCTACGCCGAAGAACTGAAGGAGATCGGGTGACGGAGGTCGGGGGTCAAGAGGAATACCGATTTTCCGTTTCCGACCTCCGACTACTTCGCAGCGGCGGTTTCCGGCTCGCCTGCCTCAGGCACGCCGGCAATACGAACTTTGTCGCCGGTGGCGATGCCGTCCGGCGGATTGGTCACCACGCGATCGTCGGCGGCGATGCCGGAAGCGATTTCCACCGCGTTGCCGAGATCGCGCGCAATCGTCACCTTTTTGAGGATGATGCGACCGTTGCCGCCGACGATAGCGACGTGCAATCCGCTCTGATTGAAGATGAGCGCGCTCGCCGGCACGTCGATCGCGATCTCAGGATGAGCCAGATCGAAGGTGACATTGGTAAAGTCGCCGGTCATCAGTTCGCCGCGGGAATTGTCGACCACCAGCTGCATGCGCGTCGTGCCCGAGGCGATGTCGACGGCTTGCGCGGAAGCCTCGACGGTCGCCGGAAACGTCCGGCCCGGATACTCGGGCACCGAAATGTGCGCCTTAGTGCCGATCGGGATGCTGGGCACGTAGTTTTGCGGGACATTGACGTAGACGCGCAGCCTCTTCGTCTCCGAGACCACGAACAGCGGTCGGCCGCCGGCGCCGGCGTTGATCAGAGCGCCGACGTCGGTGGTACGCGCGGTGACGAGCCCGTCGAACGGCGCGACAACCCGCTTATATTTTTCCAGCACGCGCAAGCGGTCGAGATTGGCTTGCGCCGCGCGCACTAGGCCCTGCTTGTTGGAGGCGTCGGCCGCGCGCTGGTCGAGATCCTGCTGCGAAATGGCGTAAGTCTTGATCAGAGACTGGCCGCGCGTGAGCGTCATATCGGCGAGCACGGAATTGGCTTTGGCGCTCGCCAGATTGGCGTCGGCTTGCATGATCTGCTGATCGAGATCGGGCGCGTCGATTTCGGCGAGCAGCTCGCCAGCTTTGACCGGCGTGCCGATGTCGGCCTTCCAGTCTTTCACATAGCCGCTGACGCGCGCATACATCTGCGCTTGCGTGTAGGCTTCCAGCCGGCCCGGAAGCGACAACGTGGTGTTCTCGGCATGGGTGTCCGGCGGCGCGACCGCAACGACGGGAATCGCTTGATTCTCGGTCCATTCCTGCAGCTTGGCATCGGCGATCTTGCGTGTCGTGATGCCGACGACGACGATGATCACAGCGATCAGCGCCACTGAAAAGCCGGCAATGGAGAGCCCGCGGCGCGACACGGCGGACGGGGTGGGATCCTCAGACGGCATGCGGTTCTCCGGTCGCGCGGGCGTTCACCGAGCCGCGGCGTTGATGGATGATGCTGAACACAACCGGCACGAATATCAGGGTGGCGACCGTAGCAAAACAAAGGCCGCCGACCACCGCGCGGCCAAGCGGCGCATTCTGCTCGCCTGCTTCGCCCAAACCAAGCGCCATCGGCAGCATGCCGATGATCATGGCGAGCGCCGTCATGACAACGGGACGCAGCCGGACAAATCCCGCTTCGATCGCGGCCGTGACGGCGTCGCCGTGGTGCTCCAGCCGCTCTTTGGCGAAGCTGACGACCAGAACGCTGTTGGCGGTCGCCACTCCCATGCACATGATGGCGCCGGTCAGCGCTGGAACCGACAGCGTCGTATGCGTGGCAAACAGCATCCATACGATGCCGGCGAGCGCCGCCGGCAGTGCGGTGATGATCACGAACGGATCGGCCCAGGACTGGAAGTTGACCACGATCAGCAGATAGATGAGGACGACGGCGGCGAGCAGTCCGAAGATCAATCCGGAGAACGAATTGTTCATAGTCAGCACTTGGCCGAGCATTACCACTTGCGCCGACTTCGGCGCGTCTTTTGCGGTTTGGTCCAAAACCTTCTGCACGTCGGCCGCCACGCCGCCGAGATCGCGATCTTGGGTCGTGGCGTAAATCTGGATCAAGGGCTGGATATCGTATTGCGAATAGACTGCGGGCACCGCCGCGCGCTTGATGTCGGCAATGGCGCCTAGCGTTTGCGGCGGTGCGCCCGGCGCGGTGATCGGCAGATCTCGCAGCGCGTCCAGCGAATCCAATTGATATTGTGGCGTCTGCATGACGATCGAATAGTTCACCCCGTTCTTGGGATTGAGCCAGAACGTCGGCTGCACCTGGCTCGAACCGGCGAGGTCGACCACTAGGCTGTTGGTCACGTCGCGTTCGGTGATGCCGACATATTGCGCCCGCGTGCGGTCGACGTCGACGTCGAAACTTGGCGCGTTGAGCGATTGCTGAATGCGCGCGTCGACGAGCCCGGGAATGTGGCGCAGTCGTCGCAACACCTCCTGCGCATAGGCGAAATTTTGCTCAAGGTGCGGGCCGCGAATTTGCACCTCGATCGGCGCCGGTGCGCCGAAGTTCAGGATTTGGCTGATGATGTCGGCCGGCAAGAACGAGAAGGTCGTGCCCGGGAAGCGGGCAGGGAGCTCTTCGCGCAGCGTGCGAACGTATTCGCGCGTCGGCCGATGACCGTCGGTGAGCTTGATCTGGATTTCGCCGTCCTGCGTGCCGATCGTGCCGGTATTGTTGTAGGTCTTGTTGATGCTGCTGATGGGAAAGCCGATGTTGTCGACCAAAGTCTCGAATTCATCAGGCGGAATGATCTGACGTATGACCTTCTCGATTTCGGCAAATTGTACTGCACTCTCTTCGACGCGCATGCCGACATGCGTGCGCACGTGCATCAGAATCTGTCCGCCGTCGACATCCGGGAAAAAGTCGCGACCGAGATACGGCGCCAGCGCGAAACTACCGACCACGAAGGCGAGAAAGCAAACCACGAAAACCGCGCGATGGCGCAGCGCGATGGTCAACACCTCGCGGTATGCCAGGCGCGCGCGCTCGAAGCGCGCTTCGAAGCCGCGCTGCGCGAGCAGCAGCGGGTTGCGCGTCGGCGGCGCCGTGCCGTGGGCGCCTGCAACGTGCTTGTGCAGCATGTATTTCGCCATTGTCGGCACCAGCGTGCGCGACAAGATGAACGACCAGACCATCGCCGACATCACCGCTTCGGCCAGCGGCACGAACAGGAAGTGCGGGACGCCGGTCAAAAAGAACATCGGCACGAACACGATGCAGATGCAGAGCAGCGAAACGAACGCCGGCGTCACGATCTGTTCGGCGCCGTCGAGGATGGCCTGCTCGACCTCCTTGCCCTGCTCGAGGTGCCAGTTGATGTTCTCGATGGTGACGGTCGCCTCGTCGACCAGAATGCCGACCGCAAGCGCCAGGCCGCCGAGCGTCATGATGTTGAGCGTCTCGCCCAATGCCCACAAAGTCGCGATCGAGCCGAGCACCGACAGCGGAATGGAGGTGGCAATGATCAGCGTCGAGCGAAAGCTGCCGAGAAAAAGCAAAATCATCAGGCTGGTCAGCGCCGCCGCGATGACGCCTTCGCGGACGACGCCGCCGATGGCGCCTTTGACGAAAAACGACTGATCGGCGATTTGTGTAATCTTCAGAGTGCTCGGCAGCGTCCGTTGCAGCTGTGGCAATTTTTTCTTGATGCCGTCGATCACCGCGAGCGTCGATACGCCGCCGTTCTTGAGCACCATCATCAGCACCGAGCGCTTGCCATCGACGTGAACGATATTGGTTTGCGGTGAATTGCCGTCGTGCACGCGGGCGACGTCGCGGACATAGACCATCGCGCCGTTGACGCTTTTGATCGGCATATCGCCGAGCTCGCTGATGATGGACGGCGAGTCGTTGAGCTCGATCGCGTATTCGAATGTGCCGATCTTCTCGGTGCCGACCGGCGTAATCAGGTTCTGCGCCGCAAGCGCGTTGGCGACGTCCTGGCCCGAGAGGCCGCGCGCCTGCATCGCCGTCGGGTCGAGATCGATCTGGACCTGGCGAAACTTGCCGCCGTAGGGATAAGGGATCGCCGCGCCCGCCACGGTCACCAACCCGACACGCAGGAAATTGATCGCGATATCGTTGAGCATCTGCTCGGAAAGGCCCTTGCCGGACAAGCCGAGTTGGATGATCGGCACCGTCGAGGCGTCGTAGTTCAGAATGAGCGGCGGCACGGATCCCGGCGGCATATTGCGCAGCAGGGTTTGCGAGATGGCCGTGACCTGTGAGTTGGCGGTACGGATGTCGGCCCCAGGCTGGAAGAACACTTTGACGATGCCGGCGCCGGTATAGGAATTGGCTTCGATGTGCTCGATGTCGTTGACCGTCGTGGTCAGCGCCCGTTCGAACTGGGTGACCACGCGGCCGGCCATCTCTTCGGGCGGCAACCCGGTGTAGTTCCAAATCACCGCGATCACCGGAATTCTGATTTCCGGAAAGATGTCGACGGGCGTGCGCGAGGCCGCGAGCGGGCCAATGATGAGGAGCAGCAGAGCGAGAACGACAAAGGTGTAGGGCCGCCGCAATGCGATGCGGACTATCGCAGTCATTCAGCACCGGCTCCCACTTTGCCCGCGGCCGCCGCTCCGGCCGCCCCACACGCCGCCCCCGGCGAGACGTTCCCTTTGTGCAATGCAAACATAGCGGGTGTGGCGCGCCCGACAACTCACAAAAGCGTTTTAGGCCCGCAGTTGAGCGGTTTTGAGCCGAACAGCCATGCGTGCAGCAGTAAACAGCTATGCGCGCGAAAGGATGCAACTGCTAGGGTGCCGCGGCGACACAGACAAGCGGCCGAGTTTAATCGAGGCCGAAATAGGCCGCCTTCACCGTCTCGTTCTGCACCAACTCCGCGCGCGTCCCGGATAGCCGCACACGCCCGCCGTCGAGCAAAAATCCCCGGTCGGCAAACTGCAGAAAGGCAACGTTCTGCTCGGCAATCAAGAGCGCCGTTCCGCCACTGAGAGCGACTTTGAGCGTTTCGATCACCTGCCTGACAAAGACCGGCGCTAATCCGGCCGAAGGCTCGTCCATCAAGAGCAGCTTCGGCTCGGCGACGAGAACCTTGGCGATCGCCAGCATTTTGCGCTGGCCGCCAGAGAGGCTGGCAGCCACGCTGCTGTGCCGTTCCGCAAGGTCCGGAAACAGGGCGAACAGCCGCTCCGCGCGCCGCTTCACCTCGGCATTGCCGAGATGATAACCGCCGAGACGGATGTTCTCGGTGATGGAAAGGTCCGGAAAAATCCCGAGTTCGGACATAAAACCGATGCCGGACTCGATGCGCTCCGACGGTTTGAGCGTCTGCAGCGGCATGCCGTCGAACAGGATCTCGCCGCTCCAGCAGGGCAGCAAGCCGATCACGGTGCGCAGCGTCGTCGTCTTGCCGACGCCGTTGGCGCCGAGCAGAAGCACCGTCTCGCCCGCGGCGACGTCAAGGTCGATGCCCCAGAGAATCTGCACGTCTCCGTAGCCCGACTCGACGCCCTTGAGCAGCAGCAGCGTCACGCCTAGCCTCCGAGAAAGGCGGCAACGACATTGCGGTCCGCCGAGGCATCCTTGAGCGTGCCCTCGAAGAGCTTGCTCCCGGCGTTGAGCACGATCACGTGGTTGGTGAGGCGGTTGAGAAAACCGAGCAGATGCTCGATCACCAAAAGCGCGATGCCGCGTGCAGCCAATCGGGTCAAAAGCGCGACAATGCCCGCGAGCTCGGAAGGATTCGATCCGGCGCCGATTTCGTCGATTAAGAGCAGCTTTGGTCTGGTGGCGAGGGCGCGCGCGAGATCGAGCATTTTTTGTTGGTTCACGGTCAAGGCGCCGGCCGGCTGGTCGCGCTGCGCCACAAAATCGAGATCGGTCAGGATTCGCTCCAGGTCGGCGCCGCCGCCACGCCCGCCGAACTCAAGCGCGACGCGGATGTTTTCGGCCACTGTCATATCGCGGAAGGGCTTCGGCACCTGAAAGCTGCGATTGATACCGAGATGCACGCGCCGGAAGGCGCTTAGTCGCTCGACGGGCCGGCCGTCGAGTAGGATTTGTCCGGAATCGAGGGGAACCACACCGGAGATCAGATTGACGATCGTGGTCTTGCCTGAACCGTTCGGTCCGACTAGGCCGACGATTTCTCCCGGCCGGACGGTGAAGGTCACGTTATCGACGACCAGCATGCGCTGAAAGCTCTTGGTGACCGCGCGCAATTCGAGAAGCCTCGTCTCAGAGGACACCGGTTCGCCTCCGCTTGAGCCGCGCGGACACGGCGCTGCGCCGGCGTTGGAACAGTGAGAGGACGCCGTCCGGCAGGAATAGGGCGAGGAGCACGATGAGAAAGCCGTAGAGCAGCTCGAAATATTGCGGCAGCGAGATGCCGATGGCGCTGTAGAGGGCGTAAAGCAAGACGGCGCCGAGGATCGGCCCGGCGACGGTGCCGACGCCGCCGAACAACGCGAAGACAATGGCGAACACGCTGAGCTGCAAGCCGAATACGGCTTCCGGATAATAGACCGAAATATCCCAGGCATAGCTGCCGCCGGCGAGCCCGGCGACCGCCGCGGAGGCAAGCCAGACCACGAGCCGCGAGCGCACGATATCGATGCCCGCCATCTCGGCACTCACCGGGTCGAGCGTCATGGCCCGCAGACCGAGACCAAATCTCGAGTTGCGGAAAAACACGGCGACGGCGCAGGCAAGCAGCATGATGACCAGCATCGCGCCATAGGATGCCGTCGGATCGAACGCCTGCTCGATGTTGAGGCCGTATGGTCCTCCGGTGACGCCCGCAAGCGATGGATTAGCCACGATCAAAAACAGGATTTGCGACGCAGCGAGATTGGCAATGGAGAAGTAGGCGCCCGAGAGTCGCAGCAGCGGGCTGAGGATGAGCGCCGCTGCCACAGCTGCGGCGCCGCCGCCGAGGACCGCCAATGGCGCAGCGACGTGCACGTACAATACCAAGAGCGACATGCCGTAGGCGCCGGCGCCGAAAAACCCGACATAGCCGAACGGCAAATAGCCGGTGAAGCCGTAAAGCAGATTGAGACCTTGCGCCAGCGCAATGAAAGTCATCATCGTGAACAGCAGCGATCGGTTGCCGTAGACCTGTGGCAGCAGCAGAAAAACCCCGGCCAGCACGGCAAGCATGACGGCAGGGCGCCACCATGAAGCTGCGCGCACGGCTCAACTCAAGCCTGGCGCACGGCCCGCCCGAACAGGCCAGCGGGACGGATGAGCACAATGATCACAAGCAGCGCGTAAGGCACGATGTTCGACCAGGAGGAGAAATAGGTCTCCATGAGCATGGTACCCAGCCCAAAGACCAATCCGCCGGCAATGGTACCGAGCGGGCGGCCGAGCGAGCCGATGATGATGATGGCGAACGACGACGTGGTCAGCTCGGTGCCGATGTTCGGGCTGATAGAGCCGAGCAGGAACGGCACGAACACGCCGGCGATGCCGGCGAGCGCGAGCCCCATGATGAGCGCGATCGTCGACACGCGGTCGACGTCGATTCCGGTGGCCAGCGCCTCTTCGCGATTCGTCATGATGGCGCGTGTGGCAAAGCCGAGCCTGGTCCGGGTCAGGTAAAGATAAACGCCGAGAATGCTGAGGATGCTGACGCCCGCCGCCACCCACCAGCTGTCGGGGAACGCCTGTCCAAGCACGCTGATGCTGCCCGATCCGAGCGTCTCCGCCGGCAGTGAGCGCTGGTCGGCGCCGAAGACGAGGATAGCGAGCGCCTCGATCATCTGCGCCAGTCCAAAAAACAGGATGAACGACAGCATTTCCGGATCGCGGCTGCGCTGCAAGCGGGGCACGACCGCGTAGTAGAGCGGCAAGCCGATCACGATGGCGCCGACGATAGCGAGCACAATGCCGATGATCGGATTGAGGTGCAGGTCCTGATAAAGCACGTAGGCGCCGAAGCCGCCGAGCATGATGAACTGGCCGTGCGCCAGGTTGATCATGCGCATGACGCCGAACACGAGGTTGAGGCCGATTCCAACAAGGCTGAAGAAAATGCCGTAGAGCACGCCCCCAACCAGCGCGTATTCAAAAAGCTCCATGCGTCGGCCGCTGATCGGGTTGGCGCCGCATGCCGGCGCCAACCTTGTCTTTGCCAAGTCGTTTCATGTTGCCAAGTCGTTTCACGCACCGCTTCACGATTTCGGCGCCGGGTAGACGGGTTTGCCGGTCGCCTTGTCAGGCGGATAGATGACGACGATCTTGTTGCCGCCGTTCTCCGGAACGAGCTGCGCCACCGGCAACAACTCGCCGAGCTGCGCGCCGTTGGCGTCGATCTCGAATTTTCCGAGCAATGTCGTCGTCTTGCCCGACATCTCCATCAGCGCCGCATGGAAGCTGAGCTGGGTGAACTCCGGCGCCGTGCCGAGCATGGCCTGCATGATCAGTCCGGTATTATAGCCGGCGGTGTTGAGGAAGTTCGGCGCCGCGTGGGTAGCGGCAGTATAGGCGGCGACGAACTGGTCCGTGTTCGGCCCATAGGTCACATCGGGATATTTCACCAGCGGCGGGGTCGGATAGGTGTAGGTATAGGCCAGTGTCTTGGCGCCGACATTCTTCGTGAGCAGCGCCATGAGCTGACCGGGGAAGATCGTGAACGTCATGTTGAAATGCAGGCCGCTGTTGGCGAGCGCGCGCAGGAAGGCAATGTCGTTGTCAGGATAGCCCAACTCGATCACCGTGTCCGGCTGCCGCGCCGCGATCGTGTGCAGCAGCACAAAATAATTCGATTCGGTTGTCGGCACGGAGTCGAAATAAACCGGCGTCACGCCGCCTTTGGCGAGAACCGATTTGAGCGTTTCGGCCTGCGAAGCGTCGAAGTCGTTTGCATCGTAAAGGATTGCGATCTTCTTGATGCCCTGGTGCAGCAGGAATTCGCCCAGCGGTATCGGCCAAACGCTCGACGCCGGAATGCTGACGTCGGCGAGATAATCGGTTTTTTTGGTGAAGAAGGTCGCGCTCGATCCGGTCGGATCGATCAGCAGCATGTGATGCTCGGCGGCAAGCGGCACGGCGACCGAGGTCAATACCGAACCGAAATCGGCCACCAAGAGGTCGACCTTGTCCTGGGTGATCAGCTGATTGTACAGGGTCGTCGCGGTCGCGGTCGAGCTCTGGTCGTCATAGGCGACGATCTTGACCGGGATCTTTTTGTTGAAAGCCTTGACGAGCACGCCGCCGTCTTTGTTGACCTGCTCCGCCCAGTATTGCAGCCCGTGATATTGGGCCTGCGACGAGAAGGCGAACGGTCCGCTCGTAGCGTAGAGCGTGCCGATGGTGATGGACGAAGGAGGCTCGGCGGCCGCGGCTATGCCGGCGGTTGCGAGCAGGGCGGCGGCCACGGCAACCCCGGCCTTGGCAATTACGGTCCTGACGATTACGGCCTTGGCGATTGATGATTTAACAGAGCTGGACATCTTTTCGTTCTCCTTTGCGCATTGTTCTCTCCCTTCGGCCCACCGTCTTCGCGCTCTCGGCAGCGTAAGCGGCGTCCGCTATGCGCCCTGGGACTTTTGACGACAGCGATGATGCAGACTTAAGGAGGCCGACGTAGGCCAGGCACGCCGCAATGCCATCGCGCCACGATTGAAGGCGGTTGGTCATGAGTCGTTGTTTGTCGCTGCGAACGTCTCCTCCGGCCCAGAACCGCGAACCCCGCGGGCGACCTTAATCGCTTTATTGGAAATGCCAAGGCGGATGCGGTCCGTCTGCGCGGTGCCAACGCCGGTTGCTGGATTCGGTTCGATTGCGGCCGCTGCGGCCCATTCACGCGGCCGATGGTTTCATATTGATCCGTGCGAGCGGAGCGATCATGCGCCGAAAAAGGTGCGGCCGGCTCCTGGGGAAGAGCCGGCCGCGCGAACCCGGTCTGGGGACGGGGAGGGGTGGGGACGTGACCGGGGTCGCAAACTCCTGTTCGATCCGTTATTGCGATCAGCGCGAGCTAGCCGTGGCCGGTGCCGCGCGCTGTTCGCCGAGCGAGACCCAGACGTTCGGATCGGACTGAGACTGGCGCTTGACGAAGCGGTAGCCGGTGTCCGACCAGAGCACGATCTGGTCGTTCTGATTGTCGAGGATGTATTCGCCTTTGTCGGTCTTCACCGTCAGGACGGCGTGACCGTCGCCGCGGGTGTCGCGCACCACAGTGATGAGCAGCGCCTGGCGCGGCCAGCCCGCCAGCATCAGCATGCGGCGCTTTTGCAGCACATAGTCCTCACAATCGCCGTAGCCATCGTCCGGATAATTCCAGCGCTCGACCACGCCCCAATGCTCCATGTCGGTCATCGGCTTGACGTGGGTGTTGACGTACGCGTTGACGCGTTCGAGGTCTTTCCAGGCCGGCGCGGAAAGCACCACGTCGCGCGGCTGCGACGGCTTGGTTTTGCATTCCGGATCGTATTCGACGCAGAACTCGATCCAGCCGATAGGCGCCTTGGTGGTCGCGCCGATCGCGATGAAGCGCGGACGTTGGTCGGCGTTGCCAACCTTTGGCGCTGCCAGCACGGCAAACGCAATAAGGCTCGCCGCTGCCGCGCGCGCTAGGATTGTTTGAACACCCGAACTCATGTGACCCCTCTCCCGTCTTCTTGGGGTCACGTGTCTCACAAAGCTTTTGCATCGCAGCTAAGTTGAGCGCTTCAATTTGAAGTAAAAACGGACAAACAATTGGACAAATCGTGCCGATATTTTTGTCGTAATCGTCTAAAATTTTAGATGTTCAACTTTGCTGCAAATTGCGCGCACGAAGGTGTAGTGGCGATGTAGGCTTGTTTTGCCAGGTTCTAGTCGGCGCACTTCGGCGCTGTTGCTTGTGGCGCCGGCGCACCAAGGAGCTCGTGGCAGGGGCCACGCATCTTTCATGGGCCGACAGACGTTACGTCGGCGTTTACCCTGCGGCGGCGTTGATGGCGATCCGCAAACGTCACGGTTCCAAGCCTGCGGCGCCGCCCACGCATCCTGGCCGCCGGGCTGTTCGAGCCTGGCCCGCACCGAGCATGCGATTCATCACCATTGCTCTCGGCGGCGTCCGGCGTTCCGTTCATGCATAAGCGGTATTCCCGCTCGTGAACTTGCTGGCGCCTGAAGCGGCCTGTTACTGTTACTTATAATATCAGGGAGGAGAACGGACCATGTCATTGGCCAATTTTGTCGCGCCGCCGAAATTCGAAGACTACAAGGAACGCTTCAAGGATTTCTACAAGATGCAGCGCCGCGCCGACGGCGTCATCCTGGTCGAAGCACATACCAAAGGCGGGCCGATCCAGCTCAGCGTCGAAAACCACCGATCGGTTGGACAGATGTTCAAGACCGTAGGGGCTGATCCGGAAAACGAAATCATGATCTTCACCGGCTCGGGCGACGAATTCATGATGGATGCCGACCCGGAAGGCTTCAAATTGGAGCAGGAGGATCTAGCCTATTGGGCCTACGAATACGCCTACAAGGACGGCCGCATCAACGTCTCATCGCTGGTCAACGATCTCGAAATCCCGACTATCGGCATCATCAACGGTCCCGGATTCCACACCGAGATGTGCCTGATGTGCGACATTACCCTGTGCGCCGAGGACGCCATCATCTACGATCTGCACTACGACATCGGCTCGGTGCCCGGCGACGGCATTCATAGTTGCTTTCAGGAGATCCTTGGGGTCAAGCGCGCCGCTTATGCGCTGCTTACCGGCGAAGCGATCGACGCCAAGAAGGCGCTGGAATACGGCATGGTCAATGAGGTGCTGCCGCGCGCGCAATTGATCGAACGCGCGTACAAGATTGCCGACCACATTATGACCCAGCCGCGCACCACGCGCCGCATGACTACCCAGATCGTGCGCCGTCCCTGGCGGCGACAGATCACCGATAGTCTGGATGGCGGCTTCGCCATGCAGATGTTCGCTCATCTTGCGAAAGACAAACCGACGCATGGCCGGCGTCACATCGCCGATTGCGTGGCATACGTCCGCAAGGGAAAGCGCAACAACTTCGACTAGAGCATGATCCGGAAAAAACCCATACCCCGGATTTGATCCGGGGATGGTAGCCGGTGTCCCGCCTTTGCCATGCCCGCCTCGGCGGGTGAAGCACGGTGCGAAAAGATCGTGCGCAACAAAATATCGAAGCAGCGCTCCGCGACTAAATTCGCGGAGGCTCCGGCTAATGTTGTCTCAGCCGCCGCAGACGGCGTCTTCAAGAAAGTCCGGGTGCTGCAACCGCGTAAACTCGATAGCAAAGCCGTCCTCGAGATAACGCACCACGCGGCCCTGCACTTTGCCGAGGGTGACCAGCGCGCCGATCGGTGGACGCTGTTCGGTCGCGATGCCGGCGCCGGATTGCGAAACGTCGATGATGCGGCAACTGATATTCACACCGTTAGGCATGATCAGACGCCCGATCGGATTGCGCGGGGCGATACGGCCGTGGCGGCGATCTTCCGGCAGGCCGAGAATGTGACGATTGGCCAGCCAAGTCAGCTGCGTAGCGAGCTTGTCGCGCTTGCGCGTCGTGGCTGAAATCGTCATGGCGAAGCCATTCGGAAAGATGCGCGCGACATGGCCTTCGAGCCGGCCCAGGTGGTCGACGTAAGCAATGACGCGTTCGCCAGGTGCGCCGCCAACCGGAGCGATCAACGCCATGCCGCCTGGCGACATATTGATTACCTGGCAGGGGAATTCGCGGCGATCCGGCAGCATGTATCGGCCCAACAGGTCGACGCCCACGCGCTGAAAACGGCGGCGCTCTTCGCTCAATGGCCGCAATACCGGCTTTGTTAGAGCTAACGCCATACCAGCGATCCGCCTGCCCCCGATTTGCGGTGAGCGTAGGCGGGCGATGTTAACGGCGCGTTAGTCGCGATTGACGATGTCGAGCAAATTCGCCTTACGCGGCACTAGGCCCATCTTCGTCGGTGCGATGCGTGGTTCGCCCGCCTTCGTAGACCACCAGACCGCGCCGGCCGCGCGGCGCCATAAAGCGCGGCAGCAGACGCTTTTCCAATGAAGCGCCGATGTGGCGACGGCCGCCGAGCGTCAATAGGCCGATCGGGCTCGCACCCAACCATGGCGGCACGTTGAGCGGAGCCAGCACGCCGATCGTACGGGCGAAACTCGGCCGCCTGGTTCCCAGCGGCAGCAACAAAAGCTCGAGATCGATCGGGTCGCCCGCCGCATTCTGCGCGGTGACGCCGGCGACGGTGCCGGTGCATTCTTCGGTGAGGATCGCAAGCAGGCTGCCGACAATGGACTTGCTTCCCGCGTCCCACAAGTCGACGAAAGAATCGCCTTTGAGTTCGCGTCCGAATAGCGCACATACCCGTGTGCCGGCGAGGCGCACCGGATGACCGGCCGCGCGGTCGAGCGCAACGATGAAAGCGTCGCTCAAGACGCCGCGGATGTCACTGGGCTCGATTTCGGAGCGTTCGGGCGCGGTGCGACTGCCGCGCTTCTCCTCCCAATAGGCATAAAGCTCGCGACTTGCGGCGTGTTTCATGAGCAGACGCTCCCGCACGTGCGCTCTCCCGATTGCACACCGCTGTCTCCGATTGGGACAGCGGACGTAGGATTGGACCGTGCGGAGGCGAATGCAGCACGGCATGTGCCGTCGGCGGTGGTGGCGCGCCCGACGCGATGGCAACGTTCAATTAGTCTTAAGAAAGGGTTTACGTTGGCGGTGACGGTGTCACGCCCTAGGGTCGCCGTCACCGACGTTCACGCGCTGCTGACGGCTCCTCGGCGGCGTTGGCGACAAAGGGGAGGCGAAGGGATGTGACCGGCGCCGATCGATCAAGGCACCTGCTTGAAGATCGTCGGCGTCGAGAGCGAAACCCCGCACAAGCTGCAACAGGGAGGACTTCGCGTCCTCCCTGTTGTTTTTGCTCGCGGTCGTTTAGCCGCGCGTTGCGTCCGCGCTCGCCGCTTGCCGTAACGGTTATCGCGGGGTATCCCGGCCGGGGGCAGGTGCGTGGCGGTGATTCAGCGCTCGGAACCGTTGTTCAATGTGCCGCCGGTAGTCGTGGCGACGGTGGCCGTTCTCGTCGGCGTTCATGCGCTGCGCGTGCTCGCGCTGACCGACGACGAAGATGTGCGATTTCTGCTCACCTTTGCTTTCATTCCGGCGCGTTACGAAATCAATCTCGTGGGCTCGTTGCCCGGCGGCTTCGGCGCCGACCTGTGGACGTTCTTTACCTATGCCTTCCTGCACGCCGATCTCCTCCATATCGGTCTCAATCTCGCCTGGCTTGTGCCGTTCGGCACCGCGCTGGCGCGCCGTTTCGGGGCGTGGCGCTACACGGCCTTCATGTTAGTAACCGCCGCGGCTGGAGCGTTCGCGCATCTGGTCAGCCATCCGGGAGCAATGGTGCCGATGATTGGCGCTTCGGCGGCGATCTCCGGAGCGATGGCGGCGGCACTGCGTTTTATCTTCCAGCCCGGCGGACCACTGGGGCTGTGGCGCGGCGGGAGCAACGGCAATGCCTATCGCGTGCCGGCCGCGTCGCTTTTGACGACGTTGCGCGACCCGCGCTTCTTGGTTTTCCTCGGGGCCTGGCTCGGCCTTAACCTCCTGGTCGGTCTCGGTTCGATCTCGATCGCAGAGCAAGGACAACAGATCGCCTGGCAGGCGCATATCGGCGGCTTTCTTGCTGGTTTTTTCCTGTTCAACGCCTTCGATCCGGTCGGTCGGCGCGAATTCGACCCCGAACGCAGCGGCTGATCTCGCGGGAATCCGCTTGTAATTCAAAGCCGGTAATGCACACTTTGCGTGTTG
>Ga0335075_10009156_pt1 | contig 15122 bp, 4 predicted proteins | sample Lox_Sample_24_FD_206723 | JGI IMG/M metagenome (GOLD analysis project Ga0335075, IMG submission 206723) | Soil microbial communities from Loxahatchee National Wildlife Refuge, Florida, United States - Lox_Sample_2.4 | ecosystem: Environmental > Terrestrial > Soil > Wetlands | place: USA: Florida... | reverse complement strand
TCCCGGCTGGGCCGGCATCTGTACCGGATTGGCAGTACGCCTGCCGCCGGTGGCGAGTTCCGGTTGTTCGGCGTCGGACCACATCTGCGGAGCCGGTTCGTTGCCGCCGCGAGCGCGGCCGACCGGGAGGTCACCCAAACAATCTGGCGTGGTATGAGCCTCAGCGCGCTCGCGGCGCTGGTTTTCGCCGCTGGTTACTTCAGTGCCCTGCTACTAGTACTTGGCGACTACACAAGAGGCGGCGCGTCGCTTGGCGATGTCGTGCTCACTGTCGGCCTGGTGTCGTCAGTGAGTAGCCAGCTTGCGCAGACGGTGCAGTTCTCCAGGTTCCTGCACCAGACGACGGCTGCGCACCGGCGACTGCTGTGGCTGCGCGACTACGTGGAGCGGGCCAAAGCCGAGGCTCCTGGCCAGCTTATGCCAGCGGACTCCCTGGTCAGTGGCATCCGGCTGGAGCAGGTGGGATTCCGTTATCCCGGTAGCGATAAGTGGGCGCTCAGCGACATCGACCTGTTTATCCCAGCCGGCAGCGTAGTAGCTGTCGTGGGTCTAAATGGGGCCGGGAAATCTACTTTGATCAAGCTGTTGTCCGGACTGTACGGGCCGGAGACCGGACGTATCACGGTGGACGGCATCGACCTCGGCAAGTTGTCGATCGCAGCGTGGCAGCTGCGCACCAGTGCCTGTTACCAAGACTTCGCCAAGCTTGAGTTCACCATGCGGCACAGCGTCGGTGTGGGTGACCTGCGTCATATCGACGATGACGGCGTTGTGCGTGACGCGGTCCGGGAAGGCGCCGCTGATCAGGTTGCCGCACTGCTGCCGCACGGGATCGACACGCTGTTGGGCCACTCATTCGACGAGGGTGCGGAGCTATCTGGCGGTCAGTGGCAACGCGTCGCTCTGGCCCGTGCCCGCATGCGCCGTACCCCTTGCCTGCTCGTGCTGGACGAGCCCACCGCGGCGATTGACCCGCTAGCGGAGGACGCGGTCCTGCGCGCGTACGTTCGGGCCGCCCAGGACACAGTGGCGCGAGCCAACGGAATCACGCTGTTTGCATCCCACCGGCTGGCCACAGCACGACTGGCAGATCTGATCATTGTGATCGAAGACGGCTCGGTCGCCCAGGTTGGCATGCATGACGAACTGATGAGCCAGCCAAGAGGCGTTTACCGTGAACTCTATGAGAGGCAGGCAGCCGCATATGCGTGAACTAGATCTGCTCTCCGCACCCCGGCCAATCTTCCTGCCCTTTGCAGGATGGGCCGCGGCTTCCAAGAGATGGCAGGGCCTATGACGGGCAAACACCTGGACCAGGACAGGCCAGAGTCTGCAGCTAACGATGTCTCGGACGTAGTGCGGCGAACGTGGCAGGCGGTGCTGCACGTGCCGGACGTGGCAGAGGAAGACGACTTCTTTGTAACCGGCGGTCATTCGATGCTAGCGACCAGGCTGATGTCACGGCTGCGCAAGGAACTCGGACCCCAGCTCCCCATGGGACTAGTCTTTACCTGCCCCGTATTCGGTGACCTGGTTAGCGAGGTGCGGGCTTGCCTGGCGAACCAGGCGGGTCTGGCGGGTCTTGTCGCCAGCGGACGTACCACGGGACCAGTGTCCATGCAGCAAGAGGAGCTGCTCAGAATCGAGTTTGCGCTGGGTCCCTCACCTGCCAACAACGTCGTGGCGGCACTGATGACAGGGGTCCCAGTGCGAGAGGATGCCCTGCGCCGGGCATTGCAGTGGGTGCTCAACCGACATTCCGCGCTGCGGCTCGGGTTCCGAGGCGATGGCGAGCAAGTCATAATGCCACCGATTACGCTTCCCGAAGTGGAGCTGACGGTAGTCAGCGATCCCGGAGACGATATGGCAGTGCGCAAGGCGCTGCGACGGGCGCACCTGATACCGTTCGACCTCGAGCGGGGCAACATGTTGCGCGCACAGCTGTTCCGTCGGCCCGGCGGCGAGGTTCTCGCGCTCCATATGCACCATCTCTGCGTTGACGGCTTGTCCCAAGCGGTACTCCTCGACGATTTGTCTGCCGCCTATGGTGCCTTTGTAAACGGAACGGCCACGCCTCATGATCTTGAGGGGCCAAGCTACCTTGACTATGCAGCCTGGCAGCGCGTCGAGCATGACGCACTCCTGGCCAGCTCACGGGTGCACTGGACGCAGGTCGTCACTAACCTAGCTGCTGAGCGCGAGCCAGGAAGGCTCCGGCCGCGAGCCGTTCGTTATGTCCGATGCATCGCCGAAGTCCCGGCCGATGTAGTCGCGGATCTGCGCGGCTGGGCTATGACGGAGGGCGCTACCCACTTTGTCGCACTGGCTTCGGCCGCGGCGGCGGCCGTGGCTGGTGACCGCAGCCGACAGCTAGTCGGTGTGGGCACGCTGCTGGACAATAGGTCCCACGCCGCAGTTGAGCGCATGATCGGCCCGTTCGCGAACAGCACCTTGCTGGCGATAGAAATCGGGGCCGCCTGCACGCCGCGTGCCCTAGTCCGAGCGGTGCACCATCAGCTGAGCGAGTCGAGGCGCTGGGCGGAGGCGCCGCTGACCTCGCTGCTCGACCAGCCATGCGCCGAGCTCGGCCTGGATATGACAGATCTGATTGATGTCGTGGTATCGGTGGACCAGCCGTACAGTGCGGCGCCCGACAGCCCGTTGCCGCTGGTACCGATCCCCGACCACGGTGCACCGCTGATGGATACCGCGATTGCCGCGCCGCCGAGCGTGTCGTTTTACCTCATCCCAGACGGCACCCTGCGGGTATCCGCTGAGGTGGCCGACACCGATCCAGCGGCCACCCGGACCCTGGCGACCCATGTCGCCGCCGCAGTCCGGACCTTCGCGACCGCGCCTGATGCCCCACTCTCACCGAGCAAGGCGCTGGTTCAGTGACCCTGCTAAACACCAGTGACGGACCAGTCGATGTCAGCTTCGATGTGGCCGGTCGGCCGACGATCAGTGCGGGGACCTGGGATGCCGCCGCCTACGGGCTGGGCTGGACGTGCGGGAAGCACCGTCGCGCGCAACTAGACCTATTGCGCCGCAGGGCTCATGGACGGCTGGCGGAACTGGTCGGTCCAGACGCGGTCCCCAGTGATATCCGGCAGCGGACCCTGGGCCTGGCCGGAGTTGCCGCAGAGTGCTGGGCCGGCCTTCCTGCGAGCCAGTGCCGCCTGCTAAGTTTCCACGCGGATGGAGTGAACGCCGCCGGGCCAGCTCCCGAGCCGTGGCATCCAGTGGACACCATAGCTGTAGCACAGCAGTTGTTCCAGGCTCTGGCATCGGATGGTGCCGACAACCGCATGGTGGAGGTCATGCGCAGGACATTGCCAGCGGATGTCGTGGCTTTCCTGCTGGATGGCGCTGACGAGTTCGCCGTGGAAGTCGACGGGACCATTCCTAACACCGAGCCGGTACCGCTGCCGGCAGATGCGCTGCGAGTGCTGATGGCGCAGCCGCCTGATTGCTCCTCTCGTGTCGTGGTGTCTGACGACCATCCCGTCGGCAGCAACGCCTGGGCCGTGGCCAGCGGTAGGTCGGTCGTGCTGGCCAACGACATGCACCTAGAGCTGACTGACCCTTCCCTGCTCTACGGGGCCAGGCTCGTCCTGCCAGGCTTCGATGTAGCCGGGGTGACCGTACCAGGCATGCCCATACTCGTCGCCGGTACCAACTCCATGGTGGCCTGGGGCTTCACGCGGCTGCCCGGCGATATCTGCGACCTGCGTGAGATCGATGAGGGTCCAATGCCGGGCACCTATATGGTGGGCGGCCGACCGGAACCGTTTTCCATGCGCCACGAGGTGATCCGGGTACAGGGCGGCGACGACGTGATCCTTGATATCCGACAAACCAGGTGGGGACCGGTCACCAGCAATCTGGCCGGCCATCTAGTGGCATTCTCTTCCACCCTGCTAGACCCGCGTGCCTTGGACTTCAGCCTGCTGCGCGTGCACTCCGCGAGGAGCGCCGACGAGGCAGCCGATGTGATCACCGACTGCGGCCTGCCTCCGATGAACGCGGTGATAGCCGACACGAGTGGCCGGGTGCTTTGGACGGTCGCGGGGCGCTTCCCGGCTCGCGGCGGCACCGGCCCACGCGGCTTCGCCACCGGCGGACCACCGCCATGGCTGCCGCCGCGAGCATTGCCCCGTCGGGCCGCTCCGCCTGGCGGCTTCGTGGTGACATGCAATAACAGCAACACTGACAGCCGGGTAGCAGGGCTGGGGTGGAACTACTTTCCCGGATGCCGCGCGATCAGAGCACGAAACGAACTGGTCGCTAAGCGAGGGCATGATGTGTCCGGGTCCGCGCGCCTGCAGCTGGATCTTGACGCTTCCTACTATGAGTTCTACCGCGATTTGGCAGTACGCCACATTGCCGCGCTGCCTGCCCATGCGACGCTGACGGCGCTGCAGGATGAGGTGGCGGCCTGGCGCGGCTCAGCCCACCGTGATGAGTATGGCCTCGCACTGCTCGTCGTGTTCCGCGACCTCATTCGCGAGGAGATGTTCTCGGCGGTCACCCGTCCGTGCCAGCGTTACGATGACCAGTTCACCTACTGCTACCACGGCTATGAGCGGAGCCTGCGACGGCTGCTCACCGCCCTTGACGACGGGCTGGTACCAGCACCCTGGCGTAGGCCAGAACATTTCGTAATTAGCCAGCTCATGGCGGCCCGAACACTGCTCACCAAGCGCACAGGAATTGACGGGCCGATCCGGTGGGGAGTCGTCAACCGGCTCGCCGTGACATCCGTCCCAGTCGGCATCGAGCTGTCCGGCTGCGCGGAGGCCCTGCTCGTCGCTCAACCCGACTTCGGTGCCGCCGTACGTCTCGTCGTGGATTTGGTGCGGCCCGCCGATGGCATCCTCGCCATACCGGGGACAGCAGACGGTGCCAACGCGTCCGTCCACCTGGCGCGCTGGGCGGGCGGTGCGGCCGATCCGCTGCCATCGGCAGCCAGTCGTGTACTCAGCGAGGAGCCGTTTTGAACTCCGCCCCACGTTCCCCGTCGGAAGTACTGCGCCGCTCCGCTGCTAGTTTCGCCGGACGCCCGGCGCTCATCGGCGGTTCGACAGCGCTCACCTACGCCGAGCTCGACGAGTGTGTCGACGGGCTAGCCACCCGGCTGCTCGCGGCGGGTGCCGAGCCCGGCCACCGCGTCGGTCTGTGCGTCGCTCAAGGGCCGCTAGCCCTTGTCGCTTCGGCCGCACTGATGCGCCTGGGCTGCGCGTACGTGCCGCTCGACCCGAGTCATCCCATCGGGCGCCTGCGGCATATCGTGACCAGTTCCGGCATGGCCCTGGCAGTGTGCGACACCAGCGGACGAGGGGTCGCAGCCGGTCTCTCCCTAAGGCTCCTCGATGTGTCCGGTGATGACTTGATCCCGCATGGCAGCAAAGCCGACCTGCCGGTGCTAAGCGCGCAAGCTGACGCATACGTGATGTACACGTCTGGAACGACGGGCCTGCCCAAAGGCGTCGCGATCAGCCAAGCGAACCTGATGTCCTTGTTGGCCGACGCGCTTCCGCTGTTCCCATTCACTAACGACGAGGTCTGGCCGCTACAGCACGCGTATGGATTCGACGTCAGCGTATGGGAGATGTGGGCAGGCATCGCGGTAGGCGCGGCACTTGTTGCCGTGGAAGGCGACGCCCGGCGCGACCCGGAGAGGCTGGCGGAACTGCTCCTGCGGCATAAGGCAACCCGTCTGCACATCGTGCCCAGCGTGTTCCTCCAACTAGCCGAGGTCGTTGAGGAAGAGGGCCTGCACATACCACTACGCGGGGTCACCTTCTGTGGCGAGCCGGTCAATTACCGCGCGCTGCGTATCTGGACCGATGCGCAGCCCGGACTCGCCCCGCCCGCGTGGTACAACGTTTACGGCATCACCGAGACCACCGTCTACAACACTTTCAAGAAGATCAGCCAGGACGACGTCGGCCGGGCGGATCCTGCCAGCCCCATCGGCCACGGCTACCGGCACAGTCCCGTTGCCGTCCTGGACGAGAATCTCCGGGGGGCGCCGCCAGGGGAAACCGGTGAGATCTTCGTGGGCGGACGCCAGGTGGCCCACGGCTATATCGCCAACCCGGAACTGAGCTCAGAGCGCTTCCTGGAGCTGCCTGGACGCACCGGGCGGTGGTACCGCACCGGTGATTTCGGCTATGCCGACGAGTCCGGCAGCCTTCACTATGTGGGCCGTCGTGACGAACAAGTAAAGATCCGGGGTTTTCGCGTTGAACTCGGCGAACTAGAGCACGCGGCTTGTACGCTGCCTTGGGTCGCCGACGCGGCAGCCACGGTGGTGCATAGTTCTCCGCGCGGCGAGCCGCTGCTAGCCCTATTCGTGGTCACTACCGGCGCTTTGCCGGATCCGGAGGAACGGACGCGTCAGGAGCTGGGGATCCTGCTGCCTCCGCATATGATGCCCAGCCAAGTGATACGCCTGCCGGAGCTGCCGCACAACGCTAATGGCAAGCGGGACCGCCGCGCACTCAGTGCGCGCGTGAAACAGCAACGCCAAGGGTTGCCCTGACGCCTTCTTTCCCGAAGATATCGGTCCACCACAGCGGCACGGAGTTGTCGAACAGATTGGTCAACTGCTGGCCTTCCGGGACTGCCTTGCCAGGCTGAGCTTGCTGTTCACGATCCTTGCTGCCTCTTCCAGGCATCGCGGTTGCATCATGTCGTTGTGGGCGAAAGCAAGTTCGGTAACCTCGATTACACCACGGACGTAGTCCTGCCACTCGTCCCATCGCCGATCACTGCCAGGGGTGGTGCACGTTGCGGCAAAATACAGCATATCCCCGGTAAAAACTCCTGGTTCGAATCTGCGGAGGATCCGGAAGTTGTTCAGCATAGCCGTCAGATGGGATTCGAACCTGGCCTGTCCGCCCAACGTCTGGGGTAGGCCATCCCAGAACTTCGCCAATTGTTCGCGGAGCGATACACGAACGTCGCCGCGCGCGCGCAAATCAAGCCCCATAGCGGACGCTATCGCCTTCGCGCCCTCCCGCTCGCAGTAGTCTGGGTCGGTCTCATCGTCTTTCCAGTCATGAGAGGGTACGGTGTCGAGATGCGCCAGCAGCGCGACCTCTTCGCCCCGCTCCTGGAGCTGAACTGCCACAGCGTGCGCGATGTTTCCTCCCTGCGACCAGCCCAGCAGGTTATAGGGTCCTGATGGCTGCACCCGTCTTATCTGTCCTATATAGTCATCAACCAATTCCCGGACGTTTGTGGGGAGCTTCTCCTCACGAAATACACCCCGGGCCTGAAGTCCGTATATCGAGTAAGCTGGATCGATGAGGGGTATCAAGCCGGCGTAACACCAGCTGATTCCAAAAATTGGATGGAAGCAGAATAGAGCACCCTCACTTCCGCTATCCCTCAAGCACAGTATAGGATCACTTGAATAGCTCTCGCCGTCGTATTCCTCGAAGCGTGCGGCCAGTCCGGCGACTGTTGGTTCCTCAAATAGCGTACGGACCCCAAGCTCGGTGCCCAGCGCCGACCGCACCCGGTTGATCAGGTGTGTCGCGAGCAGGGAATGACCGCCGAGCTCGAAGAAGCTATCGTCGATTCCAACTCGGCTGACGCCGAGCACTTCGGCGAATAGGCCGCACAGGGTCTCCTCCCGCGGGCTGCGCGGCCCCCGCCCTGAAGGCAGCGCGTTGTCCGGCACGGGGAGCGCCTGCCGGTCCAGCTTCCCGTTCGTCGTCAGCGGCAGACTCTCCACCGCCACCACGACTGGGAGCATGTAATCAGGCAGATGTTCCCCGGCGAACCTGCGCACCGCCGCGGTATCGATCCCCGGCCCTGCTTCCGGCACGACATAGGCGACCAGCCGTTTGGCTCCTGGCCGGTCCTCCCGCACGACCACCGCAACCTGACGGACGGCAGCGTGACGTACCAGTACCGCCTCGATCTCGCCAGGCTCAATCCGGAATCCGCTGACCTTCACCTGGTCGTCCGCCCTTCCGGCGAACTCAAGCGTCCCGTCATGCCGCCACCTGGCCAGGTCGCCAGTGCGGTACATCCTGTTGCCCGGTGGTCCAAATGGGCAGGCAACGAACCGCTCAGCCGTCGCCCCGGGCCGACGCAGATACCCCCGGGCCAGGCCAGCGCCTGCCACATACAACTCACCCACCACGCCAGGAGGCACCAGATTCAGCATCGCATCCAGAACATATACGCGCGTGTTGACGATCGGCTCACCGATCGGCACGACATCCAGGCCCCCGGACAGCTCCCTGGTCGAGGTAGCTGCCACCGTCACCTCAGTCGGCCCGTAGGCGTTGAACATCCTTAGGCTGGCCGACCAGCGTTCAACCAGCTCGGCCGGGCATGCCTCACCGGCGACAACCAGAGCCATTCCTTCCGGAAGGTCACCATCGGCCAGTGTCGAGACCAGCGCGGGAGGAAAGGTCGCGTTTGTCACCCCATGTCCCCGGACCAGTTCCGTCAGCGCCTTGCCCGCCGGCAGCCGGCCCGGCGGCGCTAGCACAAGCGCCGCCCCGGACAGGAGGGCGGTGACGATGTCAAAAACCGAGGCATCGAAGCTAATGGAAGCGAACAGCAGGACCCGGCTCCGCTGGCCGATCCCGAGCCTGTCTATATGTGCCGCCGCGAGGCTGGGGATGCCGGCATGCGTGACGGAGACGCCTTTGGGAGTACCAGTGGAGCCGGATGTGTAAATGACGTATGCCAGGTGACCTGGAAGGATCCGGGCGGCCGGGGCAGCGCTAGTGCAAGCGGCCACGGACTCTGCTGTGTCCGGGTCGTCAAGCACCACACGAACGATGCCATCGCTTTCTGGCAGCCGGCCCGTAACTGCCTCAGTCGTTACCAGCAGTGCTGGCTGTGCATCAGCCAGCATGAAATCGAGCCGGCCTCGCGGGTAGTCCGGGTCAAGCGGCAGATAGGCGGCACCCGCCTTAAGGATGGCCAGCAGCGCCGCGATCATCTCCACCGACCTTGGCAATGCCACCGCAACTAGCTGTTCAGGCCCGGCCCCCTGGGCTATCAGGTAGCGCGCCAGCCGGTTGGCCCGGGCGTCCAGCTCGGCGTATGAAATACAGATCTCCTCGGCCATCACGGCTGTCGCGTCCGGGGTCAGGGCAGCCTGGGTCCCGAACCAGGATGGCAGGTCGGCATGCGGAAACTTGCCGTCCGTATCATTCCAGCGGGCCAGTACTTTGTCCCGCTCACCAGGGTCTAGAATTTCCAGGCGACTCAGGCGCTCGTCGGGAGACTCTGCCGCCGCTGTCAGGAGCCGCTGGAGGCGGTCGGCCAGCAGACGCACGGTGTCGGCCTCAAACATGTCAACCCGGTAATTAACCGCGATATCAATGCCGCCAGGCTCGCCGCCAGAAGTTCGCCGTTCTATGAAGTCGAAAACGAGGTCGAATTTGGCGATTTCTGTCTCTACGCCGTTGAGGGTAGCGGTCGCGTTTGGCATGTGGACATCGGGGAGAGGTTCGCTAAGCAGCACCATTACCTGGAACAGTGGATGATGGGCTAGCGACCGAACAGGATTGAGAACTTCCACAAGACGTTCGAAGGGCAGGTCCTGGTTGGCGTACGCGGCCAGGCCGAATTCGCGTACCCGTTGCAACAACATTCGAAAACTTGGTTTACCTGACGTATCGTGGCGAAGGACCAAGGTATTAACGAAAAAGCCGACCAGCTCCCCAAGCGCTTTGTCGGCGCGCCCCGCGGTCACCGCACCAAGCGGGATGTCGGTACCGGCACCCATACGGGTGAGCAAGCCGGCCAGCCCAGCCTGCAAGACCATGAAGAGCGTGCCCTGCTGCTCTCCCGCCAGGGCCAGTAGCTGACGGTGCAACTGCGCGCTCAGGCGGGCGGACACCGTGGCGCCTCGGTAGCTTGCCTGAGCGGGCCGCGGCCGGTCGGCTGGCAGAGCCAGACAACCAGGCAATCCCGCAAGAGCCTGGGTCCAGAAGGCCAGCTGCCGCGCGATCCGGCTGTTTGGATCAGCCTCGTTGCCGAGCATCCGCCGTTGCCACAGCGCGTAGTCCGCGTACTGCACGGCAAGCGGCGCCCAGCCGGGTGGTTCGCCGATGCACCGCGCCGCGTACGCTGCCGTCAGATCTCGGGTAAGCGGACCTATTGACCAGCCATCACTCGCGATGTGATGCATTACTAGCAATATCACGTGCTGATCCGGACCTAGCACGAAAACCCATGTCCGCAGCGGCAGGTCAATCGACAGGTCGAAGTCCTCAGTCGCTGCACCCGTCAATGCCGCGTGCAGTTCCGTCTGCTGCAGCTCACGCACGCGTATTTCGGTCCGCGCTTCGTCGGCCGGCACTACGATCTGGCAGGGATATCCGTCGGCTTCCGCGAAGACCGTACGCAAGCTTTCGTGCCGGCTCACGACGTCGGCCAGCGCATCGGCAAGCGCCAGCTGATCCAGCGGTCCGCTGACGCGCAATGCCAGAGGGATATTGTACAAGCCGCTAAGGTCCTCGAATTGCTGCAAGAACCACAGCCGTTGTTGCGCGAACGACAGCGGCACTACATCTGGCCGACGTGCCCGGCTTGGCCCTTCCCCGGCAACCGTCGTGTTAGCGTGCGTTCCGTCGGCAGAGTCATCGTACAGGCCGCAGCGGGCGAGCACATCTTTGATAGTGGCTGCATTGAACAGATCGATAAGCGTCAGGTCAAGCTCCAGCTCGTCTCGCATCCGCCGGGCGATACGGGCAGCGATTAGCGAGTTACCGCCAATCAGGAACAAGTTGTCGTCCGTGCCAACGTCGGGTAGCTCCAGTTCCGCTGCCCAGATCCGTGCTGCCCGGTCCCGGATACCCGGCGCCGCGACGAGCGCGCCGCCGTCCCGGTCAGTATCTGCGGACATCCCTTGGGCAGCGAGACCACGTAGCCGGATCGAGCCGTCTTCACCAGCCCACGCCGTTAGACCGGTATCTCGCCATGTCACGCTCGCATCCCGCGGACCAAGCATCGTCGCGATGTGCAGGTTTCCAGCAAGGCCCGTAGCGACCGGGCGGCCGCGGTGATCAAGGACCGCGGCGTCGGTAACCCGGCCGCCCAGGCTAGCGCGGTGCTCCGCCGGCAAGGAACCCAGCAGTGCGGCAAGTGCGGCGCCGGTTTGCGGAGCGGCAGCGGCATGCGAGGCGACCGCCAGATCGCAAACCGGTCGGCTGGGGTCGCTGACCGCATCCTCGACAAGGGCCACGAAATACCTGGCAATCCGTTCGATGGTGCCCGCTTCGAAGAGATCCGCCGCATACCTAAACTGAATTCGCGGAACGTCAGGAGCGCTGAATACGTTGATCACCAGATCGAATTCTGTCGTGATGAGCGTGTCTTCGGAAAGCTGGTCCGAAACATCTGTGACTTGCAGGCCGGGGAGCACGAGTGGCGGCATTGTCGATACAAGCTGGAATACGATCTGATACAAAGGATGCCTAGCGGTATCACGAGGCGGATTTACGCATCCAACAACGCGATGAAATGGCGCTTCCTGATGAGTGAACGCCATCCCGACTTCGCCGCCAAGCCGACTTAGAAGATCGGAAAACGACTCATCGGGCGAAAACCGTGACCGCAATACTACACTATTGATGAATAGCCCGAACATGTCTTGCAGTTCGGGCTCGTTGCGCCCGAGCACCGGAACTCCGACAACTACCTCAGGTTGCGAGCTCCATCGGGCGAGCAAGACTTCCAGGGCAGCAAGCCAGATCAGGAAGGGAGTTATCCCGGCCCGGCGGGCAAGGCTGGCTACCCCGTCAGCTAGCAACTCGGGGATGGCTTCTTTGTGCACCTCCTCGCGAAAGCACCTGACCGGCGGCCGCTCGTGATCCGTAGGAAGATCCAGGTCGGGAAGCCCGGCGAGCTGGTGAGTCCAATACTTGAGATGGTCTTCTAGCGTCGGCTCGAGTTCCTCGCGCTGCCACAAAGCGTAATCGGAGTACTGAGCTTGAGGATTGGGCAGGTGCGCGGCGCGCCCCTCTACCGCAGCAGAGTACAGTTCCGACAATTCCCGCACGAGCGCAGGCTGCGATCCGCGATCGGCGACTACATGTGGGGTGACCAGCATAAGGAGATGGTGCCTTTCGCCGAATCGCAGCAGCTCCCCGTAAAGCAATGGAGGCTGGGTAAGGTCGATCGGATCCTGGTACCACCTCCTCACTAGCGCATCCGCCGCCGCCTTCCGACTGGGCTCTGGCAGACTTGAAAGGTCAGCATATCCGAGGTCAAACGACACATCTTCGTGAATTACCTGCGACGGTCTACCTCCGACAGCGATTAGTGCGGATCGTAGTATTTCGTGTCGCTGCACAATCTCACGAAGCGCCTGCTCCAACGCGTCACGCCGCAGATCGCCGTTCAGCGACCAGCCCCACAGGAGGATGTACTGGCTGACTTCGGGAACGAGTTCACCTGTGAGCCAGAACGCTTCCTGGTTGAAGGACAGGGGAACGGACTGGTTCAACAGGTACCCCCTCTAGTTCCATGTGCGTGCCGTTCGCCAACAATGCCAGCTCAGAGTGTCGGTTACTCCGGTTAGGTGGTGGTTACGTGCGCTGTTTTTCCGCCCTGCCTGTCTCAACGTCGTGACTGCACGTCAACGGCGGGCGGCTAGAGCAGTTGGCGCACGTAACCATCAGAAAACCGCGTCGTCTTAACGTGGGTGCTCTGTGTCAGTGCTGCTCAACGGGTGACGGAAGGAGGTAGCTCATGGATGTCTGGGCTCGGCGGCGCGATCATCAGGGTCGGCCGCGGTGAGTGCGCGACGCAGTCCGGGCCCGGCCGACCTGGTCACGACCTTCCGTCACCACGCCGATGCCGACCCTGAACGCATGAGCCTGACCTGGCTCGCGGGTCTCACCGACCCCGTGGCCGAGGTGACCGTCGGCGCCCTCGACGATGCGGCTGCCGCGGTCGCAGCGGCATTGCTGGCACACGCCGAGCCGGGAGAAAGGGTTCTGCTCGTACAACCGCCCGGGCTAGATTTTGTGACCGGGTTCCTAGGCTGCCTGTACGCCGGATGCGTCCCGGTACCGGTCTACCCGCTGTTGGACAGCGAGGAAAACACTGCGAAGATACGCCGCGTGCTGGCCGACAGCGGTGCCGTGCTGGCCTGGACGTGCGGACCCGACCTCGCCGAGCATATCGGCCACGCGCTGGCCGTGCGCGCCTGCTGGGCGGTGGGCACCGATCGCTACCGGCCCGGCTGCGAGCCCGCACCGCGGACAGTAGCGTTTCTCCAGTACACATCTGGATCGACGGCGGACCCTCGCGGCGTCGTGGTGACTCACGGCAACCTCGCTGCCAACCTCAACACGATTCGTGACGCATTCCAGCAAGATCAAGAATCGGTCGTGCTCAGCTGGCTACCCGCCTACCATGACATGGGCCTCATCGGGAACATCCTGCATCCGCTGTACACCGGCTGCCGCGCCTACCTGGGCTCGCCCATCGACTTTATACGTAACCCACTATCGTGGCTGGACTCCATCGATCGGTACGCAGTCACAGCCAGCGGCGCGCCAAACTTCGCCTATGACCTGATCGTCAAGGCCGCTAGCAGGGAGCCCCTGCCGGCACTCAGCCTGGGGACCTGGCGCACGGCGTACTGCGGAGCCGAGCCAGTGTCGCAGCGAACGCTGACGCGCTTCGCCGATCTGCTGGCACCATCCGGTTTCCGCCGCGAGGCCTTTATGCCCTGCTACGGGCTTGCTGAAGCGACTCTCTTGGTGGCCGCGGGCAGTGGAGTCACGACCCGGCGGTCGCCGGAGGGTCAGCACGTGGTGTCGTGCGGGATACCCAGGGACTGCGCGCTCGTCGTGGCCGATACCGAGGGCCGGCCGCAGCCGGATGGCGAGGTCGGGGAGATTCTGGTGCAAGGGCCGAGCGTTGCCGCCGGTTACTTCCGCCGCCCGGACGATAGCCGCACGGCCTTCGGGAGCCGCGTCGCGAACCGTGCGGGTACCTGGCTGCGTACTGGCGATCTTGGCTTCGTGGACGGAGGCGAGCTGTTCGTCACAGGCCGGATCAAGGATGTCATAAATGTTCGCGGGCGCAATCATTACCCGCAGGACCTGGAAAGTCTGGTGGCCGAGACGTGCACGGCGATCCGTGCAGGCTGCACTGCCGCGTTCGCGTCCCCAGCCGGAGACGCGGTGGTCATCGTCGCTGAATTGCGCCCAGGGCATGAGCTCACCGCCGCAGACCGGCTGACGCTGAATGCCGTAATCGCTTCTGCGTTCGGTCTCGCAGTGCACGAGTTCGTCACGGTGCCCAAGGGCACGGTGCCAAAGACCACTAGCGGCAAGCTCCGGCGCGCCGAGTGCCAGGCCCGCTACCTGGCTGGCGACTACGACCAGCATCGCGCCGACGTTGCCTCCCCGGCCAGGGCAGCCGATGCCGACGTGCTGCGCGATGTGGTGGCCGACGTCCTGGACGGCTGGGTGGCCGATGACGAACCCTTGGCCGCGAGAGGGTTGGATTCGCTGCGCGCGACGCGGCTGGCCGAACTTCTCATGCGCCGCGCGGGTGTCGATGTTCCGGTGCGCGTCCTGCTCGGGGCCACTCTCACTGACCTCAGCAGGTTCGCCGTCGGCCAGACGGACAATGGCGTGGCCGCCGTCGATCAGGATGCCACCACGACTGGTCGGCTATCCAAGGCGCAGGAGTCATTGCTGTTCTTGCACATGCTTGATCCCGCCAGCGACGCGTACACGATTTCCTTCGCCTGGGAACCCGCCCCGGATAGTGACTTCGATTCCTTCGAGGCCGCGGTACGCACGGCACTGAGCTGGTATCCCCAACTGGCCACACGAATAACGGCTGATGAGCATCGCGGCTGGCGCATTGCGCCGATGGGGCAGCGTGCGCTGCGCGACGTGCTGGCGCTCAACCCGATTCCGATCGCGGAGGACCGTCTCGAAGAGCAACTCGGTGCCGCCGCGGCGCTGCCCTTCGACCTCTTCGAGGGGCCGCTGCTTCGCCTTTACCGCTGGCAGACCCCGGTCCGTCGCGTGTACCAGCTGGTGGTTCACCACATCGTCACCGATTTGTGGTCAATGTGCCTCCTGCTGCGCGATATCGCCGGTTGTTACACC
>Ga0335075_10009155_pt1 | contig 15124 bp, 9 predicted proteins | sample Lox_Sample_24_FD_206723 | JGI IMG/M metagenome (GOLD analysis project Ga0335075, IMG submission 206723) | Soil microbial communities from Loxahatchee National Wildlife Refuge, Florida, United States - Lox_Sample_2.4 | ecosystem: Environmental > Terrestrial > Soil > Wetlands | place: USA: Florida... | reverse complement strand
CCTCACAGTCGAGACCCTCGAAGCGGAAAGGCGCTCGCGCTTCGGGTTCTTCGGCCACACCAACCAGTTCCCCGAGTCGACGCTGCACGGGGCGCTGAGCGCGCTCGAGGTCTTCGCGCAGACGCTGGCGCGGCTGCGCAAGACAGCCGGCGAGCACGCCCACGAGTTCGCCTCCGAGGGCTTCGCTGCCTTCTTCGCGATGATCGAAGCCGAGCTCGACGACGAGTACCTGCAGAGCGTCAGGGAGCATCTGAGCGAGCTCGCCCGCCACGACGTGGTGGCAAGCGCCCGGCTCGGCCAGGGCGCGAACGGTGTCGACTACGTGCTGCATCGCGCTCGCAGCCGCGGGCTGCTGCAGCGGGTCAGCTCGCTCGCCAGCCGCTCGCAGCACGTGTACCGGATCGCCGACCGCGACGAGCAGGGCGCGCGCACCCTGGGCGAGCTGCGAGGCCGTGCGCTCAACGAGGTCGCCAACACCGCCGCGCAATCCGCGGAACACATCCGCGGCTTCTTCGAGCTGCTGCGCGGGGAGCTCGCGTTCTACGTCTCGGCGCTGAACCTGCACGCCCACCTCACCGCGAAGGGCGGGCCGACGTGCTTCCCGACGCCGGTGGCGGCCGGGCGACGCACCCTGGTCGCAAAGGGGCTGTACGAGCCCTGTCTGGCGCTGCGCACGCAAGGAAGCGTGGTCGGCAACGACGTGAACGGCCAGGACAAGCCGCTGGTCGTGATCACCGGCGCCAACCAGGGCGGCAAGTCGACGTTCCTGCGCAGCGCCGGGATCGCGCAGCTGATGATGCAGTGCGGCATGTTCGTCGCGGCAGAGGCGCTGACGGCCAACGTGTGCGCAGGGGTCTTCACGCATTTCAAGCGCGAAGAGGACGCGAGCATGCAGAGCGGCAAGCTCGACGAGGAACTCGCCCGCATGAGCGCGATCGCCGACGCCGCGCAGCCGAACAGCCTGGTGCTGTTCAACGAGTCCTTCGCCGCCACCAACGAGCGCGAGGGCGCTCAGATCGCCCGCCAGATCGTCGCCGCGCTGATCGACACGGGCACGAAGGTGCTGTTCGTCACGCACATGTACGACCTCGCGCACGGGCTGCACGTCGAGCGCGCGACGGACACCCTGTTCCTGCGCGCCGAGCGCCAGGCAGACCGATCACGCACGTTCCGCCTGCTCGAGGCCGAGCCGCTGCCAACGAGCTACGGACCGGATGTCTACCGGCGCATATTCGGCGAGCCCAGCGACGGCGATGGCAGCGTGCGGGTAGAGGCGGGGAGCGTCTCGTGACGAGCGGCGCCTTGGCGGGCTAGCGCTTCGCGATGGCCGATCTTGTCCCGATACGCGAGCAGGTTTACGGCGACCCCCGCCCGAAGGAGTGCTTCGACCGCTTTCACCGGCGCTCGCGCACGCGCGAACCGGACTGGGTGTACGAGCTCGCGCGGGTCTCGACCTCGCTTTATGCCTACACGTTCCTGCGGGCTCGCGCGATCGACGCCGGGAACATCCCGGGCTCGGGCGCGGTGATCCTCGCCCCCAACCACTGCTCCTTCATGGATCACTTCCTGATGGCCTGCCATCTGCGTCGCAAGGTGCGCTTCATGGCCAAGTCGCAGCTGTTCAAGCCGCCGATGCAGTTCGTCTTCAGCCACGCCGGGGTCTTTCCCGTGCGGCGAGGCGCGCGCGACGAGGAGGCGTTCGTCACGGCCGAGGCGATCCTCCACAGGGGCGGTGCGGTGGCGATGTACTGCGAGGGGGGACGCTCGCGCACGGGCGATGTCGGCGAGCGGGCCAAGCGCGGGATCGGGCGCCTCGCGCTCGAAACGGGCGCACCGGTCGTGCCGATCGCGATACACGGCTCCGCGCGCGTCCGCAATTGGAAGCGGCTTCAGTTCCCGGAGGTGACGGTGCGCTACGGCGAGGCCATCTGCTGGCCGCGAACGCGGAGCCCAACGCGCGAGCAGCAGCAGGCGGTCGCCGAAGCCATCCTGGCCGAGATCCGCGACCTGCACGCGGAGCTGGCGGAGCGTCGGCGCCGCCGGAACGGCCGCGGCGCCGGCCGAGCTGGAGACGTCTTCGCGATCGGCGAGCGGATGACCGGTAGCGGCCCTGATAGCGTTCGCGCCGGCGATGAGGCCCGCCGCAACCGCCGCCTTCGCGGATGATGGCTTCTACGGCAGACCGAGAAGACCACGGCGAGGAGGCTTCGAGCATGTCAGCTCGCGTGAAGGTGCGGGCCGCGATATGGATGGGCGGGAAGCTCGTCGTTCATCGCTCCCGACGGCGCGGCACGGAGCACATGAGCCTCCCCGGCGGGTGGGTCGGCAGACGCGAGTCGGTCATCGACGCGTTGGTCCGCGAGGTTCACGAGGAGTTGGGCATCGCGGTGCACGTCGGCGACCTGCTGTGCGCAGCGGAGATCGTCAACTCTTCCTCGCGCCAGGACGTCGAGCTCGTATTCGCTGCGACGCCGTCCGAGCCGCTGGACGCGAGCGAGCTGACGCTGATCGATCCCCTCGGGCCGCAGGCTGCGGACGTGCTTCCGCCGATACTCGGAGAGCTGGCCAAGCGCCGGCAAACGACGCCGGGCGCGGCCGAGAGCCCGCCGCGCTGGCTGGGCAACGTCTACAAAGCCGGCGTAAGCCGCTCCTGAAGCCGGCTGTCGCCCACCATCACCGCCTGCGTGCGGCCGACGCGCTGCCTCACGGGAGACGGTCGTCCTCGTCGCTGCGCCACGGCCGTGCAAGCTCACGATCGCCGGCGATACGGCATATCGCCTGGCGATACGCGACCCGCTCCTCGTCGCTGATCAGCTCCCGACGCAGCGACTGGCGCTTCAGCGCAAACGCTCGCATGTCTTCCGCGGCGCGCTCCATTGTCAAAGCGAGGCTCCTCGCCAGCCACTTCGCCTGCTCCGCACCGGGGTTGGCGTCCAACACCTGGCTGAGATGGGGCACGCACAGCCCCGGCGGCGTCTCGCCGCGGGGATCTCGCGGAAGCTCCCGCAGGACGTCCGCGATCGCTTCGCGCTCGGCTGCCGCGAGGGCGAGACACACCGGGCAGCGGTCGCGGCGCGGGCTCAGATGAGCCAGCGCGTCGCGCAGCTGCTGGGCGCCGGACGTGGATCGCAGGGCCGCGCGAAGCTCGCCTGCCGCCGTGTGCGTCAGCTGTGCGTAGGTGAGGGCGATGCCCACGGGGTCCGCCATCTGCGTATACAGCCAGGTGTGCAGCGGGCAGAAGCCGCCACCGGCTGCGTGCTCGGCACGTCGCTCCTGGCGCGAGGACAGCTCGTACTGGGCGTGAGCCAGGTAGTCGAAGGCCACCGTCCCGATTCGCCGGCAGACCGTGCACGCCGGCCCCGAATCCCTGGCCGGGCCCAGCGCCGGCTGCGGCGCGTGTGGCTCGCTCTCCTCGAGCACGGCCGGCGCGGGACGCCATCTCGCGATCTGCTCGTGGAAGGCTGCCAGGCTGACTCCGATCTCCTGCAGGAGCGCGTCGTGGTCATCCCGGCACGGCGTGTCCAAGCGCACGCGCACACGAACGGCAGCTCCCCGTATGTCCGCGGTGACGCGCGCGTCGAGCCGCTGCACCCAACGGTCGGCGGCAGTCGCGAGACCGCTTCGCGCCTGGCGAGCGCACTCGCTCACGGCGCTCTGGAGCGCCTCACGCAGGCGCCCGCGCGCGTCGTCCTCGGAGCGCACGCGCAAGAGCCGAGGGGGCAGCCGCAGCTGCGCGGCGAACGTGACCCGGGGAGCTTCCAGGGGCGGGAGGTCGGCCGGTGACCATGAATGAGTTTGCATCCCCTCGAGGTCCGCCGGGCGCTCGTAGGTCTCGCCGGCCAGCCGCTCGACCGCGTATGGCGCGGTGAGCAGAGCTTCGATGTCATCGCCGGCCGTCTGGAACAGGAGCGTGTGCAGATCGGTTATGCGTTGCCGGAGCCATTCGTCCAGAGGCGGCTGGGCGGCTCGCTCGATCGTCTTCAGCCGCGCCTCGAGCTGGCTTCGCGAGGTCTGCCCGTTCGCCGCTCCCAGCGCTCCGGCGAGGGTGTCGCCGAGCTCTTCGGGCCAACTGCGGGAGCGCTCCAGCAACGCCGCCGGCAGTCGCGCCCGTAGCTGCTCGCGCATCGCCGCCGCGCGCGCTTGTGCGTCCGCGACCAGCTCGCCGACGCCCCGGCCGAAGGTCTCGCCGGTGCGCTCGCGTGCCGTGGCGTCCTGCGCCTGCGCGAAGCGGGCCATCTCGAGATCGGCCTGCTGGAGGGCGTGCAGCCGCTGCGCGCGCCTGCATGTCTGCTGGAGGAACACGCGCGACTTCTCGTCGGTCAGGAAGCGCACGAGCGGCTGTTCCATCGCCGGGAGCCCGCTTTCGGCGAGACCCGCGCGATCGGCGGTCGTGCGGGCCGCGAGCGCCTGGCGCGCCGAGGTGGCGAACACACGGATCTCGGCCCCTTCCTCGCCCGCCGCCAGCTGCTCGCGGACGTAGCGCACGATCGCCCGCGCCTGTGCCGCCGCCACGAGGTCGACCTTGTTCACCACGAGGAACAGCTTCTGGACGCGCTGGCGGACCTTCGCCAGGAGCTCCAGCTCGGGCTCGCTCAGGGGAGCGTCGCAACTGGTCACGAAGATCACGGCGTCGGCCCGCGGCAGGAAGTCCTCGGTGGTCGCGGTGTTCGTCGCGATCGCCGAGCCGATGCCGGGCGTGTCGACGAACGAGAAGCCGAGTCGCAGGATCTCCGCGGGCACCTGCACCTCGGCGGCCACGATCTGCAACTCCTCCCGCTCGCCGCTCTGCTGCGCGACGAAGCGAACGAGCTCGTCGAGGGGGATCTCGATCGGATGGGCGCTTCCCGCACGCCGCACGGATGCGCCCGGTCGGCTGCCGTAGCGGACGGTCGTGACCACGGAGGTCATCGGCAGCGCGCCGGTCGGCAGATACTCGGCACCGAGGATCGCGTTCATCAGCGTGCTCTTGCCGCGGCTGAACTGCCCGAGGACCGCGAGCTGGAAGTTGTCCTCTGCGAGTCCGGCGAGCAACTCGCGGCCGCTGCGCTCGCGCTCGTCGTCGTGGCGCTCGTGGGCGACCGTCATCAATGCCCGTATCAGCTCTGCCAGCTCGAGCTTGCGTCGGCGGTAGTCGCCGAGCGCGCCACCGTCGTCGAACGCCGGCGCGGACGAGCCGGCGCGGTCCGCGGGCAGCGCCGCGAGCGGCGCGCGGTCGCCGTCGGGGTGCTGCGGCGCCCCGACCGGCCGCTGCTCGTCAGAGGTGTCTGCCGGCGCTGAGGCCTCCTGGCCGCAGCGAGCACAGGGCCCGCTCGCGAGCGGGTTCGGCGCGTAGCAGTGAGAGCACCGGTACATGACCTCTACTCAGGGGATGCATCCACGTACCCGAGCCGAGGGGCGAGCGCGTCGCAGCGCTCCACGACGCGCGTCAGCTGCTGCAGTCGCCGACGTGTGCCGGCCTGGTCGCGGCTGTGTTGGCTGGTGGCGCGCTCCAGTGCCGCCGCGATCGCCCCGATCGCCGTCTCGACGCTCTCGGCCAGCTCGCGGCCGTGCTCGCGCGCAGCCGCCTGCGCTCGCTGATGCAGCTCCGAGCGAAGACGGCCGGCATGCCGGTCGGTCATGTCCAACAGGTGCTGTTCGGCGTCGGCCACGAGCAGACGGCGCCCAAGCCGCCCGGGAACGAGCGTGCGCAGACTGCCGACGATCATGTCGAGCGCGTTCTCCGGGTCCGTGAGCTTGAACGAGAAGCTGGTCGGCTCGCGAAGCGCGAGCTGCGGCGGCCCCATGAGATCGCCGGCGTCCAAGACGTCTGACGCGGCCGCCTGGACGCCCTCCAGGATCTCTCGCACACGAGTCGCGTAGCTGCGCTCCAGCGACGCCAGCTCCGCGGTCAGCGTCGACTCGCAGCGCTTGAGCATCTCGGTGAACTCGTCGCGGATCGTGGCGTCGACCCACTCCCCGAGCTCGCGCGCGAGCCGGCGTGGACCGAGCCCTCCGAGCCGGTCGCCATGAGCGCGCAGCTCGGCTCGCAGGCGCGCCTCCTCGGTGCGAGCGTAGGCTTCCAGCGGCTCGTCCAACAGCTCCTCGAGGGCCTTCTCCACGCCGCGCTCGAGCAGCGTCGTCGCCTGTGCTCCCGCGGCGCGCAGCTCGGTGATCCGCGCCCGGAACATCTCCGTCCGTTCGCGCAGAGACTGGACCGGCAGTTCCGTCGCGCGTGCCTCGAGCCTCGCGGACCTGGCTATCTCGACCGCTGCTGCGGCGGCGATTCCGGCGAGTGAGCGCGCCAGCGTCCCCGTGCGCTCCTCGCTCGCCAGGAGCCTCAAACGCCGCCGCAGCGCGGCCACCCCCTCTCCCTCCCGGGCGCTGACCGCAAACACCGCCGTCGGTGCAACGCCCGAGACCTGTTCGGCGGCTTGCTCGATGAACTCGAGCGCCGCCCGCCGGTCCTCCGCGTCAAGCCGGTCGATCTTGTTGACGGCCAGGATCACCCGGGGGACACGTTGCGTGACCACGCCAACGAGCTCTCGCTCAGCCTGTGAGAACGGCTGGCCGGCGTCCAGCACGAACAGCGCGGCGTCGACCTGCGCCAGGAAGTCATGGGCAGCCCGGGTGTTGTGCGCGTGGATCGAGCCGACGCCGGGCGTGTCCACGAGATCGAGACCTTCACCCACAGGCTCGCCGTCTGTCTCGACGCGCACCAGCTCGACACCCAGGCGGTTTTCGGGGTTGCCGGACTCCGTCGCATACACAGCCAGCTCGCCCAGCGCCGCCTCCTGCTCACGCCCGTCGCCGAAGCGCACGCGCAGCCGCTCGCGCTCGCCGGCGGCGATCACCGTCACCACCGAGGTCAGCGGCAGCACCCCGGTCGGCAGCAGCTCGCGTCCCAGCAGGGCGTTCACCAGCGTGCTCTTGCCGCGCTTGAACTCGCCAAGCACGACCACGTTGAAGCGGTCCTCCAGCAGCCGCCGCTGCGCTGCCCGCAGATCCCTCAGCACCGCATCCAGGCCGAGCGTCTCGGCGCACGCCGCCAGCTCGCCCAGCCCGGCCGCGAGCGCGCTCCCGCCGAGCACGCCACCAGCCTGAGCGGGCAGCGAGCGCTGTTGCGAGGATCGCGTCCTGGCCTGCGTCAGCTCCACTGGAACCTCCACCAACACGGAAACGGTTCGTAGAGGCCATCAGCGGGCTCCGCCGCGATCAGAGCGAGCCTCATCGCTCGACCGGAGGGTAGCACCGACGGTCGCGTGCGCGACCATCGCCGGCCACACGTTCGGTGCGCCGCTTACAATCGCTGCGCGAAGCGATGAGGCTCGCTTCGGCCGGCTCGCATGGCCCAAACCGCGGAGAGATCCGCCGATGGCCTCTATTCCAAAAGAGTCCTCGTTAGGGAGGTTGCGATGCCCTGGCCGTTCATGCCCTCACAATGTCCAAGCTGCCGCTACTTCGCGGTCTTCGAGCCGTATGCCGAAGACGACAGCGGCTATCGACTGCCCGGCGTCTGCCGGCACCCGGCGATCGGCATGGAGCTGTTCGTGCCGAAAGACCGGCCCGCGCTCGCGCATGCGACGTGCGAGCTTCGCTGGCCGCGCGTCTCGGAGTCCTCGGCTCCACCTCCACGCAGGCGCGCACGCCACCTGCCGGGGGCCGGGCTCGGCACCGAGCCGCGCGCCTAGAGGCACCGCGTTCGGTGCGGTATGTTTTCTGATAGCCAGATGGAGTCCTGGCGAGCCCTGCCGCGGCGAGAGCACGGCGGGGGCCTCGAACTGCCCACCAGCAGGCACAAGGGCTGATGGCTCCTTTCGCGAAAGAGCATGCAAACGCGCGAGAGGAGCAATCGACCGTAGTGCCGAGCCTTCCCGACTGGGCTACCCAGATCCTGCAGGTCGTGAGCATCCTCGTGCTCGCGCCGCTGGTGAGCGGGATCATCGCGCGGGTCGAGGCGATCGTCCAGCAGCGCAAGGGGCCGCGCGTCCTGCAGCCCTACTACGACATCTTCAAGCTGCTGCAGAAGGAGACGGTGCTGCCCGCCCCCGCCGGCCCCGTGTTTCGCGCAGCGCCGTACGTCAGCTTCGCCGCGTACGCGACCGTTCCGCTGCTGATCCCGGCGCTGACGACGTTCCCGCTGCCGCTCGGGTACATGGCGGACTTCTTCGGCGTCGGGCTGATTCTCGCGCTGGCGAGCTTCTCGGTGTCGGTCGCCGCCGTGGACAGCGGCAGCCCTTACGCGCAGCTCGGCTCGAGCCGTCTGCGCTCGTTTGGCGCGTTCAACGAGCCGACGGTGATCTTCGTCACGTTCGTGCTGGCGCTGACCACGCACACCGATTTGCCGTATGCGTTCGGCGCGACGATCCGCTCGGCGACCGTGGAAGTGGTGCGGCCCAGCCATCTGTTGATGATCGCCGCGTTCTTTCTGCTGGTGCTGAACGAGACGGGGCGCATCCCGGTGGAGAACCACGGCGGCACATTGGAGTTCGGGCAGATCGAGGAGGGCCGCGTGGCCGAGCACTCGGGCCCTGGCCTGGCGTTCCTGCGCTGGGGCTCTAGCGTCAAGCAGCTTTTGCTGTTCACGATCTTCATGAACGTGCTCGTGGTGCCGTGGGGGATGGCCTCCAGCGGCGACCTCGGCTCGGTGCTGATCGCGATCGGTCTTTTGTTCTGTAAGGCGCTCGCCGTCGGCGCCGCGGTCGTGGTGATCGAGTCGAGCTTCGCCAAGCTGCGGCTGTACAAGATCCCGGAGTTCACGGTCGCGAGCTTCATGTTCGCGGTCCTCGCGGTGGTGATCTTCCTGTTCGAGCCCGCCTACGGCGATCTGCACCTGAGCGTGTTCGGGGCGGCGGCGACGATCACCGCGGTCGGAGTGCTGCTGCTGGAGTACGGGATGCTGCGCTCCCAGGATGTGTGGGAGCAGCTGCGCCTGTACTCCCTCGGATCGCTGGTCGTCGCCGCGCTAGCGATCACGACTGCCGCGAGCGGGCACGGCGACAGCTCGCTGTACGCGCTGGGGGCGGTCACGATCGCCTTGAAGGCGCTGCTGTTCCCGGTCGGCATCCGCTTCGTGCTGCGTCGCCTGGACGCCGAACACCGCGTGCCGTCGGTGATCGGGGCGCCCAGCGCGATCCTGATCGCGATCGCGCTGTGCTCGTTCGCGTTCATCGCGCTGCGCCCGATCCACTTCGGCGCGGAGGCCGCGCTGCCGCTGTCGGCGTTGCCGATCGCCGTCGGCGGGGTGCTGACCGCGTTCCTGTTGATGGTGCTGCGTCCCTACGCGCCCTCACAGCTGCTCGGGTTCCTGGTCTTGGAGAACGCGGTGTCGGTCGCGAGCCTCGTGATCGCTCCGGGCCTGCCGATCATCCTCGCGCTGCTGCTGTTGTTCGACGTGCTGATCGGAGTGCTGGTGTTCGTCATCCTCGTGCAGTACCTAGCAGTCGAGCGCACCGCCGTGCGCACCGACGTCCTGAACAGGCTGACCGGATGAGCTGGGTGCTGTACGCGATCCTCGCGGTGCCGCTGGTCGCGGTGCTGCTGACGCTCGTGGACGGATGGCGCCTGGCGCGCGCCGCCACCCTCGTCGCCGGCATGGTCTCGCTCGGCCTGGCGATCACGATCGCGATCGCCGTCGAGCACGGCCGCGTGCTCGACACGGCCCACGGCTGGCTGCGCGTGGACTCGCTCGGCGCCGTGTTCGTGCTCGCGACCGCCTTGGTGTATGCGATGGCCGGGGTGTTCTCGATCGGCTATCTCGGCGTCGAGGAGAGCCGCCCCGGCTTCCCTGGGTTCGCAAAGCGCTATTTCGCGCTGCTGAACCTGTTCGGTTGGAGCATGCTGCTCGTCCCGCTGGCGGCGGACTTCGGGACGCTGTGGGTGGCGGTCGAGCTGACGACGATCATCTCGGCGCTGTTGGTCGCGATCGATCGCACCGACGCCGCGCTGGAGGCGTCGTGGAAGTACGTGCTGATCGCCTCCAGCGGCCTCGGCATCGCGCTGCTGTCGATCATCGTTCTGTACGCCACCGGCACACACGTCCTCGGCGGCGCGTACATCCCCAGGTTCACGAGGTTCCTCGCGCACGCGCACGGCCTCTCGCCCGAGGCCGTACGGCTGGCGTTCGTGCTCTCGCTCGTCGGCTTCGGCACCAAGGTCGGGTTCGTGCCCGTGCACACGTGGCTGCCCGACGCACACAGCGAGGCGCCCGCGCCCGTGTCGGCGATGCTGTCGGGGTCGTTGCTGGCGGCGGCATTCTACGCGATCCTGCGCTTCTTCCAGGTGGCCGTCGCCAACGGCGACCGCGCGTTCGCCGAGCACGCGCTGATCGTGTTCGGCGTGATCTCGCTGGTGGCGGCGAGCTTCTTCGTGCTGCGCCAGGGGAACTTCAAGCGGCTGCTCGCCTACTCATCGATCGAGCACATGGGCATCATCGCCCTGGGCATCGGCTTCGGCGCGCCGCTCGCGGTCGCCGGCGCGCTGCTGCACGTGATCACGCACGCCTCCGCCAAGGGCCTTGCCTTCTTCGGCACCGGGTCGCTGCTGCGCGGCTACGGCACCAAGGAGGTCGACGGCGTCACCGACGCCGGCAGGCGCATGCCGTGGACCGGCCCGATGTTCCTCGCCGCCGGGCTGGCGCTCGCGGGCCTGCCACTGTCCGGCGTCTTCCGCAGCGAGCTCGAGATCGTGGCGGGCGGCTTCGCGCGGCCTCAATATGTCGGCGTCACGCTGCTGTTGGTGTTCGTGAACGTGGCGTTCTTCGGGGTCGTCTGGCACATCGGCCGGATGGTTCTGAGCCCGGCCGCAGCGGTGGGCGGCCCTGCATCCACGGGCGGGCCTGCATCCGGCGCGCCCGTAGCGGCGGCAGGGGAGCGCAGCGCGTGGATGATCGCGGGGATGCTCGGCTGCCTGTTCGTCGTGGTCGCGCTCGGCGTGCACCTCCCGGGTGACCTGTCTGCGCTGCTCAGCAACGCCGGCCACAGGCTGGCCGCGCCATGAGCGCCACCCGGCAGACATCGCACGCTCCCGGCTTTCCGCCCGAGCAGCTCGGCGCCGTCCGCGAGCCGGCGCCGGCGGGCGAGGTTCGCCTGGCGCTCGACGCAGCCGCGTTCGCCCCCGGTGCGCGCGCCATGCAGGAGGCAGGCGCCCGCTTCGCGACGATGTTGCTCGCCGACAGCCCCGAGCCGTCGCTGGTCGCGGCGTTCGCGCTGCGAGGCGAGCTGGTCCTGCTGCGCGCCCCAGCCGGCGGCGCGAGCGCCGAGTTCGGGTCGATCGGCGCGTGGTGGCCGGCGGCGCGCTGGGCCGAACGCGAGCTGGCAGAGCTGCACGGCGTGCGCTTCGGCGGACCCGAGCATCCGGGCCGCCTGACGGCGCCCGACGCGGACCTGCTCGACAGGCACGTCAGCGGTCTTGACGTGTTCTCGATCCCCTACGGGCCGGTGCGCTCGGGGATCTTCGAGGCGATCCAGTTCTACATCGAGTCGGGCGGCGAGGACGTGCCACGCGTCGAGACGCGCCCGTTCTTCAAGCGTCGCGGCCTGGAAGCCCGCTTTGCCGGCCTCGCCCCGGATGTCGCCGTGCACGTCGCCGAGCGTGTCGCGGGAATCGCGAGCTGCGCGTACGCGAGCGCCTTCTCGCAAGCGGTGGAGCGCGCCCTCGGGGTGCAGGCGCCGCAACGGGCGGAGCGCTGGAGAGCGGTTTACTGCGAGCTCGAGCGGATGGCCTGCCATCTGGACGTGATCGCGAAGGAGGCCGAGACGACCGCGCTGTATGTCGGCCAGGCCCGCTTTCAGATCCTCAAGGAGCAGGTCATGCGGCTGCGCAACCGGCTGACCGGCAACCGCTTCGGGCGCGGCGCGATCCTGCCGGGCGGGGTCCGCGGCGAGGGCACGATGGACCTCGACGAGCTGCTGGAGCAGGTCGACAGGATCGAGCGCCAGCTGCGCCGCGACCGCCGCATGTTCCTCGGCACGGCGTCGATGACAGACCGCCTGATCGGCGCCGGCCGCCTGCCGCGCGCGCTCGTGGAGGACTATGGCGCCGTCGGCCCGCTCGCGCGCGGCTCGGGCCTCTCGACCGACGCGCGGCACGAGCGCCCCTACGGCAACTACAAGCGGCTCGGGGTGCAGGTTGTCAGCGAACGCGACGGTGACTCGATGGCTCGCGTGAACGTGCGCTTCGGCGAGCTGTCGGAGTCGCTGCGCATCCTGCGCCAGACGATCGACCACCTGCGCCGCCGCGACGGGGAGCTGCGGGCCCCGTTGCCGGCGCTCGGCGAGGGCGCGGCGTTCGCGTGGGTGGAGGCGCCGCAGGGCGAGTTGCTGATCCGGGTCGAGCTTCGCGCGGGACGCCTTCACAACGTGCACGTTGCCTCGCCGTCGCTGCGCAACTGGGCGCTGTTCGACCATGCCTTCCCGAAAGACGTGCTGACGGATTTCGCGTTCATCGAGCACAGCTTCGGGCTGACACCCGCGGGAGCCGATCGCTGATGCTGGAGTGGATTCAGCGGGGGCTCAGCCGGGGGCGCATCACGACCCGCTACCCGCGCCGGCCGGAGCACCCGCCGGCGGGCTACCGCGGCAGCGTGGTGGTCCTCGACGGGGAGAACGCGCCCGCCGGCGTCGAGCGGCTTTGCCCGACGGGCGCGATCGCGCTCGACGCGCAGAGGCGCATCACGCTCGACCGCGGCCGCTGCATCCTCTGCGGCGAGTGCGTTCGCGGTGCGCCTGAGCGCTTCGCGTTCGCCTCGCGCTATGAGACGGCTGAGCGCGCGCGTTCCGGCCTGCTCGTCGGCGACGTCCATCGCCCCGAGGATGCGCTGGAGCCGGCCCGCAAGGCGCTTGGGGAGCAGGCGCGGATGCTGCGACGCTCGATCCACGTGCGCCACATCGACTGCGGCTCGGACGGCTCTGAGGAGTGGGAGATCCAGGCGCTGTGGAACCCCTACTACGACATCCAGCGCCTCGGGTTCTTCCTGACCAACTCTCCGCGCCATGCGGACATCCTGCTCGTCACCGGCGGCGTGACCGGCCCGATGCGAAAGCCGCTCGAGCGCACCTGGAACGTCATGCCCGACCCGAAGGCGCTTGTCGCGGTCGGCACCGACGCTTGCTCCGGCGGGCTCGCCACGGAGGGCGAGCTCGTCGCGGGCGGGGTCGATCGGGTGCTGCCGGTCGACGTGTACGTCCCGGGCTCGCCGCCGGCGCCGATCGCGATCATGCACGCGCTGCTGCTCGCGACGGGCCAGCTCGCTCCAGGCGAGGTGGCGGCATGACGCCGACGTTCGCGATCGGCATGGGAGCGCTTGCGCTCGCCCCGCTGATCGCTCTCCTCGCCACGGCTGAGCCGCTGCGGCGGGCTGCCGCGCTGTGCTCGGCCGTCGGCTGCGTGGTGCTCGTGATCGTCGGGGTGAGCGCGGCGCTCGGCGGCTCTAACCCCGTGCTGAACCTCGGTCACTGGCTCGGCTTCGGTCACAGCGCGCTGCGCGCCGACGGCCTGGCGGGGATCTTCCTCGCGCTGACCGGGCTCACCGGCGGGGCGGTGTCGCTGGCATACGCCGAGCTGCCGCCGGGTCGCTGGCTGACAGCGCTCGGCTGCACGCTGCTGCTGTTCGTCGCGGTGGCGATCGGCTCGGACAACGCGTTCCTGTTCTTCCTGGCGTGGGAGGCGATCACCGTCTGTGTCTACCTGATCGCGAGCGCCGGGCGCAACACGCAGGATCTGCTCGCCGGGTATTTCACCGGCGGCCTGGCGAAGATCGGCGGCGCCGCGCTGCTCGCCGCGTTCGGGCTGCTGTACGCGCACACGCACAGCTTCTCGATCGCGGTGTGGGCGCACGCCACATTGCCGGCGGGAACCCGTGGCGTTGTGTTTGCCCTGTTCCTGGTGTGCTTTGCGACCAAGGTGGGCGTAGTGCCGCTGCAGGGCGGTCTGCCCGCCGGCTACGGCTCGGCGCCGCGGCTCGGCGCAGCTTCGTTGTCGGTGGCCTTGTGCGCGGGCTTCTATGGGCTGTGGCGCTTCGAGTTCGCGGTGCTGGGGCCGCTGCCGTACTGGTGCGGCGACGCGCTACTGGTGCTGGGTGCCGTAAGCGCGCTCGGCGGGATCGGCTATGCGCTGACGCAGGACAACCTCAGGCGGTTCCTTGGCTACTCGACGGTCGAGCATGCCGGCGTCGCGATGGTCGGGTTCGCGGTGGCGCTGCTCGGGCACGCCGCGCACATGCCCACGCTCGCCGCCGCGGGGCTGCTGGCCGCGACCCTGCACGTGTGCGCGCACAACCTCGCAAAGACGCTCGCGCTGATCGGCATCGACCGCGTCGAGCAGGCGACGGGCAAGCGCACGATCGACCCGCTCGGCGGGCTCGGGCGGCCGCTGCCCGTCACCGCGTTCGCGCTCGGCGTCTCCTCGTTGACGCTCGCGGCGATCCCGCCGCTGGGCGGCTTCGTCAGCGAGTGGTTCACGTTCCAGGCGCTGTTGCAGGGCTTTCGCATGCCCACGCTGCTCTCGCGGCTCGTGTGCGCGCTCGCCGCCGCGGCGCTCGCGCTGACCGCCGGGCTCGGGCTGCTCGCGTTCGCCAAGTACTACAGCTTCATCTTCCTCGCACGCGCCAGGGAGACGCTCGGTGTCCTGCGCGAACCCTCGCGCTGGCCGCTGGCGCCGGTGTTGCTCGGCGCGATCATCCTGTTCCTGGGGACCGTCGCGCCGTGGGAGATCCACGCCCTCGGCTCGGGCCTGCAGCCCCTGCTCGGTTTCAACGCCGCGAGCACGACGATCAGCCACCCGCTCGTGCTCGGCCCGGTGTTCAAGGAATTCTCGGTGCTCGCCCCCACGTGGCTGTCGATCGTGCTGCCCGCCTACGCGCTGATCGCGATCCTGATCGCGTTCGGCACGGACCGCCGCCGTCGTGTCAGGCGCGCCCCCGTATGGGTGACAGGCAGCGGTGCGGAGCTGGCCGCCGTGCAGTACCGGCCGTCGGCCTACTCCAACCCGATGCGCGTGATCCTGCGCGGCCCGCTCGGCTTCCGCACGCGTCTCATCGACGCCGCTACAGCGAACGGCGATGACACGCTGACGCTCGAAACGCGGGTGGTCTTCGCGGTCGACCGTTACCTGTACCTGCCTGTGGCCGAGTTGGCGCTCGCGATCGCCG
>Ga0335075_10009154_pt1 | contig 15124 bp, 10 predicted proteins | sample Lox_Sample_24_FD_206723 | JGI IMG/M metagenome (GOLD analysis project Ga0335075, IMG submission 206723) | Soil microbial communities from Loxahatchee National Wildlife Refuge, Florida, United States - Lox_Sample_2.4 | ecosystem: Environmental > Terrestrial > Soil > Wetlands | place: USA... | reverse complement strand
TTCGTCAACTCTGTCGAGATCTCCTCGAGCAGTTTTGTGCAAGAGCTAACGTCCGCTGACACCACTGTAAAAGTGTCCGTACTCGTCTGAAGGGCTCGAGCGCGACGGTCGAGGGTGTCGATTTGGACTTTGTCTGTGTTCAATGAGTTGTTCAAGTCGGCGAGGGACGCTTGAAGTGCAGCCGGAGACTGGAGGACATATGGTCGCAGTTTTGAGGACTCTTGCCGAAGGGTGAGCGTGGCAGCTGTCTTGTCTTCCAATATCGCTGCAAGCTCATCCTTTTTCTGGTGGAGACTGTCAAAACGTGACACAACTTTGGCTTGACTATTCTGTAGCTCGAGCAATCGTTGTTTTAGCTCTTTATTCCGCTTGATCTTTTCAGCTACCTGACCCTCTACAGCTTTTCTACTGCGTTTCATCTCCGCGAGGCGAGCTTCCATTTCCTGATTTTCCAAATACAGTGTTTCAATCCTGACTTTGGTGGTCTCAGCCTTATTGAAATGCTCATCAATAACTCCGGTGTGGCTTTCCCTGAATCGTACGAAGTTGATAATATAGCTGAATATCTTGGACAAACGTTCATGAGTCGGCTTTTGTAGGTCTTGGAAAGAGAAGTCCGTGATACCACATTCGAGGAGAAGCTTGCGCAGAGAAACATAGAAGCCCATGAGGTTACGAACATCTGATGGAATGATGTCCATAAATTCGCCACAGATGTCCTCGGCGGCGGCGCGCATCGCAGGGTCGACAGTTTCATGAGTCGCATTCATGAGAAGCTCGGCGAACCATTGGAAGATCTGCTGGATCTGAAGAGGATTGGGCTTTTGGAGATCTGCTGCAGTAAAAGGAACCCCAATATCGCTAATACATCCTGCAATCTCCTTATCTGACTGTGAGGTCCTGTTAGGAATGCGCAGGTTGAAGTTTTGTATACGGGCTGTATTTACCAGACGCATGAAGGCATCACTTTCCTCTTCCTTCTTTCTATTTTGATTCCTTTGCTGGGTATTCGGCGGTGCCATGCTCATTCTTGGATTGAAAGACATTGCGATTGTAGAAAGGCCTTGTCGAGATAATTTTCCTCTGGGATTCAAGTTACAAATTGAAGTTGTTGATACCGATATGGTATCCGAGTGTAAACAAAGCTAATGCGCTAATGCCTTACACCACCGTAACAGCCTGAGTGCCTGAGTCGCCAAGTTAGAAGTACTAGTACGAGGCTCGCTGTTCAATTAGGAACCAGCACTCAAACATTTAAGGCGAGCTGCATATGTACCTTTAAGAACGCAAATAATCCAGTAATGATTCTCCAAACTGTATCGCACTGCATGTTGCCAGTCACTGCTGCATTTTCATTGCTTCTCCCATTTTTAGACTGGTATCGAGGTAGTATCTAGCCGTCATATTCAGCTTGGTACAATATCACACACCGACGAAGTCTCGGTGGACACAAGAGCTGCATGCGAGAACGTTGCCAGCGATCTAGATTGCGGAATAGTTGGCTGAGTCCGCGGTCGGCATGGGAGCTTATACAATCAATAATGATGCATACGTCCTGTATTCATGTACTCTGCCCTTGCATTCGCCGCGGAAACGATTGACCAGCCTACCCAGGCACGCCATTGAAGGCGACGTAAAAAGTCTTGCATTCCTTTATCTCATCAGATGAACACCATTAGCTCCACTTGCACCATGCGAGCGGTAGGCGTATTCCCATACCTTTAAATACCCAATTTACTTCTCGGAGGCCGCAATTTGGAGAAGCTAAACGGCGAACATGCAGGAAATGGATCCCCAAAAAAAAACATGAAACATCGGCTTTGGCGACCCTCTCATGATCAATGGTTGCTTGGACGGCAGTTAACACACCAAGTTATGAGCTGGGACATGGAGGTCTCCGTCATTCCTTCCTAACGCCCAATAGAGATGCTTCCATGGCTGGTCATCTAAAACCCGAGGATCAGCAGATTGCAGCTCCATTTCCCTTTCGGAAGACCAGTGGCCAATGACGTTTACGTACCAGTCGGCCATGAAAGTTGGCAGAAAATCTCCCTCATCCTCAGGCCAGCTTCTCGAACAAAAACCGTCATGCTAGACGACGCGGTATGAAGTAATGTGGCTTTCGGAGACATATCGAGCCAATTGCGAAACATCTGCCGTGGCTCCTCTAACCCAATGCTGTGGCTGAAGCCCCGCGATCGTCGTCCTCGCAGGTTACTGTCCCGGCCGCCAGGCCTGCTTGTGCTCGCTTTCATCATAGCTTGGAGACCATTGAACAATAAATGATACATAAGGCAGGTACCCCATCCGTACTTAGCCAACTCATACATAGGATACGTAGATAAAGCTGCTGCATAGGTTTCAATAGTCGAAACGTGCATTTCCAATTACAGTAGCATTTATGCATGGGATGCAATGACGGTGCCTCTTCCAGGAGCCCTGTAGATACTTAACCGCACGCTGTGGCGTTTTCTGCTCCGAGTTTTTGACTGTACGGGCCTTGTACTGTTCCGAATCCTCGTACCTTTAAGCACTATCTCCGGCTGTTGGTTGGGGCCAGTGGGGGGCCTAAAAGATGCTATTTATTCACCACACAGGCCTGGGAGGGTGCCTTGCCTAATTATTGATCTTCATCCTTGGCCTTCTCCATTGTGTGTCTTCTGGGCTTCATTGTGCGGGGGAGCGAGTCTTCAGGGAGAGAAAGAAAAGGAAATGCATCATATCGCCAGCGTGTCTGTTTGATGACTTGCAAGGTTTTTTAAATACATGGGTTCCGTACTGTGGCATAGCATTCGTCATCTGGCCAGCGTTAATATCCGTCCCGCACTCTCATCTGATAGGGAGCTTGAATTATAATTCCGAGTGACTGGCTCATCCGTCATAGCGAAAAAGGCTGAAGACGCTGGCCGGCGACCCTTCGACCACCCATTCCGCAGCCTAACCCCTGCATACATCACCGACTTCTAGAGGCATGCAACGCATGTACGTGAGGGGACCCTACCTGGTCTTGCCTGACGCCCTCAGTCCTTACATAAGGTCGCCATCATACCATCTTCGCCACCACTGCCAATTCGTACCCTTTTCTGGCCTTTACTCCTGTCATCACGTATGACCTCCCTATCCTATCACTATACAAACTCACTCGCATATCCTCTTACACGTCATTCGCTGCGCCTGTTTCATTTCAAGTGCCGAGTTCACCAAAGCCGCGCAAACGAAGCTCTCCACACTACTGTCGGCATAGAGATTAAAACCATAATAGGCTCTACCTCGCAAACCGCAGGCGCTATACGTTAACAATTGTGCATACAAATTTCGATCAAGCAGCCATGGAAATTCTGGATAGCATATAGCAAGAAGACGTTTACATTGGGGATTCGAGTCGCATTTACACAGCGTCTTCACCTCACGAATGGGAAGATGGGAATTTGGCCATTTCGAAGGAAGACCAGTCGCAAGAGAAAGAACAGCGAGGCGGCTTTAGCTTCAGAGCCCATCATGCGCGCGCAAAGAGATCCTGCGGGGCAGGATGCCACTCCCTCCGGACTTGATCGTGAGAAAGGCGCAACTCTGAAAAGCACTGCGAGATCAGGAAGGAATGGCAAGAAATTACAACGGGATCCGGAGAAAAGGCGCACGTATAGCTTCTCGCCGGGTCGCAATGATACCATTCGAGTCCCGAAAGATATACACCAGACACACCCGGTTCCTCCTATACCACCGAATGTCTCCAGCAAATCTGATGGAGGGCAGAATGGTGAGCAGGAGTGGCGGAGAGTGCCCACCCTGCACAAGAGAAGCGCACAGGATCTGCCTCGACGCAAGTCAAGTAAGAAACGGAAAGAAGAACACGATCGTGAAGCGGAGATCAAGGCTATGAGCGCGACCATGCCTATGCCTACTCGAGCAGCTACGGAGTATGGACTAGCAGGGAGACCAATGAAGAGGGATACTACGAAGGCACGAGCTGGACTGAGCCGAAATCTCACAAACCCTGTGTCCAATGTCTCTCTACCTACCGCAGAGTCTTTATACTCCGCAGACTCGGGTTCAGAACAGCATACGTCATACAAGCTAAAAGGAATCGATCTCTTCTCGCCTCATCCCACAATACGATACGCCGAAAATCCTCGTTATGCAGTCAGTCGTGGTGTTAATTCATCGGGCTCTGGCTCACGGAGATTGCCAGATCGGGAGCATATATCCGAGGAACTGCTCAACGCGAATAACAGAATAGACGACCTTGCAGATGATCTTGATGCTGGGTCTTTAAGGGAGCTGATGGAGCGTGATCAAAGAAGGAGGGAAAGGAAGAAGATCGCGGATCAGAAGCGGACCGAACGAAAGCTCGCGAGAAATGCTGAGCGACAGAGACTTGCGGAAGCAGAAGCAGCAAGAAATGGTACGCAACCACCGCAAAACATGGAGCGAGGTGTAATTGGACGAGAGCTTGTGGGCTTGGGCATTGAAGGGTCGCCACCCTCCATTAAGAGGAAGGCATCAGATGCATCGTCCAGGAAGCGAGGTGTAATTGGACGAGAGCCTGTGGGTTTGGGGGTTGAAGGGCCGCCACCGTCCAGCAAGAGGAAGGCATCAGATGCGTCGCCGAAGAGACAAGACAAGGATCCAGCAGAGGTGGATCCTCAAGCCTCGCCCACCAGCGTGCAAAATCCATTCAGCGACTTTCAACGTAGCGATAGTTTGCCGCCTACAGAACCTAGCTCACCCGTGGATGAGGGCGAGGACCTGGAGATTGGGACAGCTAAAGTCGCCCGTTTATCTAGAGCCAGCATGTCTCCACCCTCTTCACCGAAAGGACATGTCCGTGGTGCTTCTAACATCTCTGAGATGATAGACCTTACCAAGGCCGGAACTCGAGCAGAAAAAGCAGAACCGAAGAGGGAGGGTTCGGACTGGGGCAGTCGTCAACACCAATCTTGGACGTCTTTCTTTAGGCGTAGTACGAAGGCCAAGCGAAATTCTACTCCAACATCGTTCTCGAATACCTCACGAGATTCAACTTCAACACCAACCAGCCAGGCCCCAGCGTCAAGTCTTACTCACGCTCCTCGGTCCTCCGTATCATCAAGCGTGCCAAAGCGTACTATGTCGCGGTTTAGGGAAGATCTCCCGGAGCTTCCACTGTCACCTCCAGATTCTAGAGTTCAGTCTCCTGAAGCTGATGTTGTTCCGCCAATCCGAACGGGATATTCTGACAAGAAAGGTGGAGGGCGAGGATCTGTTGAAAACCCCTTCGTCGAGACATCCATTCGCCGGCACGATACGCCAACAAGTGGTTATCGCTCGCTTGAACAGGCATCTCGTCTTCGTAATGAAACGCCTACGAGCGGCCACCGCTCGGATGTTCCTTCACCTGAACCGAGTGCTGTTATGTCACAATCACTTGCTTCGATTGACTCTGAAGGTTCTTGGTTGTCAGGACGCCCGAGGGCTGGTTCGAAACGAAGCTCAGCACAGCAAGCGTCTCACCAAACACGTGATAGTGTCAGCTCATTACAGAAGCGATATAAAGAGTACTCTGAATCAGCAGAGGAGCTTGGAATTGCTGATGACGAATATTTTAGTCGTTTGACGCCCGGGCCTGAAAATGCCTTTGGTAAAATAAACAAACGGAGAGCGAGTGGAAATCCCATGCCTTCCAGTGACGAAGAAGACGGTGATAGTGTTATAGGCCCTGAGGATTCAACAAAATGGGGCGCTGTGGGAAGGCAACCTACAGTGGTTCATCATGAGCCGCGAGCCAAGTCACGGGAGGGTTTGCTTAACGACTATGAGAACGAGTCTCCAAGTGATCCACCAGGGGACACACCTCGAGAACTCGTTGATAGGAACAGCTATGGGTTTGATGGCAAAAACAAGCCTCTGCCTGAAGATCCGGGTATTGAAAGAGCATCCAGCGTCAATTTAGGCAAGGGTCACGCCAGACGTATCAGCGCCGGGAGTGCTAGATTATTGGACCTAAAACCTCGAAAGTCCATGGATGCAAGAACCAGTATATAGAAGCTAGGAGGGCTAGTACTAGCCTAATACCGTGATGGCCAGTGGCATATGATGGGGAGTGGAATGGACAGGGACAAGCACAACCTTCATTTAGCACCATTTTCCTTTGTCGCCGAATATGCCTCGAAAAAGAAAAAAAAAAAAGAAGAAAAAGAGAAAAAAAAGTCACACTCTTTTGGACTTTTCTTCGCCTTAATTGGAACTACAGCTCACAACGAGACTTTCTTTGCCCTGTCTCATCGATCAACGCTTGTCCCTACAGGAAGCTCCTCTTTTGCACCTTCAGACCATATGGCATCGTGGCGAGCTCAGCTAAGGCGAACTGGCTATATTGCAAGCATCAGGACACAGTCTGATAACGTTTCTTATATTTTCGATTTCATTTATGATATCCCCAGCGCATAGATCATACCCTGAAATTCTCTGCTTTGGCTTTGGCTCCGGCGAATTTGTGCTTGGCTTCCAATTGGAAGATGGGCAGGGAATTAGAAAAGGCTTGAAATGGGGGCAGGAAGGCTGGCAGGATGAGATACGATGGAGCCACTCATTTGACCTTCCACTTCAAGGCTATGTAATGATACAACGATTGATTTGATTTTGAGCCCCCTGCAGGGTCAGGAAGGTGCTGGACTGGCAGGTCTGGATATGGGTATACCTTTTTGCTGATGTTGGGAGTGTAGGCATATTAGCTTCCAGATGAATAATACCTGCTTCATCAAAGTTCTTGAAGGTTCTTTGCTTGCTACTTGAGAGAGAGAGAGGGCGTGACGTTAATTTTCTGTCTGGGGGCGATTGAGAATGATTCCATATCTGAGTTTCATGTTCATGTGTGATAGCTTATCGGCCGTACAGCCAAAGCCCGCCAAAAAACACGCCAAGCACGTCATATCCAAGATCAATAATCCGGCAATCATGAGATCTCTCATCAGGGGTCCAACCAAATTAATTCCAAACTTCCGTTTACCCAGTAAAAATATTATGCGGGACATTTTCCACGCGCCACAAAGAATCTTTTCCTTTGCAAAAATCGCAAGGGCCCATCACGTAAGCCGGTCTGTAATGACAAAAAGGGGGGGATCAAATGAGTTAAAATATGTTAAATCATATCGATGATAATCAGCCTTACTGCTCGCTTACGCTCGTAAGCGGAAAGCCCAGGCCCAGCGTCATCGCGCCTAGAAGCATCCACATTATTAGAAATCCGCGCCCAAAGCCCAATCCCGCACCACTAGAACCTGGCCTGTAGCTACCCATTATTGCATAAACACCACTACATCCTTCCATATAAAGCCCCTCCGTCGCTCATCTTCATTACATGTCCTCCTCATTCAGATTCATAAGATCCTTAGTTACTGCACCTACAAGCTTCAAAGTTCCTATCTCGAGACCAAGACTCGTCCTCGTCAACAACAATTACTACTACCCTAGAGCTTCCCCGAGATCTTTTCACAGCACAATAGTTAAAATGGGTGTCCAAAATATTGAAACGTAAGCCTCACCTCCTCCTCCTCCTCCTCCTCCTCCAGCACAGTGACAAGCACAAGCAGAAGAGTTAGCTAACACGCCCAATGCAGCAAAGCCGCCTTCACTGAGGCCGTCAAGAATGGTATCGTCGTCCTCGACTGTTTCGCAACCTGGTGCGGACCATGTAAAGTCATTGCGCCGCAAGTCGTCAAGTACGTGGTCTTCTCCCCCCCTCTCACCCAATGATCCCGCTCCCCAGCTCCATCCATCCCTTGAGAGTATATGCTAACGGGTTGCGCTCCAAAAAATACAGATACTCAGACGAATACCCCTCCGTGCACTTCATCAAGCTCGACGTCGATGAACTCCCCGACGTGGCGCAGGAGCTCGGCATCCGCGCCATGCCTACCTTCCTGATCTTCAAGGACGGCGAGAAGGTCGGTGAGGTTGTGGGCGCCAATCCGCCGGCGTTGAAGGCCGCGATTGATAAGGTGACGGCGTAGAGGAATGTAGATTTGTCACTGTTCTGTTTGGTATGGTACATAGAAAGGAAGAATCACTTGGGTGGATATGGGAGGAGGACATGGTTCGTCATTTGAAATCAATTCTTGCGGGACGTGGGATTATGGGGCGGTTAGCTTTACGCACTGCGTAGCTTGCTAAATGGAAATGCAGTTGTTTCTACATTTTGACAATTTGATATGTGTTGGTTTTGTGATGTGATTCATGTGAGCAAGCTAAAGATTTACGTGTTAAAGGGCAATTGTTCACTATATGGCTCACAAGCATGGTGAAACACTAAATTGGTAAAGCCCCATTGTAATAGTTCAGATCGTTCTTAATGTGTCTTTCTTTCCTCCACGGACAGTGATGTTTGCGAATTGGAACTTTATACGCTGCAAGGTCCCATTTCCACTTGTTTTCTCACTAACCCACACCTGCTACTACGCCCTTTCGCTGTCTCTTGGGGAAATGGAAAGGTTTTTGTTCACAAGGCTCATCAGAGCCTATCAGAACTCATAGTGCCTTGCCTGTGCAGTCTGCCTTTCTCCCATGCCATACTGGCGAAAGAGTGAAATTTAGGAGCTTGCCAAAACCAGACATCGCTTTCCAGAGCGGCAGTTTCCAGCAATCCATCTTGTTCTGGTCCAATGAGAACACTCTCGAGCTTTGCAGTGACTCCCAGATTTTGATTGAGACGAAATACAAACGTTTCAATGACTGTATTCCGCATATATATCTGTGCTCGTGGCTCAAGAAAATCGTGAGAATAGAATGCTAGTTTATTCAGCTTCGGGAAGAGATGCCCATCTGTAAATGGATAGCTGGTGGATATGATATCGATGAACTCGGGAAGCGGAGATTTGGGTACAAGCGCAGCTCTCGCAGACTCACCGTCCAGTTGCGGGCCGCGTTCCAGTGAGTTGGTCCTATCTGGTACCGGCTGAGTGCATAACTGAGTGGATGAAAGTCTCTGTAGCTGCGTCACGTAAGCATATATAACAGTTACTGAACACTAGAAAGGAACGGACATTGCTTTGAGTGATAGCCTTTCAATGGTTTGGATCGTGTTAAGTGACATTTTGGAACTCTTTTCCAGACCACTGAATTCATAAACATTGTTCTGTCTGAAGACCTTGAGAGCTTGGTCATACAGTGCTGGTTCCTGTCGTAGGGCAACCAACATACGCGGTGTTTGGCCCGTCCATTCAAGAGTGAATTGGAAGATGTGATCTCGTATCTCGAATGGGAGCTTATACAGAGTGCAACTGGACTTGAGCTTCCGGGTACGTTGCACACAGGGTTTTCTGGGATACACGGGATATTTCCGCAGGCCAAGGGATGGGACCTTGGGGCTTCCTTTCTCAGGAGATTCCATTGTGAGATCTATTGGAGCATCACTCGAGCCAGTGGGATGCTTTTGGCGATCTGTGCCTTTGAGAGGCTTTGATCGGGGCATATTGAAGCCGAAGGGCGTACGACGAAACTTCTCGAGTACAGTGCCTGAGCTGGAGTCGAATCGAAGTTAGAGATGTCGGATGCTAAGGTACGAAGTGGATGGACTGAAAAAAATGAAGTTTATGAAGAACCACTAGCGTGCAATTGGGTAACTTTCAAAAAGAGAACGATTTCTGCCAAAAAAGGATAAAAAGATAGACCGCTCTCACTCCAATAACCCTGAATAACGGCGTGTGATGTGATGTGATGTGATTTATGACTTTATCACCAGGAGCTAAGTCTGACCTTCTCAATATTTTCCTTGTAATACTCAGCGTATTCGAGAATCCCACTTCACTGCTAGAGCAGCTTATGACTTTGGACACCGATCAACTCCACAAGTTGTCCATGTCATTTTGAAGTGTCGGACCTGAGGTGATAGTTGCCTTCAACATACCTCAATCCTCCAAGCTGCATGCCTCATTTCTCGTTCTAATATTCACTTGATAGAGATCGGCACACCATCCCATCGGCCACATGCTTGTCTTTACGGCTTCACCAGCCCCCGAGCACCACAGAAAGGATCACCTCACTCACAATTCTCAAATCATCACCATCGAGAAAGCAATATGGCAACCACAATTTCATCAGCAGAAAACCCCAAGCCCAGCACTCTCCTCCGAAAATTTCCACTAGAGATCCGTGAAGGGATCTTCAAGCTCACTGTTGGTGACTGGGACCACAAGACGCCCGCTCTTATCACGGCAATTCGCGGTGACCGAGGGATGTATTTAGAGACGATGAAGATCTTCTATAGGATCAACAACACGTTCTTTTCAAGGGGAAGGAATAACTGGGGCGAGGAATTTCCGGATCATTTGTTATCCACCGTCACAAGATGGAAGATCGAGTTCGCGTAATTGTCTCCGTTCTTTTGTTACAGGCCTAGGCTCAAAAAATCTGATGGTTGCCTCAAGGAATCACGACGTAATGACAACAATCAACCCAACCAAAGACTTTCCCAGATTTGCAGTAGCCTGTAAATTGGAACAGGTGCACATTGCGTGTGAACAGATGTTGGATCTGATAGAGAGGATAAATTTCCCGCACCTGACCTCATTTCATAAGGTGGGAACCAGCTCAGTTGGTTTTGGCTTTCTCTTTCAACAGCGGGCGTGGACGCTCTTGATGCGAGATTTGGTTAGCGGGGTTATCATGCTACAGTGGGACGTACGACTGATACCACGCTCTTCTGGGAGGCACCAAAGGGACAGGCTTTGAAGGACCTAGAACCTACGGAATCTTTGAAAGCTATGTACATTCTACAGCTAGCCTTTATGTTTTGAAAATAGCACGATCTAGTTCATTCGTCTCGGCGAAGTATTTAAGGGACTGTTATCGAAGGGTTCCACATTTGATGTTGGAGTATCATTGCATGCTTCTTCAGTCGGCGATGCAATTGAAAAACAGCTTGCACTACGTCCATGTGTGGAACAGCAAAGTTGCAGGCAAGGAGGATATTCAAATATGCTCAGAATCGTCCGGTTGGGCCGCCGGCCATTATCATAGATTTGCATTCAAGGCTCTCTGCTCTCACAGATCTAAATACAAATGAGCAGAGAATTCTTTCAACTTCGTCTCACGTCTTATGCTTTCGCAGTGCTCGTATCATGGCACAAAGCTGCTCTCTCTATCGTCCCGGTGACAACACCTTTGTCAGATGCATTGTAGTGAAGAAGCAAAAGAAAATAATGCCAAATACCCAAAGTTAGGTGTCCCGATAATGCCTGAGCTCTTCAGAGCTATCATCTAGACCACCTGACTGAACCGGAAAAGTAGACCAATCGACGGCCAACATTGTGACGTCTGCCCTCCTCCATACGCCAAGTAATGCTCGCTGAAATGTTGATGCTAATGCAAGACAAAAGGAATATTTGATGACGATGTGCTGTGGCACATAGAACCGCGTGCCAACTTATATGTATAAGGTCTTGATGCCCATGCCCAGATCTATTGGCGGGGGATTCTTATTCACGTTGATTGAAGTAACCTCAAGTTGTCTTGACGCTTGAGCTCCGTTGCGTTTACGCTCCTTCTGCGCCGCCTTCTGTGCCGCTTTTCTCATCTCTACCCGATCCCGAGCGGTTTGTCGTTTTCTTTGTGGGCCGGGCTGCTTCTGGTAGGTTTTGGCAGTGTGTACCGTTATGTGGAGCGGCTTTGACGCCGCGGGTGGCAATATTCTCGTCTGCGAACGACTTCTATCGGAGAACTGCGAAGCTGCATCGTCATTTGTGTCATCTAAATCGGGCTGAAAGTCACCATCACCGTCATCGTCTGATGGAGTGGCCCACTCATCATCGTCCTCAGTTTTAAGTTTTCGAGGAATATCTTTGGGTAAGATTGGTTTATATTGTCGAACAGGCAATTCGATAGCTGGGGTAGGGTTTGCAGCGATGACTGCAGGTTCTTCCTTCGCAGGAGTTGTAGTATGTGGTGCTGTGTCCCTCCTCTCCTGCTCTGCTTTCTCTTTCCGAAGAGCCTTCGTTGCTCGACTCATTCGGCGATCTTGCTTCTTATTCGGACCTACAAGTTCCTCATAGTCACTATCTGGGTCCCGCTCAGTACATGAGCTTCCAGGCTGTGAGGATACGCTCGCTCTCTCTTCTGCATCCAGCAATATTGACACGGCGGTATCGATGTTTCCCTTACTTTCCTCAAGTGTCTTCCTGATAGTTTCGCGGTCGGCAAGGTACGGCAAAGACTGTGTAACAACATTGATCATCCATGGCAAAACATAAGAAACCTTAGCTGCTGCAGCCATGTTCTTGGCATCATCTTCCGGGGAGAGTGCCTTCGCTCGAATATTTGGAAGCCCGGTATGCGGTCCATCAATGTTTCGTATTGATGAGTAGTGCTCCCAGATCTGTCCCATTTGTCAGTACATGGTGCTTCCATAAGACTGAGCCATTTAGAATGACTGTTACCACGACGTACATGGTAAGCAATATGTGCCACAGGTCTGGGCTTTCCTTCATCTGGAGCTGAAACCATATATGCAAAATCGTGTTGATAAATTTTAACGTCAATCCCAAAGGCTGCGGCAAAGGCTGAAATTTCCATGTTGTCACCGTATGTACCTCCACGAGCCATTGAACCTAGATGACTCTCGAAAACACGATCTATTTCTTCTGGAGTAGGCGGCGTAAAAGAGGCCGGAGTTGAATACACGCCTGCATTCTTTCGCTTTGGATTTCGACGTTGTCCTCCACCGGGATGAACATCAATAAATTGTTTGTAGTACGAGGCGTGTTCTCGCATGTACTCAATTACCCGCGCCCTGATCTTGTGGTGGTCATTTTGGTGACCATAAATCTGGTCGGACAAGGCATTAAATAAGCAGTTCCCTGGACCAGAGCAGGAAATATTAGCTACACATTCTCCTGAAAGCTAAGCCTTGTAGGGAGAGGGGGAGAATACCATCCCCGTTGATGTCTGCGGCGTAGAGATTGTATGCAGCAAGCAAAGGGAACTCGTCCGAGGCTCCACCCATAGCGGGCGAGGCAACGGTGCAAAGCGTGAAGCTGGAAGAGTATTGAAGGACTGCATCAATGTGTAGAGGGGAATGACAAGAAATATGTAAGGCTGGAAGCTGTTAGGAGGAAGTGGGCAAAGTGAATCAGTCCAATCTTTGAATCGGACTGACGCATTGCCCTACCCGTGCACGCCGTGAATAGGCAAGACTGTCGTCAGTTGTTTTGGCGAGCGACTCACTCGGGCGGATCGGCCTGGCAGGTAACCAACTATGGACTGATCCGCCAGACGCCACGCTACGCTGTCAGCCGCATTTCAACAGGCAGGAGAGAAGAGACGTTGAAATGGAGTTGGAGTTGGAGCTGGAGCTGGAGCTGGAGCTGGAGCTGAAAGTTCATCCGCACTATTTGTTGAGTTCTTTGTCTTGCTCATTTGTCTTTGTTGCTGCACTGTTTGCATGTACGCTATTCTATCTGAAGCTTAAGGTATGCAGGCGCCATGACCTGTCGGTTTTTGGCGAAGACAGATTCAGCAATCAAGTCTGCCCCTGGGGATCAATAAAGGAGAGGCTTCAAAAGTCTACGAACCAAGCCTTCCTTTAACCCGTACATGGTTGCGCACTGTTCTTACCTCCAGTGCATCGAGCAGGATCTGGTTTCTGGTCGAACTATGTAGCCATAGCAGGTCTTATATTCACTCAGAAGGTTTGGAAAGGCTGTCATGGACAATCCCGTTATATAGTGTGACTCCACTTATCGCCCCGCTTGCAGATCATTCTCAAATGTCCTCCTTTGATGTAGAACTCCAAGACTATTTACTTATCAAATAGCCTTGTTCCTAACATCGATACACTAGATTATTGATTGTAGTATTACGACTTGATAATTCAATCGTAATTCCCCATCTGCCCGCGCGCGCTGGAAAACCCTGCGCCCCTGCAAGGCCTAACGATATTGTCGAATCATCATCATGGCCAATATTGTGGTCATAGGGTTTGCGGACCTCCTTGGGCCACTTGGTCCAGTGAAACGTTCTACTTCTGATGTGTTTGCAGCGCTGGCGTGTCGGGGCTTACCACTGCGCTTCTGCTATCAAGAAACCCGAGATACTCGGTGACCATTGTTGCGAAACATATGCCCGGAGACAACGATATTGAGTACACGTCTCCGTGGGCCGGTGCTAATTACCAGCCGTTAGTAGTACTTCTTACTTCAGTACAGCAATCGCAATGTTAACATGGACGCAGATTTTCGGACGAAGCAAATAGCAAATGGGAGAAGAATACATGGCCAGAGCTAGCTCGACTTGCTAAAGAAGTACCAGAATCTGGCATTCATTTCCAAAGTATATCTTTTACATTCTTTTTATTGCCTCTGCTGATCTGTTAAAGATGTTGTTCTCTATAATCGCAAGAAAGATATAGATTCTGCCGCTGGTCAACTGTTGAAAGATCTTCATTTAACCAGCCCGTGGTTCAAGGACGTCGTCCCAGACTTCAGAGTTCTACCAGCCCAAGATCTACCAGTTGGTATAGATTCGGGTACAGCTTTCATTTCTGTGTGCATCAACACTGCCATTTATCTTCCTTATTTGGTCAGTCAATGTGTCAAAAATGGAGTAGTCCTCCGGAATACTGTTCTCTCGCACATATTAGATGCTGCAAGCCTGCATCACTCAGGGGGGAAAGCCGATGTCGTTGTTAATTGTACGGGCCTTCTTGCGTACAAGCTGGGAGGCGTCATGGACAAGGACGTGATCCCCATTAGAGGCCAAATTGTTCACGTCAGGAACGATCCTGGAGTTATGATGGCAACATCTGGTACTGATGATGACGAGGATGAGATGTGCTACATCATGAAGCGAGCTCTGGGGGGTGGTACAGTCCTAGGTGGAACATATCAAAAGGGCAACTGGGATCCACAGCCCGACCCCCAACAGGCAATAAGAATCATGAAGAGAGCAATTGAAGTTTGTCCAGAACTTACCGGAGGGAAGGGTATTGAGGCCTTGGATGTTATCCGTCACTGGGTAGGTTTACGACCCTATAGAATAGGCGGAGCGAGGATTGAAAAGGAGAAAATAAACGGCTGTTGGGTAGTTCACAATTATGGCCATGGGGGCTGGGGTTATCAGGCTTCTTACGGGTGTTCTGAAGAGGCGAAAGACTTGG
>Ga0335075_10009153_pt1 | contig 15124 bp, 15 predicted proteins | sample Lox_Sample_24_FD_206723 | JGI IMG/M metagenome (GOLD analysis project Ga0335075, IMG submission 206723) | Soil microbial communities from Loxahatchee National Wildlife Refuge, Florida, United States - Lox_Sample_2.4 | ecosystem: Environmental > Terrestrial > Soil > Wetlands | place: USA... | reverse complement strand
GAACATCGACACCGTGCCGACCAGTCGCTACGTCCTGAAAACACCGTTCGAAACATGAGGAGACACCGGTGATCCTGCAGAGCGAAGACCACAACCGGGTGCGCACCCTCACACTGAACCGGCCCGAGGCGCTCAATGCGTTCAACGAGGCGCTCTACGAAGCGACCGCCGAAGCACTGGCGTCAGCGGCCGACGATTCCGATATCGCTGTGGTGCTGTTGACCGGGGCCGGACGGGCCTTCAGCGCCGGCAACGACCTCAAAGAGATGCAAGCCCGCATCACCGATCCGCAAATGGCCCGTCAGGGATCGCATTTCACCACGATGATCGACGCGCTGACCCGGTTTCCCAAACCGCTGATCTGTGCGGTCAATGGCGTCGGGGTCGGGATCGGCACCACCATCCTGGGCTACGCGGACCTGGCATTCATGTCGTCGACAGCTCGACTGCAATGCCCGTTCACCAGCCTGGGCGTCGCGCCGGAAGCGGCATCGTCGTATCTGCTGCCGCAGTTGGTGGGCCGGCAAAACGCCGCCTGGCTGTTGATGTCCTCGGAGTGGGTAAGCGCCGACGAGGCACTGCGAATGGGGTTGGTCTGGAAGGTGTGTGAGCCGTCCGACCTGATGGCCGATGCCCGCCGGCACGCCGAAATCCTTGCCTCTCGGCCGATTTCGAGCCTTGTCGCGGTCAAACAGACGATGGTCGAACCGACTCACGCGGAAATCGCAGCAGCAACCGCTCGGGAAAACGCCCAGTTCGCCGAGCTTTTAGGTGGACACGCGAACGCAGCGGCGCTGGCGGATTTCACCGCCAAACGGGGCAACTGATCGCCTACGAACCGGCGGGCTGCAACTGCGCGGCCGCGGCGATCATCGCCCGCAGCGTGCGCCGGCAACGTCCGCAGTCGAGGCCGGCTCCGCACGCCGCAGCCACCTCTTTAGACGTCGACGCCCCGCGGGCCACCGCGTCAGAGACGGATTGGCTGGTGACACCCTCGCACAGGCACACGTACATCAGGGAACCCCCACAATCTGGGTCACCGACAGCCGCATTGCCCGCATGTAGGGAAGTCTAACCTAACTTAGTTCGCGAAGGCTATCCTTACTTAGCCTAGCCTTTGACCAGCGCTTTTAGTGAAATTGAAGCGCCCACGCCACCCAAATCAGCACGCCGACAGCCGCTCGCTGGACTAGATTTGAGGTCGGCATGCCGGTGACGTTCCAGCCCAACCCGCCGTCAATCGCCGCGACTCGAAACCGTGCCCAGGGGAGAATTAAGGAGCGATCATGCAAGGTGAACCTGATGTTTTGCGCCTTCTCAACGAACAGTTGACCAGCGAGCTCACCGCGATCAACCAGTACTTCCTGCACTCCAAGATGCAGGAGAACTGGGGTTTTACCGAGGTGGCTGAACACACCCGCGCCGAGTCGTTCGACGAAATGAAGCACGCCGAGGCGATCACCGATCGCATCCTGCTGCTTGAGGGGCTGCCGAACTACCAGCGCCTCTTCTCATTGCGCATCGGGCAGACGCTGCGCGAGCAGTTCGAGGCCGACCTGGCGATCGAACACGAGGTGTTGGACCGGCTCAAACCGGGCATCATTATGTGCCGCGAAAAGCAAGACACCACCAGCGCCAACCTGCTCGAGGGGATTGTGGCCGACGAGGAAAACCACGTCGACTATCTGGAGACCCAACTGCAGCTGATGGACAAGCTCGGCGAAGAGCTCTACTTGGCCCAGTGTGTCTCGCGGCCGCCGACGACAGGACAAGCCGGCCACTGAGCGCACTACTCAGCACGCCGCTGGAAAGGCAGGCATGACAGCGCAGATCGCTGCCACGCCAGATGCCGAATCCGGCAGCACACTAATCAGTCCGCAGCGCCGCAATTTCGTCTTCCTGGCGATCATGCTGGGGATGCTGCTGGCGGCGCTGGACCAGACCATCGTCGCCACCGCGCTGCCGACGATCGTTGCCGACCTGGGCGGGGCGGGCCATCAGTCGTGGGTTGTCACCAGCTATCTGCTGGCGTCGACGATCATCACCGCGCTGGCCGGCCGGCTCGGTGACCTGTTCGGCCGCAAGCGGGTGTTCCAGGGCGCGGTGACGTTCTTTGTCGTCGGATCGGTGTTGTGCGGAAGTTCGCGATCCATGGCGATGCTGGTCGCGGCCCGCGCACTGCAGGGTCTCGGTGGTGGCGCCATTACCGTCACGGCCACCGCGCTGATCGGTGAGGTCATCCCGCTGCGTGACCGCGGCCGCTATCAGGGCGCCATGGGCGCGGTGTTCGGTGTGACGACCGTGATCGGTCCACTGCTGGGCGGCTATTTCACCGACCATCTCAGTTGGCGGTGGGCGTTCTGGATCAACGTGCCGGTCTCGATTGTCGTGTTTTTCGTTGCGGCTGCGGCGATTCCGTCGCTGGCTGCGCGCGTGAAACCGATCATCGACTACACCGGCATCTTGTTCGTCGGCCTGGGCGCGACCGGTCTGACGCTGGCAACCAGTTGGGGCGGCACCACCTATCCGTGGAAATCCGCGACGATCATCGGGCTGTTCGTCGGCTCCACGATGGCGCTGGGCGTTTTCGTCTGGGTCGAAAGCCGTGTCGCCGCACCGATCCTGCCGACCCGTCTCTTCGGCAGCCCGGTATTCAGCGTGTGCTGTGTGCTGTCGTTCGTGGTCGGGTTCGCCATGTTGGGGGCGCTGACCTTTCTGCCGACCTACATGCAGTTCGTCGACGGTGTCTCGGCGACGACGTCAGGACTGCGCACGCTGCCGATGGTGGCCGGGATGCTGTTGACGTCTGTGGGCAGCGGCGTGCTGGTCGGCCGAACCGGCCGCTACAAGATCTTCCCGGTCGCCGGGACCGCGGTGATGGCGCTGGCCTTTCTGTTGATGTCGCGGATGAACCCATCCACATCGGCGCTGCTGCAATCGCTTTACCTGTTCATCCTCGGTGCCGGCATCGGCCTGTGCATGCAGGTGCTGATCCTGATCGTGCAGAACACGTCAAGCTTCGAAGACCTCGGCGTCGCCACCTCGGGGGTCACGTTTTTCCGGACCATCGGAAGTTCTTTCGGCGCGGCAATATTCGGCTCGCTGTTCACCAACTTCCTGCACAGCCGCATTGGTCCGGCGATCGTGGCCAGCCACGCATCCCCGGCGGCGGCCAGTTCGCCGGAAGCCTTGCACCGGCTGCCTCGTGCGGCGGCCGCCCCAATCGTGAGCGCGTATGCCGCGTCACTGACCCAAGTGTTTTTGTGGGCGGTTCCGGTCGCGCTGGTCGGATTTGTCCTGGCGCTGTTTCTTCGCGAAGTCCCGTTGCGCGAGATCCGCGGCAACGCCGCCGACATGGGTGACGGGTTCGCGATGCCGACCGCTCAGTCACCCGAGGAGATGTTGGAGACCGCGATCGGGCGGCTGTTGCGGGGTGAGCCAGGGATGCGGCTGCGCAGCATCGCCATGCGGCCCGATTGTCAACTCGACGTCGCCGAATTGTGGGGGTTGTTGCGTATCAACCGTTCCCAGCGAGCATTCGGCATTGCCCGGATCACCGACATCGGTGAGCAGTTGGGCATACCGTACGAAGTTCTCGAGCCCACTTTCGATCGCCTTGTCCGCCGCGGTTTCGCGCGACGCGACGTCGACCGGCTATGGCTGACCCCACCCGGGATGCGTCAGGTCGACTTCGTCTCGACGCTGCTTCAGGAGTGGATCGTCGACAAGCTCGCGCGCTCGCCCAACTTCCAGGGCAGCCCCGACCGCGCTCAGGTCGAGGCCGCGCTGAACCGGATTGCCCACCGGATCGTCGTTCAACCCGACTGGGGTGAGGATCGACGGCGGCTGTCGACCGCTGCCACGGAACGGATTCCTAGGCCCATTCCCAGCGATTCCGGGCGTACCACGTCGCGGTGAGACTAAAGCGGAACGGCTGGACGCGATCGCGTTCTATTGCTAGTGGCCATCTGGCTGGCGGGACCGGTCGGGCCTCGCCAGCCAGAGCGACCGAGATCAGAAGAGCGAGCTCGAACCCACCAAGCCGTCAATGACCGAGTCGAGCGGGTTGAACGCGGTGGGGTCGAGCGCGCCGATCACATCGCTAACCGAATTCGCAGCGCCCACAGCCGCGGCGCTTGTGGTGTCACCTGCCAACGAATTCACCAAATCGACAACGGACGGCTCGAGAGATTCATCAACAAAATAGAAAACGCCGGTGGGCCCGAACAGGTAGTAGTCAAGGTACCAGCCCACGTCCCCAACCAGGCCTGCCGGTGAGCCCGTGGAGGTGAACTGCTGCGGGTCCAATGCGTCGATCAAGTAGCTGATCGCATCCGTAGGGGAGACATTGGTCGGGACAGTCACGGCCGCGTCGGCGGCACCCGCGGCGCCCAACGCGCTCAGGTCGAGTGCCCCGGCCAACGAGCTGACCGCATCCGCATCGGAGACGTCCGCGCCGGCCACGGGTGCGGTGCCCATGCTGAGCGACGTGGCAATAGCGGCGGCGCCGGCGGCCGTGCCAAAACCTAACGCTATCCGGCGGCTGTGCTGCGCTAGGGTACGAGCGTTCCGACTCATGTGCGAGCTCTCCAATCGGTATGTGTCGATATGGTCGATATGGACGTGCATGGGCTGGCGGCCCCATCGCCGGCGTCTCGCACACGAGCTTTTAATGCCCAACGCCCGACGGTTCACCGACCGCACGAGCGTATATCAAAAGACGCTGGTTATGTATGTCGATTCTGCACGAGCCTGAGTGTCTATTAGTGACCGCTTAGGCTGCATTCAGGAGAAAAATTGGGGTCGAATGGCCTAACAACAGCGCAGGGCGCCAACACGGCTCGTCGCCACACCATCCCTGCGTTACGTTGCCATGCAGTAGGTTTCGGTTGAAGAAGCCTCCAGAATCGTATTTGACGATGTGCTGAGCATGGGCTCTGTTCGACCCGTGAGCACGGTATTCCGTACGTGTCTGGAAATTGAATAGAATTTGACGTATATCTAACGTTAAGGTTGCGAAGAAGGGGTGCCATTTGTCGATCAACGTGACCATAAAGCCCGATCGGGCAACGGCTCGACGGGCGTCTCGAAACGTTTCGGGGTTTCGGGATACGACAGCCGGAGGCGTACCATCTCGCCATGAGCCGCATCGGAACATTCCCTGACGACGACCTCGCCGGCTGGGTCCTGAAGTCTCCAGACTTGGGCGGCGCGATCGGCGCGTTCGCCAACTCGGTCTACAACCACAATCGGCTGCCGATGCGGACCCGTGAACTCGCACGGACGGTCATCGCCCACGACAACGAATGCGAAGTGTGTGTCAACACCCGCGACGCCGACGGACCCGCCGCGGGGGTGGACGAAGAGCTGTACGAGCATGCGCGCGAGTGGCGCACCTGGCCCGGATACAGCGACCAGGAGCGCTTGGCCGCCGAGTTCGCCCACCGATTCGCCACCGAGCACGCAAAGCTGCGCGATGACGAGGACTTCTGGGCCCGTTGTGGCGAACATTTTTCCGAAGAGTTGCTCGCCGACCTGGCGCTGTCGTGCGCGCTGTGGATAGGAATGGGACGCGTGCTGCGGACCCTCGATATCGGCCAATCCTGCAAACTCACGCTGCCGAGCCGGGTCTGACCCACCGGGCCCGCCCGGCGCATGACCACCGCACCGCTCGCCGCCGCGGCCATCGCACAACTTGAGGCCGAAGGGGTCGACGCGGTCATCGGCACGGTGGTGAATCCGGCCGGGCTAACCCTGGCCAAGACGGTACCGATCCGCCGTACCAACGCATTCGCCGATCCCGGTCTGGGCGCCAGCCGGAGCTGGCATGGCTTCGCCATCGACCAGACCGGCATCGCGTTCAGCGAACACATCGGTGTCGTTGGCGATCAGCGCATCCGAATTGACCTGTCGGCGTTGCGCATCGTCGGCGACGGATTGGCGTGGGCGCCCGGCTCATTCTTCGAGCAGGACGGCACGCCGGTGGCTGCATGCAGTCGCGGAACGCTCGGCCGCATCGAGGCGGCGCTCGCCGAAGCCGGGGTCGAGGCGTTGGTCGGTCACGAGATCGAATTCCTTTTGGTCAATCCGGACGGCCGCCGGCTGCCGTCGACGTTGTGGGCGCAGTACGGACTGGCCGGTGTACTCGAACACGAGGCGTTCGTCCGTGATGTCACCGCGGCAGCTTCGGTGTCCGGTGTCGTCATCGAGCAGTTCCACCCCGAATACGGGGCCAATCAGTTCGAGATTTCCCTGACACCGCAAGCGCCCGTCGCCGCGGCCGACCAGTTGGTGCTGACCCGGCTGATCATCGGTCGTGTTGCCCGCCGCTACGGGCTGCGTGTCAGCCTGTCGCCGGTGCCGTTCGTGGGCGAAGTCGGATGCGGCGCCCACCAACATTTCTCGCTGACCAACTCGTCCGGGGCGCTGTTCTCCGGCGGGTCAGGTGCCTGCGGTATGACGAGCAAGGGCGAGAACGCGGTAGCTGGGGTGCTGCGCGGTCTTGTGGAGGCCCAGGGCATCGTGTGTGGGTCGATCGTGTCGGGCTTGCGACTGCATCCCGGCAACTGGGCAGGGGCGTTCGCGTGCTGGGGAACCGAGAATCGAGAGGCAGCATTGCGGTTCATCGTCGGCGGCCCGGGTAACCCGTACGGGGGCAACGTGGAAGTCAAGGTCGTCGACCCTTCGGCCAACCCGTATTTCGCAACGGCGGCAATCCTCGGACTGGCGCTGGATGGCATCAAAGAGGCGGCCGTGCTACCGCCTGAGGTCAAGGTCGACCCCGCGGTGCTGCCCGAAGCGGAGCGTCGCCGCGCCGGCATCGTGGCGCTATCCGAGTCGCAAGCTAAAGTGATTGCTGCACTGGATAATTCGAACCGATTGCGGACAATTCTCGGCGATCCTGCCGTTGACGTCGTGGTCGCGGTCCGCAACTTCGAGCATGATCAGTACGCCCATCTCAACCGTGAGCATTTGGCCGACAAATTCCGTATGGCCTGGAGTGTGTGACCGTGGCGGCTCTGGCGGACCACATCGCCGGTGTGCCGCTGATCGACCAGCACATGCACGGTTGCTGGCTGGCCGCGGGGGACCGACGCGGTTTTGAGAACAGCCTGAACGAGGCCAACACCGAACCGCTCGCCGAGTTTGACTCCGGATTCGACACGCAACTCGGCTTCGCGATACGAGCCCACTGCGCGCCGCTACTTGGACTACCTAAACACGTTGATCCACAGGAATATTGGGAACACCGCAGCCAGCTCACCGAGGCCGAGCTGGCCCGAATCTTTCTGCCGGCCTCCGGCGTCAGCGACTGGCTGGTAGACACGGGCTACGCCGAGGGCGTAACGGACGTCGCGCAACTCGCCGAATGGTCCGGTAGCCGCGCGCACGAAGTGCTTCGCCTCGAGCAGGTGGCCCAGCAGGCCGCACAAGCGCCGGGGGACTACGCCTCGGCGTTCGCGGAGATCTTGCACCGGCGTGCGTCCACAGCGGTGGGCACCAAATCGATCCTGGCCTATCGCGGCGGGTTCGACGGCGATCTGACCGAACCGTCCGCGGCCGAGGTCGCCGACGCCGCCGCCCGATGGCGCGACAGCGGCGGCGTGCGTCTCGACGATCGGGTGCTGCTGCGCTTCGGGCTCCATCAGGCCCTGCGGCTGGGTAAACCGCTGCAATTCCATGTGGGCTTCGGCGACCGGGAGTGCGATCTACACAAAGCCAATCCGCTGTATCTGCTGGACTTTCTGCGCCACTCCGGTGACACGCCGATCGTGCTGCTGCACTGCTATCCCTACGAGCGCGAGGCGGGCTATCTCGCCCAGGCGTTCAACAACGTCAATCTCGACGGGGGCCTGTCCATCAACCACCTGGGTGCCCGGTCACCGGCATTCATCGCCCGGCTGCTGGAGCTGGCGCCGTTCCGCAAGATCGTCTACTCGTCAGACGGGTTCGGCCCAGTCGAACTGCACTATCTCGGTACACGTTTGTGGCGCAACGGCATTCAGCGGGTGCTGAGTGAATTCGTAAACAATGGTGACTGGAGCGAAGCCGATGCGATGCGCGTCGTCGACCTCATCGCCCGCGACAATGCTGCCCGCATCTACCGGCTGTAGGCCTCTCTAGCTCCGACGGATGTCACCGGTATTCTGCGCAATCCACATAGGGCTCATGGGATTGGTGGGATCGTTGTAAGGGTTGTAGGGAAAAGGACCTCCCGCCGACGGGGGATTAAGCGTAGGGGTTTGTTGGGGCGGGCAAGGCTCGATAGGCGCGCAAGGTAGCCCCGGACCCACGGGATCGTCTGCGGCATAGCCAGCCAGCGCTGGGCCTGCGCCGAAGCGGGCCGCTCCCATGGCGATCATGAAGACCGCGCCAACCACGACACCCGCTCGCATGACGCCGATGGTAGTGACCGAAGCTATGAATCTCTGACCAGATCCTGTCGGAGTTCGTGTACCGGCCTGCGGCTATCGACTCACCCCGCAAAGATTAAGCACACCGCTCGCAGGGTATAGAAGCAGCATGTCCGGCCTAGCAGGAGCGCTGGAGTGGGCGCGCTCGCAAGTGGCGTCGCGGGTCCCGAAGGCGGACCTCGACCAGCGGGATCCTGACTATATCCGCGACCAGTTGCCACGGACCTGGCTGCTGGCGTCGCTCTACTTCCGGGCCGACGTAACGCACCTGGACCGCATACCCGCCGAAGGGCCCGTACTGCTGGTCGGTAATCACAGCGGCGGCAACGTGCCACCCGACACTTTCGTGTTCACGCTCGCGTTCTGCTCCTACTTCGGTGTCGAGCGGCCCTTTTACCAACTGGCCCACAACCTTGTCGTCTCCGCACCGCCACTGGGCTGGCTGCGCAAGTTCGGCACCGTCGCGGCCAACCACGAAAACGCGCAAATGGCATTGGAATCCGGTGCTGCGCTGCTGGTTTATCCGGGTGGTGACTACGAGGTCTTCAGACCGTCGTGGGAACGCAACAAGGTCGACTTCGGCGGCCGGATGGGCTATGTGCGGCTGGCCCGCGAGGCCGGCGTGCCGATCGTGCCCATCGCCAGTGTCGGCGGGCAGGAAACCGCGTTGTTCCTCGACCGCGGACAGTGGCTGGCCAAACTGCTCTTCGCGGATAAACTTTTGCGGCTCAAGAGTATTCCGATATCCCTGGCACTGCCGTGGGGTCTGAACATCAGCGACTTGGCCGGACACATCCCGCTGCCCGCCAAAATTGCGATCGAGGTGCAAGACCCCATCGATGTCGATGGTGATGACCAGGCGGTGCACGACAAGGTGACGGCGAGCCTGCAGGCTGGCGTCGACCGCCTTGCCGCGCGGCGTCGATTCCCGGTGCTCGGCTGATGCGCGTCGAACGACGCTGCGTGATCGACACCGACCGTGACACGGTCTGGAAGATCGTCAGCGATCCCGACTGCTACCCGTCGTTCATGAGCAACCTGGAGCGGTGGGAGAGCGCCAACGAACAGCCGGCCGGCGTCGGAGCCCGCTACACCGTGCACTGGAAGGTCGGCTCGGTACCGGTGGGCGGCCTGATCGAAGTGGTCGAGTTTGACGACCTGCGCGACCTGGCGTGGGTCGGCATCACCGGTATCAGCCTGCGCGGCCGAATCCGGTTGCGCGACGCGGGGACGAACCGGACCAAAGTGACATTCCGGCTGTCGTATCAGGCGCCCGGCGGGATTTGGGGCTACATCGCCGACCGCGTCGCCGTGCGACAGGTGGGTCGCACCACAGCTGACACCCTCAAACGCCTCAAGACACTGGTCGAATACGGCGACTGACGGTCGGCTCGATAGACGGACTTGATACATGCCGATACTTGACACGTGTCAAGTATCGGCATGTATGGTCATTCCAGCGCAAACCGCGCGGTGGAGGAGGTCGTCATGGCCAACCGCTATCTGCAGGGGTCTTTCGCGCCACTGCAAGAGGAATACACGCTGACTGACCTCGAGGTTGCCGGAACAATTCCGGGCTACCTGGACGGCCGGTACCTGCGCAACGGGCCCAACCCGATCGGCGAGATCGATCCGGAGCACAGTCACTGGTTCATCGGTGACGGCATGGTGCACGGCGTCCGCATTCGTGATGGCAAGGCAGAGTGGTACCGCAACCGCTGGGTGCGCGGCCCCAACGCGGCAAAGGAGCTCGGCGAGCCGCCACCGGCAGCCCATGTCGGCTTGTACGGGCTGGGCTCAAACACCAATGTGATCGGACACGCCGGCAGAACCGTCGCCCTGGTCGAAGGCGGCGAGCCGCAATATGAGCTCACCGATGAGCTGGACACGGTCGGGGTCTGCGACTTCGACGGGACACTCACCGGCGGCTACACCGCGCACCCGAAACGGGATCCGGAAACCGGTGAGCTGCACGCGGTTTCGTATAGCGCGTTTCGCGGCAACAAGGTGCAGTACTCGGTGATCGGGGTTGACGGTCGGGTGCGGCGCACCGTCGACATCACGGTCGCCGGCAGCCCGATGATGCACGACTTTTCCCTGACCGAGCGTTATGTGGTGTTTTACGACCTACCAGTCACCTTCGACGCCCCGATAGCTGCGGCTATGACGGTGCCACGCGGACTCCGACTGTCGGCCCGGTTGATGCTGTCGGCCTTGATCGGCCGGGTTCCCATCCCGGACCCGATCAGCGCCCGCATACACGTTCCGAAGGCCTCAGAACGGCGGTTCCCATATTCGTGGAACCCGAAGTACCCCGCGCGCGTCGGCGTCATGCCACGCGAGGGTGGAGATGCGGAGGTGCGCTGGTTCGACGTCGAACCCTGCTACGTGTTCCATCCGATGAATGCCTTCGACGAGGGCGACACGATCGTGCTGGACGTGGTCCGTTACCCCAAGATGTTCGAGCGCGACCACACCGGGCCCAACGACGGACCGCCCACCTTGGATCGCTGGACCGTCGATCTCGCCGACGGCAAGGTGCGTGAATCCCGCTTCGACGATCGCGCGCAGGAATTTCCGCGTGTCGACGAGCGCCTGGTTGGCAAACGACACAGATACGGCTACGCCCCGACAGCGCTGGAGGGTATCGAAGGCGATGACACCTTGCTCAAGCATGACTTTGTCGGCGGCAGCACCGAGTCGCGTTCCTTCGGCCCCGGAAAGGCGCTGGGGGAGTTCGTGTTTCATCCTTCGTCGCCGGATGCCGCAGAGGACGACGGCGTGCTGATGGGCTTCGTGTATGACCTGCCCACCGATCGCAGCGAGCTGGCCATCATCGACGGGCAGACCCTGCACGACATCGCGAGCATCAAGTTGCCGCATCGAGTGCCCGCCGGATTTCACGGCAACTGGGTGCCGAGCAACGACTAGGCAGCCTCGTCGAGGCTGAAGACCTGCAGGGCAACATCAAATGATGGGCGGGGTGATTGCGTGCGGGTTATGCTCCGTGCGACAAAACGTGTTGGGGGCACGAGGGGACCGGGTGGGAAATCGTGAGAAAAACGGTTCTGATCACCGCGTTCGGTGTGATCGCTCTGTTCGGGTCCGGGGCGGCCCATGCCGACAGCGTTGATGATCCCGGCGTCTTGTCCGGTTCGGATTTGGCGATCATGGTCGGGCCGACCGGCATTGACTACCCCAACGCTACATACATCGCGGACGCCGAGAATCTGTACCTCGAGCCGAACGGGTTCAGCCCCAACGGAGCTGCGGAAGATCTCGCCCTCTATTCGGCCTCCGATAACTTTGGCCCATCGGTGGCCGCTGGCCAAAATGCCCTGACCCTTACCGCAGTCGCCGACTACTACCTGGGCATATTCAATGCCGAGCATCCGTTGACATTGTTCTGTTACTCGCAGGGTGCCGTGGTCTGCAATAACGACGAGCCAACCTTGATCAAGGACGGCATACCGTCCGACGCGATCAAAATCGTTGAGATCGGTGACACGTCCAGCGCGCAAACCGGCTGGGACGGTGCCCCCGGCCCAATCGATGGTTTCCTCGATAACACCGCTGCGCCAGGCAGTCTGACTGCGCTGGGTCTTGATGCTCTCGGGTGGGGCAACCTGGTCGGCGATACCACGCCCAACAACGACTACGACACCTACGTCTACACCCTCTACGGTGACATGTGGGCCGACGTCACTGCCCCTCTCTGCGTGTTGTGCCACGACGCCTATCTGGGACTCACGCCGGCGGAGATCAGTTCTGCTGTCCCGGTGATCGACGGCCTGACGACGTACTTCGACATTCCCGCGCTCTCCACCACCGCGCTGGATAACGCGCTGCTCGCCGCAGTTGGAGCTTTTTAAAAGCGCAACGCCGGCGCGGTCAGCGGTGATCAAGTTCGCATTCGGCGACCTGATCCACCTGGTCTGCGCCTTGCCGTGCTGCCAGATTGTTGAGGTAGCGGTTGCGCGCCAACAGCCTCACTTTGAGGTCCTCGATGAGCGGATCAAGAAACTCGTGTCGGTACTCGCCGTCGCCGACAGAGCGCGCGCTGACGTACATGAAGGTGAGGGTGCCCAGAAAGAAGTTCATGTTTATCAACGCCTGCGGCACCGGCAACGGCACGCCGAACAAAGCTGCATTTGTAAGGCTGTGCTGAGTCCACTGTCGTGCTCATGGCGACCCTTCAAATGGGCGTGGGATGGGACACCGGTGAGCAATTATGGCGCTGCATTTGACGACGTTGTGCAAAATTAAGCCGAAAACTCACGTTGTAGGGGACGCGATCGGCAATGACGGGACTATCGGCGACGGTCACGCTGGTGTATGTACTTGCGTTCAGCACTAGACGTCGCAGACCGCATGGTCACTTTTTCGGCGGAGTCGGAACAGCCCTCGGGACTGCCGGCCTTGCCGCAGTCGGCGTCGGAGTGGCCGTCGTGGTGGCTGTCGTGGTTCTGCTGATATGGCTGTACCGCCGCGCTAAGCGCCGGTGAGGGTTTAACCGAAATCGCAGCCGGGATTGGGGGCATCTTCGGCGAGTGGCTCACCAATCGGATCGATATAGATGATCTCGAGAATTACTGGATCGGTGCCCAAGTTGCGTCCGATGTGCACATGGTCGGCGCCTGCGGGTTCGACGACCGGGTCGCCGACGTTATAGACGCCGTCAACTGAACAGTCGGACACATTGTGAGTCAAGGTGCCCTGCTTGACGACACCGACGAGTTTGCCGTCGTGCCAGTGCCATCCGGTGCTGCCGCCGGGCGAAATGGTGATCTCGCGGGTGATGTAGTCGTAGCCGTTGTTCGTCGACTGATTCAGCAGCACAGCGGTGATGCCGCGACTGGGAGTGGCGGATGCCTGCGCGGGGCAGCATGCCAATGGCAGTGCAGTAGCTGCAGTCCAGACCAAAAGCTGCGTGAGTCCCATTGGACTTCAGCAAATCACAAAATCACTGGAGGTCGGGCGCGATATGGCTGAATGTTCAAACACCGATTACATGGAGGCCGGCTGCCTACTCTCGCTGCATGGACCGCATCTGGCAGTGGGCGTGGAATCGGTATGGAGCAAGGTATTCGTGGGTGATCTGGGTAGTCCTGTTCGCCGTGCTCCTGCCCGGTGACGCTATTTGGTCGTCGTTGGTAGTGGGTTTCGAAAAGTCGAGTCACTACGTCGAGGCCAGCATTGTGACGGTGATCGCGGTTTTGTTGTTGTCCTTCATGGTGGTTCTTCCCGGTAGCCGGCGGTTGCGCGGCGCGGAAGCGTGGGCGGCGGGCCACGAGGTCGATCGTGCAGGAGCACTGCAGGACACTTACACCTGGACTCGCGCGGCTGGTCTTCGAGCGACGGTATTTAGGACTGTTTGGGTCGCAGTGCTTTTGAGCGTTGTCGGTGCGATCGTGGGCGCGAGTGGGCCGCGGCTGATCCAATACGCGAGCCTAGGCGCCGCGTTCGGCATTGGCTCGACATTGTTCGCTATGCACAGCTTCATAGAACCCGCACTGCGGCCAGCCAGGACAGCCCTGGCCGGTGACACCGAGATCGGTGACTCGCTTCCCCGCTCACGCCCAACCTTCGCCGCGTGGGTGAACTTGTCTGTGCTCGCGGCGGCGTTCGCATTCGCCCTCACGGGCGCAATGCTCGCGGCCACGTTCGATCGAGTTCGCGACGTACCTGTGCTCTGCGTAGCGATCGCATCCGCACAAGCGCTTTTGTATGCGCTACCGATCACCGTCGGCGCCGGTTTCGCAGGGTCGTTGCTCCCAATACGCGACCTCGCGGAGGGAACTCAACGAGTTGCGGCGGGCGATTACGGCCGACGCCTGCCCGTAGTTCAGGACGATGACCTCGGTGCGCTGGCGGCGTCGTTCAACCGTATGCAGTCGGGTTTGGCTGAGCGGCAACGACTTCAAGCAGCATTCGGGACCTACGTCGACCCGGCCCTGGCAGCGCGGCTACTCGAGCAGGGTGACAATGTCTTCACCGGCGAGCGCCGCGAGGTCACCGTGATGTTCGTCGACGTCCGCGATTTCACCCCGTTCGCCGAGGCCAACACCGCCGAGGACACCGTTTCCCGGCTCAACGCCCTGTTCGAAATTGTGGTGCCCGCCGTCGTCGGGGCCGGAGGCCACGTCAACAAGTTCCTCGGCGACGGCGCGCTGGCCGTCTTCGGTGCCCCCAACGACCTTGCCGATCACGCCGACGCCGCGGTGACCGCAGCGGTGCTGATTCACCACCGCGTCGCCGAACGATTCGGCGGGGAGCTACGTATCGGCATCGGCATCAACACCGGCAAAGTGATCGCCGGAACCATCGGCGCCGGCGGCAAGCTGGAGTTCACCCTCATCGGTGACGCCGTCAACGTGGCAGCCCGCGTCGAGCAACTCACCAAAACCACCGGCGACGCAATTCTGCTCACCCAGCAGTGCGTCGACGCGCTGGCGTCTCGACCACCCGGACTCACCGACCGCGGATCGCATGTCCTGAAAGGAAAATCAGCCGCCGTGCAGGTCTTCAGCCTCGACTAAGCGAGCAGCGGTCAGATAAGCCCCGTCGCGTCGAAGCCACGACGTGTCCGCCGTCGCCAGATCTTCCAACCACGGTCAAGTCCACGGACGTGGTGTATGACGTCGTCGTGTGATTCTTCGATGTGATGGTTTAGGCGGTCAGTGCCGCGGGGGTGGCCTCCTGTTCGGTCG
>Ga0335075_10009151_pt1 | contig 15125 bp, 14 predicted proteins | sample Lox_Sample_24_FD_206723 | JGI IMG/M metagenome (GOLD analysis project Ga0335075, IMG submission 206723) | Soil microbial communities from Loxahatchee National Wildlife Refuge, Florida, United States - Lox_Sample_2.4 | ecosystem: Environmental > Terrestrial > Soil > Wetlands | place: USA... | reverse complement strand
GCGGCGTGGGGCTCCTGGTACCGCGGCTTCCCAGAGCCCGGCGGGCAGGTGCTCGACGAGGAAGATGGTTACGCGATTGTTGGTCTTCCACGCGTTGAGGATGGAATCCCGCATCGAATCCTGCAGCTTAGGCGGAGAAGGCATACCGCACCTCTTGAACAAGGCAAGCTGAATCCCATCGTCAGAGTTTAGTCAAAGAAGGGAGATTCAGGAGCAGGCCGACGAGGAAGCTGGACACGACGAACACGTCTGCCACTCTGTCCTTCAGGGTTATGACGAAGGCGATCATGCTAAGCAGGATTCCCCACTTGACGGCCTCCTTGCGGAACGCACGTCTCCAAGTGGAGACCGGATGGGACGGCGGCCGGTTGTTCTCGCGCCGTATGAGGCGAAATATGCGGAGCGATTCACCGGCGACGAGGAGGATGAACCCGGGGAGTGGCAGGAGCGAGCCCAGGCCGATCGCGTACAGGATCTCTCCGAGAGAGCAGGAGCGACAACCCGGGAGCATGGGCTTGGCCGTGGGAACGGCCCGCGCCCAGGTAGTGAGGGCGGCTCCGGCAGCGATCAGAATGGTGGCGACGATGAAGAGGGTGCGCTCCCAAAGGCGCGGCGCAGAGGTGTCGCGGACGAAGCGCCATACGATGTCATCGGGATCGATGAGGTAGGTGAGAAAGGCGAGCAGGACGATGAACTGGTGAGCGAGCGTCTGGTGGCGGTACTCGAAGCCGGTCGCCTTCACGCCGTGCGCTTCCCTTCAATGTCGCAACGTGTGAGTGGCGTTAGTTCTTGGCCAGCGGATGGTGATCGAAGCTGATGACGCGGGTGACCATCCATTTGCCGTCTTTATGATGCCAGAGGGTAATGAACTTCGCTTCTCCTATGTTGCCGGGGTCTCCCGGGTGGTGGAAGGTGTGCACACCTATCTCAACGGCGCCGTAATCGGCGATGGGATAGACCTCGAGCGTTCCGGGAACGAGTTCGCGGGTTACCTTGCCGCAGATGTTGTTCTTTATCGCGTCCAGGAATACCTGGCGGCCGACGGCCAGACCGGTTTTGTCATGGTAGAACTCGAGGTCTTCGGAAACGAGCGATCCGAGCGTTGCCAGGTCGCAGTGGTTATAGGCGTCAAAGAGCTGCGTATCGAGGGATTGGATCGTCTTGAAGAGCTGATCGGGCGCGGCCTGCGCGTGAGTCCTGGTGGAGGGCAAGGTAAACAGGACGGCGGCGGCCAGAACAAGAAAAGACACCTTTTTCATTTCTCTATACAACTCCGGAGCGGGAATGCTGTTCAGCCTTTCCTACGCAGGCGCGGGAAGTATTGTTCCGGAAAATGCGACGGGCGGCCCGGTCGCCTCTTCACCCTTGCCAAGCTAATGTATTGGATTCGCTACCATGCCACCTCTTCCACATATACTGGCCTGCGTGTGGAGGAGGTTCACTTTGCAGACTCAAAAGCTCATCACCTTGACGGTCTTTGTTGCGTTGGGTGCGCCGCTGGTTCACGGTCAGGCGGCTGCGCCGCAGAGCGACGTGGCGCAGCGGATTGCGTCTGTAGAGGCCTGTCTGCCGCCGCCGGTGATCGTCAAGGGCGAGCCTAAACAATGCACGACTCTGACGAAACGCATGGACGAGTTACATATTCCCGGCGTGAGCGTCGCCGTGGTCCACAACGGCGCGATTGAGTGGGCCAAAGGATATGGGGGACGGCAAACGGGCGGCGATGCGGTAAATGCGGACACGATGTTTCAGGCGGGATCGATCAGCAAGCCGCTGTCTGCGATGGGCACGCTGCACCTGGTGCAGGAAGGCAAGCTATCGCTCGATGCGGACATTAATACAGAACTGAAAAGCTGGAAGCTTCCGCCGAGTACGGCAGCTCCGGGCGCCGTGGTGACGCTGCGCGAGCTGCTCACGCACACGGGAGGAATCACGGTTCACGGCTTCCCGGGATATGCGGCGGGAGAGCCGGTTCCGACGCTGGTGCAGGTGCTGAATGGAGAGAAACCGGCGAATACGGCGCCGATCCGGCTGGACAGCCCGCCGGGAAAGGAGTGGAGGTATTCCGGAGGCGGGTACACGGTGATGCAGCAACTGGTGATCGACACGGTAAAGGAGCCTTATCCGGAGTTTCTGCATCACACGGTGCTGGCTCCGATCGGGATGAGTCACAGCACCTATCAGCAGCCTCTGCCTGCGGCGCTGCTGGCGAATGCGGCGATGCCTTACAACGCGGACGGAACGCCGGTGAAGGGCGGCCCGCATACGTATCCGGAGATGGCGGCGGCCGGGTTGTGGACGACGGCTTCGGACCTGTGCCGGTACGTAATCGAAGTGCAGAATTCGCTGGCGGGAAAGGCGAATCATGTGCTGTCGCAATCGATGACGCAACAGATGCTGACACCGGGAAAGGGTGACTGGGGACTGGGATTGTCACTTGGCGGATCCACTGCGGACAAGTGGTTTTCGCATGGCGGCGATGATGCGGGCTATGAAGCTCTGTTCGTTGGATACGACAGCAACGGCGATGGCGCGGCGGTGATGACGAACGCGCAGGGCGGAGGTCGGTTGGCCGGCGAAGTGATGAGTGCGATCGCGGCGGTGTATAACTGGCCGGACTGGAAGCCTGTGGAGCGCACAGTGGTGAAGGTGGATCCGGCGGTGCTGTCTCGCTATGTCGGGACCTATGAGCTTTCACCGACTTTCAGTGTGACGTTCACGCTCGAAGGCGATCAGCTGATGACGCAGGCGACGAACCAGCCGAAGTTTCCGGTGTATCCAGAATCGCAGACCAAGTTCTTTCTCAAGGTGGTCGATGCGGAAGTGGAGTTCGTCACCGATGAAAAGGGACAGGTGAACGCGGTGATTCTGCACCAGGGCGGGCAGGATCATAAGGGAGTTCGGAAGTAGTAATAAGCGGCAATCAGAAGGCGCGCGTTATTGCTTCTCGGAATGAGGAGTCGATCATGATCTTGAGCCAAGACATTCCCCTGGATGCGAAAACATTTGTCGAACATTGCACCTCCGATGTGCTTGAGCGCCGCTATGCGAAGAGCCCGGATGGTTATCTGGAATATTTGATCGCGGAGACGGAAAAGCGAAACAAGCCGCTGCTGGAGTATGTTCGTGTGCTAGACAGAGAGAGCGGCCAGCCGCGCTATTCGGCCGATGCGGATCACATTATTCCAAAGAGCGTCTGGGGAATTTTGATGTTCGGCTTTATCGAGCCCGGAAGGTGCGGCACCTCTTTCAATGTCCTGAGCAATCTATTCTGGCGGGACCGGCAGTGGAACAGGAAGGAAGATGATGCGGCCATTCACTTTATCAAAGGCGAAATGCGGACCGTTCGACTCGGATCGCCGGATGGATTGAAATGGCGCAAGAAGTGGATCGAGATCTTTCTGAGAACTAAGCATGACGAGGGCGTGCTCTGCACTGCCAACGCAATCGATCCCTTCAGGCTCGACCAGATGGAAGCCGCAGGAAAACACTCGAACTGGTTAAACCGGGCATAAAGGTGTCGGGGAGTCGAGTTGAAGCGGATATTCCTGTCGATGGTTCTTGCGGCTGCCCTGATGGCGTGGGGACAGGGGCCGGGGACGAACACGGGGCAGAAGGCCAACGACTGCTATGTGCGCGAGGTAAAGACGCTGCCGGGAAGTCACGCGTACGCGGCAGATTTTGTAGAAGTGATGGCCACGGATCCCAGTTTGAGGGCGAGCGACCGCGCCAGAAACCGCAATGTGGTCTGGGGCCTCAATGCGGACCTGAGCGGCGAGGTTCCAGCGGAGGAGCGGGCGCTGTATATCTCCAAAACAACAGACGGCGGCGAGTCGTGGACGCAGGTGGCGCGGCTGGATTCACGTTACTTCGACGCGGGGATCGATGAAGGCTTGCGCAACGGGTTGAGTGTGGCTCCGGGCGGCGGGGAATTCGTGCTCACGACGCAGAGGGGTGCGTTTCAGGTGATCCCGCGGGATGGGGGACCGGTGGTGCGGGCGATTCCGGGGCCGCGGGTTCCGCATCTGCGGCCGTGGGTGAGCATCACGAAGAAGGAGGGTGATCCGGTAAGGGCGGCGGCGGCGAAGATGACTGCCGACGGCAAGCGGCTGATCGTGGCGTATGGATATTTCGATATGGATCCGAAGATCTTCAGCTATCACCGGGGACGGGATGGGTCGTGGGTTGAGGATGGGCGGCTGCCGCAGATTCCGACGGACCTGCAGATTTTTTCGATGGAGTGGGACAAGCCGGAGAGGGTGCGTCCGGGGGCGTTGTATGTGGGAACCGGCGACCAGATCTATCGGCTGGACCTGCAGACGATGAAGTGGATCGAGGTGAAGGGAGTGGAGCCGGACTCGGCTATCCACGGGATCAACACGGTGGGCGGGCTGCATATTGCGGCGTGCTGGGGAATCTATGAGCCGGTGCGTGCGGACCTGGTGTGGAAGGTGACGGATCAAGTGTTCATTTACCACAGGGATCAGGACGAAACCGGATCGAATATACGCGCGTATGGGATTGAGGTGGATCCGGTGAAACCGAACCGGCAGGTGGTGACGGCACTCACGGGCGTATACGTCACCGCGGACGGCGGGCAGAACTGGAGACGGATGATGGGGCTTCCCGAGGGGGAATATCGGACGGCGCACTTCAACGCGGACGGGACGGTGATTATTTCGGGGCTGCCGGGGACGTTTCTGGCGAATCCGTTTTCGAGCGCGTGCGGGCCGAGATTGAGGACAAGGGACGAGTAGCTGCGGGAGGAGGGCGCAATGTGGAGAGAGCGAGCGCTGAGGGTTGTGCTGGTGGTGGTGGGATTGCTGTTTTCCGCAGCCATCATCCCGGTGATCGGAGGCTTGCGCGACACGGCGGGGTCGGATACGGGCGACACGATGATGATGAGCCTGTATTTCACGCTTGGGGTGTTTCTGCTGATCGCAGTGCGCGATCCGGCAGCACATCGCAGCGTGATCGCTTTCGCCGCTTGGTCGAGCTTCGCGCATGCTGTGACGATGTCGATACAGGGACTGGAAATGCCGAGCATGCGCAACGGATTTCTGGCCGGATCGGGTGTGCTGGTTGTGATCGGGGTGCTGTTGGTCGCGCTGCGGCCGGCGAGAAGGGCGGTGGGTGGGACGACGGTGGTGAAGGCGTAATTTCGATGAAGTCGAACACTGGAGGATAGGGCAGGTGCGCATCGCGAGAGTTAGTCACATTGTCTTTGCGGTGACCATGATCTGCGTCGGAATCCTGGGGCTGATCAAAGGCTATTACGCCGTGGTTTGGCAGCCGATTCCAAAAAGCGTGCCTGCGCTGGTCTATGTCTGTTCCGTTGTCTCCCTGATATCTGGCATAGGCCTGCTTTGGCGACGCACAGCAGCTGTCGCTGCGCGCGTGCTGCTCGCCTGTCTTCTGCTCTGGCTGCTGCTGTTACGATTGCCGGGCGTCTTTGTTTCGCCGACTGTCGATTTCTGGTGGGCAGCCTGCAAAACGGCGGTGATGGCGGCGGCCGCGTGGGTAGTCTATGCCGGGTTCGCCACTGAGTGGGATCGGAAGCGCCTCGGCTTCGCCACTGGAGATAAGGGTCTGCGTGTCGCCAGAGTGCTTTACGGGCTCGCCTTGATTCCCTTCGGCCTGGCGCATTTTATCTATCTGCAAAATACCGTATCGTTGGTGCCGGGCTGGCTGCCGTGGCATTCGTTCTGGGCGTACTTCACCGGTTGGGCCTTCATTGCGGCCGGTGTGGCGGTGATCATCGGCGTGTGTGCTCGGCTGGCCGCCGCGCTCTCGGCGGCCGAGATCGGCGGGTTCACGCTGCTGGTGTGGGTGCCGATCATGATCGCGCCAGGCTTGCGAAGCACCTTCCAATGGAGCGAGACTGTCCTCTCTGTGGCGCTGACAGCGGGTGCCTGGGTGGTGGCGGATTCTTATCGCGGGGTGCCGTGGCTGGCGGTAAATAAGGGTTAACCCGGGCCCTGTAAGTCCCACAATGCTCGGACCTGTTTTTACGGCCACATGGTGCTCTCGTATACTCGGTCGAGCCTATGACTGTCATTGCGCCGCAGCTCTTCTCGACCGGTCGATCGTGGCGTGACGCAAGTCTAATCTGCAGTTCTGCAGATTCAATGTTCGAGTCCTCCGCAATGACCAACACAATTGGGGACGATTTACGCTCAGCACTCAAACAGAGAGGAGACACTCATGACAACACCCGAAGCCGGTTATTTCACCGCCTATCGCAACGTAAAGCTAGCGCGAGACGCCAGCGGCGTGCTGATTGCGGAACTCCACACCAACGGCGGGCCATGCGTTATGACCGCACAGACTCACACGGAATTCGTCGAGGCTTTTTACAGGATTTCGCAGGATCGAGAGAACAAGATCGTAATCATGACGGGCGCAGGGGGCGACTTCATTACTAATGTCGACTGGTCATCATTCGGCGACGGCTCCGATCCTGGAATCTGGAGCCAGATTCACGACGAAGGCGTTCAGGCTTTGGAAAACATCGCCAACATACGTGTGCCGGTCATCGCAGCAATCGAGGGACGCGCCCATGTGCACTCAGATTACGCGCTGCTTGCCAACGTGATTGTGGCGGGGGAGGGTGCGACGTTTCAGGACGTAGCACACTACTCCGCTGGCGTTGCACCGGGTGACGGAATCTTTACGACATGGAGTTATCGCGCTGGAGCAGGGCGGGCCGAGGCCTTCCTTCTCAACCCGCAACCGCTGCCGGCGCGTACTGCACAGGAATGGGGAGTCGTTGCCGAAGTTGTGCCGAACGGCAAGGCGCTCAGTCGGGCACGGGAATTAGCCGAGCTGTACTTGAAGGCTCCGGAAGTGACGCGTCGCAACACAAGGGTGCACTTCATTCAGCCGTTGAAGGAACGCGTGGTGCGGGAAGTTGGTTATGGATTGTCGCTCGAAGGAGCGTCTGCCGCCGATCTCGTGAAGTCAATGCAAGCCAAGAACAAACATCAGGCATAGACAGCAAGGGTCGCATGAGCACGAAGAATCCATCCCGGCTGGTGCCTCGATGTTTCGTTGTAACGGCCGGAGAAACTCAAATGATGCCAACAAGGCGATGCGCTGATCGACTGTTCTGGCGAAGCATGTTCTGCGGTGACGCCGGATTGTCGGCAAAAACGGAAGTTAAGCTATCTGGGACGGGAATTGCCGTCGGAACTAATCGCATCGAAATTTTCCTCAAAATCACAGCTGCAGCCGCTGGAACAAGCCAATTGATTGAATGAATGAAAAAGAAAGCCCTCATTTCCTGGAGCAGCGGCAAGGATAGCGCGTGGACTCTGCATCTGTTGCGGCAGAGTGGCGAGTACGAGATTGCCGGGCTGCTGACGACGATGAATGCGGCGTTCGATCGCGTGGCCATGCATGGCACGCGGAGAGAGCTGGTCGAGGCACAGGCGGAGGCGGCGGGGCTGCCGCTGATTACGGTTCCGCTGCCCTGGCCGTGCTCGAATGAGCATTACGAAGCGGCGATGCGCGAGGCCTGCGCGCGGGCGGTGGCGGATGGCGTCGAGGTGGTGGCCTTCGGGGATCTGTTTCTGGAAGATGTGCGCAGGTATCGCGAGGAAAAGCTGGCGGGATCGGGGCTGACGCCGGTATTTCCGCTGTGGGGCAAGCCGACGCGGGAACTGGTGCGGGAGATGCTGGCGGCGGGGGTGAAGGCGCGGATCGTGTGCGTCGATCCGAAGAAGCTGCCGAGGGAGTTCGCCGGGCGGGATCTGGATGAGGCGGTGCTGGATGCTATGCCCGAGGACGTCGATCCGTGCGCGGAGCGGGGCGAGTTTCACACGATGGCGTATGCGGGGCCGATGTTCCGGCGGCCGATTGCGGTCGAGAGCGGCGAGGTGGTTGAGCGGGATGGATTTGTGTTTGCGGATGTGAAGTTAGGCAGGGATTAGGGATTAGGGAACAGGGAGTTGCGTCACCCCTTCCGGATCATTTTGGCGTACCCTTCTGTCTGTTGAGGAGCACCTTATGCTTCGATCAGCATGGATGATTTGGACGCTGCTATTGGTGGGTCAGTCGGTGACGACCGCGGGCGTTTGCGGCGCTGCGACGCCAATGCGGGGAGTCGAGCAGCAAAACACTGAGCCTCATCAGGACGCCGGCAAAGAGACGGCGACTCCAAAGCCAAGACCGAATCCGGATGCTTCGGGGGTATATCACGCGGGCCTCGGTGTTTCGCCTCCCCACGCAATCTATTCGGTCGATCCTGAGTTCAGCGATGAGGCCCGCAAGAAGAAGCTGGGTGGAAGTTGCGTGATCGGGCTGGTCGTTGACACGACAGGAACACCGCAAGACGTACATGTTGTGCAGTCGCTGGCAGAGGGTGTGGCTCCTAAACTTCGTTCGGCTGCTCAGAGCCTGGATGAGAAGGCGGTCGAGGCAGTGAAGCGATATAAATTTAAGCCGGCCATGTACCAGGGAAAGGCCGTACCGTACGAGCTCAAGGTTGAGGTCTATTTCAGGATTTATTGATTCTCCAGGGATGACAACGCCACTGTTATGTGTAGCGGTGGACTGATACACTTCCCTTATCTTGGTTGAGCTACTTCCATCGATCCTTTCCGCGGATTTTGCGCACCTGGCGGACGAGGTGCGGGCTGCCGAGGCAGGCGGCGGAACCGTTATACATTTTGATGTGATGGATGGGCACTTCGTGCCGAATCTGACGATCGGGCCTCCGGTACTGAAGTCGCTGCGCAAGGTGACTTCCCTTCCGATTGACTGCCACATGATGATCGAGAATCCCGATGATTTTATCGAGGAGTTTGCAGACGCCGGCGCGGACTGGATGAGCGTCCACTATGAGGCCTGCCGGCATCTGCACCGTACGCTGGAGCACATTGCACAGCACGGCATGCAGCCGGCGGTGGTGATCAATCCCGCAACCGAGGTGGATCTGCTGATTCCGGTCCTGGGCATGGTGCACCATGTGCTGGTGATGAGCGTGAATCCTGGGTTCGGCGGGCAGAGCTTTATTCCCTACTCCCTGAAAAAGATACGGCGGCTGAAGGAGCTTCGGCAGGAGCTGGGCCACAGCTATAGGATTGAGGTAGACGGCGGCGTTGCTCACGACACGATCGCGCAGGTCGTCGAAGCTGGAGCGGACCTATTGGTGGCGGGCAGCGCGGTCTTCGCCGATGGGCGGGCGGAGCAGAATGCGCGGGAGCTGCTGCAGATGGCGCAAATGGCGGCAGCGGAGTGAGTTTGGCACGGGCGGCGAAAGGTCGGCGACCGCAAGCATCGAGAATGGTTGAGGTGTTATGAATCGCGTAATTACCCAAATTGCAGTGATCGGACTGTGCGTGGCACTGATGCCTACAGCGCATGCGATCGGCAAGAAGAAGAAGAAGCAGAGCGACCTCGGCCAGAATCCGCTGGCCAATGTGAAGTCGAAGCAGCCGGACAAGGAGCTGTTCGACAAGGCCATGCTGGCCATGAAGAAGGGCAAGTACGACGTGGCCCGGCTGGATCTGCAGACGCTGCTGAATACCTATCCCGAGACCGAGTACGCGATGCGCGCCAAGCTGGCGATCGGCGACACCTGGTACAAGGAAGGCGGATCGGCGGCGCTGACGCAGGCCGAGGGCGAGTACAAGGACTTCATCACCTTCTTCCCGAATACTCCGGAAGCGGCGGAAGCGCAGATGAAGGTGGGCGATATTTATTTCCAGCAGATGGAGAAGCCGGATCGGGATCCGCAGAATGCGGTGCATGCGGAGCAGGAGTACCGGACGATGCTGCAGGACTTTCCGGATTCGCCGCTGGTTCCGCGCGCCAAGCAGCGGTTGCGCGAGGTACAGGAGGTGCTGGCGCAGCGGCAGTACGAGATTGGAGCTTTCTACGCGACGCACAACAACTGGCCGGCGACGATCGCCCGCCTGCAGACGGTATCCGATTCATATCCGCTCTTCAGCCGCAGCGATTTGACACTGATTGCGCTGGGAGATGCGTACGCGAACCAAGCCGCACTCGCCGGCCGGCTGAACATTCCGCCGGCAGCCAAGGCGCAACTGGTGAAGGTCTTCAACGATCGGGCTGCAGCGGCGTGGGAGCGAGTGGTGACGCGGTATCCCATGGCTCCCCACGTGGAAGATGCGAAGGACCGGCTGATCGCGATGGGACGCCCGGTTCGCGAGCCTACCGCAGCGGAGCTTGCAGAGAGCGAAGCCGAAGAGGGCAGCCGCGTGAATGTGAAGCTCAAGGATCGTGCCATGCTGCTGGTAAAGCACGGGCCATCGACGGTTGAGGCAGCGCGCGTGGGCGAGCCGACACTGACGGACCCGACTCCCACGCTGGCTCCGCAGGTGAGCAAGGAAACGGCGGCGATCTTTACAGCGGCGATGAAGGGCACGCCTCTGCCCGGCGTCACGCCGAACGGCACGGATACGACGGCGGCGGCAATCAGCAATGGCACGGCTCCTCCGCGGACGGGTCAGCCGGCAACTCCGCTGGCGCTGGAGACGGTGCCCGATTCGTCGGGCTCGCCGGGCAGCACGGTCACGGTTGAGGTGACGGGCACCGGGAACGCTTCGAATGCGGACGCCGGCAACGCGAATGCGGGCACTGGAGCGGGAGATGCGAATGGTGCGGGCAATTCGGCGACTCCCGCCGCTAATTCGGCTGCGCCGGCCGCCAATTCGGCTGCGCCGGCTTCTCCGATGACGGGGACCAGCGCGGATGTGAATCGCGCGGTTCGGGTGCCGGCGACGCCGGTGGTCAATGCCGTGGGGCCGACAAATAATCAGGCGCTGCCTCCGATCGACAAACCGGCCGAGGCTCCCGACCAGATCAACGACGTAAAGAGTGGCGGAGCGCAGGTGACCACAGGCACAACGGGCAAGAGCAAGAAGGCTCCTTACAACTCAAAGGACGAGTCTTCGAGCAAGCACAAGAAGAAGAAGGGCCTGGCCAAGATCAATCCGTTCTAGGACGGCCACCCTGGAATGCGATCAGGGCTGCCGGCGGGCGGCCCTTTTTGGTTGTGAGCGGCTAAGGCGTCTTACTCTGCCGTGCTATCGTAAAGGGTTGTCTTTACTCACCGGAAATGCCCCAGGAACTCCAGAAAGCTTATGACCCGACTGCGATTGAAGATCGCTGGGCCGCCTATTGGGTAAGCGAACGCCTGTTCGATGTGCCTTCGCCTGAGAATGCCCCTGAGAACATCGCCGATGGGCCCGTCTTCACCATGCTGCTGCCTCCGCCCAACGTGACAGGCAACCTGCACATGGGGCACATGTTCGAGCACACGGAATCGGACATCCTGGTTCGCTGGCATCGCATGCTGGGCCACCGGACACTGTGGGTTCCGGGAACGGACCACGCCGGCATCGCGACGCAGCTGATGGTTTCGAAGCAGCTGGAGAGCGAGGGGACGAGCCGCTTGAAGATCGGCCGTGAGGCGTTTGAGAACCGCGTTTGGGAGTGGAAGGAGCACTACGGCGGCGCGATCCTGGAGCAGATGAAGCGGCTGGGGACGAGCGTCGACTGGTCGCGCGAGTACTTCACGATGGACGAGAAGTTGTCGCGCGCGGTGCGCGAGGCTTTCGTTCGGCTGTATGAGCAGGGGCTGATCTATCGCGGCGTCTACATCGTGAACTGGTGCCCGGACTGCCAGACGGCGATCAGCGATCTTGAAGTAGTGCATGAAGAACAGCAGGGCAAGTTGTGGGAGATTCGCTACCCGGTGCTGAGCGAGACGCATCCGGACCAAGTGGAGCCGGGTCTGTTTGTCACCGTGGCTACGACGCGTCCAGAGACGATGCTGGGCGATACGGCGGTTGCGGTGAATCCCGATGACGAGCGCTACAAGCACCTGCACGGCAGGCGGCTAAAGCTGCCCCTGATGGGACGTGAGATTCCGATTGTCACTGACGGCTGGGTGAGTCCGGAGTTTGGAACGGGCGCGGTGAAGGTGACTCCGGCGCACGATCCGAATGATTTTGCAATCGGGCAGCGGCATGGATTGCCGGCGATCTCGGTGATGGACGAGACGGCGCATATGAACGCCGAGGCCGGCGTGTACGCGGGACTTGATCGCTACCTGGCGCGCAAGCGTGTGCTGGCAGACCTCGAAGCGCAGGGGCTGCTGGGAGCGATAAAGGATCACGTCAACTCGGTGGGCAAGTGCGATCGCAGCAAAACGGTGGTGGAACCGCGGCTCTCGAACCAATGGTTCGTGAAGATTCAGCCGCTGGCGGACAAGGCGATTGCGGCGGTCGAACAGGGGTATATCAAGTTCACGCCCGAGCAGTATGCGAAGACGTATTTCGGCTGGATGCGGAACATCTACGACTGGTGCATCTCACGGCAGCTGTGGTGGGGACATCGCATCCCAGCGTGGCACTGCGCGACGTGCAGGCAGATCACGGTGGCGCGGGAGACTCCGGTAAAGTGCGTACACTGCGGGAGCACGGAGATTAAGCAGGAGACGGACGTGCTCGACACCTGGTTCTCGTCCGGGCTGCTTCCCTGCACCGTCTTCGGCTGGCCGGAGCATACGCGCGATCTGGATATTTTCTATCCCACGCAGCAGCTGGTGACGGGCTTCGATATTCTTTTCTTCTGGGTGGCGCGCATGATCATGTTCGGCTGCCACTTCATGCTCGACGTGCCGATGGCGGATGGGTCGGAGAGAACGCTGAAGGATGCCGTGCCGTTCCGGGATGTCTACATTCATGGGCTGATACGCGACGCCGACCGGCAGAAGATGTCGAAGACCAAGGGCAACGTGATCGATCCCATCGAGGTGGTCAGCAAGTTCGGGACCGATGCGGTGCGGTTCACGCTGGCGGCGATGGCGTCTCCGGGTACGGACATTGCGCTGAGCGAAGACCGCATCGACGGGTATCGCGCATTCGCGAACAAGATATGGAACGCGGCGCGGTTCATCTTCATGAATATCGACCGCGCGAAGCAGGCGGGGATTGAGGTCGATGCGTCCGACCTGGGGGCGATGCCGACAGTTGCGGCGGATGCTCCGCTGGAAGCGCGCTGGATCGTGTCGCGCTTGAATGGCGTTGCTGCGGAAGTGAATGCCGCGCTGGGCGAATACCGCTTTGATGAGGCGGCAAACGCGGTGTATCGCTTCTTCTGGGGCGACTTCTGCGACTGGTATCTGGAGATTGTGAAACTGCGGCTGGACTTCGGTGAGGGCGCGGACAAGGCGACGGTGAAGTCTGCGCTGACGACGCTGCAGCAGGTATTCGAGTCGTCGTTGCGGCTACTCTCGCCCTTCATGCCGTTCATTACCGAAGAACTGTGGCATGCGCTGTATGACGGAAAAGCTCCGGCGAAGTCGATTGCGCTGACGTGGTATCCGCAGCCGGAGGATTTCCCCTTCGATTCAGGCAGTGCTCACGGCATGAACCGAATCATAACCCTCGTCATTGGCGTGCGCGCGCGTCGCAAGGAGCTAGGTGTTCCCGAAAAGGAATCCACACCAATTCAAGTTGTTTGGGATGCTGGTTCAGGTTCAACTCTTTCTGCAATCAACAACGTCTACCTAGAAAATCAGGAAATAATCTTTCGTTTGGCCCGTGTCTCTAGATTTGAGCCAAGAAACTTGGATTTCCTCAGCCACAATCCGGAATTGGGTTGGAACCAAGCTGGAGGCCCATTTTTCGCGATTCGTTATGAGCGTGCGGTAGACATCGCCGCCGAACGCGAGCGGTTGAAGAGGAAGCTGGATGAGTACGATAAGGCTCTGGCGAATGCGGACCGTCAACTGAAGAACGAGGACTTCCTCGCAAAGGCTCCGGAGAAGGTTGTTACGGGGCTAAAGAAGCAGGCGGTAGAAACGGCCGATCTACGGCAGAAGACGCTGCACGCATTGGAAAAGCTGGAGCAGCTGGCTTAGAACCGAGATAAGCGCATGGATTGGAAGAGCCGGAAGATCGAAGCCATTCTGGAACAGGCGCTGATTGAGGATAGGGCCACGAGCGACGTGACCACCGCGATCACGATCGATCCCGCGCTGCTCGCATCGGCTACCGTCATCGCCAAGCAGGACTGCGTAATCGCCGGACTGGGCTGCATTCCACGATTCCTGGAGATTTTTGCGCGGCTCGATAAACGTAACAGCGGCCGTTACGAAGTGATCAGCCATCCGGAGATGTTCGATGGGGTGCGTGTGAAAAAGGGACAGGCGATTGCGGTAATCCGCCACAACGCGCGGGTGATCCTGGCGTGCGAGCGCGTTGTTCTGAACCTGATGCAGCGCATGAGCGGCATTGCCACGCTGACGCGGCAGTACGTGGACGCCATCTCGGGCACGGACACAAAGATTCTCGACACACGGAAGACGATTCCCGGGCTACGCGTGCTCGACAAGTACGCGGTGCGCTGCGGAGGAGGCGAGAATCACCGGCTTGATCTCTCCGATGGAATTCTGATCAAGAACAATCACATTTCGCTGGGCGGCGGCATCGAGAAGGTGCTGAAGAAGGCGCACGAGCTGCGCTCGGCGGGGCAGACAATTGACATCGAAGTGCGAACGTTCGACGAGCTGCGTCTGGCGCTGGACAATGGCGCGGAATCGCTGCTGCTCGACAACATGAGCCCTTCCGATGTGAAGAAGGCGGTGAAGGTGGTTCTCGAGCGTGGCGGGAAGATTCCGGTCGAGGCCTCAGGCGGCATTCTGCTCGACAACATCCGCAAGTATGCGCTGACGGGAGTGGATTACATCTCGGTCGGCGCGCTGACGCACTCCGCTCCTGCGGTCGATCTGAGCATGCGCATCACGGCGGAGATTTACTGACCGCATGGCGACTCGGGCTTTCGAGGCCGGATTCGACGCGGCTGCGCTGGATGCCGTGCTTGCGGGCACGCGATTTGCCGGGAAGCTGCGCTTTTTTAAGAGCATTCATTCAACGAACACGCACGCCATGGCCGAAGGGGACGCGGGCACACCGGACGGCATGGTGTATGTGGCCGACGAGCAGACGGCGGGGCGCGGGCGCGGGGCGCATGGATGGGAATCTCCACCTGGGTCGGGGCTTTATGTGAGCGTGCTGCTTCGGCCGAGGCTGGTTCCGGCGGATGCGCTGTGGCTCTCGCTGGCGGCGGGACTGGCGGTGCGCGATGCGGTC
>Ga0335075_10009150_pt1 | contig 15126 bp, 11 predicted proteins | sample Lox_Sample_24_FD_206723 | JGI IMG/M metagenome (GOLD analysis project Ga0335075, IMG submission 206723) | Soil microbial communities from Loxahatchee National Wildlife Refuge, Florida, United States - Lox_Sample_2.4 | ecosystem: Environmental > Terrestrial > Soil > Wetlands | place: USA... | reverse complement strand
ACCCGCTGGCGCTGGCCGCCCGAGAGCTGCCGCGGCAACCGATCCAGAAGCTCGCCGATGTCGAGGATGCGCGCCGTCGCCTCCACCCTCCGCCGGATCTCCGCCTTGCCCACGCCGCGGTACTCGAGCGCGATCGCGATGTTCCGGAACACGGTGAGATGCGGGTAGAGCGCGTAGTCCTGAAACACCATCGCGACGTCGCGGTCCTTCGGCTCGCGCTCGTTCACCAGCGCCCCGCCGATCCAGATCTCCCCGCCGCTCGCCTCCTCGAGCCCCGCGATCATGCGCAGGATGGTGCTCTTGCCGCAGCCCGAAGGGCCGACGAGCACCACGAATTCGCCCTCCGCAACCTCGAGATCGATGCCGTGCACCACTTCGAGGGCGCCGAAAGCCTTACGCAGCCCACGCAATGAGAGCGTTGCCATCCCCGGCGAGACTGGCATGCGGGCGCCCGGCTTGCCAAGATGGCCGGCTTACGACGATGGATAGACCCTCGGTAGCAGGAGGCCATGCTGCACAGCGGCGACGATCCGGTCATCGCGACACTCGGGCGCCAGCTCAGGCTCGGCGTTGTCGGCGGCGCCCCGGGGGCGATGATCGCGCCGATGCACCGCCGCGCTTCCGTGCTCGACGGCCGGTTCGCTATCGTGGCCGGCGTGCTCTCGTCGGATCCCGCGCGCTCCGTCGCCGCCGGCATCGAAATCGGGCTCGCGCCCGACCGCGCCTATGGCAGCGTCGCGCACATGGTCGATGCGGAAACGTCGCGCGCGGACGGCATCGACGCGGTCGCGATCATGACGCCGAACGACAGCCACTACGCGATCGCCGCGGCGGCGACCGATCGCAATCTCGACGTCATCATCGACAAGCCGCTCGTCAATCTCGCCGCCGAGGCAACCGAGCTTCTCCATCGCGTGCGCCGCGCCGGAACCGTCCTCTGCGTCACCCATCCCTATTCCGCTTACCCGATGATCCGTGAGGCGCGCGCGCTCATCGAAGCGGGCGCGCTGGGCGAGATTCGCGCGATCGAAGTGCGCTATCTCGCCGGCGGGCTCGCCGCGCCGATCGACGGGACTGCGGAAGGAAAGCGGCGCTGGCGTCTCGACCCCGCGCGGAGCGGCCCCTCGCTCGTGCTCGGCGATCTCGGCACCCACGCCCACCATCTCGCCGCCTTCGTGCTGAACGCACCGGTGAGCGCGGTGCGCGCGGAGCTGGCCACGCTCGTTCGCGGCCGCCGCGTGCACGACTACGCCGAATTGGCGCTGCGCTTCGCCTCCGGCGCGCGCGGCCGCGTCGGGCTCTGCCAGGCGGCGCCCGGCCAGCCCAACAATCTCTCGCTCAGCGTGATCGGGGAACGCGCGAGCCTGGAATGGCGCCACGACCGCCACGCGGAACTCTCGCTCCTGCCCCTCGCGGATCCGCCGCAGCGCCTCCTTGCCGGCGCGCCCTACCTCTCCCCCGCGGCGCGCGCCGCGAGCCGCCTCGCCCGCACCGGCCATCCCGACGGCATGCTCGAGGCCTTCGCCAACCTCTATTCGGAAGCGGCGCTCGCCATCGCCGCCCGGCGCGCCGGCAAGCCGCCCGACCAAGATGCGCTCTTTCCAACGGTGCTCGACGGAGCGCGCGGCATCTGGTTCATCCAGGCTGCCATCGCCTCGGACCGGAGCGAACACCGCTGGGAACCCTGCCCCGCCGATGCGTAAGGCCAAGCGGGGTGGCCGCGGCACCGGACGAGGTCTTGGTTATGCCCCGGTTACGATCGACCGAACGAAAGGATGGAAACAATGCCCCCACGTCCCTCCCGGCCAGGTGTTGTCCGCGTGTCTCTCGCTACTTTCGACCCCGCTCGCTTTCCCGAGGTCGAGCGAATGACGGAGGACACCGGCGCCTATCTCATTCCGGCAATCGGTCGCCTGCCGGGCCTTTCCGCCTACTTCGCGGGGACCTCGCCGTCAGGCTCGATCGTCCATGTGAGCTTGTGGGAGAGCGACGCGCACGCGCGGCAAATGGCGGAACTGCGTGAGATGACGGTCAACGCCCGTCGCGACGCCGAAGCCGTCGGCGTTCATTTCACCCCCATCGTGAACTATCCGATCAACTGGCGTATCTGACCCGATTCCCAAAAATTACTGCCGCGCGGCAGCCACGGTGTCCGGCAAACGACGGCAACGATGGCCCATCGGTCAGGCGGGCTTTTCCCCTTGAAGCCGGTTCGTATCCCGGTACTCGTCCACGAATATATGGTTTTAAGGCGCTGGAAATGAGTGCCACATGGGACTTAGACGCAAAGCGCGGAAGGAGGAGACTGTCATGAACGCCGCGGATGAAGGCAGCAGCGGGAGTGAACTGAGCCGCCGCAAGGTCCTGATTGCCGGCACCACGCTTGGCGCGGCATCGGCCCTGAGTGCCGCGGCATTTCCTCCCATCGCCCAGGCACAAGCGCAACCTGGATCCAACCCGAGCGCCATCACCGGGCAAGAAGCGCACGCCATCGGCGTCGATGCATATCTGTATTTCTATTCGCTTATTTCCGCTGACATCACGCGGCTGGTTTCCACCAACATCGAGGCGGGCAAGGAGCCGATGAAGGGCCCCATGAACACCTTCTTGAACGCCCCGGCTTTTCCGCCCGCCGATCTTAAACTCGTCGTCCGATATAATTTTGATACACTCTATTCCATTGCCTATCTGGACATGACGAAGGAAGCAGTGATCGTTTCTTCGCCCGATACGGGTGGGCGCTATTTTCTCCTGCCGATGCTCGATATGTGGACCGATGTGTTTGCTTCTCCCGGCTGGAGAACAACCGGAACGCAGGCGGCAAATTATTTGCTGACCCCGCCTGGCTGGAGCGGGACCGTCCCGCCGGGAATGAGTCGGATCAAGGCTCCAACCCCTTACGTCATAGTCATTGGGCGCACGAAGACCGATGGGCCCCAGGACTATGATGCGGTTCACAAAATTCAGGCCGGCTACAGGGTCACGCCGGTTTCGCAGTGGGGTAAGCCTCCCCGGCCCGTGACCGTCAATGTTGATCCGACCATCGACATGAAAACGCCACCAAAGGTCCAGGTCGATACTATGCCGGCGGGCCGTTATTTCGCCTACGCCGCCGAGCTTCTCAAGGTCAACCCGCCGCACATCACCGATCAGCCGATCATCGCCCAATTGAAGAAGATAGGCATCGAGCCCGGCGCGAGTTTCGATATTGGCAACGTCGCGCCTGCGGTGAGGCAGGCGCTGGAGGCTGCCCCGGCAGCCGCGCGGCAACTGATGGCGTGGAAACTACCGTCACTGGCCCGCGTTGCGAACGGATGGTCGATGAACACCGACACTATGGGCGTCTACGGCAACTATTACCTCAAGCGCGCCATCATCGCACAGGTTGGTCTCGGAGCCAATTTGCCCGAAGATGCCATCTATCCGCTCAATCTTGGCGACGAAGCCGGCAAGCCGCTCGACGGGGCGAACAAATACACGCTTCGCTTCGACAAGGGTGACACGCCACCGGTAAACGCTTTCTGGTCGGTGACGCTTTATGATTCCGACGGCTTCCAGGTAGCGAATGTCCTCAATCGATTCGCCGTGAGCAGTTGGATGCCGTTCAAGTACAATTCCGACGGATCGCTCGATCTATATTTCCAAAACGAAAGTCCCGGTCCTGACAGAGAGGCCAACTGGCTTCCCGCCCCGAAAGGGCCGTTCAACCTGACCATGCGTCTCTACGCCCCGAGACCGGATGCCCTCACCGGAAAGTGGAACCCGCCGCCGGTCACGCGCCTCTGAGGCGCTCTAAGAGCGCGCTCGCCGGCGGTGGCTGAACCGACGGCGTAAACCACGCCAGAAGACAAAAAAAGCGAGAGCGGGTTGGGCGAGCGCCAAGCGAACCCATCCCGCTCTGGCGGGCGTCATGATCTCGACCCATGGTCTCGGAACCGGACATTCAGCGCCACAAGGTGGCGGCGCCTTCGCGGCCAATCCGGCGAACCCCGTCCTGCTGACTTAGGCCCGGAACGTCGGTAGGCTCGTCGGCATGAAGAAGATCGGCTTCCTCTCGTTCGGGCATTGGACGCCCTCGCCGCAGTCAGAGACGCGCTCGGCGGCCGACGCGCTCCTGCAATCCATCGACCTGGCCGTTGCGGCCGAGGAGCTGGGCGCGGACGGGGCCTATTTCCGCGTTCATCACTTCGCCCGCCAGCTCGCTTCGCCGTTCCCGCTTCTGGCGGCCGTGGGCGCGAAGACCAACCGCATCGAGATCGGCACGGCGGTCATCGACATGCGCTACGAGAACCCGCTTTACATGGCCGAGGACGCGGGCGCGGCCGACCTCATCGCCGGCGGGCGCCTGCAACTGGGGATCAGCCGAGGCTCACCGGAGCAGGTGATCGAGGGGTGGCGCTATTTCGGCTACAGCCCAGCCGAGGGCGAGAGTGATGCCGAGATGGGTAGGCGCCACGCGGAGGCGTTCCTCGACGTGCTGCGCGGCGAGGGGTTCGCGCAACCAAACCCGCGGCCGATGTTCCCAAATCCGCCGGGCCTGTTGCGCCCCGAGCCTTATTCGAAGGGCCTGCGCGACCGGATCTGGTGGGGGGCCGGCTCGAACGCCACGGCTTCCTGGGCTGCGAAGCTCGGGGTGAACCTGCAAAGCTCGACCCTGAAGGACGACGAGACCGGAGAGCCCTTTCACATCCAACAGGCCGCCCAGATCCGTGCTTTCCGCACCGCCTGGAAGGAGGCAGGCCATGCGCGCGAACCGCGCGTCTCGGTCAGCCGCAGCATCTTCGCGCTGGTGGACGACCGCGATCGCGCCTACTTCGGACGCGGGCGCGAGGAAGAGGACCAGGTCGGCTTTATCGACGAGAAGACACGAGCAATCTTCGGTCGCAGCTATGCCGCCGAGCCGGACGTCCTCGTCGAGCAGCTCAGGAGGGACGAGGCCATCGCCGAGGCCGACACGCTGCTGCTCACGGTCCCGAATCAGCGGGGCGTCGCCTATAATGCGCATGTGATAGAGGCGATTCTCACCCACGTCGCGCCCCCCCTCGGTTGGCGCTGACGCGGGCGGCTGACCGAGGAAGGCTGCGAAGCTGCGCACTGTGCGAACATAATCGTGCTGCGCGTCGGATCGTAGGCCGCGCATCGCCATGTCTTCGAGCATGCGCTGCCGCAGCGCACTGACGGGGCGTTCAACAGATGAACCGGGCATCGGATGTTCCTCTCTTGATGAAAGGAACTCCATGCCCAAGAGGCAACTACGCCTCGCTCAAGACTTTACGGAAAACGCGCTACCTCACCCGCAGGGCCAATCCCGCGAAGCGGGTTCGTGCATGGGCGGGAAGCGGATATTCACCATGCGCGCCCGCTGGTGCATATTGACCGTTGAGCAGGGGAGGACCTCGCGCCTGAAGACCGAACGAATTACGACTCCTTCTTTCTTGCTCATCTGCAATCGGTCAGAGGCGACGTCGCTTGGTACCAGAATCATCAGTTCATCGGGAAGGGCGGAAACGGCACCACCTTCTTCGTGGCACGCACGTCGGGCGAGTTGGGAGGATTCAACTTCGCTCTGAAGGTATTCCACAAAGTAAGCGACCAAGAGCGCCGTCAACGTTTTCTCTCAGAAATTAGGCATTATCAGCAACTGTCTCATCCGTCGATCATAAGGGTTTACGACGAAGGGGTTTTCTCTACACAACGGAATGAGTATCCATCTGCGGTCATTGATTTTGTCTCTGAGAACCTCGAGATGAAGGTGGGGTGGGGCGCACCTGGCATCTTGCGCCATCAAGGCATCGCTTACGTTATGAACATCGCTTCGGCGCTCAATTATCTACACCGACTAGAAAACCCTATCGTGCACAGAGATATTAAGCCAGCTAATATCTTGATTAGCGGACCCACCGCACTGCTCGGCGATCTTGGCCTTGCGAAGGTAATTATGGGCGACGCGGGTGAGCATATAGAAGACGTTCGTGGCTATGTCGCTATGCCGCGCTTTTATCGGACACCTGAATTGATCGCCTTCGCCTCGGACGGTCGGACGAGGATCACGCCTGCATCGGATATCTACCAACCGGGCCTTGTCCTATATCGTGTCCTGACAGGCTACAGCGCGCAGAAGCAACCACCGACGGAGAACCCTCTGAGTCCTATCGAACTTGACGTGCGACAGATTGAGGGCGTCTCCGGCCAAAGCCTAACTGATATTTTGGGGCGCATGCTCGCCAACGACCCTGCCGAAAGACCAAGCGCCGGCGAAGTTCTTAGTGAACTCCATCGAATTCACGTTGAAGTTTGTCGAGCGCATTTTCATGCGACGGGGATGATGGGACAGCATCCTACGGCTGGCCCGTGATGAGCCCCAGGGCTTGCATTGACAATCCAGGAGCAAACGGCCAGTCCTGTCCGTACGGGGAGCGTCGGGATTTAAGCGTCCGAGACCAAAAGCTGACCGACCGCAGTCCGCTCAAGTCGGCTATTAGGCGCGCCCGCAAGCGCAACCGTCGGTTGGATTCATAACACTCTCTCATGGACCGAAGCGGACTCGTGATGCTGGTACCTTGCTGCGGCGATGATTTTGTCGGGGTCCGGGGTCCACACCAAAGGCTCGGATCGCCGATTGCGCTCTTCGAGGAAGCGGTCGATGGCGACCTGCGGATGCCTCCGCCGAGACGCGCGACCACGCCGGGCGGGGGCGGCTTGTCTGCCTGCTCGCGCCGACCGCAACCGCGTGCCCCTTTTCCATCCATCGTAGGCCATTCGTTCGAAGAGGGGGCGAACTAGCGGGCCTCTGCCTGGCATAACGCCGTGCTGCCGGCTAGATTACTTGTGAACGGCAGAAGTACATGTCGTAGTTCTATAACGGATGCATCAGCTCGTTGATGGAGCGTCGAAAAGCGTTCAACTCCTTGAGCCGCTTCGCTTGCTGGCGCACCGTTGATATTTCCAAGCTGCGTTTTATGGGCGTCTATCGCAAAGTTCACCTGCGTGCGTGCAAACGGCAGATCACCGTCCATCACGTATCCAAGCATGCATCCGACAGGCAGCCCCTCCGCATACTGCTCGGTCAAAAATCTCATCATTCCGTCTTTCACGTAGCGCGCAGCGAGTGAAGCGCGGGTTCCCTCGTGAATGACGTTGAGGCGCTTACATTCGTACGCGACGTAACGTTCACGCTCCTGATCCAGCAGGACAGCAATGTCGATCTTCCCCTTGCTGAACTTAGCCCCGCCGGGATGCGTTCCGAACGGCTCGTGCTGGTAGATGACGAAATAACAAATCCGCCGGACCACCGCGTCCCGCGACAGCAGAGCGACCAGATTGATGGTGATGGTGTTTTCCTCAGGCTGCCCCGGAAGCAGAGCCATGCAGGCCGGCCAGACACGAAGAATGCGACGCATTAGCCGCTCGTCAAGCGTGATGAACCGGGCCTTCCACGCCCGCGGGTCGCCAGCAGTCATCCGGCGCCCGTCGTGCCCGCATCAATATCAATGGCCTGCTGCAAGTCTCCTGCAATCGCGTCCGCGTCGGCGAGCGCCGTCGACCGTAGCCAGAAGCGCCGTTGCATCGGCTTCACGAGGTAGAGATCTTTATCGATGAAGAGCCGCAGGTCAGGCATTAACTGGAAATTGCCCGCAATCGGCTGATGGATGTGCTTCATGATTTTGGACAGAGCGTCGCTGACCAAATTATTGCTCTCTTCTGCATAGGCCGTGGACTGGGTATCGCCATTGAGCGACAGGCGCAGCACGCCCAAATCGGCATTGCTGGCTTCTAGCCTGGCGTGGAGCTGCGTGTCCGGCCGCAGCCAGTCAGCCACGCTCTCGATCAACGACGCCGCATACTGATGCCGCTCAGGTTCCGTCGGTGCCTTCCACAGTTCGGGAAAACTCCCCTGGTGCGGCTGAACGGCCGGAATTATGCGGTCGATCATGTCCTCGATGAGGATGATCTCGTCCTGGGAGAGGCAGAAATACTCGTAAGCCCATCTATCGATTTCGGAGAACGGCGTGTCCTCGCCGCTAGCCATCGCAAAGGGCGCGTCGGCCCTCCCCACTTCCGCGTCGATAATAGCGATGAGCCTGGCAGCGGCCGTCCGGGCGCGCTCGGGGTCGGACAAGTCATCCGCTGTTGGAAACGGCAGATGGACAATGCCCGATTGCTTGACCTCCGGACGTTCTGAACCAAAGGACGCCGTGCCATGGAAGGCATACCAAGCCGCGACCTTGCTGTTGAGAAGCGCCGCAAGGAGCTTGCCGCAGGCTTCCTCTCCCTCAGGCACCGTGATGCCTTGGATGATGTCCTGAAACGTCAGATCTGCTTCGGCGTAGGCGGCTCGCAACCGGCCCATGGAGATGGTTCTAGGAACAAGGATGCGCGCACCCTTGAAAGCCGCCTCAAAACCCCTACGGCGGACTCGCTTCGAGCGGGCAGGTTTCAAATGGGACGTAGCTTGCGCGACGGGTGTGAACGCCTCGACGGGCAGATCGGGAAATATCCCGACGAATTTGCTCATCGAATATTTTGCGGCAGAGCTGCTTCCCTCGGGTTCATGGTAAGGCTGGTAACCTACGCCGACGACCCACTGCCCCGCGGAGCTCAGACGCCCGTGGCTAAAATCTTTGTACTCCTTTACGAGCGCGCCAAGCTTAGGAAGTCTCGACAGATAGGCGAACAGTTTGGCATCGGGCTCCCGCATCCAAAGGCGATGCTTAAACGCCAAGACGTCGGACTCGGCGGTAGCTGAATTCATGACGACACGATCTGCAGTGCTCAGAGTAATGGTACGTTTGATCTGCAGGTTCAAATCCGCCTTGGGTGCCCAATACTCGAAATGATAGTCCGCACTCGCGGCTTGGCCCGGCGCGAAGAGGAAAAGGGCGGTTGGGCGAACGGCGCTATCGAACAATTGGAAGCGTAGGTCCGCGAAGTTGATGATGCGGAGAATCCGGCTGGTATGGATGAGATGTTTGCGCGCGGCGAGCGATGTGTCCGCGACGTTGTGCAGAAACCCCATGGCTGGGAGAAGCAAGGCTACAAGACCGTCGCCCTTAGGGTGGCGCAGCGCCTTCCAGACAAAGGCCCATGCATCCTCACGATCGGGCATCGGCAGATTATTCTTCTTGCACCACCGCACGGAGGGCCGATCTGGTCCGTGCCGGCTGCTCCAAGGCGGGTTGCCAACGATCACATCGAAGGATGATCCGTCTTTTCCTGGTGTATCGAAGAAGTCGCGCTGTATCAGCGTGCTTCCCCACAATTCGGGGAGCACCTTCTTGTTCTTGATTAGCACCTGCAGATCAGGGGGGTCGACCTCTTCGAGCAACGCTACGTACAGCGAGAACACCGCGACGCGTACCGCCCCGCCGTTCATATCCCACCCATGGACACGCCGCAGAATGGCGAGTAGACTCGGCCAGCGAATCTTCTCTGATTGATGCTTCACACGCCAATGCTCGCAAAGGCGCTGGAACGACCGCACCAAGAACATGCCCGAGCCGCAGGCAGGGTCGAGGAATGTTCCTTTATCTTTGACCTCAGGCGTCAGCATGTCCCAGAGCTGTGACACCACGACGTCTGCGAGGAACATCGGCGTGTAGTAAGCCCCTTGCGCTTTGCGGTCCTCTTCATTCTCGCCAAGGAAGCGGTCATAAACGGCGCTGACGAGTTCAATCGGAATGTACCGGAAGTCGTAACCCCAAAAGCGATATTGCCTCTGCCCTGCCATTTCCTCCTGTCCCCCGCGGAAGCTGGCAATCACGTCGAGATGTGACGGCTGAACGGTTGGCGCTTTTGTCTTCGGATCAAAGGAACAAGGGGCCACGAACAAATCGCCATTGAAGTCCTCCCGCAAGGTCGCAAAAAGCAGCCTCAAGAGACGCACGTCGTGCTTCGCCAACAGCGTGGAAAAACTGTCCGCCGCTCTCCTAGTGGCGGACATGACGTAGTCCGAGGTAATGATTTTCCGATCTTCTAGATAAGCGATGAACATCGCCTGGATTAGCAACGCTTGGGCAGCGTCGGAGGGCAGGCTTTTACTGAGCAGTTTGTGCGACTGTGTCAGATTATCGAGCAACACCTGATCAATGCGTTCTTTCGTCTGGAAGTAATCAGCATGCTCCTTCCAGAACCGGCCAGATTCCGCGCTGTAAACTAGATTGCGGATTTCGAGGGCGTGCGCAGTCGCATTGAGGGTTTCGACCAGGCAGCGATGATCGAATTGTTCGCCCCACTCCTTTTGCGGCTTACGGGCCAGAGAATAGACGCGCAACACATCGCCCGCCGTCACCAGCAGTAGGCTGGCCAACCCCTGGTTCCAGAGCGCACCATGCAGATCGACGACGCGCGCTGCGTCGTACACAGCCATATTGAGAATTGCGACAGTTGGCACACCCTGGATACAGAAGACGCTTGAGAGGCCGAGGTCATCTAGCGCGGTGCGGATGGCGAGCGCATGAGGCGTGTCCCCTACCAAAGTCCCGGACTCATAGAATTCCGGGGCCCTGCGGTTGTACAGCCCAAGACGCTCTTTCCAGGTTTCCTTGTCCGGAGACGGCAACGTGACGCTCATGGGCGCCGCCTTTGCGCCCGCGGGCCACGGACAGCCGTTGGAGGAAAATGCAGATGGTGCTGGGTAACGGCCGGCTCCCTGCGCAACAACTCATCCTGAATCTGCACCATGATGCCTTCTAGTGGGCAAACGACCACGACGTCTTGAGAGGGGAACGCGGAAGCGCTCTCAATGAGCACACACGTCCTCTTCTGAACGTCGATGACAAACGTTTTGCTCGACAAAGCGGCCCATGCGTTCGCATTGCAGACTTCGACAATAACTTCGGAAATCTCCGGGAGACGGCCGGCGCGCACCCCGCAACAATCGGTCAGGCGGCGCAGGACACCTGCGGCCAAAAGGTCACCTAAGGTGTACTTCCTCCGTTCCGCAAACGGCGGAAGAACCCGCTTCCAGTGGCGAAATGTCTCCACCGAAAGGCCGATCGCGTCCCGAATCTGCACCTGATTGAACTGCATTGGGCCCGATCTCAGACTCGAATATGGGGTGGACCCCAAGTTTGACCCTACAGGGCGATTCGAATCCCGGTCAAGGAGTCTGTTCTTTTTCCGTTCGCCTGGGTGCAGGCCGGCGAGCATGGCTCTCCCTCGTGCTCGCAGGGCAGCGTAGATTGAGAGCGCGACATCGGAGACGGTCGGGATTGCGAGGGCGGGATCTGGACTTACGAGACAGCAGCAACCAGGCGACGTCCTTCAAAATGGCGGACAGCGTGCACCTACTCCAGGGTAGCCGTTCTTTTCTCCGCTATCCGTAGCGGCAGCCGAATGTCTGGTTTCTCTATTTTTTCCTTGAAAGCCGACCGCGCGCCTCCCACCCAAGCCGGCTATGAGCCCCGGCCGCGACCGCAACCATCGGTTGGATTAATAAGACCCCCAAGCCCGCATTTCTCACACTCCCGCGGGGAGATAGGTCCGCGATCGGCGTCGCCCGCGTGATGGCGATCGCCGCCCGGCCGATCATCACCCCGCTGCGCTTCCACCCGCCGAAAACGCCGCGGGACAGCACCTCCCGGGCCCCGCTCCAACCCCCTGCCGCTCCGCCGGTCCCAGCCGGCGGAAGATCGTCACCACGCGAAAGCGGTGATTGGTCGATTTCACCATCCCGATCACCGCTTCGATCGCGAACGCGTCCTTGCGGTACATCGGCAGCACCTGGTCCAGCCAAACGATATGCGTGCCGGGCGCAACCCGGCGCAAGGCGCTGAGCACAATGTTGCGCTTGACCATCGTCGTCCGGTAGCGGTCCGCGTCCTCGACGCTGTAGGGCGGATCCGTCAGCACTAGGTCGTAGGATTCGAGGGGAACGGCGCTCAGTTTTTGCACGTCGTCGGCAACACAACGGTATCGCCATGAAACCAAAAACGGTGCCGCCGCAGGGCATCGCCCGCCCCCGCCGCCGGTCCGATACACCCGCCAAGTCAGGGTTTGGGTGCGATCGCCGCGAAGCGCTGCATCGCCGCCGGGTCCTGCGCTGCGGCGAGCAGCTTCGGCCAGTCATCCGGCGGGTTGCCATGGGCCAGCATGCGGGCAAACACCGCGTAAGGATCGCTCGCGGCGCCGGCCTTGCGCAGCGTGTCGCGGTCGTTGACCCAGGCATAGACCACGATCTGCGACGTCGAATCGGCACGGAAGAACAGCCGGAACCGGTTGGCGCCGACCTTGGCACGGAACCAGTGCCGGTGCGCCGGGCCGAGCGTGTTGCCCTGCCGGAACCCGGCCGCCGGCGGGCCGCGCGGCACACGATCGAGCATGAGATCGCGCAGGACGGCCAGCAGCTTGACATTGGCGTCGCCCTGCCAGCCCGCCGAATCGGACTGCCGCGCACGCGCGGCCGCGGCAATCAGCCTGTCGAGGTGATCGAGCAGCAGTGGGTGACCGGCCAGCCACCAGCCGTGGCGTTGCAGCAAGGTCGGGCTACAGCGCCACCTCGCCGTCGATCGGCGTGTCGGGATCGATCTCCACCCCCTCCGTCGCTGCCGTCATGCAGGCGGCCAGCTCCGATGTGAACGGGACGAGGGCCTCCGGCCGGGCCGCGATATCGCGCTCAAGCAGGGCCAGGAACGGGGCCAGGGCCGGGTCCTCGTCCGGTTCGGCAGCGGCGTGAACGCTGACAGTGCCGTCCTCGACCCGGAAGGTGATACGGCCGCCATAGCTGACGCCGAGCGCTCGGCGGATCGCCTTGGGCACGGTCGTCTGGCCTTTGGCGGTGATGGTGCAGACCTCTTCGATCACGGACATGGCCGGTCTCCTCGCGGCCCAATGTAAGGCATCGTCCTTACCTTTGCCAGTCCTTGAGCCGCCCCGGACCGCCAAAAGCGCTTGCCCGGCACGGCCTCGGGGCGTTGGCTGTGGCTACGACGGATGCGCGTCGGGGCGGAGACTCTATGCCTATGTTCGCGGTGACGTTGCGCCCGGTTTTTATCCAGCCAAGGCTGGAGCCTGGCCCGCTGATTTTGCTCGAAGACCCTGCCGCTCCGCCGGTCCCAGCCGGCGGAAGATCGTGACCACGCGAAAGCGGTGATTGGTCGATTTCACCATCCCGATGACCGCGTCGATCGAAAATGCATCCTTGCGGTACATCGGCAGTACCTGGTCCAGCCAGACGATATGCGTTCCGGGCGAGACGCGCTGCAAGGCGCGGAGCACGGCGTTGCGCTTGACCATCGTCGTTCGGTAGCGGTCCGCGTCCTCGACGCTGTAGGGCGGATCGGCGAGCACGAGATCGTAGGTTTCCAGCGGTACGTTGGTTAATTTCTGCCCATCGTCGATATAGGTCGGCTTGAGCCTCGGGTTGATATCGACCGTGTCGCCGGGAAGTGCCGCGAGATCGACCTTCCCCGAGAAGAGATGCAGCACGCGCTCTTTGTCCGGGAAGAGGGCACGGATGCGGCGGAGATATCCCGCCGGATAGCCGCCGTAATAGGCGGACCTCACCCGATAGTCGTTCCCCATGATCCAGGTGCCGACCACGCGGCCATCCTCGGAGAGGAAGAGGCTGCGCGGAAAGCCCGTCACCCGGACGTAATTGTCGATCCGGTCCTGCAACTCCATTGCTCGCCTCGAAACCGCCCGGCGGGCGCTCAGCTTGCGGCCGCCTCGGTCGCCGCTTGCTCCCTCGCCCGCTCCTGCGCCGCGCGCACCATGATCGCGGTCACGTTGACGATCCCGCGCGCGGTGACACTCGGCACCAGCACGTTGAGCGGCTTGGCGAGCCCGAGCAGCAGCGGCCCCACGGTGAGCCCCTCCGCGGCCGCCTTCAGCATGTTGAAGGCGATGCTGGCGGCATCGAGGTTCGGCATCACGAGGAGATTGGCCGAGCCGGTGAGCCGCGCATCCGGCACCGCGCGGTTGCGGATCGCCTCCGAGAGTGCTGCGTCCGCCTGCATCTCGCCATCGATCTCGAGATCGGGCGCCCGCGCACGGATCATCGCCAGCGCCGCACGCATCTTCCGCGCCGAATCCGAGCGCGAGCCGCCGAAGTTCGAATGGGAGAGCAGTGCCGCCTTCGGCACCACGCCGAAATTCTGCATCGCGGTCGCCGCCAGCATCGTCATCTCGGTGATCTGCTCGGCCGTCGGGTCGAGGATCATCTGCGTGTCGCAGACGAAGAGCGAGCCGTTGCGCAGGATGAGCACCGAAAGCGCATAAACCCGCGTCGCCTCCGCCAGCCGCGGCACCAGCGGCAGCGCGTGCTGCATGTGCCGCCACCACTCCCCCGTCCCGCCGCAGATCGCGGCATCCACGCGCCCGGCATTGAGCAACATCGCGGCGAGCACCGTGCCGATGCGCCTGAGCCGCACCGCGGCGTCCGCCGGCGGGATGCCGTGCCGCCCGATCAGCCGCTCGTAATCCGGTAGCAGCCCCTCGATCAGCGCCCCATCGGCCGCCGCCTCGATGACTTCCACGTTCTCGCCGATGCGCAACCGGAGCCCGAGCTCGCGCACCCGCCCGGCGATGACCCCGCGCCTTCCCACCAGCACCGGGATCGCCAGCCCCTCGTCGAGCACCGTCTGCACCGCGCGCAGCACGCGCTCGTCCTCGCCCTCGGCATAGACGACGCGCTTGGGCGCGCCGCGCGCGGTATGGAAGACCGGATGCATCAGCGCGCCGGAGCGGAACGCGAACCGCTCGAGGTCGCGGCGATAGGAGGCGCAGTCGGCGAGCGGCCGCCGCGCCACGCCGCTCTTCATCGCCGCCTTGGCGACCGCCGGCGCGATCTCGAGGATCAGCCGCGGATCGAAGGGTTTCGGGATGATGTAGTCGGGCCCGAACAGCGGCGCCGCGCCGCCATACGCCGCCGCCACCGCCTCGCTCGCCTCCATCCGCGCGAGCCCGGCCAGCGCCTCCACCGCGGCGATCTCCATCCCCTGGTCGATCGTGCGCGCGCCGACATCGAGCGCGCCGCGAAAGACGAAGGGAAAGACGAGCACGTTGTTGACCTGGTTCGGATAGTCCGAGCGCCCGGTCGCGACGATCGCGTCCGGCCGCGCCGCGAGCACCAGCTCGGGCATGATCTCGGGCTCGGGGTTGGCCAGCGCCAGGATCAGCGGGCGCGGG
>Ga0335075_10009149_pt1 | contig 15127 bp, 12 predicted proteins | sample Lox_Sample_24_FD_206723 | JGI IMG/M metagenome (GOLD analysis project Ga0335075, IMG submission 206723) | Soil microbial communities from Loxahatchee National Wildlife Refuge, Florida, United States - Lox_Sample_2.4 | ecosystem: Environmental > Terrestrial > Soil > Wetlands | place: USA... | reverse complement strand
GTCGTCAGACCGCCCGTGTTGTGGTGCGTCGCGAGCATAAAAATAAGACAGCCTAGCATATATTTAGCAGTTTGTCAATAACAACACGAAGTACTAGAACCACATCTGCTGTTCCATTTCGGAACGGCTGTGGAAAAGTCGTCGTCAGCGCGCTCCAAAGTAGTTCTTTACGTTTGACGATCGGAAAGCTAGTATTGCGCCTCACCATATTAAAGTATTGGTAACGAGAGAGAGGTTACGAGGAGGCGCGTTTGAGCAAGCTCATACGGATTTTGGGTTTCGTGTGCATCAGCTCGCTTTCCCTAACCTGTTTACCGGCTCGAGCCCAGGATACGTCGAAGCTGGACGTATGCGTCGGCTATTCCTACTTGAATGTCGACACCAACGGCGCTGATTTTCAGTCCCTTGGCATAACTTCCCGACAAGGCGCCAACGGGTGGGAGGGCTCTGCCTCTGGCAATGTTTACAAGTGGCTTGCCGCCGAGGCGGATTTCAGTGGCTACTATAAGACGTATCCCGTGGACCTTTCGTCCTTCGGGCTGAACACTGTTGATGTCAATGTTCGCGACTACGGGTTTCTGGGTGGGCCGCGCGTCAATTTTGGCCCAGCCTTCATTCACGGACTCGTCGGTGCCGATCATTTGACAGGCAGCGCAATGGACGCATCGGCATCGCAAGACAGCTTCGCCGCAGCGTTCGGGGGCGGCCTTCAGGTCCCGGTTGCGTCGAGATTCGCGATACGGGCGTCGGCGGACTACGTCCTTACGCGGCACAACATTTTCAAGGTCGTGGACTCGGCACTTCCGAATTACACGCAGAATAACTTCCGTGCGTCCATTGGCGTTGTCTTCAGGTTCGGGGCGAGTGGCGGGACGGGTTCTCGTGTTTCGGGCGAGCCAGAATCGGCTGCGACAGGAAATGAGGAAGCTCCGCTGCTGGGCGTCGCAGGTTACGAGCGAAGCGACGGTTTCTTTGTCCTTTCGGTTCGGGCGCTATCTGTCGCGGCCGCGGCAGGAATTAAACCTGGGGATGTTGTAATGTCGATCGACGCTCGGCCGGTCCAGAGCAGTCGTGACATAGAGGCGGCCTGTGCTACGAGTCCAACCGGGATCGTTAAGGTGATGTATTTCAGGAGTGGAGTTCTGCAGATGGAAGCAGACGTTGGTCGAAAACGGCGTAGCTACTGCCGTGCCGATACACTTTAACGGGAAAGCTGATCATGCAACATACAGGAGTACGCTTTATGGAAATGGTGTATCAGGCGTTGACTGCGGAGAGGCATTCATCGGGATGGAATTCCTGACGAGGCGAAGGGTGCTGGTCGGAGCCATACTGTACTGCTCTGATTCGCCCCGCAATCATATCCTCAATGTTGGAAATCGAACTTTCGCCAAGCGTGCCGCTGATTACGATTTGCTTTTGAACGAGATAGCGGCGCGCACTTTGGACGTCCGACGTTAGCCCAAATGATGTGGGCTGGTCGGACCAGCGTCCATCGCCCTGGAGCCGCTCCCCGAACGGCAGGGTCATGCGTCGAAGGAAAAACGCCGGCGAGACGCCGGCGCCACCCCGGCTCGGGTCGAGTGCATTCGGAATTCAATTTGATTTTTCGAGTTTTTCAGGCTTCGGCGGCTACCAGCGGTGAACAGAATTGGAGTCAGCTTGCGGAGGGGAAAAGGCTCTGAGTAGCGCCGGCGTCTCGCCGGCGTTTTTCGTTTGCTCTACAATCTCGCCGTGGTCAACATTCGCAGCCGAGGCCGCCTGCCGCATTGGGAAAGTGAAAATGCGATTTAATTTGTGACGTTCCGCCTCGCTGATTCGCTTCCCGAATCTGCACGTCGCCGGATCGATTTCGAGCGCCGAGACATTGTGGCAAGAGCCCGCGCGATGAGGCGGACGTTTTCGCGTGACGAGGAGGTGCGGCTTTCGCGATTGTCTCGTAGAAAAATGGAGGACCGACTGGATGCAGGCGCGGGTGCATGCTGGCTGGCTCAGCCCAAGATCGCGAGGATCGCTGGAGAGTCGCTGAAACATTTCGACGAGATGCGGTACCGGTTGTTCGCCTGGTGCGTGATGCCGAATCACGTTCACGTATTGTTTCAACCTCTCGACCAGCACGATTTAGCAGGCATTGTTCACACATGGAAATCGTATTCGGCTAAAGCTGCGAACACGGCGTTGCGACGTTCAGGGGAATTCTGGGGACGCGAGTATTTCGATCACATTGTGCGGAACGGCATCGAGTTCGGACGAATCACGCAATACATTCTGAAGAACCCGGAGAAAGCAGGACTTCGAAACTGGCCTTGGGTGGGGTGCTCGCCCGGTTTGTGATGTAAGCAAGAACGCCGGCGAGACGCCGGCGCTACAAACGCTTCCTCGGGCGTTCATCAGTAGCCTATTAGAAGGATTCCTTTAGGGGCAGTTGCTGTCTCGCGCTCGCACACCGTGTCTCAATAAAATTCTCGATTCTTGCAAAATCGTTCGGGTTGCGATTTTGGTCCGGACGAATCCCACAAGAATCTCCCAGTGAAACGCCATCTGCACTCAACTAAGCCAAAGTCGCAGAATCCAAGGTAAACTGTTGGTCCCGAAACAGCGCCGTTTGGAGGAGTGTCTTGCGCGTAGGGATGATTGGGTGGCGAGGGATGGTGGGCAGCGTCCTGATGCAGAGGATGCGCGAGGAGGATGACTTCGCGCGGCTGGAGCCGGTGTTTTTCTCGACGTCGAACATTGGTGGACAAGCTCCTACCGGAGCGGGCGGCCTCGCACCGCCGGCGGCAAGCGACGGCCCGACGTCGCGAGAAGCGAAGAACCTGGATACGGTCACGAGCCGCCAAGCTCAGATGGGAGCGGGTGGCCGGGCTCGGGCGGGGACGAGTGGCCAAGCTCCGGTCGAGGCGGGTGGCAAAACTTCGACGGGAGCGGGTGGCGGGGCTCCGGCGGACGCGCGCGACGGCGCGACGCTGAAAGACGCGAAGAACCTGCGGGAACTGGCCGCGTGCGACGTGCTGATCAGTTGCCAGGGCGGCGAGTACACCACTGAAATCTATGCGCCGCTGCGCGCGAGCGGCTGGCGCGGTTACTGGATCGACGCCGCGTCGACGCTGCGCATGGCCGACGATGCCGCAATCGTCCTCGATCCGGTGAACCGGCGCGTGATCGACGAAGCGATTGGCCGCGGGCTGCGCACGTTTGCGGGCGGCAACTGCACGGTGAGCCTGATGCTGATGGCCGTCGCGTCGCTGTTCCAGAACGGGCTCGTCGAGTGGATGACGACGATGACGTATCAGGCGGCGTCGGGCGCGGGCGCGGCGAAGATGATCGAGCTGGTGAACCAGATGACGCGGCTGACCGATCCGGTGCGCAAGAGTCCTTCAGAAAACGCGCTGGAAATCGACCGCATGACGATTGCCGCGCAGCGCGACGCGTCGTTGCCCACGCAGGAATTCGGTGTGCCGCTGGCGGGCAGCCTGATTCCGTGGGTCGACCGCGAAATGCCCGGCGGCCAGACGCGCGAAGAATGGAAAGGGACGGCGGAAACGAACAAGATTCTCGGGCTCGCGCCGACGGTGCCCGTCGATGGCATTTGCGTGCGCGTAGGCACGATGCGATGCCACAGCCAGGGGCTGTGCATCAAGCTGACGCGCGACGTTTCGGTCGAGGAAATCGAGCAGATCCTCGCGCGCGGGAACCAATGGGTGCGAGTGATGCCGAATAATAAAGAATCGACGCTGCATTGCCTGACGCCAACGGCGGTTTCCGGCACGCTGAACGTCCCAATCGGACGCATTCACAAGCTGGTGATGGGACCGCTGTTCCTCGGCGCGTTTACCGTGGGCGACCAACTCCTCTGGGGCGCCGCCGAGCCGCTGCGGCGCACGCTGCGGATCATCCGGGAACATATGGGAGCGTGATCAGTGGTTTGTAGCTGTCGCTCTCCGCGCCCAGCGAGAGCATCTTGGCGATTGACCCCCTCGGCGTGAACTTAAGGAACGTGAGCAGCGGTTTCAACAATCAAAAAGCGTACGCAGAGACTCCGCGGACGCAGAGAAGAAAGGAAGAGCGTTACCGAGAGAACGCGAGGTGCAGCTTCAGGGGTTAAAACCCCTGAAAACAAGGTCCGGGCGATAAGTCGGAGCTGAAGCTCCTACCCCCTAGAAACCGCTGTCTTACTTTGTTTTGTTTGCCGGTGACGGCGCCAACGCCGGGAGCGTGGCGACGGTTGGAAGTCTCGAGACCAGAAAAAGCGGCAGCGAGATGCCGCACTCCAAAGCGGCCTTCGGTCACGTGAATCGAAGTGCGGGCGGCGGCGCCGGGGAGAGCGACGACACGAGAGCTGCTAGGGCTTATCGCTCAGCGCTTCGACTCCCGGCAATCTGTCGCCGGCGAGGAATTCGAGGGACGCGCCGCCGCCGGTGGATATATGCGAGATCTGCGAGGCGACGCCGGCCTGCTCGACCGCAGCGACCGAATCGCCGCCGCCGATGATCGTCGTCGCGCCCTTGCCGGTGGCGGCAGCGACGGCTTTCGCAATGCCGAGCGTGCCCTTCGCGAACGCGGGCTTCTCGAACATGCCGAGCGGGCCGTTCCAGACGATCGTTCGCCCGCGAGAAATTTCCTTCTCGAACTCGGCGACGGTTTTCGGGCCGATGTCGAGTCCCATCCAGCCGTCGGGCGTGTCGTCGATGCTCGTTGTTTTGGTCGCGGATGAGTCGGGCGACTCGGCCAGCACGTGGTCGACCGGAAGCAGCAGCCGGAAATTGCGCGCCTTGGCTTGTTGCAGCAGATCGCGCGCGAGATCGAGTTTGTCGTTTTCGACGAGCGACTTCCCTACCGGCTTGCCCTGCGATTTCAGGAAGGTGTAGGCCATCGCGCCGCCGATCAGCATCGCGTCGGCAAGCTTCATCAGGTTCTGCACCACTTCGATTTTGTCCGATACTTTCGCGCCGCCTAATACGGAGACGAACGGGCGGTCCGGATTCGAGATGGCCTTGCCGAGGTAGGCGAGCTCTTTTTCCATGAGCAGGCCTGCGGCAGACTGGCGCACGAATTTTGTTATGCCCACGACGGACGCGTGCGCGCGGTGCGCGGAGCCGAATGCGTCGCAGACGAACAGGCCGTCGCACAGCGCGGCGAGCTGCTTGGCGAATTCCGGGTCGTTCTTCTCTTCTTCGGCGTGGTAGCGGACGTTTTCGAGCAACAGCACGTCACCATTCTTCAGCGCTTTGCTTTTTGCTTCGGCGTCGGCGCCTACGCAGTCATCGGCGAATGCGACCGGCTTGCCGAGCAATTCCTGCAAACGCGCGGCGACAGGCTTGAGACTATATTTCGGATCGGGCTTGCCCTTGGGACGGCCGAGGTGCGAAGCGAGGACAAGGCGTCCACCGCGGTCGATGGCGAGTTTTAGAGTGGGTATGGTGGCGCGGACGCGCGTGTCGTCGGAAACTTTGGCGCCGTCGAGAGGAACGTTGAAGTCGACGCGGATGAACACGCGCCTGCCGTTAAGATCGAGATCGCGAATCGAAAGCTTGTTCATGGTTTGCCTTCCTTGGAAACATCAGCCACAGAGACACAGAGTCACAGAGGAAAGAGAAAGGCTCCGAAATCTCCGCCGGCCTGCGACCCTGTGGTGAAGTTACAAAATTTCAAGACAGAACTGGCCCCGAGACCGCCTGCGGCGGGCAGGCGCCGAGGCTACAAAACTCGTGCTCCCCCGGGGGATACAGAGAGCAACCGCTATAGCGAAAACGCGCCACGGTCGCTTACAGTTTTGACGCGAAGAGCTTGATCAGGTCGCGGCAACGGCAGGAATAGCCCCACTCGTTGTCGTACCATGAGAGAACCTTCAGGCAATTCGAGCCGACCACGCGGGTGTAGGGCGCGTCGACAATGGACGAACGCGAATCGCCGCGAAAATCGATCGACACGAGCTCTTCGTTCGATACGCCAAGAATTCCCTTCATCGGTCCGTCGGCGGCTTTCTTGAATGCGGCGTTGGCTGCTTCGGCGGTAACGGGCTTTTCGGTTAAAACGGTCAAGTCGACGATGCTGACGTTGGGCGTGGGAACGCGCATGGCGTAACCGTCGAGCTTGCCCTTCAGCTCTGGAATGACGAGGTGCAGCGCCTTGGCCGCACCGGTGGACGTCGGAATCATCGAGAGCGCCGCTGCGCGAGCGCGACGCAGATCTTTGTGCGGCAGGTCGAGCAGCTTCTGGTCGTTCGTGTACGAGTGAATCGTCGTCATGGTGCCAACGTTGATGCCGAATGTGTCGTGGATGACCTTCGCAACCGGCGCGAGGCAGTTTGTGGTGCAGGAAGCGTTCGAGACTACGTTGTGCTTCGCGGGATCGTAGGTCTTTTCGTTTACGCCAAGGACGATCGTTGCGTCTACTTCCGTAGCAGGAGCGGAGATGAGCACTTTTTTCACCGGACCGCGAATGTGCTTCGCCGCGTCGGGGCCCTTGGTGAAGAGACCTGTCGATTCGACGACGATCTGCGCGCCGACGGACGGCCAGTCGAGCTCCGCCGGGTCTTTGACTTTGAAAACTTTGAAGCTCTTGCCGTCCACGGAAATTGTGTTGTCGGTGTTGGTCACCTCGTTGGTCAGGTTCCCCAAAATCGAATCGTACTTCAGCAAGTGAGCGAGCGTTTTCGCGTCAGTGATGTCGTTCACCGCAACCACTTCGATGGATGGGTCGCTCATGGCCGCGCGATAGATGTTACGGCCGATTCTTCCGAATCCGTTGATTCCGACCTTGATGGCCATTCTTCCTCCGTAGTTGTGTCTCAGAGTTGATTTGCGAGCTGCGTGATCGGCACTTCAGGCTGAAAAAAAATGTCTTTTTTTGCAGCCTCCATGACATCTTCCGAAACTGGCATGCGAACTGGCGAGGATGGCGAGGATGGCATACGGCCCTAGCACACAGAAAGCAGTGGCCTCAACTGACACGCGGCCGTCCCGGACGACGTTTCGGCGAATCGGCGCGAGATCGCGGCCTGAGTTCGCAGCAGCACGATTGCATTTCCCGCCGCAACGATTCTATGGTGCTGTGGTTCAGTTTCGGCGGCCGTGACGGCTGCCACCGTTCCTCGTGACGAAAATCACGAGGCCGCCCAAAAACAGCAAAAGAAGGCGTTCAGAGGTTTGCTCTGAACAAAAAATGCTAGGGCACGCGTAGAGAAAAGTCAATTGAGGCGACTGCGGGGCGGCGGTCTGAATTTAACTGCTTTTCCATGTCAGGGTTTGAATCATCAAACCCTGAAACCGGATGTCACGATCAAGGAAATTCAAACTGATCCACCACGGACTGCGGCCATGGATCGCGCAAACAGAATGGCCGGTAATATTAAGTCAGTTCGAGCCGGCGGCGAGCTGGGATTCCGCGGAATTGGGAGAGTTTGGATCGTTGAAGACCTCAACGCGGGAGACCTTCTCGTGAATAAATATGACGAAGACCGTTTTGGCTGGCGGAGTGCCGTAGATCCAGGTCGTCGTCTGTTCGCCCTGGGCATTCTGCTCGCGGACCTTATGATCCGCGCGTCCCAGAGCGGCGATCACCATTTCCTCGTCCATGCCAACGGCAGCGCGATGTTCGCGAATGGCCTGCTGGATTTTCGGCGGGAGAGTATCGAACCAGTTGACCGCCGCAGAATGTTTCGAGAAATCGAGGAATGGAGAAAGGTCGTGCTTCAGGTCATCGGCCGAGAGATCGGGTACGCCGTGAGGGTATTCCAGAATAATCGTAGTGCCGTGACCTTCGTTGGGATGGTCAACGATGGGAGGCTCGGGGTCCTGATAGCCGATCCCAACCTGCAGATGTTCGCGAAGATGAAACTTTTCTCTCCCGCCGCCATTGATCTGGACTGCTACGTCCTTCGGATGAAAGTCGAGCTTCGTAATCTGCACCGTATCGCCGGGGTTGGCGATCACGCCGTCGTGGCGGAGTTCATACTGAAGTTCCCGAGTGTTCAACGGCTTGCCGACTGTAACTTTGAAACCCTTCTTCTCGTGCGGAAGCGCTTGCAGGCACTTCGCGTATTCGCCACCGACGTACCGGAGGAGGTCGATCTTCGCCGCCTCGCTCAGGTGATCTGGCTTGCGAGCCTGAATCTGGAGTTGGGCACCGCTGGGCGGCACGGGAGCAGCAGCGAGGCAAGCGACATACGAACAGACAGTAAGGGCAGCCGCTATTAAAAGAGTTGAACGGGAGCACATCGCCTAGACTGTCCTGAGGACGATTCTAGGTCTTTCAGGTCAAGCTTGCCAACGTAATTTCTGACAGTATCCCGGCTCTCGGTAAAGGCAGCTCAGGATCGCGTCGGGAGTTTTTGACACGCGGCGCCGGGTGTGGTCAGATGCCGCCGGAGATTTCACATGCAACGACATCGCCTGGCTCTACTGATTGCAATCGTATTCGCGTTCTTTCTGATTGTTGTGCCGATGTTTACATCGGGAATCGGCCTGCTGGTAGATTGGATGTGGTTCGATCAAGCCGGCTACCATCAGCTTTTCACGACAGTGCTGGCAACGCAGGCGTGGCTGGGTTTCGCCTGCGGGATTTTGTGTTTGCTGATCACCGGCTTCAACGTGCGCTTTGCAGGCAGCGTGTCGCACCGGTCGGGCTATCTGAGCACAGCGCGGACGATCGAATTCCCCGGCTCCCAGAAAATCCCGTCGATATTTCGCGGAATGCTGTGGATTGGACTCGTACTGGTGGCGTGGCTGGTGGCGCAATGGTCGGCGACGCACTGGAATCAGTATCTTTTCGCTACGCATGCGGTGCCGATCAAGCAGGTGGACCCGATTTTCGGGCTCAGCCTTAGTTTTTTCCTCTTCCGTCTGCCGTTTCGTTTTTTCATCTATCACCTGGCGTTCATCATCATCCTGATCAGCCTGCTTGCGGCAGGAGTGCGTTACTGGATCGAAGGCGGAATATGGACTTCGCCGCGCGGCGTAAACGTTGGCCGCAACGCACGTACGCACCTGATGGTCCTCGCGGGGATTCTGTTTTTGCTGTTTGCCTGGCGAGCTCGGCTCGGGATGTTCGACCTAGTATATTCGCCGACGGGGCTAGTCTTCGGCGCAGGCTACACAGATATCCATGTGGGCTGGCCCGTGCTGTGGATCATGCTCGCTCTGTGCGTGATTACCGCGATTGCGTTTTTCGTTGGCGCGTCCGCTGGACGAGTGCGGCTGGCGGGCTACGGGATCGCCGCAGTGATCGGGATCGGGATCCTCGGCGGGCTGATCGCTCCGGCGCTGGTACAGCGATACGTGGTTGCGCCCAGCGAACTTGAACGCGAACTGCCGTACCTTTCGCGGAACATCCAATTCACGCGACAGGCGTATGGACTCGACAAATTCGACGAGCGCAGTTTTCCTGCCATTCAGGACCTGAACGCGTCGATGATTCAGCAAAACGCGGCGACAATGCGAAACCTGCGGCTATGGGATCATGAACCACAGCTCACTACGTTTCAGCAGCTTCAGGAAATCCGGACGTACTACGACTTCGCAAATGTTTTCGACGATCGCTACACAATTGATGGACAGCTTCGGCAGGTGTCGCTTTCCGCCCGCGAGCTTTCGGCGGACAGCCTGCCCGATCCGAATTGGGTGAATCAGCACCTGATTTACACGCACGGATATGGGCTGTGCCTGGGCCCGGTGAATGAATCGACGCCCGACGGCTTGCCGGTATTGTTCATAAAGAATATTCCGCCGGAATCGTCGGTTGGGCTGAAGGTGACGCGCCCTGAAATCTATTATGGACAGCTTTCGAACAACTACTGCCTGGTGCGGACAAGCGCGAAAGAGTTCGATTATCCGTCGGGCGAGGAGAACGTTTACAACACGTATCAGGGCTCTGGCGGAATCCCGATTAGCGGATTGTGGCGGAGGCTGGTTTTCGCGCTGAATTATGGCGACGTGGACATTCTGTTCTCCGGATACATTCAAGACGGCAGCCGCATTATGATCCACCGGCGAGTGCTGGAACGCGTGCAGGAGCTCGCGCCGTTTCTCACGTACGACAGCCAGCCATACATGGTGGTTGCTGACGACGGGTCGCTGCAGTGGATCGTCGACGCGTACACCACGACCGGCCAGTATCCCTACTCTGACCCGACGCCCGGGATGGGCAATTACGTCCGCAATTCCGTGAAGATAACCATGAACGCGTACGACGGGCGAGTGACGTTCTACGTGGCCGATCCAACCGATCCTCTGATTCAAGCTTACGAAGGGATTTTCCCCGGCGTGTTCCATCCGCTGTCGGACATGCCGAAGGATTTGCGCGCGCACATTCGTTACCCCCAGGATTTCTTCGCGGTGCAGGCGGCGAAGTACGCGGTCTATCACATGACCGACCCGAGCGTCTTCTACAGCAAAGAAGACCTGTGGCGAATCGCGACCCGGAACGTCAACGGCGGATCGACACCTATGAAACCGTATTACGCCATCATGAAGTTGCCGGATGTTGGAAGCACGGAGGAATTCATCCTGATGGTGCCGTTCACACCCGCGCGAAAGAACAACATGATCGCCTGGATAGCGGCTCGCTGCGACGGCACCGACTACGGCAAAGTTCTGGTGTTCGCGTTCCCAAAGGAAAAGCTGATTTACGGGCCCGAACAAATCCAGTCTCGCGTGAATCAGAGCCCCGCAATATCGCAACAGCTCACGCTGTGGGATCAAGGCGGCTCGCGCGTTGTGCGAGGGACGCTGCTCGTAGTCCCCGTGCAGAACGCGGTGATGTACGTCGAACCCCTCTATCTCGCGGCCGAGAGCGGCTCTTCCCTGCCGCAATTGAAGCGCGTCATCGTGGCATATTCCGATCAAGTGGTGATGGAGCCGACGCTCGAAGATGCGCTAAACACGATCTTCAATGGAAACGGAGCAACGCAGGTTGAGATGGCGGGAGGAACAACGCCTGCGGGAGGGGTTAGTTCGACGCCAAGCTCTGCCATTCCGTCGGGACTGGGAAACCTGATCCAGCAGGCGAATCAGCATTACGAGCAAGCGCAAAAGGATCTTCGCCAAGGCGATTGGAGCGGTTACGGCCAGGAAATGCAGCAACTCGGCGCGGTCCTGAAGCAGATGCCAGCTCCAAGGCCGCACAAGGCCCCGGCAGCACAGCACGCGTCCGGATCGACGACGGACTAAGGCCGATCCCCAGGACCGCCAACACGTCCCTGGGTTGATGCTTGGCAGCAACGCGAATCTGCGAGAACAAAACCTGCAGAAAGGAATTCGGCAGCTCTCGGAGCTGCACTGAACCTAAGTGGACAAACGCGCAGCTAAGATGCGGCGCGATTTGCTGCGACGCTGGCGGCCTTTTCGGTTTCCTTTTCTTCTTTTTGTTGCGCGAGGAATGGCTCGAAGCAACGGCGGCATCGCGCTTCATACATTCCGCCTGCGCCGACCACGATCAATTCCTCCGACGCGACCAGCCGCTGCGTGTGCACCGCGGGATTTCCGCATCGCATGCAGATCGCAAGCAGCTTCGTGATTTCTTCCGCAACGGCGAGCAGGCGCGGCATGGGCTCGAACGGACGGCCCATGAAATCCGTATCGAGCCCAGCGACGATTACGCGTTTGCCCAGATCCGCGAGCTTGACGCACGCGTCCACAACGGAGTCGCCGAGAAATTGCGTTTCATCGATGCCGATTACTTCCGTGCGTGGCGCGACTTTGTCCAGAATTTCGCAGCCCTCCCCTACCAACTCCGAGGCAATCTCCAGCCCCGAGTGCGAAACGATGCCGTTCTTCGAATATCGCTGGTCGATTGCCGGCTTGAATATCTGCACCCGTTGTTTGCCGATTTCCGCGCGGCGCAAACGGCGAATCAGCTCCTCGCTCTTGCCGGAAAACATCGGCCCAACGATCACTTCAATCCAACCCATATTGCCCTTGACGATGTCCACGCGATCGATGCTCCCTTCTGCGTCCCCAAAACGTAACCTATCACAATTCCACGATCGAAACGGAGCGCAACGCTAGCGCATCCGAAAGGCTAGGCCGTATATTCTTATTTTGCGGCCTCCGCGTTTGACTTCAATCTCGATCCTGCACACTGCCATCAAGCCGGTCACCGCCGGATTTGCGACCGTCACCCCGCCGTTGTGAAGTCCGCGGCTAAGGATTCCCGCGATCCATGCCAGTTCGCCGACCGAATTTACAGAGGTAATGGAGGCTGCAGAATAAAAGATTATTCCCCTCGTGAACGAATCATTTCTGGCCACGCTTCTACGAAGAATACAGATCGCGGTTGAAGAACGGAGCGAATGCGTTGATCACCGCGACGCGAAACGCGTCCTGCCGGGTGATCATGTTGCGCGTCAGGATGCCCCATGTGCCCTGTGCGTCGCGAATTCGATGGCCGCTGGCGAAATCGTCGATCGCTTCGGAGAGCTCGACACCATCGTCGATGACAGTTTTCGCGAGGTGGTCAGGAACCGCGACCGCCCCTGACTGGCCGAATGCCGAGCGCCCGCTCTTATCCGCAACGCAGACCCAATTTTCAAGGAACACCAAACGCGCCGTGCCTGCGTGGGCGACGTCGAGGCCACCTTCCAACCCGATGAGGTATTCCCACGGCTCGTTGTTTTCGCGCGCGATCCGCTGGAGGGCTTCGACGCGATTCCGCGCCCCGGCCATGATTTCATCGCGCGTAAGCGGCGTATGGCGGACGCCGCTCGGCACTTCCACCGCGGCGATGTCGAACTGCGCGTCGATATCGAGAACGGGGCCGACAACGGTCAGCGCCTCCCAAACCGCATTCAGCTTTGGCCATCGTGTGGTGCCAACCGCCATGATCGTTTTCTTCATGCGCTGCGGATTGTAGCAGGTCGGCGGTTTAGCCGGGCGGGAGGCCTTATCTACCGAAGAGGCAAGGCCGAGGAAGCTGCAGCCTTGCTCTCGAACATGCCGGCACCCACAGCTTCGAGAGGTTTCATCCTGACGGCGCAGGCGCTTGATGGCAGTGCAATATCGATCCGAAGTTAAACGCTGAGGCCGCAAAAACAGAAAGTGTTAGACCGTAGAAGAATGCGAGGACCCGCGCCAAAGCTACTCTCTCCATAGCGGCGTTTGCCGCTGACGCGCATAACGCGCGGACAGGAATTCCTTCAGTTGTTCGATCGACGAGAACACCTGGTCGCAGCAACCCAACATCCATCCGCTGAGCTGATCGAGCGGCAGCGATGTGACGAGATATACCGGAATCCCTTTGCGCAGTGCGAGCGTCAATTCCGCGGAGGTTCCGCCGCTCTGCGCGCCCGCTTCCCAATGGCAAACAATGTAGTCAGCCCTGTTTTCAATGAGGTCGAGATCGAATGCAATGATCTTACGCATCGCTCGGCGGAAGCGCTCCGGGTCGGATGTTTTCCACGCGCGAAAGTTCGCCAGCTCGTCGTCCGTGAGGTTTTTCTTTTCGTCTTCAGCCGGATCGTACACGTGGTGCCCGAGCGTTTCGCGAATGAAGGGCACAAGCTTGCGTCGCCATAGGCGTCCGCCATCCTGCGCGAATTCTATCGGACCGCAAAGGTATGCCAGCACGGGGAGGGAATGTATCACAAGCGTTCTGGATTCGAGACCGATTAGATCGAAGCCTCAACGCGTTCGGAAAGGCGCTTGGGAGCGAGCAGGACGAAGCTGGCGCGCATCAGCTCGGCGACTTCATCCCAATCGATCGGGCCCGCATCAAGGCGAAGTGCGACCCAACCTCTCGGCCCGACATAGGCGGGCAAGTAAAACCGCCGCGGCTGCGCCGACACCAAAGCGGTGTTATCGCCGGGCAACACCTTGCAAGCGATGCCCACAATACCGTCGCCATGATGATCGTTCAAGAAATATGCAAACGGCCTCTTGCGTACAAGAAACGCAGCATGATCTCCGTGGCGTCGCCGGCGAGTTTCCGGCAGAGATTTCGAAATTTGAGTCAGCCGGATCAGCCGGGAATCTTCGCGAGAACGCTTAGCCATGAAAGCCAACTAACGGTCTACCTGGACGCTGCCGGGCAGATACGACTTAGAAGGATGGAGCGGGATAAGGGAATCGAACCCTCGCCTCGACCTTGGCAAGGTCGCGTACTACCACTATACGAATCCCGCTCTGGCAAAAGCATTTATAGCATGTGGAAGGAGGAGCAGCAAGGCAACGGAATTATGTGACGTGCCGCAAAATAGGATCCATATTACCGGACTACAGGCTGACGAGATGCCGACTGATAATCGCTCGCCAAAACTGCGGGCGGGCAATACCGTTCGGCATGCACTGGTTCGCTACTAATCAACTTCGCGGACGCGGGTCGATTTCACGATGGGCGAACGCCGCTGCCGGTCGGCAAAATGCTGCGCGCGTTCGCGATCGATGTAAACGCGGGCAAATTTTTCGCCATCATGATAATAGACAGTCACTTGCCAGTGGCGATGCTTGCGCCGCCGGTCGCCGTTGAATGTCCTGCCCTTTTTGCTGGCCACTAGGATTCGCCTCAGAACTTCGGGTGACACAATATTGCAGGTTTAGCGAACAGACGCAAGTAGTAACTCCAGGGGTAACAACCTTGGAAGTGACCCATTTTCTCCCCCCTTAGTGCGAGCCATGCTTCTCGGGCAGCGATGCGCGTTTACGCGATCGCCTGCGGAACCGCCCTTTTCCACTTGTCCTGAGATTTCAGGATCAACTCGACCACTTCCCGGATGGCGCCTTCCCCGCCCTTCGCGACAGTGATGTAATGCGCCGCGCGCCTGACTTCATAGACGGCATCCGCGACGGCAACCGCCAGACCTGCGCGCTCGAGCAGCGGCAGATCCGGCAGATCGTCGCCAACATAGGCCACTTCTTCGTCTGTCACGCCCGCACGCGTGAGAATCGCTTTGTATGCTTCCGTTTTTTTTGCCTGGCCTTGAATTACAAACTCCATCGATGCTTCCCTGGCCCGCCGCGCCGTTGCGGGCGAAGTGCGTCCGGTGATCAGCCCTGTACGAATACCCATGATGCCGGCCAGCTTAATTCCGGCGCCATCGTGCGCGTTGAAGACCTTCATTTCGGCAACGCTGCCATCCGGAAAACCCTGCAGGCAGACCACGCCTGGAGTCATCGTGCCGTCGACGTCCATCAGC
>Ga0335075_10009148_pt1 | contig 15127 bp, 13 predicted proteins | sample Lox_Sample_24_FD_206723 | JGI IMG/M metagenome (GOLD analysis project Ga0335075, IMG submission 206723) | Soil microbial communities from Loxahatchee National Wildlife Refuge, Florida, United States - Lox_Sample_2.4 | ecosystem: Environmental > Terrestrial > Soil > Wetlands | place: USA... | reverse complement strand
AAGCCAGCTTCCGGTAGATCTCCAGCGTCTGTTCTGCGATGCGCGCCCAGGAGAATTCCGCGATGCAGCGCTGCCGTCCCGCTCGGCCGTAGCGCTCCGCCCGTTGGGGATCCGCGATCAGGGCGTTGACTGCCTCAGCGAGCCTGCTCTGGTAGCCGCTCGCGTCGTCGGGGTCGTAGTGCACCAACGAACCGGTCACTCCGTCGGCGACCACCTCGGGTATGCCACCGACGTCGGAAGCCACCACCGCGGTGCTGCAGGCCATCGCTTCGAGGTTGACGATGCCCAACGGCTCGTACACCGACGGGCATACGAAAACTGTTGCAGCCGAGAGTATTTCGCGTATCTTGCCGATCGGCAGCATTTCCCTGACCCAGTACACGCCGGTGCGGGTGCGAGCCAACTCGGCAACCCCGGCGGCCACTTCGGCAGCAATTTGCGGCGTGTCGGGCGCTCCGGCGCACAGCACCAACTGCACTCCCGCGCCGAACTGGTGGGCGGCCGCAAGCAGGTGGGCGACGCCTTTCTGCCGGGTAATCCGTCCGACGAATGCCACCATCGGCCGGCCGTGGTCTACGCCGAGGTCGGCGAGCACGGACTCCCCCGGGGAGGGCTGGGACGGCTCGACTGGGTGCCACACCTCGGTGTCGATCCCGTTGCGCACGACATGCACCCGGCCGGGATCCAACGTCGGATAGACCCGCAGCACATCGTCGCGCATGCCCGAGCTGACGGCGATGACAGCGTCCGCGGCGGTCACCGCGGTCTGTTCCACCCAGGACGAGATTCGGTACCCACCGCCGAGCTGCTCGGCCTTCCACGGCCGCAACGGCTCGAGCGAGTGCGCGGTCAACACATGTGGGACGTCGTAAAGCAACGACGCCAGCTGCCCGGCCAGGCCGGTGTACCAGGTGTGGGTATGGACCACACTGGCCTCCGCGGCTGCATTGGCCATCACCAGATCGGACGACAATGTCGACAGTGCCGGGTTGGCGCCGCGCAACTGCGGGTCCGGCTGATAGGTGGACGCCCCCGCCCGGGGCGCGCCCATGCAGTGCACGTCGACCTCGCATAGCGTGCGCAGTTGTGCGACGAGCTCGGTTACGTGCACACCGGCGCCCCCGTAGACCTCCGGCGGATACTCCCGAGTCATCATCGCCACCCGCATACTCGGCACGGTAGTTCGCCGACGATGCGGGCCGCGAAGCGGCCCGAGGAGGAGGCGGACAATCGGATTGTCGCCGACGATGCGGGCCGCGAAGCGGCCCGAGAAGGGGGCGGACAATCGGATTCAGTGTCGTTTCCGGATGGCGCCGTCGCCGGGTTGGCCCAAATTGGTTGATGGACAGTCCGTCACCGTGGGTATTTCACGAGAATGTCCTGGCAGTGGTTCGCAGTGGCCGATAAGTTTGATCTATGAGGGAAGCGCCACACGTGCTGGGCATCGTCCTGGCCGGGGGGGAGGGCAAGCGGTTGTACCCGTTGACCGCGGACCGGGCCAAACCCGCGGTTCCCTTCGGCGGCGCCTACCGGCTTATCGACTTCGTGCTGTCCAATCTCGTCAATGCCCGCTACCTGAGGATCTGCGTTCTTACCCAATACAAGTCGCACTCGCTGGACCGCCATATCTCGCAGAACTGGCGGTTGTCGGGGTTAGCCGGCGAGTACATCACCCCGGTTCCGGCCCAGCAGCGGCTCGGCCCGCGCTGGTATACCGGCTCCGCCGATGCGATCTATCAGTCGCTGAACCTAATTTACGACGAGGATCCGGACTACATCGTGGTTTTCGGCGCCGACCACGTCTACCGGATGGACCCCGAGCAGATGCTGCGGTTCCACATCGACAGCGGTGCCGGTGCAACGGTGGCCGGGATCCGGGTGCCCCGTGCCGAGGCGAGCGCGTTCGGCTGCCTGGGCGCCGACGACTCCGGGCGCATCCGCAGCTTCGTCGAGAAACCGGTGGAGCCGCCGGGCGTGCCCGACGACCCGGACTTCACCTTCGTTTCGATGGGCAACTACATCTTCACCACCAAGGTGCTCATCGACGCGATCCGGGCAGATGCCGACGAAGACCACTCTGATCACGACATGGGCGGGGACATCATTCCGCGGCTGGTCTCCGACGGATTGGCTGCCGTCTACGACTTCTCCGACAACGAGGTGCCAGGAGCCACCGACCGCGACCGGGCCTACTGGCGCGACGTGGGAACGCTGGACGCCTTTTACGACGCCCACATGGATCTGGTGTCGGTGCATCCGGTGTTCAACCTGTACAACAAGCGCTGGCCGATCCGCGGAGAGTCGGAGAACCTGGCTCCAGCCAAGTTCGTCAACGGCGGCTCCGCGCAAGAGTCGGTGGTGGGGGCGGGCAGCATCATCTCGGCCGCTTCGGTGCGCAACTCGGTGTTGTCGTCGAACGTTGTCGTCGACGACGGCGCGATCGTGGAGGGCAGCGTGATCATGCCGGGCACTCGCGTCGGCCGCGGCGCGGTGGTGCGTCACGCAATCCTGGACAAGAACGTCGTTGTCGGACCCGGCGAGATGGTCGGGGTCGATCTTGAGAAGGATCGGGAACGCTTCGCGATCAGCGCCGGCGGCGTCGTCGCTGTCGGCAAAGGCGTCTGGATTTAGCAGGCGAGCAGCCGCAAAAGCCGCTGATTTCGAGACGAAAAGGGGGCTTTTGCGGCTGCTCGCGCGGCCAGGCCGGCGCGCTCACCACACGTGGGGCACGAGGCGGTAGCGCACCTGTTCCTGGTATTCGCGGTAGCCGCGCAACTCCTGTTCGAGCAACCTCTCCTCATCGCGGATGCGAACCGCGAGCACCACTAGTCCGGGTATCACGAAGACCAGTCCCCAATACGAGCCGAGCGCCAGGGGGGCACCGACCATCAGGATGACGTTGCCGGTGTACATCGGATGGCGCACCAGTCCATAGAGCCCGGTGGAGACCAGCGTCTGCTCCGACTCGACGGTGACGTTTGCCGCCGCATAACTGTTTTGGATGATCACCAGCATCGCGAGGCCGAGCCCGACGGCGACCAGGACGTCGCCGATCACCGAGATCGACGCCGGCACCGTCGACCACCCGAAGCGATGGTCAAACGCGCTGACCACGAACATGGCCAGAAAGCAGACGGACAACACGGTGATGACGACCCGCTGCAGTATTCGGGTCTCGGCGAGCGGCCCGGCGCGCAAACGTCGTTCGAGCGCAGCCGGGTTCGTGCGCATCAAGTAGATGCTGGGGATCCAGGTGGAAAGCGCGAACACCGCGAGGAAGACCCACCCCTGCCAGTAATGGAATGTCCCCGCCGGCAGAAATAGCATCAACCAGAAGGACACCAGGCCCAAAGCGGCTGAAACGAAACCTTTAGCAGCAGTTTTCATGACAACTCCATCAGGTTTGCACATCGCGACGGCGAAAGGCCGCCATTCCCAGCGCGATCAGCGCCGCGTCGATCACCAGCAACCACAGGAGTGGAACTGCCGTGAATGCGCCGCCGGTGACCCGCGGAATGTGCCCGAACGGTTCGAGGTCGAGCAGCAACTGGGGAAAGCCCGACAGCGACCCGATCAGGTAGAGCGCAACGAATCCGACCAAAACACCCCACGACAGCGGGCTGAACCTCGGCGCCAGCCCGAACAACGCGACGGTCAGCGCAGCCGATAGCCACACGGCGGGCAACTGCACGGCGGCGGTGGCAAGGACCATCGCAAGCTTGCCGCCGATGTCGTGGGCGGCGACTCCGTAGGTCATTCCGGCCACTGACCCGGCAACCAACATCGCGATGGAGGAGCCCAGTAGCGCGATCGCGAGATGACATGCCAGCCAACGGCTTCGGCTTACCGCGCCGCTCAGCACCGTTTCGGCTCGCTGGCTGTCCTCCTCCTGATGCGGCCGCAGGGTGAGCGAGATGGCGAATGCGGCCGCCACCATGCCCAGCATGCAAAACGCCACCGCGACGAAGGCCTGCTCCAATGCACTGGTGCCGCCCATGCGCTCGACGATGTCTCGGGCCGTGCCGCCGCCCAGTTCGTCGCCGATGCCGTGCACGACGCTGCCGATCAGCAAGCCATACAGGCTCAGTCCGACCGTCCACAGCAGCAGTGCGCCGCGGTCCAGCCGCCAGGCCAAGCCAAAGGCGCCCTGCAACAGCCGCGTTGCGGTTGCCGGACCCGGACGTTCCGCGATCAAGCCCGCGCCTACGTCTCGTCCCGCAAGCAGCCGGTAGGCCAGCACGATCAGCAACACGGTCGTCACAAGATGCAGCAGCAAGACCCACCACCGGTCGCCCGCGTACGGGCGAACCTGCAGCGACCAGCCCAGCGGCGAGAGCCACGATAAGGCGCCCGAACCGGCATCACCGACGGCGCGCACCGTGAATGCGGTTGCCAGCGCTGAGAATGCGGCGCCGCGGGCGAATCGGGCGCTGGGTGAGAGTTGGGCGGCCACCGCGGCCACCGCGGTAAACACCAGACCGGAGCCGGCCAGCGCCGCCCCGAACGCTAGCGAGCCGTCCGGTGGCACGCTGGTGTTCAGCAGGCCGACCGCTCCGATGGTCCCCGTGATCACCGACGCCCCGATCGACAGCAACAGCGCCGCAGTCAGGCCGGCATATCGGCCCACCACGGTCGAGTCGATCAGTTCGGCGCGGCCAGTTTCTTCATCGGCGCGAGTATGGCGAATGACGGTGAGAATGACCGCCACGGCGATCAGCAGATGGAACATCCCGGCTTTCCAGATGCCGGTTGCGCCAAGGCTGTCGTTGTAGATCTGACCGTAGAGCGCCCGCTGCGCCGGGCTGGCCATGATCGAGACGGCAAAGGCGGCGCGGGCTGCTTGGTCGGGGTAGACCTTCTCGATGCTGCCGATATAGACGGTCGCCAGCGGTACTGACAGCAGCAATACCCACAGCGGCAAGACCACCCGGTCGCGCCGCAGGTACAGCCGCAGCATCCCCAGCGTGCCGGTGAACACCGAATCGTGTTGTGGTGCTTCGTGTGCCGGCTGGTTGGCCCGATCCAGAATCGTGGTACTCATGCCCGCACCTGTTGACCACTGACATCGCGTCGGCCGTCGTTGCCGACGCCATAATGACGCAGGAAGAGTTCTTCCAGCGTGGGCGGCTGGCTGACCAGGCTGCGCACGCCCACGTCGCCGAGCACCCGGATGAGTTGACCGAGACTTTCGCTGTCCACCTGGACCCGCAGCGTGGTTCCCTCGATGCTGACATCCTCGACGCCACGGATCCGGGTGAGATCGCCCGGGTGCCGCAGCAATTCCGCCTTGATCGACGTGCGGCTGAGATGACGCATCGAATCCAGCGTGCCGCTCTCGATGGTCTTGCCGGCCCGGATGATGGTCACCCGTTCACATAATGCCTCGGTCTCGGCCAGGATGTGACTGGACAACAGGACTGTGGTGCCCCGATCCCGCGCTTCTGCCACGCATTGCTGAAAGATGTTCTCCATCAATGGGTCCAGGCCGCTGCTTGGCTCGTCGAGCAGCAGTAGGCGGGCCCGTGACGAGAACGCGGAAATCAACGAGACTTTCTGACGGTTTCCCTTCGAGTAGGCTCGTGACTTCTTACGCGGGTCCAGCTCGAAGCGCTCGATCAGCTCGGCGCGGCGTCTGTCGTCGATGCCACCGCGCATACGTGCCAGCAGGTCGATGGTCTCACCGCCGGTGAGGTTAGGCCACAGGGTCACATCGCCTGGAACATAGGCGATCTTGCGGTGCAGTTCGACGGCGTCCGCCCAGGGGTCGCCGCCGAGCAGTCGAACCGTTCCGCCGTCGGCCTTCACCACTCCCAGCAGGATGCGGATCGTCGTCGACTTTCCGGCGCCGTTGGGCCCGAGAAAGCCATGCACCTCACCCTCGCGCACCGTCAGCTCAAGGCCGTCCAATGCTCGAACAGCGCCGAAATTCTTTTTCAGACCGTGGATTTCGATCGGCGCCTGATATCCGTCAGCTGGCATGGGTATCTCCTTGTTCTGCATCGGCGAGGAAGGCGTCGTACATCGTGCGGTCGGCCATCAGCCCTTCGGTGTAGACCTCGAGCGACGGCAGCAGCATGTCGCGGGCGTAGTCGCGCAGCACGGCACGCAGATCCGTCGGTGTGTCGTGCATCTGGAGATAGCCCAGGAACCCACCGCCGCCCGTGATCGCCAGAAACCTTGCCCTGGAACGGGGATCGCGGCTGGGTTTCAGTGTTCCGGCGCGCACACCCTCGTCTAGATAGCTCTCAGCATCGTCGATCATCCGGCGCCACAACGTTTTTGCCAGCTCACCGCCCGACTGCATACTGCGGACCAGGTAGGCCATCATCGGGGCGTACGACTCGATTTGAGCAAGCTGGGCGAACCAGGTTCCGGGTTCCTTTGACCGCATCGCCGCCGACTTTTCGCTACGGATCTCGACGGCGATGTAGTCGTCGCAGGCTTTGCGCAGGCCGTCCTTGGAGCCGAAATGGTGGACCACCAGAGCCGCGCTCACGCCTGCCGCTTGAGCGATCGATCGCAGTCCGACGCCGAAGCCGCGCTCGCCGAATTGCTCGATCGCCGCGTCGCGGATCCGGGCCGCGGCGGTCAGATCCTGGGCTGAACGCATGTTCAGGAGATTAAACGACTGTTCAGTCGAGCGTCAAGCACCATCGCCGGCAGAAATACCTGGAAGCGTGGATCAGTCGCGGACCGCGGCCAGCAAGCCGTCGCCGAGCGGCACCAGCGCCGGGGTGAGCAGCTCGTTCTCGGCGATCAGCCGCGCCGCTTCGCGCACCGCCGCGACCTCTGCGTCGTGGGCCGCTGGGTCGCCGGCCCGGCCACCCAACGCGGCGCCGTGAACGACGATGGCCCCGCCCGAGCGCAGCAGCCGAACCCCCTCGACCACGTAGTCCGGCTGATCGAGCGGGTCGGCGTCGATGAAGACCAAGTCATAGGACTCATCGGCCAGCCGGGTCAGCACCTCCTGAGCCCGGCCGCTGATCAGCCGAGTTCGCGACGGCCCGATTCCGGCGTCGGAGAACGCCTGCTTGGCGATCAGCTGGTGCTCGGGCTCGATGTCGATTGTGGTCAGCACACCGTCTTCGCTCATCCCCGACAACAGCCACAGGCTGCTGACCCCGGCACCTGTGCCCACTTCGACGACGGCCTTGCCGCCACTGAGCTTGGTCAGCAGGCTGAGCAGCGCGCCCACCGCGGGCGTTACCGCCCCGACGCCGATGTCGGCCGCGCGGTCGCGGGCGGCCAGCAGGACCGCGTCTTCGGAGATCGACGCCTCGGCATGTGCTGATAGCGATTCGGCCCGACTCATCGGGGCCGGCTGGCCTGGCGTCTGGTCGGTGGTGGCCATGCCCGCAGCGTAAGTCCAACCGATGCCGCGTGCGGTCAGGCGCGCCCGGTGCCGGCGCCGCGACAATGATGCGGGCCGCAACGGCCCGACGAGGAGCGGGCAATCGGGCACAGTGGAGGCCCGCGACACGCCCGAAGCTCGCGCCGGATCAATGTCACAATTTGATGAATATGCCCAGCGCAACGGGGTATAGTGTCTCATTCTCAGTGAAAGCTCAGTGCGGTCACATACCGCACACACGCCGGTACGCGACGGTATCCCCCATGGAACGTGGAGGCCGCTGGTCCGGGAATAGATCCCCGCGCCTTCGTGTTGCGCGCGGTGACGAATTGCCTAACTTCGACGGCAGTCTGAATCCGGAGGATCTGAACATCACCACCCTGATGAGCCCCGCCAGCATGTCGCACCCGGAGCGGTACCGCGACGCCGACTGGGTCGAGCCCGACGACGAGCCGTACGGCACCGCCGTCTTCGACGCGACCGGAGACAAGGCGGCGATGCCGTCCTGGGATGAGCTTGTCCGTCAGCACGCCGACCGGGTCTACCGGCTGGCTTATCGGCTTTCCGGTAATCAGCACGACGCCGAGGACCTGACCCAGGAGACCTTCATCCGGGTTTTCCGGTCGGTGCAGAACTACCAGCCGGGAACATTTGAGGGCTGGCTGCACCGCATCACCACCAACTTGTTTCTTGACATGGTGCGCCGCCGCGGCCGGGTCCGGATGGAGGCGTTGCCCGACGACTACGACCGGGTACCTGCCGACGAGCCCAACCCCGAGCAGATCTACCACGACTCGCGGCTGGGCCCCGACCTGCAAGCCGCCCTGGATTCGCTGCCTCCCGAGTTCCGCGCCGCCGTCGTGCTGTGCGACATCGAGGGACTGTCCTACGAGGAGATCGGCGCCACCTTGGGGGTGAAGCTCGGGACCGTGCGCAGCCGCATCCACCGAGGACGACAGGCGCTGCGCGACTATCTGGCCGTGCACTCCGAGGGAGCTGCCGATTCGCGGGCCGGCGCTGGGCCCACTGGGCCAGAGTTCACGGACTAAGACACGAGCCGCGTGATCCGCTGTTCATTGGTGTTCCGTATCGGGCAGCGCGCTACATTCGAGGTAGTGCTGGCTACGCCTGGACAGACCGAACGCTGATACGGAGAGGAGCCGGTGATGGTCGAGCGGGGACATGTCTTCCGCCGTGCGTTCTCCTGGCTTCCCTCGCAATTCGCCTCGCGGAGCGACGCGCCGGTCGGCGCGCCGCGTCAATTCGGTTCGACCGAGCATCTGTCCATCGAGGCCATCGCCGCGTTCGTCGACGGTGAGCTGCGGATGAACGCGCACCTGCGCGCGGCGCATCACATCTCCCTTTGCGCGGAGTGCGCCGCGGAGGTGGACGGTCACCGTCGGGCCCGCGCCGCGCTGCGCGATTCTCGTCCGATCAGGATCCCCAGCTCGCTGCTGGGATTGCTGTCGCAGATCCCGCACTGCCCGCCCGACGACGATGCGGGCCAAGCCGAGCATGGCCCGTACGGACCGCCCCGCACGCAGCGGAGCGGGGATCAACTAGCTGACGGCAATGCGCCTGACCGGCGCGAGCCTCGGTAGGGTGGGTTATTCAGGTTGGCCAAGCCGGCGCGCAGTGCCGTGCCCGAGCCCATAGCGCGCATTTCTCCAGCGCTCGGAAGAGGATGACGTGAGCTCCGACCAAGACAACAACGGCGCCCCGCGGCTGGCGCCGCGGCCGATTTCCCGGCCGCCCGTTGATGCTGCTTCGCGCCAGGCTTTCAGCCGTCCCGACGGGCTGCAGGGCTCGTTCGTCGCCGAGAGTGTGCGTCCGCCGAAGTTTCGCAACTCCGGTGAGTTCACCCCGCACGATCAACCGGCCGATCCGGTTCTTACCGAGGCCTTCGGCCGCCCCTTCCCCGAAGCTGAGTCGTTGCAGCGTCACCCCACCGATGCCGGCGCGCTCGACGGCGATAAGGATCAGGCAGAGGAACCCGAGGACCCGTGGCGCGACCCGGGCGCGGCCGCCGCTCTGGGTGAGCCGGCGGTAACGCCCGCCGGCCCGCAAGGCGCGGGCGGGGAACGCGACCGGCTCGGTGTGCGCGACGTGCTGTTCGGCGGGCGGGTGTCCTACCTGGCGCTGCTGGTGCTGGCCGTGCTCGCGTTGTTGATCGGCGTGGTCGGTGGTGTGGTCGGACGCAAGACCGCCGAGGTTGTCGAGGCTTTCACCACGTCCAAGGTGACGCTGGCGACCAACGGCAACAACAATGAACCGGCTGGTGTATTCGCCAAAGTCGCTGCCGCGGTGGCTGATTCCGTGGTGACGATACAGTCGGTCAGCGATCAAGAAGGGATGCAGGGATCCGGCTTCGTCGTTGACGGGCGTGGCTACATCGTCACCAACAACCACGTCATCTCCGAAGCGGCCAACAACCCCAGCCAGTTCAAGACCACCGTCGTCTTCAACGACGGCAAGGAAGTGCCCGCCAACCTGGTCGGCCGTGACCCCAAGACCGACCTGGCTGTCCTCAAAGTCGACAACGTCGACCACTTGTCGGTAGCCCGGCTCGGTGACTCGGACAAGGTGCGCGTCGGCGACTTGGTATTGGCGGCCGGGTCGCCGCTGGGCCTGCGTAGCACCGTGACACACGGCATCATCAGCGCACTGCACCGCCCTATTCCGCTGTCGGGGGAGGGCTCGGACACCGACACGGTCATCGACGCCATCCAGACCGACGCCTCGATCAACCACGGGAACTCCGGTGGCCCGCTGATCAACATGGATTCCCAGGTCATCGGCATCAACACGGCCGGTAAGTCGCTGTCCGACAGTGCCAGCGGGCTGGGCTTCGCGATTCCGGTCAACGAGGCGAAATTGGTTGCGCAGACGTTGATTCGGGATGGCAAGATCGTGCACCCGACGCTGGGCCTGAGCACCCGGTCGGTGAGCAATGCGATCGCGCAGGGCGCGCAGGTCGCGAACGTGAAGGCGGGTAGCCCTGCGGAAAAGGGCGGGATTCTAGAAAACGACGTGGTGGTCAAGGTGGGCAACCGGGGGGTGGCAGACTCCGAGGAATTTGTCGTCGCCGTGCGGCAGTTGACGATCGGGCAGCCTGCCCCGGTCGAAGTGGTCCGCGACGGCCGCCACGTGACGCTGACGGTGACGCCCGGCCCGGACACCAGCTAAATGTTCGCCAACGTCGGGTGGGGGGAGATGCTGGTGCTCGTGGTGGTCGGGCTGGTTGTCCTGGGCCCCGAGCGGCTGCCCGGCGCGATCCGGTGGACCGCCAGCGCGCTGCGCCAGGCCCGCGACTACCTCAGCGGGATGACCAGTCAGCTGCGCGAGGACATCGGGCCCGAGTTCGACGATCTGCGCGAGCCGCTGAGCGAGTTGCATAAGCTGCGGGGTTTGACGCCGCGGGCGGCACTGACCAAGCACTTGTTCGACGGCGATGATTCGCTGTTCACCGGCAACTTCGACAAGGTGGAGAAAGTCGTTCCGCAGGCCATGCCGCCGTCGTCGCGAGTCGCCGAACCGCCCGTCGCCGGGCCGGCACCCTTCGACCCCGACGCCACGTAAAGCGACCTCAGCGCCGCGTCGGATCCAGTCCCAGCGACATCCCGGCCAGGCCGCGGCGTCGCGACGACAGGGCGTCGGCGATCTTTTGCAGTTCCTTGCCCACCGGTGAGTCGGCAGCGCCGAGCACGATCGGCACCCCGGCGTCGCCGGCGGCGACCAGCGCCGGGTCCATCGGGATCTGGCCCAGCAGCGGCACGTCGGCTCCGACCGCACGCGACAGCCGCTCGGCCACCTGTTGGCCGCCACCTTCGCCGAACACCCGTAGTTGCGAGCCGTCCGGCATCGCAAGCCAGGACATGTTTTCCACCACCCCGACGATGCGTTGGCGGGTCTGCAGGGCGATACTGCCCGCGCGCTCGGCCACTTCAGCCGCCGCCAGCTGGGGTGTGGTCACCACCAGGATTTCCGCGTTCGGAATCAGCTGGGCCACTGAGATGGCGATGTCGCCGGTGCCAGGTGGCAGGTCGAGCAGGAGCACGTCCAAGTCGCCCCAGTACACGTCGGCCAGAAACTGCTGCAAAGCCCGGTGCAGCATCGGACCACGCCAGACCACCGGCGCGTTGCCCTGCGTGAACTGCGCGATCGAGATGACCTTTACCTCGTGCGCGATGGGCGGCAGGATCATCGATTCGACCTGAGTCGGCCGGTCGGTGGTGCCCATCATCCGCGGGATGGAGTGGCCGTGGATATCGGCGTCGAGTACTCCGACGGACACGCCGCGCGCGGCCATCGCCGCAGCGAGGTTGACCGTCACGGTCGACTTGCCGACTCCGCCCTTGCCGGAAGCGACGGCGTACACCCGGGTCAGTGATCCCGGCTGAGCGAACGGGATGATGGGCTCGCGGGCGTCGCCGCGTAACTGCTTACGCAGTTCGGTGCGCTGCTCATCGTTCATCACGTCCAGGCTGACTTTCACCGCGCCGGTGCCAGGGACGTCGGCCACAGCCTGGCTCACTCGCTCGCTGATTTCGGTCTTCTTCGGGCAGGCCGCGGTGGTCAGGTAGATCTCGACGTGCACGTCCCCGTTAGGGCTGACGTCGATACTTTTGACCATCCCGAGTTCGGTGATGGGGCGGCGCAGTTCAGGATCGATCACCTTCGCCAGCGCGGCGCGAACGTCTGTAGTCGGATCGGACATCATCGCCGAGTGTAGTTCGGCGACGATGCGGGCCGGGACGGCCCGTTGAGGAGGCGAACGATTGATTGGCGTCGGCGACGATGCGGGCCGGGACGGAGCGTTGAGGAGGCGAACGATTGATTGGCGTCGGCGACGATGCGGGCCGGGACGGCCCGAAGTCAGTTGGCGGGACCAGGACCAGGCGGCGGGCCTGATGGTTGTCCGAACGGCCCGCCGGCGGCTGGTGCGGCAGCGGGCGCCACCGGCGGGGCGGGCGCTGGCTGCAGGAACGGCGGCGCCGCTGGAGGCGGTGGGAACGGCGCAGCCGCTGGAGGTGGTGGGAACGGCGCAGCCGCCGGTAGAAGGGCAGGGGGGAGACCGGGTATAAGCGCCGGTGCTGCCGGTGATGGCACGCCCGGCGGCGGCGTATTCAGCGCCGGCTGCAGCGGGCCAGGCGCCTCTTGGCCGATGCAGATCACCGTGCACGACGGGCGGGGAGCGGTCTGCGCCCACGGGTACATCGTTTGCTGGCTGGTGGTCCCGGTCCCACTGAGGTCGATCAACGGCATCTGTGCCAGCGGGTCCGCCGGCGACAGGCCATGAATGTTGAGCGGTAGGTTCGGCCCAATGCCCTCGGGGTTCTCCAGATGCAGGTCGCCGAGCGGAGGTGCGGGTCCGGTTAGCGGCGGCAGGTCGACCGGGACTACGCCGGTGGCGTACGCCGCCGCCCAGCCCAGTACGTTCTGGGCGTACGGCATGGAGTTGTTGTACCGCAAGATCGCGGCCATGACCTGTGACTGGTCCCGCAAGTTCAGCCCGCCGGTGCACAGGTATCGCGCGGCGGCCAGCGTGGCGTCGTACACGTTCTGCGGATCGGCCACGCCGTCGCCGTCACCGTCGGAGGCGTAGCGGGCCCATGTACCAGGCAGGAACTGCATCGGACCCATCGCGCGGGCATAGGTGATGCGCCCGCCCCCGTTGCTTTGGACGATGACCTCGTTGCCGGGCAGCGTGCCGTCTAGAGCCGGCCCGTAAATCGGCAGAATCGCGGTACCGCGCGCGTCGGTAGCGCCGCCGTTGGCGTGCATCGATTCGATACGTCCGATACCGGCGAGCAGGTTCCAGCTGATGCCGCATCCGGGGTCTGCTGTGGCCATTATTCGCTCGGCATTGCGGTATGCCGACAGCGCCATCTTCGGAATGCCCAGTGCGCCCGGGGAATTCACTACGACCGTTGGCGGGGGAGCCGACGCCGTGGCCGCCGCGATGTGGAAGCCGGTCTTAGGATGTTGGACGGCGATTACCAGCGGCCCCGACGGGTCGGTGGAGGCGGGGGTGACCGCGGCAACCGGTGTAATGGCGGCGTCGCGCAGCGTCGATCTCGGGCCGGGGAACGGTGGGGCTGCGGCGCCGACGACTCCGGCAAAGATCAGGCAGGCGATCATCGCCACCCCGAATGCCGGGGTCCGCGCCGTGCGGGCCATCAATTGCTGCACCGCGGAAACGGTGGCAACGACGGCGGCAGGGATTCGTGAGGCCTGGGCCCCGCGAACGACCGACTGGCGCAAGGTGGCAAAGGTGCTAACGAGGGCAGCCGGCATCTTCGGGGACCGCGGCACGCGAATTAACCGCTGCCGCAGCTTTGCAAGAGCCAAGCCTCCCCCGATTCGCACTCGACCGTCCTCAGTATTGGAGCCCTATTAGGCACTTGTGAAACCACTTTGGGCTTCGTGACCTAAGTCACCATACATAACTCTCTGATCACAGAGGTCACATTCGCAGAGTCTGTGCGCAGTGACGATAAGGCTCCAGCCAGGTCAAACGGCAGACGCAATTTAGATCCCGCGCAAGAATCGTATTTCGCGCTCAACAGTTATTGGGTCGTCTTCGCCGGGTGGGGGTCCGAACCGTCACCGCCGGGCGCCGGGCCTTTGCTCGCCTTATCCGGGTATCGGTCCTGCAGCAGGCCGCGCAGATCTTCCAATTCGCGGCGCAGGTGTTCGCGGGTCTTTGCGACGTCGCCGATCGCCAGCCGCAGCGCGGCCAGCTCGCGTGCCAGGAATTCGGTGTCGGCCTTGGTCTCCTCGTCTCGGCGTCGATCCTCTTCGAGCGCAACGCGGTCGCGGTTCTCTTGGCGGTTTTGCGCCAACAGAATCAGCGGCGCCGCGTACGCGGCCTGGGTGGAAAAAGCCAGGTTGAGCAGGATGAACGGGTAGGGGTCAAACCGCAAACTGACCGCGGCTACGTTGACGATGATCCACACCACGACGATGACGGTCTGAATCAGCAGGTAGCGACCGGTGCCGAAGAAGCGGGCAATCGATTCGGTGGCCTGTCCGACGGCGTCGGGATCCACCCGCGGCGCGACCAATCGTGAGGTGCGCGGGGTGTATAGCCGCGCCCGCGGCGCCGACCTGCTCACGACGGTTCTCCGACCGCATCCAGCAACAGATCTTCGCTGCTCGCTCGCCAGTCGTGTGGCAACAGATGGTCGAGCACGTCATCGACGGTCACCGCGCCCAGCAGGTGGCGCTGTTTGTCGAGCACCGGCGCGCAAACCAGGTTGTAGGCGGCGAGGTAGCGGGTCAGCATCGGCAGCGAGGTTTCTGGCGCCAGGACGGGCAGATCGGTGTCGACGATCCCACCGACCAGCATGGCCGGGGGCTCCCGCAGCAGCCGCTGCAAGTGCACACATCCCAGGTAATGACCTGTCGGGGTAGCGGTCGGGGGACGGACCACCAACACCAGCGATGACAGCGCCGGGGTCAGGTCGGGATCGCGGGCCCGGGCCAGCGCCTCAGCGACCGAGGTGTCCGGGGTAATGATCACCGGTCTGGAGGTCATCAAACCGCCCGCAGTATCGGGTGAATGTTTCAGCAGCTGGCGCACCGGGTCGGACTCCTCCGGGTCCATCTGGCGGAGCAGCCCCTCGGCCAAAGTCGGATTCATCGCACCGAGCAGGTCGGCGGCGTCATCGGGGTCCATCTCCTCGAGCACGTCGGCTGCGCGTTCGTCGCCCAGTTGCATCAACAGCTCCGCCTGTTCGTCCTCGGACAGCTCTTGCAGAATGTCGGCCAGCC
>Ga0335075_10009147_pt1 | contig 15129 bp, 10 predicted proteins | sample Lox_Sample_24_FD_206723 | JGI IMG/M metagenome (GOLD analysis project Ga0335075, IMG submission 206723) | Soil microbial communities from Loxahatchee National Wildlife Refuge, Florida, United States - Lox_Sample_2.4 | ecosystem: Environmental > Terrestrial > Soil > Wetlands | place: USA... | reverse complement strand
CGTCCGCCGCAGGCGTCGCGGAGGAGAACGGCCGGCCGCTGCTCGACACGCTGGCCGACGCGCTGCGGCTGCGCCGGCTGCTGCTCGCGCTCGACAACTGCGAGCACCTGCTCGACGCCTGCGCCCGGCTGAGCCAGCGGCTGCTGGCGAGCTCTGCTGAGCTGCGGCTGCTCGCTACCAGCCGCGAGCCGCTGCGGGTCGCCGGTGAGGCGGTCTGGCCGGTGCCGCCGCTGCCGGTCGCTGCCAGCGGCCCGTCTCCCGGGGATGCTGTCCAGCTCTTTTCTGAACGGGCGGTGGCTGCTGCCCCAGGTTTCGCTCTCACCCCGGACAACGCCGGCGACGTCGCGGAGCTGTGCCGCTCGCTCGACGGGATCCCGCTGGCGATCGAGCTGGCCGCCGCCCGGGTCCGCACGCTCACCGTCGAGCAGATCCGGATGCGGGTGGCCGACAGGTTCGGGCTGCTGACGCTCGGGGACCGGACCGCGCCGCCGCGCCAGCGGACGCTGCGCGCCGCGATCGACTGGAGCCACGACCTGCTCTCGCAGCGGGAGCAGGTGCTGCTGCGGCGGCTGTCGCTGTTCGCCGGCTGGTCGGTCGAGATGGCGGAGCAGGTCTGCTCTGACGAGCAGCTGCCGGCCGGCGGCGTGCTGGACACGCTGGGCGCGCTGCTGGACAAGTCGCTGGTGGTCCGCGAGCCGGAAGTGCTCGGCCAGGCGCGGTTCCGGATGCTCGACACGATCCGCGAGTACGCGGCGGACCGGCTGACCGCGGCAGGCGAGGCGGCCGCCATCGCCAGCAGGCTCCGCGACTACGTGCTCGCCGAGGCGGAGCGGAACTTCGCGGTCGGCATGGCGCTCGTCCCCGCGCCGTGGCAGGACCGGGTGGACGTGTTCCGCAGGTACGACGTGGACGCGCCCAACGTCTGGCTGGTGCTCAGCCAGTGCCTCGCGGACGGCGACGTCGGGACCGGGCTGCGGATCTGCACCGCCATCAGGCCATGCATGATCGTGCGCGGCGAGTTCGCCCTGGGCTGCGAGTGGGTCGACGCGTTCCTCGCCAGGGACGAGGCAGCCGACGTGGACCCGGGGATTTGCGGTCCGGCGCTGATCGGCCGCGCCCAGCTCACGCTGTCGAACGACCCGCCGGCCGCCGAGCCGGCCGCCCGGGCGGGGCTGGAGCTATGCCGGGACGCCGGAAGCGAGTTCTGGATCGCGGCCGGGCTGAACCTGCTCAGCGAGATCGCCGTGCACACCGGGCGGCTGGACCAGGCGGAGGAATCCGGCCGGGAGGCGGCCTGGATCGCCGAGGCGGCGGGCGACGGCTGGAACGAAGGCTGGGCGCTCGGCATCCGGGCCGCCGTGGCCGGGCTGCGCGGCCGGATGCGCGAGGCGGCCGAACTGGCCACCGCGTCGGTGGACGTGATGCGCGCCATCGACCACCGCTGGGGCGTCGCGCGCGCCCAGCTCGGGCTCGGCGACCTGGCGCGGGTGCGCGGTGACTTCACCGACGCGAGGCAGCGGTACATGGAGGCGCTGGCATACCTGCGGGAGATCAATGCCCGGCCGGAGATCGCGCGCTGCCTGTCCGGTCTCGGCCGGGTGGCGACGGAGGCCGGGACGATGGCGGTCGCCAGGGACCACCTGACGGAGAGCCTTCGGCTCAGCAGGGACACCGGAACGCGCATCGGGGTGGCGCGCGGCCTCGAGTCGTTCGCCGCGCTCGCCGTGCGCGAGGACGACCCGGAACGCGCCGTGCTGCTCGCCGCCGCGGCCACGGCGCTGCGCGAGGCGGCCGGCCTGCCGCCGCTGTCCGGCGCGCGGGCCGAGCGCTACCTCGCCCCCGCCCGCCGCCTCGGCGACTCCGCGGTCGCCGGGCTGTGGGCGCGCGGCCTGGAGCTGCCGGCGGAGGCGGCGATCGCCGTGGCGCTCGAGCCGCCGGATGGGCCGGCCGGGCCGTCTGGGCCGGCTGAGTCCGCGGCCGCGGCAGCCGCCGCGCCCGCGCCGCCCAGCGGGCTGACGCCCAGGGAGCTGCAGATCGCCGGGCTCGTCGCCGACGGCCAGAGCAACAAGGCCATCGGCGCGGAGCTCGTCATCAGCCCGGCGACCGTGGCCAGGCACATCGCTAACATCATGGGCAAGCTGGGCTTCCGGTCGCGCGCTCAGATCGCGGTCTGGATCGCCGGCCGCCGGTTACCGGTCCTGGGCCTCCTGGGCGCGGGCCTCGTCCACGGTCAGCTCCGCCGCCGGGTCGGCCTCGAGCCGCTCGCCGGGAATCGGCTTGCCGCTGAGCACCGAGCGCCCGTACGTGCCGGCCTCGAGCCGCGCCAGCGCCCGGTTGATCGCGTCGAGCCGGTCCTGCAGATCCTCGGCGACGGCCTCTTCTTCGGCCTGCTCGGTGAGCGGAAGCGCCTCATCCCCGTAATCGCGGGGGATGTCGTCGTTCGTCTCGAGGCCGGTCTCGGCCTCTTCCTCCGTGCCCTGCAGCAGCGAAGTGACCTCGTCCCGCTCTTTGAGCAGCAGCTCTCGCGCCCGGCTCTCATCCATGCCCGCACCCTACCCCTTGCTCGTCGGGGCGCGGGCACCGGAGGTCAGGCCGGATTGCGCTCGGTCCAGGCGTCGACGATGTCAAGCACGGTCAGGGGCGGCTCGGGGGGCACGAAGCCGAGCATCTCCTGCAGGATCGGGTGCACGACAGGGTGCAGCCGGTGCTCGGCGAAGGCCTCGTGGTCGTCCTTGGACTCCCAGACATCGACGTAGCGCAGCCCGGACTCGGTCCGCCACGCGAGGTGGGCGATCAGGCCGGGCGGGCGTTCCGCGCCGAGGCCCTCCTTGATGCGGGCGTAGATCTCGGCGCTGATCGGCACGTCGTAGGTATACGCGTATGTCATCGGATCCTCCCCGGATATTGATCCGAAGTAGCTTCGGACGAATATTGATATCATGACCCGCATGACCGGCCCCGTCAAGAGGCGCTACGACGCCAGCCGCCGCCGTCAGGCCGCTGCCCGCACTCGCATGGCCATCCTGGAGGCCGCCCGCCAGCTGTTCAGCGAACGCGGCTACAGCGCCACGCCGATGACCGCCATCGCCGGGCGGGCCGGGGTGGCGCTGGACACCGTCTACGCGACCGTCGGCCGCAAGCCTGAACTGGCCCGGCTGCTGATCGAGACCGCCATCTCCGGCACCGGCGAGGCAATCCCCGCGGAGCAGCGTGACTACGTCCGCGCCGTCCGGGCCGCCCCGGACGCCGAGACCAAGATCGCCCTGTACGCGGCGGCGATCACCGCGATCGCCCCCCGCATGGCGCTCGTGCTGGACATCATCCAGCAGGCCGCCGCCACGGAGCCGGAACTGGCAGGGCTGCGGACCGAGATCACCGAACGCCGCGCGGCCAACATGCGCCTGTTCGTCGCCGACCTTGCCGCCGCCGCCCCGCTGCGGCTAGACCAGGGCGAGGCCGCCGACATCGTCTGGGCCACCAACGCCACCGAGATGTACCAGCTCCTCGTGGGCCAGCGCGGCTGGACCCCGCAACGCTACGAGCGCTTCCTCACCGACACCTGGCAGCGCCTGCTTCTCGCGGACTAGGAGAGCGCGCAGTTGCCGCCGTTGAGCCGGAATGCGGGGGGCGGGCCGGTCCCTGAGCCGCTGCTGTTGAAGCCGATGGTGACGGACGCGGACGGGGCGATGGCCGCGTTATAGGACGCGTTAGTCACGCTCACTCGCTTGCCCGACTGGGTGTAGTCGCCGTCCCACAGGTCGGTGACTCGCTGGTTGCCGGCGAAGGACCAGGACAGCGTCCACCCGCTGAGCGGCCTGGTGCTCGTGTTGGTCAGCACCGCCTGCGCCTGGAAACCGTTCGGCCAGGTGCTCGCGACCGAGTACGTGACGCTGCAGGAGGAGGAGCCGGCGGCGACCGGAGCGGAACTCGGCGCCGAGCGCGCCGCGGTCTCGCCGGCGGCGAGCGGTGCGGAGGCATCCCCTGGGACGTTGACCGCGAAGCCGTTCGTGGCCAAGCCGGTGCCGCCCTGCCATATCTCGAAGCCGGCCTCGACGTCGATGAGGTACCAGGATTTCTGGATCCAGCCGCGGCGGATCGCGTCGGCGGCGAACTGACCGATGTCCAGATCCTTCACCGACGTGGTCCCCGACTCCATCGAGTAAGAGATCGTGTTCCAGCCCTGCTGGCCGAACCAGACCTCGTAGGAGCGGCCGGCGATGGTGGCCGTGGCCGCCTGCGAGCCGTACGGCTCGATGGGGCCGTTGTGGTTGAGCCAGATCATCAGCTCGGCGCCGTCAGGCTGCCCCGTGGTCGTCGGTGTCTTGTTGAACCAGATGTCGTAGGCGACGTCATAGGAACCGGTCTGCGGCTGGACCGTGTCCCAGGTCGTGGTGACGGTTCCCGGCGACAGCAGCTTGGAGACCTGCACCGGCAGGCCGCTGCGCGGCGTGCAGATGCCCCAGTGGCAGCCCCGGTAGATGGACGGGTAGCCGCCAGGAGCGCCGCTGGACGCGTTGGCGATCGATGACTTGGACACGCTGAAACCGCCACCGGAGGCCACGGCCACGCATTCCGGAGCGCTCGAGCCCCACTCGTTGTTCTGCACCATGTACACGCCGCTGACCACCGCCCGCCGCTGCGAGCTGCACAGCGAACCGACCGTCTGGCCGCCCGGCGCGCCAGTGCCGGACGCTGCCGGCGAACTGGGCGAACTGGCCGGCTGGCTCGCGGAGCTCGGCGCGGCGACGGGACTCGCCGGGTGACCGCCGCCGGTCACGCCGGCCACGATCCCCGCGACACCGCCGACGATGATCACGGCGAGCACCGCGACCACGACAAGAGTTGCCCTACTGCGCGGCACGGTTCTCATAAGCCCGAAGCTCCCCTGGCGCTACGTCTTCCGTCAGGGTACTTGGCGGCACCGTCCTTGCCGCATACTCAGTTCTCTGGATATCCGCTGAATCAACGGGCTACGAAGCAGGCCAGTCGAAGGCTCCGGCGGGCAACTGAACGATGACCAGCTGATTGCCCTCGCTGTCCCTGACCCAGGCCGCCCTGTGGTCGCCCACCAGGGCGATGCTCGTCGCCTTGTCGAAACCGGGGAAGTCAAACTCCTCGAACTGCACGCCCCGCTGCTTCAGCGCGCGCACCTCGGCCTCGATGTCAGCGACGGTGAAGCGGAGCTGGTCGTGCGAGCCGGACGCCCTGCCGCTGCTCGCGAAAAGCAGGAACTCGGTCCCGTTGTGCCCTTTGTAGAAGATCCGGTCAGGCATCGCGCCGGCGGGCACGAGGCCGAGCTTGTCTTCGTAAAACGACTTCGCCCGCGCCAAGTCGCTACAGGGAAGAGCGGCGGCATAGCGAGCGTCGGACAGCATTGCTCCCCCACCAAATGGACAGGTTCTCCGGCACCGCGATCGTAGCAGCGGCCCGGGCTGAGCGCGTTTCCGCGGAAACGGCTTGTGAAATGCTGCACAAAACGCTTCCGCGGAGACGTCATAATCGAGCGTGAACCTGCCCGAGGGCCTGATCGCGCTGCTGCGCCAGCCCAGCCCCTGCTTCTTGTCCACCGTGATGCCAGACGGCTCGCCCCAGATGACACAGACCTGGGTCGATACCGACGGCGAACATGTCGTGATCAACTCTGTTCAGGGCCACCAGAAGGTCGAGAACGTCGAGCGTGACCCGCGCGTGGCGGTGAACGTGTGCGACCGGTCCAGCCTGTCTCGCTATTACGCGATCCGCGGCCGTGTCATCGGCATCACGACCGAGGGCGGCGCGGAGCACATCGAGGCTCTCGCTCACCGCTACCTGGGAACTCCCTACCCGTGGTACGGCGGCCGCGACCAGGTCCGCGTCATCCTCACCATCCAGGCGGAAAAGATCCGCGAGATCGGGTGGGCCCGGCACCGGCCGTAAATGCCGCGGCGGCCGCGCGGCGGGGTCATAGATCGCGGCCATCGCCTGGATGGTCCTGGCCGCCTGCTCGCGCAGCCCGGCTGGCTCCAGGATCTCGATATCGGCGCCGAGGCGGAGGAAGTCGGCGAGCGCCTGGCCGGCCGATTCGATCGGCACCCGCGCCCGCACCCAGCCGTCCCCGTCGGCCGCGCCGACCATCTCGACCGCGGTGCTGAGCAGCTGGCGCATGCGACGGACCCCGTTCTCGGACAGCCGGACCACCGCGTGCTCTGTGTACAGCTGCCGGTGGAAGTCGGCCAGGTACGCGTGCCAGTAGCTGGCGAGCTCGAACCCGGGCTCGGCGGTGAAGCCGGTGCCGCAGGGACTGGCCGCGACGATCTGGTCGACCCGGTACGTGCGCATCGTCCCGTCGCACCTCGCTACGACGTACCAGGTACCGGCCTTCAGGACCAGGCCGTGCGGCTCCAGCCGGCGGGTCACCTCGGCTGGCTCCTTCCACCGCCGGTAGGTGACCTGGATGACCTGGCGGTCCCAGACCGCGCTCGCCACGACTGGCAGCTGGGGCACGTCCTCGGGGCGGCGGTACCAGCCGGGGGCGTCCAGGTAGAAGCGCTCGGCCAGACGGTCGGCGTTCTCGCGCAGCGTCGCGGGCAGCGCGGCCCGCAGCTTCAGCGTCGCGGCCGCCAGCACGCTGCCGAGGCCAAGCTCGGCAGCAGGGCCAGGCAGCCCGGACAGGAACAGCGTCTCAGCCTCGGCGGCGGTGAATCCGGTCAGCCGGGTGCGGTAGCCGCCGAGCAGCTGGTAGCCGCCAGCGTGTCCCGCGTCGCCGTACAGCGGGATGCCGGCAGCGCTGAGCGCCTCGACGTCGCGGTAAATCGTGCGGACAGAAACCTCGAGCTCGCTGGCCAGCTGCTGCGCTGTCATCCGCCCGCGGGTCTGCACCAGCAGGAGCAGGGACAACAGACGGCTGGCGCGCATTCGTCAAGTATCGCGCGATCCACTGACAGAAGATGTCAGGAGAGCCGGCTTACGTTGCCATGGCACTGGTCACTGACCCATGGCCACCGACCCTAAGGAATGGCATGAACGACTTCGACTTCTTCACCGGCACCTGGGATATCGCCAACCGCTGGCGCACCGACTTCCTCGACCCTGGCAGCGAGTGGGAAGAGTTCCCCGCGGTCAGTCAGGCGTCCCGGCACTTCGACGGCAACGCGAACTTCGACGAGATCGTCTTTCCGACCAAGGGGTTCTCCGGGCTGACCGTGCGGCTGTACAACCCGGACACCGGCCAGTGGTCGCTGTACTGGGCCAGCAAGCGGACGGGCACGCTGTTCCCGCCGGTCACCGGAGCATTCAAGGACGGAATCGGCGAGTTCTTCGGCGACGACACCTACAACGACGTGCCCATATTCGCCCGGTTCCGGTGGACGGACATCACAGCCGGCTCCGCCCACTGGGAGCAGGCCTTCTCCACCGACGGCGGCGAGACGTGGCTGGACAACTGGTACATGGACGCGACCAGACGACCCTGACCGCGCGGAGACCCCGCCGTTACCCTGTTCGCGAGCGTCTGGCCAGCCTTGGCAGCGCCCAGCAGCCGCCGACGATGCCGACGGCAAGGGCGAGGACGACGAACGCGACCGAGTACGAGGTCGCCGTCGCGACCGCGCCGGCCGCGAACGCCCCGAGCCCGGTTCCGGCGTCGAAACTGAGATTCCACACGATGCTGACCGAGGATCGCGCAGGTTCGCCCGCCGCGGTGAACGACTGCGCCAGCGTGAGGTTCTGCAGCCCCCCGTAAGCCGCGCCGGCCAGGAACAGGCCGGAAATGACAAGGGCCTGGCCTGGCGCGCCGTGCGTGTGGCCGGCTCCGAGCGCGATCGCGGCGAGCCCCAGCGCGCCGGTGAAGAGCAGCGGGGCTATCCCCGCGGTAGGCCCGAAACGATCGGCGGCGGCGCCTGCTCCCCATCGGCAGGCGGCCGCCGCTCCGGTGAACGCGAGCAGCCCGAGGAACCCGGATGCGGGGCTGGCGAGTATGCGGGGAGTGAAGGTGAGGATGGCGCCGCCTGACGCGGTGATGACGACCAGCGCAGCGATCGGCCCGGCGAGCGCGCGCCACAGCGCGACCGCCGGGCCGGCCCCGGAGCGGCCGGCCGGGGCGCGGTCGGTGCGGCCGATGGCTCGCGCGATCGGCCAGGCGAACGGTATGGCGAGCGCCGGGGCGACGGCGAGCACGAAGACCAGCCAGAATCCGGCCCGCTGCGCGAGCCAGGGCGCGGCAGGGACCAGGACGAACTGAGGCGCTGCGCTGGCCAGCCCGAGCGCGCCGATGGCCCGGCCGCGGCGGGCCGGCGGCGCGAAAGCGGCGACCGCCGTCGCCGCGCACACGGTGACGATGCCGAATCCAAGCCCGCGCAGCGCCGCCAGCGCCGCGACAGCCCACAATCGGTCGGTTGCCAGGTGACCCAGCGCCGGCAATCCGAGCAACCCGGAGCCTGCCACAAGCGTCCAGCGCCACCCCAGGCCCGCGAGCACGCGGCGCATCGACAGCTGGGCCAGCACGGTGCAGGCCATCATGACGCCGGTGACGAGCCCGGCCCCCAGGTCATCGCTGCCGCCGTGGATGACCCACAGCGGCGCGACGGCCACGAGCAGCGCGAAGCCGGAAAGCCACAGTGCCGCCGAACTGAGCAGCCACGCCATCCCGGGAAGCTGCCAGACCGAACCAGGCCCCGGCACCCGGCGAACGCCTGCCCCGGCGCTGTCCATGCCGTCGATGGCCGGCGCCTTTTCGCTCAACTTTCCAGCCTGGTCAACCAGCCCATGGTGTCCTCGCTCTGCTTGACTACTGATCTAGAGCGGCTGCTTCGCTACCTCTGACACATGATGCCTGGTCGCGTCACGGCTGACCTGCCGGGGGCTTATCGAGCATTACTTACCTGATGCCCAGCCACCGTGGCTGCCTATTCACGCTGCTGAGAAGCCCCGTTTCGATAACGCGGCAAGGCTGACGAATTCCCGGTGGTGCGCATCTGCCGGCACTGCTAGGTGTCAGCGTCTTAGGCGGCCGGCCAGATCTCATGCCAGCGAGGTTTTATGCGGAATTACTAGGGAATTCTTTAGTAACTTAGCTTCGCTGGCCGGCGAAAGCCGCGAGTAGGCAGCTATACACCGGAGGGGGACCCCTATGTCTGATACGGTCCAGTGGCCTGGCCAAATCGTAGGAGCCGCCGGCAGTGACCTGAGCCCTCCTGTTGTTAAGCTACTTCGCGATACGAAGCTCCTGTCAGCAGACGCGTCTAAGCAAGACCAACCCTGTGGCAACAAGCCAGACTGGGCTTCTGTCGCTATAGAGTCCGATGCGACGGCCATCGCTAAGCAGGTCGGCAGAATCATCGTCGCGGTTGGAGGCCTCTCAGCTGTCGGTGCGGTTATAGCTGCTTTCTGGCGCGGTTCGGATGCCCCAATCCGCGTAGTTACCCTAGGCGGGACGGCAGTGTTGCTTGCAGCCTCGGCTATCGCACTGGCCATCGTGGTGCGCGCGGACGTCACGGCGCGTGCACATGCCGCAGCCGCACACAGTCAAGCCCGCGGAATGGTAATTCGCGCATTCATCGAAGGCACCGCCGCTGCTGTCACGCCAGGACGCTACATGGTGCAGAGGAGATCGGACTCTTTGTGGCTTCCTGTCATCAATATCGGACGCGATGCGACGGGCCTGGCCATAACAGCCTTGGGGGGCGACATACTCCACAACGACGATGTAGCAGCCCTACTTGCGTGGCCGCAGGAAGCTCCACCCGCCGCGTAGCAATCTTGCCTGCTAGGTCCGCGGGTGCAGCCGGAAATCTGGGCGTAGTTCGATATGCGCTGACCCCCTGGCGCAACCACAGCAGGTTAGTTCAGGCCGTGGCTGAAGTCCTCGGGGAGGATCACGTCGGCCGGGGACAGGTCGTGGACGGAGGGATGGCCGAGGGCGAGCAGGGCCGAGTCGATGCCGCTGCGGAGGATGTCGAAGACGTTGCGGACGCCGGCCGGGCCGCCCGCTGCCAGCCCCCACAGGCAGGCGCGGCCGATCATCACCGCGCGGGCGCCGAGGGCGAGTGCCTTCACCACGTCGCCGCCGCGGCGGATGCCGCCGTCGAGCAGGACCTCGGTTTGGTCGCCGACCGCCGCCGCCACGGCGGGCAGTGCCCGGATCGAGGCCGGGGTGCCGTCCAGGTTGTTGCCGCCGTGGTTGGACACCGAGACGGCGGTCGCGCCCGCGTCGACCGCGCGGCGCGCATCGTCGGGCCGCATCACCCCCTTGACCAGGAACGGCCCGGCCCACTGGCCGCGAAGCCACGCGATGTCGTCCCACGTGGGCGGCGCGACCGACTGCCAGGAGCGGTAGGCGGCGAAGAAGCCCAGGGCGGCCTCGCCCGGTGGCGCGAAGTTCGGCACGGTGAGGTCCGGCAGGCGGCCGGACCGCAGCCAGCTGGCGAGGTAGCCGGGGCGGGTCACGACCTGCGGGGCGTACCGCAGCATCGCGCGGCCGTCCAGCCGCTCGGGTATCGCCGGGCTGCCCCAGTCGCGGCCGCCAGGGAACGACCAGTCGAGGGTGACGATCAGCGCCTTCGCGCCGGCCTTCCGTGCCCGCTGCGCCCGGTCGAGCAGCGTCTCCCGGTCCGCCGACCAGTGCACCTGGAAGAACACGTCCGGGTTCACCCGCGCCACGTCCGCTGCCGGCTTGCCGGCGAACTCGCTGAGCCCCATCGCCGTCCCGGCGTCCCTGGTGCCCGCCGCGACAGCGACCTCGCCGAGCGGATGCACCGCCTGGACGCCGACCGGGGAGGCGATCACCGGCAGGGCGATGTCCACGCCGAGTACCGACGTGCGCAGGTCACGCTCGGCGGGCAGGCCCGCGGCCCGCGGCGGCGCGAATCCGATCTCGCGGAACGCCGCCACGTTGAAGGCGCGGGTGACGCCCGCCTCCGCGCCCGCCTCGATCGCGAGGAACACCGGACGCGGCAGCCGGCGCCGGGCCCGGCGGCGCGCCTCCGCGACGCTCTCGAACCAGTCCCGGGTACTCGCCACGGTTCACAGTAACCACACGCGGCGCGAACGGGTCCCGGCCCGAGGGTGCCCCGCGCGGTCCTGGACCGCGCGCCTAACGAGCTGTGGCCCTGCGGACGGCCGGATGCCGTCCGCAGGGCCACATGATCGCTCAGGGCCTGCTTTGCATCAGACCCTGACCCGGAATACCTGCCCGGTTAGTTCGCCCACGTACACATAGCCGTGGTTCAGGCCGAGTCCGACGACCGGCGCGACGAAGCCCGTCAGCAGCGGCTTGAGCACGGAGCTACCGAGGCGGAGGCTGAACACCTCGCCCCCCGGTCCCTTGGCGCCCTTGCCCAGGAATGAGGTCAGGTAGAGCGTGCGGGCCTGGACCGCGATGCCCATCAGGTCGGTGTGCGGGGCGAAGCTGAGGAACGGCCGCGTGAAGCCCCGGCAGTTCGCCGCCACCGTGTGGTTGCAGGCCGGGAAGCCGTAATTGTCGCCGGCGTGCACGTGCAGCACGAAGTCCGGCGGGTTCGTGGCGCCAGAGTCCTGGCCAAGGTCCGTGACGAACGGCGAGTTCGAACCTGGCTGGAAGGCGAACTGCCACGGCTGCCGGATGCCCGTCGCGAAGACCCGCATGCCCGTGCCGTTGGCGCGGAACGTCAGGATGTCGTACAGGTAGGGCGACGTGCTGGCCGGGCCGTGGTCGTTCCCGTCAGTGAGGCCGACGTCAACGCCGACGTAGAGGCGGCCGTCGGCGCCGAAGCCGATGCCGTTGAAGCCGTCGAACTTTCCCCCGGCGGTGTACAGCGTCTTGCGGACAGTGAACGTCGTGCCATTCCAGCCGCTCCACGACATCAGCTGCCAGCTCGGACGGCCACCGGCGAGCACCGCGCCGCTGATGTAAAGCTGACCGCAGTGCCAGGCCAGGCCGGCCACGAACACGAGCGGGCTGGCGATCTTGACCGCGGTGCCGTTCTTCAGCACGTAGACCCCGCCGTTGGGTGGTGCCGAGCCCTCGGAGTTGCCACCGTCGCCGACGAACACCCTGCCGTCGCCGAAGGCGAACGACGTGGGCGTCATCAGCCCCGAGGCGACGAGCTCGACTTTGTGACCGTTAGTCGAGACGGGCAAGGGCGGCGACGCGGCACTTGCGCTGGTGGCTGGCGCGGCCAGCGCGATAGTCAGGGCGGCGGCCAGGCCAGCCCCTGTGATTACGCGTTTAAACATGATTACCCCCCGCTCTGAATAACCTCTAATCTCGTTTGCCCCTGATCTGATTTGAGGCATTTCGAATTGGCGGCGCACGACCAGCGAACATGGACGGCAAGGCCCCCCAGCCGTATGTCACCCTTGCCATGGTCACCCTGGCCTGGCGTGCTGTCAACCGCTGCCGGAATTCGAGTTGGACCCGATAACTAGATAATTACCGGTGATTCCTACAGCCAATACCCATGCGTCCCGCAGTCGGCAGGTTCGTGAGGCCCGGATTGGCCTAACGCTGGGGATTTGGCCCCTATATGGGGTCGAATCCCCAGCGTTAGCGGGCCTTGGCAGGGCCGGGGCCCATGGGACACCCCAGAGGCAGCGGCAGGTCCTAGCGCCAGTGGCCGGCTAGGGCCGGGGATACCTGATCCGCGTAGGCGTCGAACGCGGCCAGCATCGAGGCGACGCTGCCCCCGCCGCGGGCCCGCCAGTCCTTGGTGGCCAGCGACGCCAGCCCGCCGAACACCGCCGCCACGATCCGCGGCCGCAGGTCAGTCTCGGGATCGACGCCCTCCCGCTGGGCAAGCAGCCGGACGATGTCGTCGTCGTGGTCGTGCAGGTAGCGCAGGTGCGCGGCGAGCAATGAGGGCGTGCTGTCGATCAGCCTGACGACCAGCAGGTAGGTCGACTCCTCGGTGTGCGGGCCCTCGTCTTCCGCCAGCGCGCGCAGCGACTCGCGGAACGCGTTGCGCAGCGCGGTCAGCGGCGGTTCTGTCGCGGGGCGCGTCGCCAGCGCGCGTAGCAGCGCGTCGGTCGCGTCCCTGACGAACGACACCGCCAGGTCTTCCTTGCTCGAGAAGTAGCGGAAGAAAGTCCGCTCCGACACGTCAACGGCGTCCGTGATCTCCCGGACCGTCGTGTGCTCGTATCCCTTGGCGTCGAACAGCTTCAGGGCAGCGTGCACCAGGGCGTCGCGCGTCTGGCGCTTCTTCCGCTCCCGGCGGGCGGGCTCCGTCGCCGCCATCTCCTGCATGACTCAAGGTTACCTCAGCGTCATTAACTGTCAAGTGACAGGACTTGCAAACTGTCATTGACTGACATATGATGCGGGTCATGGCCGAGATCGCTACCACAAAGCACGCAGAATCCACGACCGCCAAGCGCAGGGGCCTGCGCGGCAGCCCAGGGCTGACGCTGCTGGCCGCCGCGCTCGGCGTCATGATGGTGGCCCTGGACGGCACGATCGTCGCCGTCGCCAACCCGGCCATCCAGTCCAGCCTCGGCGCCTCGCTCGCGGACATCCAGTGGGTGACGAACGGCTACCTGCTCGCGCTGGCCGTCACGCTGATCACCATCGGCAAGATCGGCGACAGGTTCGGGCACAAGAAGGTCTTCCTCACCGGCATCGTCGGCTTCGCCGCGACGTCGGCGGCCGTCGGCCTCTCCGGCGACATCGCGGGCAGCATCGGCCTGATCATCGCGTTCCGCGTGCTGCAGGGCGTGTTCGGCGCGATGCTCCAGCCCACGGCGCTCGCGCTGCTGCGCGAGACCTTCCCGGCCGAGAAGCTGAACGGCGCCATCGGCATCTGGGGCGGGGTCATCGGCGCGTCTACCGCGGCCGGCCCCATCGTCGGCGGTCTCCTCGTCCAGCACATCAACTGGGAAGCGTGCTTCTACATCAACGTCCCCGTCGGCATCATCGCCCTGGTCTTCGGCCTGCTGGTGCTCCGCGAGACGCCGCCGTCGCCCGCCGCCAGGTCGTTCGACATCCCCGGCATCGCGCTGCTGAGCGGATTCCTGTTCCTGCTGGTGTGGGCCCTGATCAAGGGCGCGAGCTACGGCTGGGGCAGCGGCAGGGAGATCGGCTTCTTCGTCGCGGCGGTCGTGGCGCTTGCCCTGTTCATCGTCAGGGAACTGCGGACCAAGACGCCGCTGCTGCCGCTGCGGCTGTTCCGCTCTGTCGCGCTGTCGGCCGGCACCGTGCTGACGATCACGCTGATGTTCTCGCTGTTCGGCGCGATGTTCTTCATGACGTTCTTCATGGAGAACGTGCACGGCCTCGACCCGGTCGCGACCGGCGTCCGGCTGCTCCCGATGACCGCCATGCTGATCGTGGGCGCGCCGCTCGCCGGGCTGGTGATCACCAAGATCGGCCCGCGCGTCCCCATGGTGGCAGGCATGCTGCTCGCCGCGTTCGCCCTGTTCGGCCTGTCCAGGATCGGGCTCGCCTCCAGCCTGAACGACACGATCTTGTGGTTCGCGCTGCTCGGCCTCGGGCTGAGCCCGGTGATGGTCGGCGCCACCGAGGTGATCGTGGGCAACGCCCCGGTTCAGCTGGCCGGCGTCGCGAGCGGTCTCCAGTCGACCGCGATGCAGGTCGGCGGCACGATCGGCACCGCGGTGCTCGGCGCGGTCATGTCCGCCAAGGTCGACAGCGGGCTGCCCGCCAAGTGGGCCGCCGCGCACCTGCCCGCGCTGTCCCCGGCGCAGCTCGCGGGGGTCAAGAGCCTGGCCACGGTCGGGGTCGCACCGGCCCAGAAGGGCGTCCCCGCGCAGGTCGAGGCCCTCATGGCGAATGTCGTCCACAGCGCGTTCATCAGCGGCATGACCGCCTCGTTCCTCGTCGCCTCCGCGGTCGCCGTCGCCGGCGCCCTCATCGCCCTCCTCGTCCGCAGGGGGCAAGATGGAGCGCATGGACATTGACGCGGCGCTCGACTACGTCCGCACGCAGCACCACGCGGTGCTCAGCACGCTCAAGGCCGACGGCACACCCCAGCTCTCGCCGGTCACCGCCGGGATCGACGAGGCGGGCCACGTGGTGATCAGCACCAGGCAGATCGCCTACAAGGTTCGCAACGTCCGCCGTGACCCGCGGGTATGGCTGTGCGCGTTTCCTGACGGGTTCTACGGCAGGTGGGTGCAGATCGAAGGCACCGCGGACATCGTCGAACTGCCCGAGGCGAT
>Ga0335075_10009146_pt1 | contig 15129 bp, 13 predicted proteins | sample Lox_Sample_24_FD_206723 | JGI IMG/M metagenome (GOLD analysis project Ga0335075, IMG submission 206723) | Soil microbial communities from Loxahatchee National Wildlife Refuge, Florida, United States - Lox_Sample_2.4 | ecosystem: Environmental > Terrestrial > Soil > Wetlands | place: USA... | reverse complement strand
TGCCGAGCAGCCGGCGATACTGGCCCAGCGTCACCACCCGGGCCGCCCGTCCGCTCTCCCTGGAGCACCATAGGTACATGACAAGGCCGAGGCCGAGCGGGACCGTGGCGAGGCCGAGCACGTTCTGCCAGCCCCACGCCACCGCCAGGCCGGGGGCGACCAGAGCCGCCAGGGCGCTGCCGGCATTGCCGGCGCCGGCAATGCCGAGTGCGGTACCCTGGTGCTCCGGCGGATACCAGCGCGAGGCGAGCGGCAGCGCCACCGCGAACGAGGCGCCGGCGACACCGAGAACGATTCCGACCACCAGGGTCCCGGCAAAGCCGTGCACGCCCAGCGCAAAACCGGCGACCAGACCGGCGATGACCACGAGCTGCGCGAACGTGCCGGTTCGCTTCGCGCCGATCCGGTCGGCGAGCAGACCGAGCGGGATGCGCAGCACCGCGCCGGCGAGCACCGGGACGGCCACCATGATCCCGGTCCGGGCGGGGTTCAGCCGCAAATCCCCGGCGATCTGGACGGCGAGCGGCCCGAGCAGCACCCAGACCATCGAGCCGAGGCCGAAATAAAGGAAAGCGGCAAATAGCGTCGGCAGGTGACCCGCCGCGAAAAATCGCTTGCTCATGCGAAAGCCTCGCCGGCGAGTTTCGCACCGGTCGGGCCATCGGGCCCGCGATGGACCGCCCTTGATCCACCAGCCTCGGCTTCGGGCGAGTTCGACTGCCCGCGATAGACCGCCCCGCCATTGCGGCAGCCCCGCCCCCACCACACCGCCAAAGGCCGCGTCGAGAGGAGCATCCCGAATGCAGCAAGGAACGTGCCAGTGCCCGGCCAATGGCAACCCGCACGATCCGGCCGGGCCGAGCCGGGCCGCTGCCCGGTTTGCGGGCGACAGCGACCGAATTTTATGCAATGCAACATCGGGCGGCATCCGCCCGGTGACCCGGTCTAGGGTTTGCGGGTGTCCCGTGTCGTGCCGGCGAGCAGGTCGGCGGCCACCGCAGCAATCCGCCGGCTCTGATTCATCGCCCTGCGCCGCAGCCAGCGATAGGCCCGCGGCTCGTCGATATTGTGCTCCCTCATCAACAGCGCCTTGGCGCGGGCGATGACCTCGCGCTCGGCCAGTGCGTCTGCGGCCTGCCGCAGATCGCTGGCCATCTGCCGCTGCCGATGAAACATTGCGATCGCCGCCATGACAATCGACGTCACTTCCGGAAAAGTCGCAGTGACGGCGGTGACGACAGTGTAGGAACACACCCCGGCGGCGATCGCCTCGGCCATCAGGGACGGGTCGTCGCGATCGACCAACAGAGCGATCGGCAGCGGATGCTCGGCGCCGATGCGGCGCAACTCGTCGAGCCGATCACGCGCGGGGGGTACGATGTCGACGACCATGACATCGGGTGCGGTCGCAACGACGATATCATAGAGGCTGCCTCGGGCGGCCAGCTCGACAATCTCGACAATAGTGACGCCGCCGATGGCACCGAGGCGCTGTTCGAGAATCCTCGCGCGCCCGGGATCGGACGGAACAAGCAAGATGTTGAGCCGACCCGACAAGACGTCCGCTCCGCGCTGCGTGGCGCAGGGCCGGACGCAAGCGCCGTGCCGCCGGCGCCGTCGTGGCGCCATGCTGCTGCACCGGCTCTGCCGGAGGCGGCGGTGATGGCCGGCTCAGCCGGAGGCAGCGGTGATGCGCGCCGGGCGCGTCGTTGCGCGAAACGCGTCGAGCGCTTCGGGGGTGTCGATATCGACCAGGACCGCGTCGTCGTCCATCTCGATTTCGGCAACCTGCTCGGCATGCTCGCCGATCAGGTGCCGGGCTCCGACATCGCCCGCGAGCTGCGCCATCTCGGCGAAAAACCGGCTCGCCCACAGCACCGGGTTGCCGCGCTTGCCGCGGCGGGTCGGCACGATGATGGCACGGCCTTCGAGCGGATTGAACGCTGCGATCAGCCGATCGAGATGGCGGCCGGTGACGAGCGGCATATCGCCGAGACAGACGAGCGCGCCGTCGAGATCCTCGGGCAATGCCGCAAGGCCGCGCTTCAGAGAGGTCGAAAGCCCATCGGCGAAATCCGGGTTGCGCACCCGTTCGACCGGCAGCCGGCCCAGCGCCGCATCGATCTCGTCGCCGCGATTGCCCAACACGGCGACGATCGGCCGCGCCCGCGACGCGAGCAGCCGCTGTGCCACCCGCGTCACCATCGGCACGCCTTCGATCTCGGCCAAAAGCTTGTTTGGGCCACCCATGCGGCTTGATCGGCCGGCGGCTAGCAGCAGCGCGCCGATGCGCGGGCCCGGCGGCCGGGTCTTGGCGGTTGCGGCGGTGGCGGCAGGAGACTTGGTTTCGGGCGGCTTGGCTTCGGCCCGCGGCAACGGCCGCGTCGCAATCTCGGCCAAGAGCCCGCCCGCACCCATCCGCATGATCTCGGCCGGCCCGACCGGCAATCCGGCGACCAGCCGCTCGAGCACCCAGTCGAAGCCGTTGATTTTTGGCGAACGCGCGCAGCCCGGCAGTCCGAGCACCACCCTTGCGCCAAATCGGCCGAGCAGCAGCAGGTTGCCGGGATCGACCGGCATGCCGAAATGCGTGACCTCGCCGCCCGCCGCGACGATCGCCGCCGGGATCACGTCGCGCCGGTCGAGGATCGCCGAAGCGCCGTGGATCAGCAGCAGGTCAATCGGCTTGCCGAGCCCGGCGGTGATCGCCGCCGCCAGCGCCGAGGTTTCATGGGCGCAGCGCTCTTCGCAGACGAGCCTGCTGCCGAGCGCCGCGAGCCGTCCCTCGGTCACCTGCCGGGTCTTGTCGAGAATGCTTTCCTTGAGCCCGGGCAGCCGGGTCTGGATCAGCCCGACCGCGCGCGGCTGAAACGCCGCGATGCGCAGCAACGGGCCGTCTGCGGCGGCGGCTTCGACACAACGCACGACCGCCGCCTCGGGTGCCGCGAACGGGATGATCTTGACCGTGGCAACCATGTGTCGCGGCTCGACGACTTCAAAGAGCGGCAGGGTGCCGAGGGTGACGGCTTCGTCCACGAGATTGAGCCGGTCGAGCCGCTCACGGTCGAACACCAGGAGCCCACGCGCCGTCGCGAACAAATTGGCGCGTCCGGTGAAGGGTGCCGCGGCCTCGATGCCATCCCCGGCCACGGCGACGGCCACCCGGCGGGCGGCCTCGTCCTCGGCGACATCGCCCGGTTCGAGCCGGGCGACGACGATCCGCTCGAGGCCGGCAGCGGCGATCAGCTCGAGATCGGCGCGCGACAGCACCCGCGCCTTTTTGAGGGCGGTCGTGCCGAGCCGCAGGCTGTGGGCGAGGATCGCCCCGTCGGCCTCGGCGACCGGCACCTCGCCGAATTTCATGCCGCCACCGCCGGCTCGCCGCGGCGCAGCACTCGGGTCATCTCGGCGACGATCGATGTCGCCACCTCGGCCGGCGAGACGGCACCGATATCGAGACCGACCGGCCCGTGGATGCGGGCGAGATCGGCGTCGCTGAACCCCTGCTCCTTCAGCCGGGCACAACGTGCGGCATGGTTGCGGCGCGACCCCAGGGCACCGATGTAGAAGCAATCCGAGCGCAGCGCCGCGGCCAGCGCCGGGTCGTCGAGCTTGGGGTCATGGGTCAGCGCCACCACCGCCGAGCCGCGATCCGGCTTCAATCGTTCGAGCGCTTCGTCGGGCCACTCGCCGACCAACTCGACCCCAGGGAAGCGCGCCGCTGTCGCAAAGGCGCCGCGCGGATCGATCACGGTCACGGCGTAATCGGCCAATGCCAGGATTTGCGCCAAAGGCTGGGCGATGTGCACCGCGCCGATCACAAAGCAGCGGTGCGGCGGGGTCAGCACCTCGACAAAGACCGGACCGGACGAGGTCTCGACGGTCCGGTTGCGACCGGCCCGCCATACCTCGCGCAGCCTGTCGAGCGCGGCATCGTCGAGTTCGAGATCGCCGTCCACCGCGTCGCCATCGAGCAGCAATTGTCGGCCACCGGCGAGCGCGGTCGCAAGCGCCACCGAGCGGTGATCGCGCGCCGCGGCGACCACCCGGTCGAGGATGCGGCCCTTCATTCGACACGCTCGACAAAAATCTGGATCTTGCCACCGCAAGCCAGACCGACCTCCCAGGCCTGGTCGTCGCTGACCCCGAAATCGAGGAGCCGCGGCTTGCCGTCGCGGATCGCGGCGAGCGCCTCCTCGACCACCGCGCCTTCGACGCAGCCGCCCGACACCGAGCCGACCATCGCCCCCGTCTCGTCGACGGCGAGCTTGGCACCGACCGGCCGCGGCGAGGAACCCCAGGTCGTCACCACGGTCGCCAGCGCCACACCCGAGCCCGCCTCGCGCCAGCGCGCCGCCTGTTCGAGAATTTCCGCCGTATCGCTCATGCCGCTCTCTCCCGGTAGTCGCGCAAGGTCCGGCTCGTAGCGCCGCGCCGCGCCGGTGCGGTGCTCAGCGCCCCGATCAATTCTTCGAGGCTTTCAAGATTGTGCACCGGCCGGAACTCGTCGACAAAGGGCATCATCGCCCGCATCCCCAGTGATTTTGGCTCGAACCCCTGGTAGCGCAACAGCGGATTGAGCCAGATAAGCCGCCGGCACGAGCGGTGCAGCCGGTCCATCTCGCGGGCGAGCCCGGCCCCGGCGTCGCGGTCGAGCCCGTCGGTGATCAACAGCACGATCGCCCCCTGGCCCAACAGGCGGCGCGACCACAGCCGGTTGAACTCGGCGATCGAATGACCGATGCGGGTGCCGCCCGACCAGTCGGCGACCGCCTCGCCGACCCGCTCCAGCGCCAGATCGACATCGCGGTAGCGCAGATAGCGGGTGATGTTGCTCAGCCTTGTGCCAAAGACGAAATCGGAAACGCGGTCGCGGTCGTTGGTGACCGTGTGCATGAAATGCAGAAAGATGCGGCTGTAGCGGCTCATCGAGCCGGAGATGTCGCACAGCACGACGAGCGGCGGCGGCCGGCGGCGCGGGCTCTTGCGCTTCAGCTCGATCAGCCCACCGGCGCGCAGTGCGGCGCGCATCGTCGCCCGCAGATCGGCCCGCGCGCCGTGACGGTCGGCGGCAAAACGCCGGGTCGGCACATCCTGCACCGGCAGCCGCAGCCGCGCGATCGCCGCCTTGGCACGCGCCAGCTCGTCCAGCGACATCTTCTCGAAATCCATCTGGCGCAATTGCTCGCGGTCGGAAAAGGTCATGACCGCGTCGAGCTCGGTCTCGACCTCCTCCGGCTCGCCTGCTGGCGCCTCCTGGTTTGGATGCAATGCCTCGGCCAGGCGCCGCGCCATCTCGGCACCCTTGTCCTGCTCGCCAGCCACGCGCATTTCCGGCAGCACCAGCGCCATCATCTTTTTCAACAGATCGGGATTGCGCCAGAAGATGTGAAACGCCTGGTCGAAAATCAGCCGCTGGTCTGGCCGGTTGACAAATACCGCATGCAATGTCCAGTAGAAGTCGCGGCGGTCGGTCACCCCGACGGCCTGCACCGCCTGCACTGCATCGATGACCTTGCCCGGCCCGACCGGCAGCCCGGCGGCCCGCAAGGTGCGCGCGAAATGCACCAGATTGGCGACGAGCCGCCCACTATTCTGGGGCATTGCGGCGTTACCTGTGACCGTTGCCCCTCACCCCCGCCACATCGGCGGCTTCGGTCTTGATCTGGTCGAGGAGGCGGGCGGCTTCGCTGCCTTGGATGCGGGCAATGTCGTCCTGGTATTTGAGCAGTACGCCGAGCGTGTCGTTGATCGCCTGCGGGGTCAGCTCCAGTACGTCCAGCTGCATCAGCGCCTCGGTCCAGTCGATCGTCTCGGCGATGCCCGGCAATTTGAACAGATCCATCGTGCGCAATTGCTGGACGAAACCGACGACCTGCCGCGACAGCTGTTCGCCGGCACCGGGCGCCTTGCGGGCCAGGATTTCGAGCTCGCGCGCGGCGGTCGGGTAATCGACCCAGTAATAGAAGCAGCGCCGTTTCAGCGCGTCGTGGATCTCGCGGGTGCGGTTCGAGGTGATGATCACGATCGGCGGTGTGGCGGCGCGGATCGTGCCGATCTCCGGGATCGTCACCTGAAAGTCCGACAACAGCTCCAGGAGATAGGCTTCGAACGGCTCGTCGGTGCGGTCGAGTTCGTCAATCAGCAGCACCGGAGCGCCGGCGATGTCCGGCTCCAGCGCCTGCAACAGCGGCCGCTTGATCAGAAACCGGTCGGAAAAGATCGCGCTCTCGATTTCGCCCCGGTCCTCCTCGGCGGCCTCGGCGAGGCGGATTTCGATCATCTGTCGGGCATAGTCCCATTCATAGACCGCCGAGGCGACGTCGAGCCCCTCATAACATTGCAACCGGATCAGCCGTCGTGCCAGCGCCGTCGCCAGCACCTTGGCAATCTCGGTCTTGCCGACCCCGGCCTCGCCTTCGAGAAACAGCGGCCGCTTCAGATGCAGCGCCAGATGCACTGCGGTCGCGAGACTGCGGTCGGCGATGTAATCGGCACTGCCGAGCATGGCCAGCGTGTCATCGACCGCGGCCGGCAGTTTCGCGGGTGTGGCAGCATCCATCGGCAACAACCCCGATCAACAAAATCCCTCTCCCGTCGTGGGAGAGGGCGGGCAGATGACGTGCGCCCGAAAGGCCGGGCTCGGCTTAGAGTTTCGTATCTAGTGCACCAACGGCGGTCACGCCACCCCGGCCTCGTCTCGGAACCGCGCAGCAACGATGCTATCACATGAGGTCGCCATACGAGGTCGCGAGCCGAGCGCTCAGGCTCAGCACAAAAATCCCGCACCCCGGCAACAGGATTTGTGACAGACTTCGCTGGCGCCGCGTCCGCGCGGCCGTGCCGGAGACGGAGAAACGCGATGCAACTGATGTACTTCACCGAGCAGCCGATGTCAGCCTATCTCGCCGAGGAGGGCCTGAAGTTCGGCGCTACGGCACTGATGTTCTCCAACAAGTATTTCGACCCGGTCGCCGGCAGCCGGCTTTATAACGAATATCTCGAACACTATATTTATGCTGAAGAGATGGGCATCGACGGCTTCATGCTAAACGAGCACCACAATGCGCCGTTCTGCATGCAGGCAAAGTGCAACATCTTTGCGTCGATCCTCGCCGCTGCGACCAAGAATGCCAAGATTATCCTGCTCGGCAACCCGCTGCCGCTGGCCGAGAACCCGGTGCGGCTCGCCGAGGAATTGTCGATGATCGACATGATCTCGCGCGGGCGGCTGGTGTCGGGCTTTGTCCGCGGCGGCGGCCAGGAGCAGCTCGCGACCGGGGTCAGCCCCGCCTACAACCGGGAGCGCTTTCAGGAGGCGCATGATCTGGTCGTCGCCGCCTGGACCCGACAAGGGCCGTTCCGCTGGGAAGGCACACATTACCAGCACCGCGTTGTCAACCCATGGGCGGTGCCGTTGCAAAAGCCGCATCCACGCGTGTGGATCCCAGGCGTCATCAGCAAGGAGACGATCCTGTGGGCGGCGGCGCGCGGCTATCCCTATATCGCGCTCAACACGCCGATCGACCGCACCAAGCAGATCTGGCAGATCTATGACAATGCCGCGGCCGAAGCCGGCTTCACCGCCGGTCCCGACTATCACGGGCTCCTGAAGCAGATCCATGTCGCCGAAACCGAGGAGAAGGCGATCGCAAACGCCCGGCAATTCCTGTGGATGCAGGGCGAATTCACCGGCTTGGCGCACCCGGTATGGAGCACGCCGTCGGGCTATTCGAGCCCCGATAACCGCCGTGCCTTTGTCGAATTCGCCACCGGACGGTCGAAAAACCCGCGCTATCGCCCACCGCTCGAAAAGCAGCTCGAAGAATTGATGATCATCGCCGGCACGCCAAAGCAGGTCATCGCGAAGCTGCGCATCCTGCTCGAAGAGACCCGGCCCGGCATTCTCGGCGTGTGGGGCAATGACGGCACGGTGACGCACGAGGACGCCAAGACCTGCATCCGGCTCTTGGGGCAAGAGGTCTTCCCGGCGGTGCGGGAGATCGCCAAGGAGCTCGACCTGAAGAGCCCGTTCGAGACCAACCAGCCGGTCAGCGTCGATTATATGACCAGCTTGCAACCGCCGGTGCGCGCCGCCGCCGAATAACCCGCCGCCGCCCTTCCCGGCCCGAGGTGTGTCACATGCCTTCGGGTCGGGGAGATGCCGCCGCGTTCAGGCGCAGGCGGCGACGGCGCGGCGGGCCATCACATTGACGAGGTGGGCGCGGTATTCGGCCGATGCGTGGATGTCGGAATTGAGGTTGTCGTCGGGGATCGCGATGTCCTTGATCGCGTCCGGGGTGAACGATCGGGCGAGCGCCGCCTCCATCTCGGGGACGCGGAACACCGAGGGGCCGGCGCCGGTCACCGCGACCCGCACGCCAGCGGGGGTGCGGGCAACAAACACGCCAACGATCGCGTAGCGCGAGGCCGGGTTGCGGAATTTCTGGTAGTTCGCGGTCGCCGTCTTGGGAAAGCGAACCGCGGTCACGATCTCGTCCGGTTCGAGTGCCGTCTCGAACATGCCGGTGAAAAACTGCTCGGCCGCGATCTCGCGCTTTGTCGTGTGCACGGTGGCACCGAGCGCTACCAGGGCTGCCGGATAGTCGGCCGCCGGATCATTGTTCGAAATCGAGCCACCGATCGTGCCGCGGTTGCGCACCGCCGGGTCGCCGATCATGCCGGCCATCGCCGCCAAGGCCGGAATGGCCTGCTGGACGACCGGCGAGCGGTTGACCTCCGCATGCCGCGTCATCGCCCCGATGACGACCGCGTCGCCCGCATCGGTGATGCCGCGCAGCGATGCAATCGCGGCGAGATCGACCAGGTCCGACGGGCGCGCCAAGCGCTGCTTCAAGGTCGGGATCAGGGTCATGCCGCCGGCGACGAGCTTCGCCTCCTCGTTGGCACCAAGCAAATTCGTGATCTCGTCGAGGCTTGCCGGCTTGTGGTAGTTGAATTCATACATCGGGCCTCTCCCTAATCCGCGGCGAGTGGCTGGCGGTGCTGTTCGATCACCCGCCACAGCCGTTCCGGCGTTGCCGGCATCTCGACATGCCGCACGCCCAGCGGCTTCAGCGCATCGACGATCGCGTTGCTGATCGCCGCCGGAGCGCCGATCGCGCCGGCTTCGCCGCAGCCTTTAACGCCAAGCGGGTTGTGCGTGCACAGCGTCACATTGGTCGACAGCGCAAAGCTCGGCAGGTCATCGGCGCGCGGCATCGCATAGTCATTGTAGGAGCCGGTCAGGAGCTGGCCCGTCCCTTTGTCGTAGACGCAGCCCTCCAGCATGGCCTGGCCGATCCCCTGGGCGAGCCCGCCATGGACCTGGCCGGCCACGATCATCGGATTGATAATACGGCCAAAATCATCGCTCGCGATAAAGCTGACGATCGTCACCTGACCGGTCTCGGGGTCGATCTCGACCTCCGCGATGTGGGCACCGGACGGGTAGGTGAAGTTCTTCGGGTCGTAGAACGCGGTTTCGTCGAGCCCCGGCTCCAACCCCTCGGGGTAATTGTGCGGCACATAGGCGGTCAGCGCCACCTCGGCGAAACTCTTCGACCGATCGGTGCCGGCGACCGTGAAATTGCCGTCCTTGAACTCGACATCGGCCTCGGCGGCTTCGAGCAGATGGGCGGCGATCTTGCGGCCCTTGGCGACGATCTTGTCCATCGCCTCGGCGATCGCCGAGCCGCCGACCGCCAGCGAGCGCGAGCCATAAGTGCCCATGCCATAGGGGATCTTGGCGGTGTCGCCATGGACGATCTCGATGCTCTCGATCGGGATGCCGAGCCGGTCGGCAACAAGTTGCGAAAATGTCGTCTCGTGGCCCTGGCCGTGACTGTGCGAGCCGGTCAGGATCGATACGCTGCCGGTCGGGTGCACCCTGACCGCGGCACTCTCGTAGAGCCCGGCGCGCGCGCCCAGCGAGCCGACCACCGCCGAGGGCGCGATGCCGCAGGCCTCGATATAGGTGGCGATGCCGACACCGCGCAATTTGCCGCGCGCCATCGCGTCGCGCCGCCGTGCCTCGAACCCAGCGTAATCGGCCGCCTGCAGCGCCAATTCCAACGTCGCGGCATAATCGCCGCTGTCATATTGCAGCGCGACCGGGGTCTGGTAGGGGTAGGCGTCCTTCGGGATGAAGTTGCGGCGGCGCAATTCAGCCGGATCGATGCCGAGTTCGTCGGCGGCGAGATCGACGATGCGTTCGAGCAGATAGGTCGCCTCGGGCCTTCCGGCGCCGCGATAGGCGTCGACCGGGACCGTGTGGGTGAACACCGCCCTGGTCTCGACATAGATCGCCGGCGTCGTATAGGTGCCGGCGAGCAGCGTCCCGTAGAGGTAGGTCGGGATGCACGGTGCAAAGGTCGACAGATAGGCGCCCATATTGGCAATCGTCGCGACCTTGAGCGCCAGGAACTTGGCGTCCGCGTCGAGCGCCAGCGTCACATGGGTCACGTGGTCGCGGCCATGCGCGTCGGACATGAAACTCTCGGAGCGCTCGGCGGTCCATTTGACCGGGCGACGCAGCTTGCCGGCAGCCCAGGTGACGATCGCCTCCTCGGCATAATGGTAGATTTTCGAGCCAAAGCCGCCGCCGACATCGGGGGCGACGACGCGCAATTTCGCTTCCGGGATGTGCAGCACAAAGGCGCCCATCAACAGCCGGATCACATGCGGGTTCTGGCTTGTCGTGTAGAGCGTGTAGTCGCCGGTGGCGCGGTCGTACTCGCCGATCGCGGCGCGCGGCTCCATCGCGTTCGGGACGAGCCGGTTGTTGACGAGATCGAGTTCGACCACCCGCGCCGCCCTGGCGATCGCGGCATCGACCGCAGCGAGGTCGCCCAAATGCCAGTCGTAGCAGAGATTGCCCGGCACCTCGGCAAAGACCTGCGGAGCGCCCGGCTTTAGTGCCGCGGCCGGATCGACCACCGCCGGCTCCTCGGCATAATCGATCGCGATCAGATCGGCCGCCTCGCGAGCCTGTTCGAGGGTCTCGGCAACCACCACCGCGACCGGGTCGCCGACATGGCGCACGCGATCAACCGCGAGCGGCGGATGCGGCGGTTCGGCCATCGGCGAACCGTCCTTCGAATGCACCTGCCAGCCGCAGGGCAGGCCGCCCACACCGTCCGCCGCCATGTCCGTGCCGGTGAACACCGCGGCCACTCCCGATGCCCGCGCCGCGGCGGCCGTGTCGATCGCGGTGATCCGCGCATGGGCATGCGGGCTGCGGAGGATGCAGGCGTGGAGCTGATGCGGGCGGTCGATATCGTCGGTGTAGGTGCCCTGACCGGTCAGAAAGCGGAAATCCTCGCGCCGCCGGACCGGGGTTCCGACCGTCGTCATCGCCCTACTCCGCCGCCGCTCCATGAACATTGGCAGGCGGTGCCTCGCCGCGCATGACCGCCGCCCCCTCGGCGATCGCCAGCACGATGTTGTGATAGCCGGTACAGCGACAGAGATTGCCTTCGAGATATTCGCGGATCTCGCGCTCGGTCGGGTTCGGGTTGTTCTTGACGAGGTCGAGCGCGCTCATGACCATGCCGGGGGTGCAGAACCCGCATTGCAGGGCATGGTTGTTGCGGAACGCCTCCTGCATCGGATGCAAGGTGTCGCCGGTCGCGACACCCTCGATCGTCAACACCGAGCGGCCCTCGGCCTGGACCGCCAGGAGAGTACAGGATTTGACCGCCTCGCCATCGACATGCACGACGCAGGCGCCGCACTGGCTCGTGTCGCAGCCGACATGGGTGCCGGTCAGCCCGAGCTGTTCGCGCAACAATTGTACCAGGAGGGTGCGGCCCTCGACCGTCGCCGACACCGGTTTGCCGTTCACGGTGAGGCTCACCGTTTTCTGCATCGAACCCTCCCTCGATCGCCAATCATGCCTCTCGGCCGCCCATCTGGCGGACGGCCGCAGCCGGGCGGAGTTTTGGGCCGCCCGATGCCCGCGGTCAAGGCGCTCGCCGGTCCCGCCACGGGGCTAGCGCAGACCGCCGGTGCGGGTGAAATAATAGAGCACCAGCCCGACGATCGCGGTCAGCCCGGTGACCCAGACGGCCGGTGATAGCCGGCCCGGCAATGCGGCGGCGGCGGACGCCGCGGTCCCGGTCGCTTCCGGCCCGGCCGCTTCCGGCTCAATTGCCATGCGTGCCAGCGGCGCATCGGCACCGTCCGGCGAGGATGGCCCAGACCCCTCGGCGGTCTCGGGTGCGACCACCGCGGCGAAGCGGGTGAAGAACTCCTCGGCCATCTTGCGCGAGGTCGCATCGATCAGTCGCGAACCGATCTGCGCGAGCTTGCCGCCGACATGCGCCTGCACTTCGTAATGCAGCAGCGTCGCGTCACCGTCTTCGTCGAGGCTGACCTTGGCGCTGCCCTTGGCGAAGCCCGCGACACCACCGCTGCCCTCGCCGGCGATCATGTAGGCCTTTGGCGGATCGAGGTCGGAGAGGGTGACTTTGCCGCCAAAGTTCGCGCTGACCGGTCCGACCTTGGCCCGCACCTTGGCGGCGAATTCGGTATCCGAGACCTTCTCGATCGACTGGCAGCCGGGGATCGCCTCCTTCAGCATCTGTGGATCGTTGAGCGCCTCCCAGACACGCTGGCGCGGCGCCGGGATGCGAAATTCACCCGTCATTTCCATCGGCATGATCCTTTCCTGCGTGCGAGGAATGTGCGGCCCGGTAGCACCAATTGCAACCGCCCGGCCAGCGGTCGGCCCTGGCGGCGGCGCCCGCTGGATGACGGCCATTTGTGGAGGATGGCGCTCTCAGGCGTCGGGGATGACCGCGATCGCGTTGATCTCGATCAGGTAGTCGGGCGAGGTCATCTTGACCACTTCGATCATGGTCGAGGCCGGTAATGGCGGCTTGAAGTATTCGCGTCGCACACTGTGAATGACATCGAAATGCTCCATGTTGCGGATATAGACGTCGATCCGGCAGATATCGTCGAGCGTGCCGCCCGCCGCCTCGACCGCGGCTTCGAGGTTGTCGCATACTTGGCGGGTCTGGGCCGCGATGTCGCCGATGCCGGCGATCGTGCCGTCCGCCCGCCGTGCGGTCATGCCCGAGATGAACACCAGCCGGCCTCTTGCTTCGATCGCCGTCGCCTGCGAAAAATGCCCGCTCGGCGCCCGCAACCGTTCGGATGTGATCTGCCGTTTCGCCATCGCCCACCCTCCGCATCGGGCTCGGCCGCAATGATCGCAATCGCCGCTGCGTGTCGCGCCTGGAGCAGAATATGAGGTCCATCCGGTTTTGCGCGACATCCCCGCCCGAGAGATCCCCGCCCGAGAGATCCCCAATCGTATCGAAGACCGGCTGATCGTCGCCCTCGATGTGCCGGGCGTTGCCGAAGCGCGGGCGCGGATCGCGCAGCTCGACGGGATCGTGTCGTTCTTCAAGCTCGGGCTGTGGCTGCAATTTGCCGCGGGCTTCGAGAAGCTGGTCGACGATCTCCTCGCCGCGAACAAGAAAATCTTTCTCGACACCAAGATGTTCGACATCGGCGAGACGGTCCGCCAGGGGGTGACCCGCGCCGCCGAGCGCGGGGTCAGCTTTGTCACCGTGCATGGCGACGACGACATCATCAAGGCAGCGGCCGACGGCAAGGGCGGCAGCAGCCTGCAGGTCTTGGTGGTGCCGGTGCTGACCAGCCTCGACACCGCCGGGTTGCGCCAGCTCGGCTATGGCGGCGGCAGTCTCGCCGAGCTGATCGTCGCCCGCGCCCGTGCCGCCGCCGAAAACGGCTGCGACGGGATCATCGCCGCCGCGCACGACGACCCGCACGCGATCCGTCGCGCCGCGGGGGCCGAAAATCTGCTGGTGGTGACTCCCGGCATCAGGCCCGCGGGGACGCCGCTCGACGACCACAAGCGTTCCGGGACCCCGGCGCAGGCGATCGCCCGGGGTGCCGATTATCTCGTCGTCGGCCGCCCGATCGTCAACAGCGACGACCCGGCCGGTGCCGCCGCCCGGATCATCGCCGAGATGCGCAGCGCCCTCGCCCGTTAGCGGCGCCGAGGTGCCGCGTTGCAGCCACCCGGCCGCGGCAGGCTCATTTTTTTGCAACACCCCACAAAAACAGCGCCGGGCCGATATCGACGTCGCTCAGATCCTTGTGAAACGCCTCGCGCGCCGAGTATTCGCCGGTCGGAATATACGGCACGCTGACAAACGCCTCGCGCTGCAATTCGGCGGCGATGGCTTTGCGCTCGGTGGCGTCGGCGGCGAAGATCCATTGGCGGCGCAGCTTCTCGATGATCGGATCGCTCGGCCAGCCGAACCAGGCGTTGGCGCCGTTGGCGCGCAGCGGGGCGTTGACCGCCGGATCGAGGATCGCGATGCCGGGAAAAGTCGTCAGAAAGATGTTCCAGCCGCCCTTGTCGAGGGGTGCCTTCGATGCCCGCCGCGACACCAGCGTGCCCCAATCCATCGCCTGCAGATCGACATTGAAGCCGAGCCGGCGCAGCAGGTCGTTGGTCACTTCGGCCAAGGCATGCAGGCTGGGGAAATCGGTCGGGTCCATCAGCACGACCTTTTCGCCATGGTAGCCGGCTTCCTTGATCAGCTCCTTGGCCTTGGCGAGGTCGCGCGGCCCTTCGAGCGGGCCGGCCCCGGCGTCGCTCGCCATCGGTCCGTCGCAGCTGAAAAAGCTGAAGCAGGTGTGCCAGTATTTCTTGTCGCCGGCCACCGCCGCCATGTATTCGGACTGATCGAGCGCGTAGAGCAGCGCCTGGCGCATCTTCTGGTTGTCGAACGGCGGCAGCAGCTGGTTGAACCGCAAGATCCCGCCGACCTGAAACGGGCTCTGCTGCACCAGCGTGACATCCGGATCGCGGGCCAGGAGCGGATAGAAATCGGGGGGCGGGTTCTCCCACCAATCGGCCTCGCCAGCGGTGAACGCTGCGAGAGCCGTGCCCGGATCGGGAATATAAAGCCACTCGACCCGGTCGACGCGCACGACCTTGCCGCCGGCCGCCCAGCTTGGCGGCTCCTTGCGCGGCACATATTCCGGGTTCTTGACAAACACGACCTTGTGGCCGGGCTCCCATTCGGATTTGACAAATTTGAACGGCCCGGAGCCGGTGCTGTCCTTGATCTGCTGGTTGGCGCT